>Ga0181528_10002049_pt1 | contig 12371 bp, 9 predicted proteins | sample PEATcosm2014_Bin_47_FD_119742 | JGI IMG/M metagenome (GOLD analysis project Ga0181528, IMG submission 119742) | Peatland microbial communities from MTU Mesocosm Facility, Houghton, MI, USA - PEATcosm2014_Bin10_10_metaG | ecosystem: Environmental > Terrestrial > Soil > Wetlands > Peat | place... | reverse complement strand
GAGCCCCATCACGGACGCGTCGTAGCGTCCGGTGACCTTGCCGTCGCGGCGGTCGAACTCCCGGCGGAATTCGATTGCATCGAAGCGTCCCGCCAGGCGCCGGCTTACCGCCTGATCGATGCCGGTCAACGCCGCGACCTTGTCGGCCAGCCGGTTCGTGGCCTCGGCGTCGGCACTGCCCTTGATCAGGTCGGCGAGGAAATCGCCGCTGGCATAGCGTTCGACATCGGCCATGTCGGCGCGGGTGACCGGGCCCTTCTTCTCGCGCGCAACCGCCGCCATGGTCGGAAGGCTCACCATGTATTGCAGGATGCTGGAGCCGGTGAATTCGCGGAAATCCAGCACCGGCGACAGCAGGATCAGGCCCTTCACGCCGACGCCCTGACCGGTCTGCAGTTCGCGGACGATCTTCGGGGTGCGGATGCCACCATAGCTTTCGCCGGCGACGAATTTGGGCGACAGCAGGCGGTTGGACTTTTCCAGCCAGCGGCGGACCACGACCGCGAGCGAATTGACGTCGCCGTCGACCGAGAAGAAGTGCTTGCGCGCATCCTCGCCGCTGGCGACGAAGCGGCTGTAACCGGTGCCGACGGGGTCGATGAACACGAGATCGGTGAAGTCGAGCCAGGTCTCGGCGTTGGGCTGCAGATCGGGCGAGGCGGAAGAAAGTCCCGCATCGCCCGAGATCGGCAGCCGCCACGGTCCGGCAGCGCCCAGTTGCAGATAGGCCGATGCCGCGCCCGGACCACCGTTGAACAGGAACGTCACCGGCCGCATCGCGGCGTCGGCGCCATCGAGCTGATAGGCGGTGTAGGCGATGTCGGCCTGCGGCTCTCCCTTGTCGTCGAACAGGCGGATCGAGCCCGCGGTCGCGGTGAAGGCGAGCGTGCGGCCGGGAAGTACGACGGTCTGCTTGGTGGTGGAATCCGGCGGCAGCCGATGTTGCTCGGCAGCCGATGGCCCGGCCGGCGCCTTGGCGCCCCCGCCCTTCTCGCCTGCTTTCTGGCTTGCCGCAGACGCTGCCTGGTCGGACGGCGCATCTTGCGCCTTCGCGCCGGTGGCCAGCGCCAGCGAAAGCGCCAGCAATGCCGGTACGATACGCGTCATGATACGCACCATGATACGCACTTGGCGCAACGCTGCGAATGAAACCACCATCCCGGCCGCCTTCCCTGTTTTCACGTATTTTCTGCGGTCCATTCCAGCGCGGCCGCTTTGCAGCACAAAATTGCGACAGCCGGACGTCATCCGCAAGCGCTGCGCCCGCAATTAACCGTGTCAACGAGCCAAATGACCGATCCCGTTGCATTTGCTGTAGTATCGCTCCCGCGGCCTGCCTATCTCGACAACCACGGCCGGGGTCTATAGACGACCCCGGCGCAACCTTCCCTCACCCGCGCCCAGCACGAGTCTCGCCGCCGATGACCAGCTCCAAGCGATATCAACGCATTGCCTTTGTCGCGAGCGCCGGCGCGGAAGCCCAGCAGGCGCTGACACAGCTATCGGACATGTACGGCAACCACGATCCGGCCTCCGCCGACATCGTGGTGGCGCTCGGCGGCGACGGATTGATGCTGCAAACGCTGCACCGGCATATGCATTCGGGCAAGCCGATCTACGGCATGCATCGCGGCACGGTCGGCTTCCTGATGAACGAATACTCGACGCATGATCTGCACGGCCGGCTGGCGGCGGCGCGGGAATCCCTGATCAATCCGCTTCTGATGCGCGCCACCGACGTTCACGGCAAGGTACATCTGCACCACGCCATCAACGAGGTCGCGCTGTTTCGCCAGACCCACCAGGCCGCGCGCCTGAAAATCCTGATCGACGAGCGCGAACGGATGGCGGAATTGATCGCCGACGGCATCCTGGTGGCAACGCCCGCGGGATCGACCGCCTATAATCTGTCGGCGCAGGGACCGATCCTGCCGATCAACGCGGCGCTGTTGGCGTTGACGCCGATCAGCGCGTTCCGCCCCCGCCGCTGGCGCGGCGCGCTCTTGCCCAACACCGCCTTCGTCGTCATCGAGGTGCTGGAGGGCGACAAGCGCCCGGTCGCCGCGGTCGCCGACCATGACGAGGCGCGGGATGTGCGCCGGGTCGAGGTTTTGTCGGACAAGACCATTTCGATGCGGATGCTGTTCGACCCCGGCCACAGCCTCGAAGAGCGGATCTTGAGCGAGCAATTCGGGTACTAAAGCCTGCGGGTTTGCGCTCCCCCATCCCAATCGCAACCATTCGTTAACGGGCGCGGGATATGGTTAACGCGGAGTATACCGGGCCGTCCGGCATACGCTTAGAGCCGCACCATGTTCCGTATCGATTTCAACAAGTTGCGATTCCTGGTGTGCGACGACAATCCGCATATGCGGCGCATCCTGCGTACGCTTTTGCATTCGTTCGGCGCCCGCGAGGTCTATGAATCCGAGGACGGCGCCACCGCGCTCGAAATGTACACCCACTACGTCCCCGACATCGTCATCACCGACTGGGCGATGCCGATCTTCGACGGCCTCGAACTGTCGCAGATGATCCGGCAGCCGGAATCCAAGGGCAACCCCTACGCGCCGATCATCATGCTGACCGGTCATTCCGAAAAGCGCCGCGTCACCGTGGCGCGCGATGCCGGCGTCACCGAATTTCTCGCCAAGCCGATCTCGGCCAAGGGTCTTTATCAGCGCATCCTCAACGTGGTTGCCAATCCGCGCCCGTTCATCAAGACCAAGACCTATTTCGGGCCGGATCGCCGGCGCAATACCACCAACACCTATATCGGGCCGGAACGCCGCATCGGCGGCGAGATGGAAGTGCTGCAGCAGCCGTCGCTGCTCGACAAGGCCAGAACCACTATCTAGGCCGCCAGCATCTAGCGCGTCCGCGAAGAACTCCTGAGGAATTGCGATGGCGAAACCGAAATCCGCAGATATCGAGATCAAGAGCTTCGCCGATCACCATGTGATCACGCAGCCCAATCCGCTGCGCAAGGTGTTGCGGAGGGTGGCCGAAAAGGACCTCGACGATCCCGTGGCCCGCGCCGAGCAGGCGCTTGCCGGCCTGTCGGGTGAATTCAAGAACTGGATGGTGGTCGAAAGCGACCGTCTCGCAGCCGCTTACGCCAGCGTGCTCAAGAGCGGCTTCAACGACGTCACGTCCGAGGAACTGTTTCGCGCCGCGCATGACATCAAGGGCGACGCCGCGACGTTCGGTTTCCCCTCCGCGGCCGCCGCCGCCGAAAGCCTGTGCCGGATCATCGAGCACGCACCCGAGATCGGCGAGGTACCGCCGCAGCTGATCGCGCATCACATCAATGCGATTCAGGCGATCGTCAGCGAACGCACCAAGCTCGATACCGTGGCAACCGCCAACGAACTGAGCCGGAAACTGCGCGGCGTCGCCGATAAATATCTGATGCAGGTCAACCGCGATCGCCCCGAACATCTCGAAGCCATTCTCGCGCCCAGCATCGTGCCGGCGGATTAAAGGCGTCACGATCCCCGCTGGTTACAGCGCCTCGATCGGACAGCGGGCTATCGCCTTCAGCTCGCTGTCCATCTTGGCACGCGTCACGGCCACCAGCCTCGAGGCCAAATCGGTCTGAGCGCGCTGCGCCTCCGCGGGCAATTGCTCGACCAGTTTTGCGTTTGCCGGTGACAACCCGCTGAGCGCGCCGCAAATGCCGGCTGCGATGCACGCGATGGTATCCGCGTCGCGGCCGAAATTGGCCCCGAAACTGGCTGCCAGTGCCGGATCGCCCTGGGCCAGCCGAACGATCGCGAGCGAGGCCGGTACGGTCTCGCGACTGTCGCAGGCAATCCGCTGCCGGAATTTGCCGTGATAGTGTTTGCGGAACGACTTGTAGTCGATGGCTTTGCCTGAAAGGTCCAACGCCGCAGATATCAGCGACCGCATCTCCTCGCCGCTCCATGGCTTCAAATAGGCGATCGACGCGTCCAGCACCGATGCAACGGTTGCTTCCGGCATCAGCGCCTCGGCGATAGCGGCGGCGATCGCCGCCGCACCGTCCTGACAGAACGCAACGTCGGTGACATGGATCAGGCTTGCGATCTCCATCGCCTGCGCCGCGGCGGCCCGGGGGTTGCCGGCATTGATGATGCCGACCGGCGCAATCGCCATCGCCGAACTCGAACTCGGCATCGTGCCCTCCGCGATGGTACGCGGCGCGTAGCCGAAGCGCAGCTTGGCAGCGGCGTGCAGAACCGACGGAAAAAACCGGCCGACCTTGCTGCCGAAGATCGCCTGGTGCTGGTCGCGCCACTCCTCGGCCCAGTTATCCGCATTGGCATAACCGCCGGTGCGGATCAGAGCGGCCGCGATCAGATCGCGCATGATGGTGTCGTCGGTGCCGTCACCCTCGAATGTGTCCACCCAGCCGAAGCGTTTTTCAATCTCCGCCGGCTCGAGATTTTCGGTCGGCGTTCCCATCGCGTCGCCGATCACGCCAAACGCGAGGCAGGCCAAAGCGTGGCGTTCAAAGCGGCTGGTTATGTCTGATGGCATCGTCTTTCCTCAGATTGGCGCGACGTGAACGGCTTGCGTCGCGATCGAGCCCGAATCCACCACCAGCGCGACGGCGCCGCCGCGCAACGGCAGCGTGGTCTTGTCATTCACCGAAAACACTTGCTTGCCGTCGATCGAGGCGCGGATCTCCGTGCCCTGCAGCCGCAATTCCAGCGCGTAGGGCCGGTCCAGCTCCCAGGCGAAACGGCTTTCGGCGAGGATCGTCTCTTCGTGGTCGCGCTTGACGAGCTTGACGCGGCCACCGCCGGCCTGATCGAACATCAGCGCATAATAGCGTTCGCGGCCCTGCGCCCGCGCCGCCAGGCCCCAGCCCTTGGCAAGCAGCGGCGTGATCTCTGAACTAACGCGATAGTCGCGCCAATCCCGCGTGCCCTGCGAGATGAAGCCGATGCCGTCGCCATTGCTGACGCGCATACCCTCCCAGCGGGTCTGGAATTGGCTGACATTATTGACCCAGGCATGCTTCCACATCGTGCTCAGATTGTTGTCCGGCCGCTGCAGCTTGATCTCGGGCGCGCCCGACCAGGAGAGATAGTCGAGATAGACCACGCCATCGACCCCGAGTTGATCCCGCGTTTCAAACTCGAGTCCGATCTCGAAAATCGGATATCCCCTGGTGTCCGGAATCCGCCAGCGCAAAACGGCTTCGCCGCCGCCCTCCAGGGGCTGTCGCTCGCCATAGATCCGGCCGAGCTGATCGCGCTCGTCATAGACACTGGCGTAGAGACGAACCGAAACGTTTTTGACGCCCTCGCCGGCCTCGACGCGGGCTTCGACGATTTGTCCGGAATGCAGCGTCGGGCATGCCAGCAGCTGATAGATCGGCATGGTGAAGACGTCTCTGTCGAAGAACACCGGCGTCGCGACCCGCGCCACGCCGCCGGGCGCCAGGCGGCGAAAGGCAATGGCAAGAGAACGATCGCCGCGGCGGCTGTGCCCTTCGGCATTGCTGATCTCAAGCGAACGCAAACAATCGACCGTATCGGACTTGACGTGAAATCCCTGCATGCTGCCCGGATATTGGAAGCCGAAGCGCGCCCCATCCTTGGCCGGCAGCGGCGGCTTCGATCCGGCGAGCGCATGGCCGGCCGCGATCAATGCGTTCGCCTCGATCACGGCATCGGTGATCGAGCCGCCGCCGTCCGCGGTTGAGACGTACATCCGGTCCGCGACGGGACCCCGAAAGTCCGGCCCGGCATCGATGCCGGCGAGACCCATCCGGATGCCGAACAGGCATCCGACATTGCCTGCGTTGCAATCGGTATCCCAGCCTGCGGTGTTCGCGATGCGCATCGCGGCCTGAAAACTGTCGCCGCCATAGAGCATCGCCAGGATAATCAGGGCGTGATTGGGAATGACGTGGCAGTTGCCTTTGAACTTGTCGTAGCCATAGCGCTCGGCGATCAGCGCCCGGGTCCGCTCCCAGTCGTTGCTGTTGTCGCCGGCATGCCAGTCCCTGACGTCGCCGACCACGCGCCGGATCAGGCAATCGGCGGGGACGAAACCGAGGCCGACATCGAGCAGTTTTTGCACATCCGCCTCGACAAAGGCCTGCGCTTCCATCGCAGCCAGCAGTTTCGCCGCATGGACGGATTCGCCATCGTGGCTGACGCGGCCCGCCTGCTCCGCGAGATAAGCGGCCTGCGCGGGATTGCCCGGGCTGACCATCGCCCAGCCATCGATGAATATCTGCGCACCGATTTGTTCGGCCACAGTTTTGCCGTTCAGTGCGATCGAACCGCTGTGCGGCGCCTCGACGCCGGACTTGAGCCTCAGATAGGCGGTATGTTCGGTCGAATTGCCGATGCCGCCCCACCACAGGATCGAACGATCCTCGACAATGTAGTTCAGCCAGCCGTTTCCGATCTGCCGCGACGTCAGTTGCGCGGGAAAGCCATAGTCGGCAAGCGTGCGCGGAAACGCGAACGTGCCGGAAACATCATCATCGGTCACGACGAGATGATGCGAGCGCAGTGCCACGTCACGCCGCTCGTTGACATAGTAGTTGATCGGACCGAGCTCCTGCATGATCCGCTCGTAGGTCCAGCCCTCAAAGGGACGACCGAGATAAACGCCGATCAGCTTGCCGAGCACGCCCGCATAGACGCGTTCGGCATAGTCGTGTGGTATCGCAGGCACGCGGGTCGCTCCCTTGGGTCCCTCGGCCATCAAGCCGACGAGCGCTTCATGATTTCAAATTTCAGTTCGAGGCTTTGGCTCGCGGGCTTCATTCCGTCCGGCCGCAATCGCTCGACCAGGGTGCGCGCAGCGAGCACGCCGAGATCGAATTCCGGCTGGCGCACCGTGGTCAGGCCGAGCAGCTTGGCGGCGGGGATATCGTCGAAACCGGCGATCGCGATGTCGTCCGGGATCGAGAGCCCCGCGCTGCGCGCGCGAACCATCGCGCCCACGGCAAGCATGTCATTGGCGCCGAACACCGCGGTCGGACGGTTGCGTTTGCGCGCCAGCACCTCGCCCATCGCGCGCACGCCCGCCTCTTCCGAATAATAGCTGTCGGTGACCACGTCGGCCGCGAGTCCCGCCTCGCGCATTACGGCGGCATAGCCGAGCGCCCGCTGCCGGCTGGGACCAACTTCGGCAAGGATCATGGTGATGCGCCGATGTCCGCGCTCGATCAGGTACCTGGTCATGGCGGCCGAGGCTTCCGCATTGTCGATGTAGACGCTGTCGATCGGCAGATCGCCGCCCGCCTTCTGCCGGCTTTCGAGCCGGACAATCGGAACGTTTTGCGCGGCAAGCGTCGACAATTGCGGAATCCGCAGATGGAAGAAGGTGCCGACCACGCCGTCCGCGCGCCCCTGCAGCAGCCAGTTGACGGCGCGGGTTTCGCCTTCCTCGCGGCCGTCGGTGTCGAACATCAAAACGTCGTAGCCGGCGGGCGTCGCCACCGATTGCACGCCCCTGACCAGGCCCGGGTAGAACGGGTTGGTGATATCGGGCACCACGCAGGCCAGCGTCATGGTGCGGGCGCGCCGCAGCATCCGCGCCGGATGATGCGGCTGATATCGCATCTCGCCGGCGAGTTTTAAGATGCGCGCCCGCGTCGCATCGGGCACCGACGGCGTTTCCGACTTGTTGAGCACCAGCGACACGGCGGCCTGCGAAACGCCTGCGGCCAGCGCGATATCCTTTTGCGTCGGCCGCACGCCTGCACGCTCGCTATGTCCGCTCCTGCGCGGTGTCCGTGTTGACGCTGTCATCCCCTTCAGTTATACGTATAACTGAAATAATATCAACAAGCTTGATCCGGCCGTTTCAGGCTCCGATCGTTTCAGGCAAAGGGAGCGCCATCATGCCCGTGACCCGACGTCAAATCGTTGCCGCCCTGCCGGCCGCCGCGCTCGCCGCGAGCCTTCCGCGCGTCGCGCGCGCCGAGGATGGCCGCAAGGTCGTGACGTTCTGGTTCGGCCAGGCCAACGCCGATGGCCAGGCAGCCCTGCGCACCGACCTGGTCGATGCCTTCAACGCGTCGCAGGACAAATATTTGCTGCAGATGGAAATAAAGGGCGCCGCCGTCAACAATCTGCTCAAGGTGGCGCTGGTCGCCGGCAGCGGCCCGGACATCGTGCAGACCGCGGGGCCGGCCTATCTCACCGCGATCGCCAATGCCGGCCAGGTACTGCCGCTCGACGATTTCGCCGCCAGATACAAATGGAAGGAGCGCTTCCTGCCGGCGCTGCTCAACACCAGTGTCTACGGCGACAAGCTCTACGCGCTGCCGCGCGATTACGAATCCATGCATTTGTTCTACAACAAGAAGCTGTTTGCCGATAACGGCTGGAAGCTGCCGACCAACCGCGCCGAGTTCGAGCAGGTCGCGGATGCGGCGCTGGCCAAGGGCATCATCCCCTTCGGCGCCGGCAATGCCGACTGGAAGGGCGTCAATGAATGGCTGATGACGGTGTTCTTCAACAACGTCGCCGGCCCCGACAATGTCCGCAAGGCACTGTCAGGAGAGCTGCCGTGGACGGCGCCGCCGTTCGTCGAAGCCGTCGAACTTTCCAAGGCCTGGTACAACAGGGGCTACTTTGGGAAGAATTATTTCTCCCTCACCATCGAGCAGGCCTTCCTGCAGGTGGTGAACGGCAAGGCCGCGATGGCAATGAACGGCACCTGGTCGTTCGGCACCAAATCCTACGGAATGTCCAAGCCGGATACCGTGATGGACGTGGTTCCGATCCCCGGCCTCAGCGATCTCGTCACCGAACCCCTCGTGCATCTGGCCTGCGGCGCCACGCTTTCCATCGCCAAGGCCTCGCAGAATGCCGAAGGTGCTGCGGCGGTGTTCGAATTCATGCTGTCGCGGAAATTCTACGAGACCATGAACCGCGACTGGCCCGGCAAATGGGCGCTGCCCGTCAAAGATCTTCCGCCGGATCTGCTGCAGGGCATCGGCTATCCCCTGTTCGAGAAGACCATCGCCAATTTGCATGACCAGTTCAGCAAGGGGCGCTATGGCTTCACCACCTGGACGTTCTGGCCCAACGCCAGCAACAGTTATGTCATGGAAGGCATCGAGCAGGTCTGGCTGAACCGGATCACCACCGAGGCCTATCTCAGCCATCTGCAGACGGTGTTTGCCCAGGAGTTCAAGGACGGCAAGGTGCCGCCGCTGCCTCCGCGCACGGCGTGAGCGGTTCATGTGGGTATTTGCGCTTCCGGCGCTGCTCATCAACGTCTGCATCATCCTGATCCCTGCCCTTCTGACGCTCGCGGCGGCGTTCTTCTTCTGGGACGGCGTCGGCACGCCGGTATGGGCCGGGCTCGCCAATTTCCAGAGCCTGTTTGAAGACCCCGTGTTCTGGTCGGCGTTATCGAACAATTTCATCTGGACCGCGATCTTCCTGATCGTCCCGATGTGCCTCGCACTGGTGATGGCGGCGGCGCTGATGATCGCGCCCTATTCGCGGATCGTGGTGCAGTCGATCATCTTCCTGCCGCGTATCCTGGCGGCGGCGGTCACCGGCCGTATCTTCCAGGGCATGATCTTCAGCCCGGTGACCGGGCTGGTCGGCTGGTTCAATGCCCACGGGTTCTCGGTATCCGATCCACTCGCCGATCCCGATCGCTCGCTCTATGCGGTTGCAGCCGTCGACATCTGGCACTGGTGGGGATTTCTGGCGGTGGTGTTTTTCGCCGCGATGCGCCAGATCAGCATCGACCAGATCGAAGCCGCGCGGCTCGACGGTGCCGGCTTTTTTGCACTGCTGCGCCACGTCCTGCTGCCGGGAATCCGGCCGACCCTGGCGCTGATGATGATCCTCACCGTGATCTGGTCGTTCCAGGTGTTCGAGTTCATCTACATCGTGACCCAGGGCGGCCCGGCCTATGGCAGCGAGGTGCTGGCGACGCTGGCCTATCGCCACGCCTTTCTCGAAAGCGACGTCGGCAAGGCGACGGCGGCGGCCTGCGTCATGAGCCTGTTCGGCCTTTGCGCGACCGCGGCCTATCTCTGGCTGCAAAGCCGCGACGGCGCGCGCGCCGCATGATCGAAAGCCGCCTGAACCGCACGCTCTGCCTGCTGCTGATCGGGGTCGCGTCCTTTACCTCCCTGCTGCCGATCGTGCTCGCGGTCATGAACGCGTTCAAGACCACGCTGGAGATCACCACCGATCCGCTGGCGCCGCCGCATCAGCTGCATTGGGAAAATTTTTCCGGTGCCTGGAAGAACGCCGCGCTCGGGCCAAGCCTGCTGCACAGCGCCGAGGTGGCGGCGCTCACCATCATCCTGGTGTGCGTGACGGCTGCACCTTGCGCCTATGTTCTGGCGCGCCAGCAAGGCCGCTTCTGGCGCTTTCTCACCTTCTACTTCATGGCGTCGATCACCGTCCCGGTTCAGCTCTACCTCTATCCGCTGTACTTCGTCTTCGCGAAGCTCGGGCTGGTCAACTCGATCCCGGCGGTGGCGCTGATCTATACGGCGATGTTCTCGCCGTTTTCGATCTTCCTGCTGCGCACCTATGTGCTTGCGATCCCCTATGCGCTGGAGGAAGCCGCCCAGGTCGACGGCGCGACACCGTGGCAGAAATTCTTCTACGTGATCCTGCCGATGATGCGGCCCGGCCTTCTGACGGTCGCGATCATCGCCGGCCTCAACGCCTGGAACGAATTCGTCATCGCCGTCACGTTCCTGCAGAATGACAGCAACGTCACCGCGATCGTCAAATTCTACAATTTGACGGGACAATACTCGACCGACTGGGGTGGCATGCTGGCGGCGGCCGTGATCATCGTGCTGCCGGTCGTGCTGGTGTTCGTGCTCTTGCAACGCCGCTTCATCGACGGCATGACCGCCGGCGCCGTCAAATCGTAGATCGGCCCTGAATTGCATCGATGGCAGACGCGCGCCGACGGTGGTTGTCGCGGTTGCGAAAATCTGCCTGTATGGCCGCTTGTAACGGCGGTTACGGGAATGACGACATGGCGGGGTTGGTAATTACGGGTGGCCGGGTGGTGGATCCGGCCAGCGGGATGGACGCGGTCGGCGACATCGCGGTACTGGATGGCAAGATCGCCGCTGTTGGCACCGGGCTCGGCGGCGCCGAGCACACCATCGACGCCACCGGACTGGTGGTAGCCCCCGGCTTCATCGACCTGCATGCCCACGGACAGTCGATCGCGGCGGACCGCATGCAGGCGTTCGACGGCGTGACCACGACGCTCGACCTCGAGGCCGGCGTGATGCCGGTCGCCTCCTGGTACACCAAGCAGGCCAGCAAAAGGCGCGCGCTGAATTACGGCGCTTCCACCAACTGGGCGTTCGCACGGATCGGCGCGATGACCGGCTCCAATTCGGAAAGCTCGCTGGAAGGTTTTGGCAACGCGATGCGCGACCGCCGCTGGGTCGACAATGTCGCCAGCGACAAGGAAGTCGCGGGCATTCTCGAACGCCTCGCCGGCGGATTGAACGAAGGCGGCATCGGCATCGGCATCCTCAATGCCTATGCGCCGGGCGCCGGCGTGCAGGAATTGACCGCGGTATGCCAGCTGGCCGCGGCGCAAAATGTGCCGACCTTCACCCACGTCGCCTATATGTCGCGCATCGATCCGGAGAGCGCCGCCGAAGCCTATATCCGCCTGATCGGCTATGCCGGCGCCACCGGCGCGCACATGCACATCTGCCATTTCAACTCGTCGAGCAAGTCGGACATCGAGCGCTGTGTCGCGCTGGTGGCGAAAGCGCAGGCGCAGGGGCTGCCGATCACGCTCGAAGCCTATCCCTACGGCACCGGTTCGACCGTGCTCGCGGCGACGTTCTTCAGCGACCCCGATTTCGAGGCGCGCAACGGCACCGGCTACGATACCGTTCAGCGCGTAACCGACGGACACCGCTTCCGCGATCGCGAGGAGTTGCTGGCGGCGCAGGCCGCTGAACCCTCCACGCTGGTGCTGTGGCATGTGCTGGATATCGAGAACAATTCGCACCATCGCGACCTGCTCGACATGGCCGTATTGTATCCCGGCGGCGCGATTGCGTCGGACGCAATGCCGTGGACGCTATCGGACGGCAAGGCCTACAAAGGCGACGCCTGGCCGCTGCCCGACGACGCCACCTCGCATCCGCGTTCGGCGGGTTGCTTCACGCGCTTCATCCGCGAATGGGTCCGTGAGCGGCGGAAAGTGTCGCTGATGGAAGGCATCCGCAAATGCACGCTGATCCCGGCGGAGATTCTTGGCCCCAGCACGCCGGCGATGCGCGCCAAGGGACGGCTGCAACAAGGCGCGGATGCCGACATCCTGGTGTTCGATTACAATACCCTCACCGACCGCGCCGAGTTCACCGCGATGAACCGTCCGTCCGAGGGCGT
>Ga0181528_10002045_pt1 | contig 12382 bp, 8 predicted proteins | sample PEATcosm2014_Bin_47_FD_119742 | JGI IMG/M metagenome (GOLD analysis project Ga0181528, IMG submission 119742) | Peatland microbial communities from MTU Mesocosm Facility, Houghton, MI, USA - PEATcosm2014_Bin10_10_metaG | ecosystem: Environmental > Terrestrial > Soil > Wetlands > Peat | place... | reverse complement strand
GCTTGTCGGCGAGCCGTTTCCCCGATGAATTGTGGCCCGGCGACTAGCGCCGGCCCTACACACCATTCGGTGATCGCCGGCATCATTCGTAGGGCTCGGCCTGACTGCATGAGTCCGGCTTAGTGGGCTAGATGCCCATGATCAGGATTGTCGGGGCGGGATTCTTGGTCTTTGCTCGGGCACGTTTATGGACCAGGTCAAAATCGGAATGATCGGCGGCGGCACCGTGGGCAGCGGCGTGTTTCACGCCCTCCAGCAAAATGCGGACCTCATGGCCGCGCGGATCGGCCTCCGGCTCACCATTGTCAAGGTCGCGGTCAAGGCGTTCGACGAACCGCGCCCCTACCCTATCCCGACATCAGTGATGACGCTGAACTGGCGGGAGGTCGTCGACGATCCCTCCGTGCAGATGGTCATCGAACTCGTCGGCGGCACCGGCATCGCGAAGACCATGATTCTTGCGGCACTCGAATGCGGCAAACCGGTCATCACTGCCAATAAGGCCCTGCTCTCCGCCCACGGCCCCGAGTTGTTCGCGGCGGCCCGGAAATTCAAGACCAACCTCTACTACGAGGCCAGCGTTGCCGGCGGCATACCTATCATCAAGGTCGTGCGAGAGAGCCTTGTCGGCAACCGCTTCGACCGGATCTACGGCATCGTCAACGGCACGTGCAATTACATTCTAACCCGAATGAAGCGCGACGGCGCCGCGTTTGGCGACGTGCTCGCCGACGCCCAGCGTCTGGGGTACGCCGAAGCGGATCCGACGCTCGATATCGATGGGCACGACGCAGCGCACAAGACCGGCATTCTGGCCTCACTTGCCCATGGCTTCTGGGTTGACCATCACGATATCCATGTCGAGGGCATCAGGGAGCTCACGCCGCTCGACATCCGTTTCGCCGCCCAGCTCGGATATACCATCAAGTTGCTCGGCAGCGTAAAGACGCTCCCGCCGACAAATCGTGCCGGCAAGAAAGCGACGGCTCCCGCCACTCGCATCAGCGTATCTGTTAGTCCGACGTTGGTGCCTGACCAGCACGTGCTGGCGAGCGTCAACGATGTGTTCAACGCAGTCTTCGTCTCGGGTTCTCCGATCGGGGACACGCTCTACTACGGGCGCGGCGCGGGCAAGGACGCGACCGCGAGCGCTGTGCTAAGCGATCTGGCCGACGCGGCGCTTGACCTGCGACACGGCACTCCGGATCGCGTCCCGGCATTCGTCGCCCATGCCGCCAAAGGAAGCGTCGTTCCGCTGGCGCAGACGTCATCGCGCTTCTACCTTCGGCTCGATGTGATGGACCGGCCTGGCGTGATCGCAAAGATCTCGGCCATCCTGAGCACCGGAGGCATCAGCATTTCATCGATCATCCAGCCGGAAGGACACGAAGGTGCGACGGTGCCTTTGATTTTGATGACGCATTCCGCGAGTCGTGCGGCGATGGAACGATGTTGCGCGGCGATCGCAAAAATTCCCGCGGTCAAGGGGCCTTCCCGGCTTCTGCCGGTCGAGGATTTCGCTTAGCCACCGGCCCGTCGGCGTATTCAAGAATTGGATTGATGCGTTCTTGTAGGGCCGGCGCTCGTCGCCGTGCCGTCTGAATCCGATCGCTCGACGCCGCGCCATCTGCGGAGCTTGCAATCGACCCGTCCTCTACTCTTGCCTCAGCACGGCGAGCGGCGGCTGATTGGAGTCGCCGCGACTGGCCAGCAGGCCGGTAGCGACAGTCACCATTGTAACCGAAGCCACGGCTGTCAGCATCAGCCACGGCGCGGGAACAAAGCGTGTTTCGAAAACGAACCGCACAAGCAGCCAGTTCGCGCCAACGGCCAGCAGTCCTCCAGTGATCGCCGCCAGGACGCCGAGGACACTGTATTCGGCAAGCATGATCTGCTGCACCTGGCGTCGCGTGGCTCCAAGCGTGCGCAACAGCACGCTCTCCCGGACGCGCTGGAATCGTCCGGTCAGCACGGCGCCGGCCATCACGACCAAACCGGTCAGGGCCACGAACATTGCCATGAATTGCACAACCAACTCCACCTTGGTGAAAATGCCATCGAGCGTCTGCAGAACCAGACCGAGATCGATCGCCGAGACATTCGGATACGCACGCACCATCGCCTGCTGAAGGACTGCCGAGTGCGCGGGGGAACGCGCCCGTGTTGCGACCACAAAGAACTTGGGCGCCGACTCGAGCACGCCTTCAGGGAACACAACAAAGAAGTTGGCCTGCACCCTCTGCCACTCGACCGTTCGGAGGCTGGCCACCCGCGTGCGGATGGGCACCCCTTGGACGTCGAAAGTGATCTCATCTCCAATCTGCACCTGCAATTCCTTCGCGAGCCCCTGCTCAACCGAAATCGGCGCAACCTCGGTGCCTGGATTCACGCGACCCACGAACGAGCCGGCGACCACTTTTTCCGTGTCCGCAAGCTGTCCTCGATAAGTGCTCCGAAACTCTCGACGCAACGCCCAGCCACCCCGCCCGGGTGCGCGGTCGCGCAAGACATCCTCCACCGGCCGGCCCTTCAGTGCGCTGATCCGCATGGTGACAATCGGCGCCTCCTGCCTGACGGGCGCCCCTCCGGCCCTGAGCAGCGCATCAACGCCGGCCAGCTGGTCGTCCTGGACATCGAAGAAAAGCAAATTGGAGCGATCCTCACCTGTGGAGCCCCTGAACTCTGCCATCAGCGACGCTCTCGTCAGGTACAGCGTCAGGACGAGAAATGTGCCGAGGCCGAGAGCCACCAACAGAAGCACCGTGCGATTATTCGGCCGGTACAGGTTGGCCAATCCCTGACGCCAGACGTAGGGCAGCCGCCGGGGAGCCCATTTCCGCGCCGCCCAAGTGAGAAGGCGGGCCATCCCGCTGAGCACGCCGAATGTCACAGCCAGCCCCAGGGCGAAGCCGAGTCCACGCTGCCATCGGTTGGTCTGCCACCAGGCACATCCGAAAACGGATATGCAGATCAGCCCGAAAACCACCCACCGCAATGGATCGTGCCCAGGGATTTCTTCCTCAAAGCCCGTGCGCAGGGCCCGCAGGGGCGAAACACGCCGGATCGACATCAGGGGCAACAGCGTGAAGAGAAGACAGATCCCCAGCCCGGCGACCATTCCTCCCGCCACTGCGCTCCATGAAATGAACATTTCCGCCTCCACGGGGAGGAAACTCCGGAACACTGTCGGCAATGCAAACTGCACGAGAAGCCCGAGCGCGGCGCCGATTCCCGACCCAAGCAGTCCGAGTGCCATCCCCTGGCACAAGTAAACCGCAAAGCTGCGCCGAGCCGTCGCGCCGAGACAGCGGAGCACAGCAATGGTCGCCACCTTTTGCTGCACGTAAACCTGCATCGCGCTCGCCACTCCGATCGCGCCCAACAACAAGGCGACAAAGCCGACCAGATTCAGAAATGACTCCACGTTGTCCAGCACGCGCCCCAAATCGCGCTTGCGTTGTTCGACCGTATCGAACCCGAGCTGCAGCCGGCCAAACCGCTCGCGCAGGTCGCGCACAAGGCCTTCAACGTCGTAGCCGGCAGCAAATTTGAAATAGGTCCGGTATCGGACCAGGCTGCCCGGTTGCACCAGGTGTGTCCGCTCGATTGCGCGCATTGGAATGTAGACGCGGGGCGCGAGCATCGCCACGGCCGGCGATTCACCCGGGATTTTTTGCAGCGCACCGATGATGGTGAACGTCGCCTCGCCCACACGGATGGGATCGCCCGGCTGGAGTCCGAACTGCGCCATCAAGGTGTCTTCGATCACAGCGTTGTTCCCCGCATCAAGCTTCTTGAGCGCGTCCGCCGGTACGGTGACCGCCTCGCCGTAGAACGGAAAGCCGCCTTCGATCGCCCGCACCTGAACAATTCGGGTCTGTCCGCCACGAGTGGGGAACATGACCATTGACGAAAATGCGGTTTCGCGTGCCTGCTGGCCGCCCAGACGGTCGAGGTTTGCGCGTGCCTCCCTGGATAATTCATGCCGGGAGGTCACTGCGAGATCAGCGCCCAGCAGTGTCTTCGCTTGATCCGACACGGCATGGCGAAGGTTGTCTCGGAACGAGCCGATCGCGACGAGCGCTGCAACACCAAGCACGATTGAAAGGGAAAACAACGCAAGTCGCCGCCGGCTCGCACGGGAATCCCGCCACGCCATTTTGAATATAAAGTTCATGGCGTGCCCACGGAACACACGGAATACGCGGAATCAGTCACAAGACGAAACGCTCATGTTCAACCTTGGGAAAATGCCTAAAATTAACCAGCAATCCAAGCACTCCTGATAGACGGCCTCCAGCAACCCGCAGCCTTTCTCTTTGTATACCTCAAAGCAGGCACCGGGTATCTTGTAAGTTTCAGCCTCGTGAATCAATTTGCTCAATTGTGCTCCTTTCCGTGCCTTCCGTGTGGTCCGTGGGCAGTCAAATTCTCTCGTCGCCCATCACGGCGCCGCCGCGGAGGCGGATCGTGCGCGAACAGCGCTTTGACAGGTCGAGGTTGTGAGTCACGAGCACGAGCGTGGTGCCGCGCTCCCGGTTGAGGCGGAAAATCAGATCGATCATCGCCTGCGCGGTTTCGTCGTCGAGATTGCCCGTCGGCTCATCGCAAAACAGGATCCTCGGCCGGTTGACGAATGCGCGCGCCAGCGACACCCGCTGCTGCTCGCCTCCAGAAAGCTGCAGCGGATAATGGCCCATCCGGTCGCTGAGTCCCACTCGCTCGAGCAAACCGCGCGCCTCTGCCACGAAATCTCCCGCCCACTCGGGAGCTCCGGTCCGCAACTCAAGTGGGATAAGGACATTCTCCAATGCCGTCAGCGTCGGGATCAGCTGGAAATTCTGGAACACAAAGCCGACACAGGCGTTGCGCAGGAGCGCGCGTCCGTCTTCCGTCAGGGCGCCAAGATCCGTGCCATTGAGCACGACGGAGCCTGTCGACGGTTGGTCAAGCCCCGCGCAAAGGCCGAGCAGCGTGGTCTTCCCGCTGCCGGACGGGCCGACGACAGCCAGCGTGTCACCCGCCGCAACTTCGAGCGTCACTTCTTTCAACACCGTCAACGGTCCGGTGGCAGTCATGTAGGTTTTCGTCAGCCGCTCGACTTTAAGCATCGTCGGATCATTCATCTGGTTATCGATAAAGACAGGGAAAATACGAAAGAGTACCGAACCACTGCAAAGTGCATCACCCTACCAATCAGATTTCGAGCCGTCGATTGATTTGTCCCCCGGTCAAACGCTGGCTGGCATTCGTTTGTTTCGTTTCTTCAGTTCTGGCGATGCATGCGGCAGAAACCCGGACGATCCTCTTTTTCGGCGACAGCCTGACCGCCGGCTACGGTCTTCAGGATCCGTCCAGCGAAGCGTTCCCTGCCGTAATCCAGCAGACGATCAACGACGCCAGGCTGCCCTGGCGCGTGGTCAACGCAGGGCTCAGTGGCGAGACCAGCGCCGGTGGATTGCGCCGGGTGGAATGGGTGCTGCGGCAGCATGTGGATATTTTTGTTCTCGAACTCGGCGGCAACGACGGCCTGCGCGGCCTCCCGCCCGAGGATACCCGCGCCAACCTGCAGGCGATCATCGATCGCGTCCGCAGCAAGTATCCCGCCGCAAAAATCATCCTGGCCGGGATCGCAGCGCCTCCAAACATGGGGGCCGATTTCACGCGGGACTTTGCAGCCATATTCCCATATCTCGCGGAAAAGAACCGGATACCCCTCATTCCATTTCTTCTCGAAGGCGTCGCAGGCCGGCCTGAACTAAACCAGTCGGATGGAATTCATCCCAATCTCAAGGGGCACGCACTGACCGCAGAAACGGTCTGGAAGAAACTCCGCCCGCTGTTGTGATTCTGCACGGTCCACCCAACTGCCGGCCCGCAAGAAAAGCGTTTGTCATCCATTGAATGACAAGTCGCTGCGGAGTCGCTTTGGCGGTCGGGAAGTTTTCCAGCCCGGGTACAAGAGCGCTCCGCCAGGCGGTCGGACTATTCGGCGGCATTGCGCCAACGAATGAAAGTCAACATTAGGATCTGGAGATCGAGCCAGAGGGACCAGTTCTCGATATAATAGATGTCGTGTTGAATTCGCTGCTCAAGCGCGCTGCCTCCGCGAAGACCGTTCACCTGCGCCCATCCGGTCATTCCCGGCCTGACGAGATGGCGCGGGAGATAATGCGGAATCGCCCCGGCAAGCCGGTCGACATGACGGGGACGCTCCGGCCGCGGTCCGATCAGACTCATCTCGCCGCGAAGCACGTTCCAGAATTGAGGCAGTTCGTCGAGATTCCAACGGCGCATGAAGGCTCCCATGCTCAGCAGGCGCGGATCGTTGGTCCGGGTGCTGACCTGTTCGTCGTCCTGTCCATCCGCATCCGGCGTCATGCTGCGCAGCTTGTACAGTGTGAAGGGTCGGTGCCCTGCTCCGACCCGTGTCTGGCGAAAGAAAACCGCCCCACCCGGCGACTCGCGTTTGATGAGCACGGCCAGCAGCACCACAACCGGCGCCGACAAAACAAGGCCGACGATGGCGCCGGCGAGATCCGCTGCGCGTTTAATTGCGCGGTTGAAGAGTTGATTGATCGCCAACTCCTCGACGCCCAGGACAGGCACCCGTCCAAATGTCTGCAGCCGCAGACCGGAGACAAAAATCTGGAACACCGACGGGATGATCTTCAGCTCGACATACGAGCGTTCGCAAAGCGCAACGAGTTGGGCCAGGTCCGCGCGAGGCAGGTCGAGGCGGACTGCGATGAGAACATCGATCTCGTGACGCTCCAAGAGAGCCGGAAGATCGGCAAAAGTGCCGATCAGCGGCAGGGCTGATGAAAAGGGAGAACGGCTGCGGTCTCCGGAAGGGGCCTCGACGACTCCCACCATCCGAAACGGATGCGCACGTGTCTGTTGAATGTCCGTCACCAGCGCCTGCGCCTCCGCCGTCCAGCCCAATAGCGCCACCCGCTGCTGTATCCGGCCGCAAAGTCTCGAAGAGACAATCAACGCATAGAAAAGGCTGCGCCACGCGTAGAGCAATACCAGCACAGCGCCGCAGGCAAACACGACGAACAAGCGGGAGATGGGAGGGCTGAACTTGAGGACGAGGGAGATCCCAAGGTACGCGAACAACCAGAACACGGTGCCTTTGAGGATGATGTTCAGCGCGTGATAGCGGCGCAGCAGCAGCCGTTCATCATAGAGATTGAGATGTGCGAACGCGCCCAAAAGAAACGCGGTGCCGAGCAGCAACAGCGGCAGATAGTCGCGCAGCCGCGCGCCTTCCACCTCGATGAAGGTCGAACCGAGCGGCGTGTGATAACGCAGTCCGTAGCCGATCAGCAATCCTGCGAATACGCACACGGTATCGCCCGCCACCAGCAAGAGCGGAAGCGTGCGGCGCCGGAGGTTTTGCGGAGCAGGGCCGTTCATCTCATTTAGCAGTCAGCGGCGCGGTGCCGGCTGGGGCGAGTTCTCTCATTGCATCGAGCAGGAGACGATTTGGGAGGTAGCCTTTCTCGGGGAAAAGAAACGTGACGAAGCTTTCAGCCACCCGATTCTCGGGATAAACATAGATGTCACGCAAAGGGAATCCGTCCTGATTCCGGGCCATGATGCTGTAGCCGGGTCGTTCGTTGCGACCATAGCGCACCAATCCTGCCTCCCCGTTGGTCGACCCAGTCAGCAACCGGGCAAATGAGGCCCGATGCAGGGCGATCCTCCGGCGCAGGGCGGCCACAAATTCAGGCTGCTCCGAATCCAGTCCGGAAGGAACAGTTCCGTCGCGCCATGCAACATAGAGTGTCTCCCACGGTTCAAGTGCGTTGGGTCTTGGCAGCACATAATCTCGCCGCTCGATCGCATCGAGGTTTTGGAAGAATTGGCGCTGGGCAGGAGAGCCGTTGCGGATCAGGACTGCCATGTCGGCCGGACGGCCAACCCACCAGTCCGTAAGAGCGACGACATATCGGACATGTGCCTGCTCCGAGGTCGACAACGCCTCGTGTTCAAGCCAGCGGTCAGCCAGGCGGTGCAGCGAATCCGCTATCCGGTCGCGCCAGCCCAAGCCTTGCGATGAGTCCCATCGCGGCGAACTCACGGCGTGCGGATCGTTCGCCCACTCCAGGGCGAAAGCCGTTGTTGCGGCAATCTTGTCCCTTTCCAGCAGACTCAGGCCGAGGCCCAGATATACGCCGCTCCGGTACGGCGAGAGCAGGGCAGAGGCGCGGAAATGCTTCTCGGCGTCAGCCGGCTGCTTGGCCAGCTGCATCCAACCGAGATTGAAATGGCAGTAGTCCTGATCCGGATCGATCTCGAGGACACGGCGCAGAAGCTCGCAGTAACGATCGTGGGCGCGGGTCTGGTCGGCAACGTTGTCCGCACGGACGTAACGCTCGGCCTGGAACGCCGCCAATTGGGTCAGATAGAACGGATTCTGCGGAGCCAAGGCAGCGGCGCCCTCCGCACCGGCAAGAAACGCGTCGTCGTTCCCGGCTTCACGCGCATTTGCGGCATCCCAAAACATCTGCCGGGCCCGCAGGTCCGGCACCAGCGGCCACACGATCGCAGCGAGACCTGCCAGGAGCAATCCTCCAGCCAGTCGGGCTCCAGTGGCTGAAACGGTGAGGCCATTGCTCGCGCCAACAGGGTTGGTCGAAGACACCCGCAGCATGACCAGCAATGCAGCGATGGTGAAGGCAAACCAGGGAACATCGAGTTGGGAATCGAATAGCGAAAACACGCCGTAGCCCGCGAATGCGATAAATGCGGCGCGAGCGCGCACCCGGTCAGGGGAACCTGGCACAGCCGTCATGGCGGCAGTTCGGGATGATTCTCCAGACAATCGAAAGGCGTCCACGCCACATTTCACAATGCCAGCTGCAAGCAAGAAGAGCGCTGCCATCCCCGGCGCGCCGAGTTCCGCCCAGAATTGCAACGGCGTGTTGTGGAGCTGGAGTGCATTGTCGGTGCCACCCAGCAATCGTGCCCGATACCGCGGATAAACCAGCGGAACGACGCCCGGACCATAACCGGTCAACGGTCGATCGCATCCCATCAGCCAGCCGGCCTGAGCCATCGCTGCGTGCTGGCGGTTGCTTTCATTCGCCGCATTGCCCCACTGGCGGTGAAGAATCAAATCCTGCAGGCGCGGATCGAGAACGACTGCTGCCGCCGCCGCTGCCAACGCCCCGGCCACAATCAGGAAGCGCCGGCCGCGGGAGAGCGCAGAATGCTTGATCCAGATCGCGGCGAAGCAGGCGGCCATGGCGACGACTGCAGCGACACCGCCGCGACTGGAGCTGGTGGTGACAAGTACCACAGCCAGCGCTGCGGCAAATAACCGGAGCGCTCGCCATCGGCGCGACCCAGTCAGCCCAAGCGCTGCGAGCCAGGGAGCGCTCAACACCGCGGCTCCGGCAGTGTAGAGCGAATGTCCGAAAGGCTCCTCGTTGCGGATGCGAAGCGCCGTGCCCAATCTTGAGCCGCCTGACCACATATCCGGAAGAACGCGGCCGAAAAACCACAGGCCGAGGCTCACCGCGACAAACAGAAGCATCAATGCTCCGATCACCTCTGCGACCCACTCGATCCTCCGGGGACGCAAGGCGGCGTCGCGTTCAATCCAGTCCAGGCAGAGATAAGCCAGGCTCACGGCGGCGACAGGAATCAAAGCCAGATTGAGGCTTTGCGCCCGAAAATCGCTAAGCAGCGCGCAAATGAGATTGGCCGCCACAAAGAGCACCAGCCCGCCATCCAGCCATCGGCCAAAACGCACCAGCCGGGCCGTCCAGAGCAGGCGTCCGGACAGTGCGGCGACGGGCACGACTAACAACACCTGCCAGTAGAAGAACCACGGCCACTGATAGAATCGGGTGGCGGATTTTGTGCTCATCGACAGGGCGGTGAACGCCATCAAAGCCAGCACGCCAAAAGCAGCGAGGGTCTTCGTGGGCGGCGAGCCGGTGCGGGCCATGGTCATGCAGCGTCCCCATCACATCGGCGCGGCAGTCCGGCCGCAAGACCAAGCCGGTAATAAATCCAGCTGCGCGACGAGCACGCTGGCTCTCCCGAACTCGCCCGATGCCGCACAAGCTTCTCGTCCAAGTTCCCTATGCCGCGGGCCGGATGCCTTCGCCACTTCATCCACCAGCGGCTCTCTGCGTTCTTGACGCTGCGGGCCGGCGGTGGGCATGTTGCGGCGATGCAGGAAGACAAATCCCCGGCAAGAAGAGGATGGTTGATCAAGATCGTCGTGCTCGGAGTCGCTGTGCTCGCCGTGCTCGCACTTGTGATGCGGGGCGTCGATCTTCGAGGACTCGCCGCAAGAATCATGATCATGATCGGCGACGCCGGCCCATGGGCCTTTTTCGGCGCGATGACGATTCTGCCCGCAATCGGATTTCCATTGATGGCCTTTGCGATCCCCGTCGGCCCGGCGTTTGGTGCGCAGATGGGAACCGTCGGGGTTCTCGCAGCGTATGGAACGGCATTGGCGATCAACCTCGCGCTGAGCTATTGGCTGGCGCGGTATGCCTTGCGCCCGCTTATCGAGCGACTTGTGGTCCGCGCAGGCTACAAGATCCCGCAATTCGCACCCTCCGAGCACCTTGAGGTCGCCCTGCTGGTGCGAATCATGGTGGGGCCTCCGTATTTCGTGCAATGCTACCTGCTAGGCCTCGGCCAGGTCCGATTCTTGACCTACATGTGGGTATCCTGGATCATCATGATGATGTACGCGGCGGGCCTCGTCATTTTTGGCGACGCCATTATCCACGGAAAGTCGGGACTCGCTGCAACGGGCATCAGCCTGTTTGTCGCGGTGGTCATCGTCATCCATCTCGTGAGGCGCCACTATGGCAAGAAACGTGTTCAACCTGCCAGCTGACGACGCCGGGCGAGTCGAGTCGGTCAGCGATTTCACGCGCCGGGTAAAGACCGTGCTCGAGACAGGCGTGCGGCCCGGCTGGGTCCGCGGCGAACTTTCCAACCTCCGTGCGCAGGCAAGCGGCCACGTCTATTTCTCGCTGAAAGATTCGGGAGCACAACTCGCGTGTGTATTGTTTCGAGGCGATGCACTGCGTCAATCCGTGGCGTTGCGCGACGGGCTCCAGGTGCTGGCTTTCGGCGAGATAAGTGTTTACGAGCAGCGGGGCCAGTATCAATTGATTGTGCGCCTTTTGGTTGAGGACGGGCAGGGCCGCCTGCAGCAGGAATTTGAACGACTGAAACAACGCCTGGCGGACGAAGGGGTGTTCGATGCCGCGCGCAAGATGCCGATCCCATCGATGCCGGATACGATCGGCTTCATCACGTCACCGACTGGCGCAGCCGTGCAGGATTTCATCCGCATCCTGCTGCGACGCAACTGGCGCGGGCGCCTGGTTGTCCTTCCTGCCAAGGCGCAGGGTGAAGGCGCGTCTGCCGACATGATCGAGATGTTGGATCGTGCCAAGGCGCTGGGGATTTTCGATCTTCTCGTCATCGGCCGGGGCGGCGGCAGCATGGAGGATTTGTGGGCCTTCAACGAGGAGCCGCTGGTGCGCGCGGTGGCGGCGTGCCCGGTGCCGATCATTTCCGCCGTGGGGCACGAGATTGATTTCACCCTGTGCGATTTTGCGGCGGATGCGCGGGCGGAGACTCCAAGCGCCGCAGCCGAATTGATATCGAGTACGTTTGTTTCCGGGCTGGAGAGGACCGCGCACGCAGCTGAGTCGATGGGCGACATTGTCGATGCGACTCTCGATCGGAGTCGCGAAAGGCTTGACCATGCCCGCAGCCGCCTGCGCCTTCTGTCACCGCGAGCCGTGATCGAACAAAACCATCTGCGGCTCGACGATCTATCGAACCGGGTGCTGTCAGCGATGCGGGTGGGATTGCAACAGAAACGCCAGAAGCTAACGACGGTGGCAGGGCGCTACCGCAGCTGTTCCCCGGAGCCGCGCATCAGCCTGGAATCGCATCGATTGCTTGCGTTATGGAAGCGCCTCCAAGCGGCAAGTCCTGCTTCCGTGCTCAACCGAGGTTTTGTGATTGTCCGGGACGACAAAGGACGGCCGGTTCAGCGACGGGCCCTTGTAAAATCCGGCCAACGGCTCGCAAACGAGTTTGCCGACGGCAGCGTTACGGTGCGTGCCGAGTGAGCAGTTGACCGATATCCAAGGGCTCGAAGCTCTGAGATATCGGAACCGTATTCACCCGGCAGCATTGCGACCTTGAAACTCAGCGCATGCTGCCGTTATGAAGGGTTATCCATGAGCATGGTGTTATAGTCGACGCACCTCTTTCACATGAAATCACTTTCGGCATGCCTATTCGGGAGTGGACTATTGCTCACCTGTGCCGTTTTCGGCCAGATGGGGCCAACGGTCCCTGAATGGCAGTCATTGACGAT
>Ga0181528_10002044_pt1 | contig 12390 bp, 9 predicted proteins | sample PEATcosm2014_Bin_47_FD_119742 | JGI IMG/M metagenome (GOLD analysis project Ga0181528, IMG submission 119742) | Peatland microbial communities from MTU Mesocosm Facility, Houghton, MI, USA - PEATcosm2014_Bin10_10_metaG | ecosystem: Environmental > Terrestrial > Soil > Wetlands > Peat | place... | reverse complement strand
GCCAAGACCTGCCAAGACCTGCCAAGCCTTCAAGTCCAATAGCGGCAACAAAGACGTTCAGCAGGCGGTCATCACCGACAAACAGACCACGGACGAAAATGTTCGTGGTTATGTCCGGAAATGGCGCACCATTCAGAATAAAACTACAAACTCATATGTCATTGAAATATTAGTATAATTTTTGAATCGGGATCGGATGGATTAAGTCTGAGAATTGCCGGGTTGGAATCTCGCAACAGTGGCAGCGAAATGCTTTACAACGAGTCTCCGGTTGAGACACATTGTCGCAATGTCGCGGATATTCTTGAGCCATTCGAGCAAGGACAACGCCGGCGCGGTCGCGCTGCGAGACTGGTTGGCGTCCCAAGGTTGGCACGATATTTTTCTCGATCTCGACCCGCAGCAGGGCATTGCCGCGGGCGCCAAGTGGGAGCAGGAGCTGAACCGGGCGGCGCTCCGCTGCGAGGCCGTCCTTTTTTTGGTCTCCCGCGCCTGGCTTGCATCTGACTGGTGCCTGAAGGAATTCAACCTCGCGCATCGGCTGAACAAGCGGTTGTTCGGCCTGCTGATTGAAGACATTCCGGTCGCCGAACTGCCTGCGACCCTGACCGGCACCTGGCAATTGGTCCCGCTGGCGGCGGGGCGCGACCACATTTCCATAACGGCCATCCTTCCGGGCACGCACGACGAGGTCTACGCGACCTTTTCGAAGGAGGGCTTGGCTCGGCTACGGTTCGGGCTTGAGCGAGCGGGACTGGACGCGCGGTTTTTCGCGTGGCCGCCGGAAGGCGACCCCAAACGATCGCCCTATCGCGGACTGTTGCCACTGGATGCCGGGGACACCGGCATTTTTTTTGGCCGAGAAGCACCGACTATTGAGGTCCTGGACCGCATCCGGGGCATAAAGGACGGAGCGGCGCCGCGGTTTTTGGTCCTGCTTGGCGCTTCCGGTGCCGGCAAGTCTTCGTTCCTGCGCGCGGGCCTGTTGCCAAGGCTGGCGCGGGACGATCGCAATTACGTCATCCTCCCCGTGATCAGGCCTGAGCGTGCGGCGATCAATGGAGAAGCGGGGCTGTTGCGCGCCCTGGAGACGGCCTTCGCATCAAGCGGCTTAGTCATGGCGCGCGCCGATATACGAGATGCCGAATGGTCGAACAGCTTGGTCATCGATGAATTCTAAAACGAGGATCGAGCTGTCCCCCCGCGATCGTCATCTGTTCGGACCCGGCCCCAAGCGCATCCTGTCGCTCGATGGCGGCGGCGTTCGCGGAGCGGTTACGATCGCGTTCCTCGAGCGTTTGGAGAAAATCGTCGAGGAAATCGAAGGCAGGCCGACGCTTCTGGGGGACTGGTTCGACATTATTGGCGGAACCTCAACGGGTGCAATTATCGCCGGCGCGCTCGCGCTTGGCTACCGTGCGGCCGATATCCATGCCTTCTACAAACAACTGGGGCCGCGCGTTTTCCGCCGTTCGTTCTGGCGTATCAGCGGTTTGCGCGCAAGATTCAGCGGCAGCAATCTGCGCGCCGAACTCGATGGCATTATCGGCGAACGCACGCTGGATTCGCCGGATTTGCGAACCGGGCTGTGCGTCGTCACCAAACGATTGGACACCGGCAGCGTCTGGCTCCTGATGAACAATCCGCGCCTTCCCTATTGGGACACGCCGGCGGATGAATCCTTCATCGGCAATCGGCATTATCGGCTGGCTTCCGTGATCCGGGCCAGCACGGCCGCACCGTATTATTTCGATCCGGAATATATCGAGATCGCCGCGGGCATGCCGCCCGGCCTGTTTATCGACGGCAGTATCAGTCCCCATACCAATCCGGCATTGCACCTTCTGATGACGGCGACCATCCCAAGCTTCGGCTTGGGATGGGCAACCGGCCCCGACAAACTCACAATTGTGTCGATCGGCACAGGCTCCAACAGATTTCGCCTTCAGCAGAGCGAACTACCGAGATTTAAAACTTTTGGAATTGCCATGCAGGCGCTGTCCGGGCAGATTTCAGACGCCGCGCAGCTGGTGCTGACGGTGATGTCATGGTTCGGGCAGTGCCCCACCAGTTGGACGATCAATTCGGAACTCGGAGCACTGGGCGCGGTCGAATCTCCGGGCGCAAATCCACTTTTCCGGTTTCTGCGATATGACGTTATTCTCGAAAATGAGTGGCTCGCGCGCGAATTGGGTGTGAGCTTGGAGGAAAGCGTGTTGCAACGGTACCAACGAATCGATGAACCGGAAAACATTCCGGCCATCTACCAACTGGGTGCCCGCGCGGCCGAGAAGCAAATACTGCGGGAGCATCTACTGCCTGATCTCGCTCCGAAGCCATAAGGAAAAACGATCGTGGCAACAGACTTGCGACCGCCAGCGATCCTCTCGGTAGGTATGACAGGACATCGCAAGATCGCGTCCGTTCCGGGCCGGCTGCAGACCATCGAAGATGATATCGCTAAAATCCTCACATCCTTGGCGGCGGCGTTGCGCGATGCGTCCGACATCGACAAGGCGTTCTTCTCGGCGGATGAGAGCAAACTGCGTTTTGTGACAATGGCCGCGGAAGGGGCGGACCTTTTGGGCGCGCGCGCTGCGGCAAGATGCGGCGTCGATCATGCGTGCATCCTGCCGTTTCCAATGGCCGAATACGGCAAAGACTTCGAGGCCCAGCAACTGACAGCAGCGTCGGAATTCATCGAGTCCGCGTCGTCGATACTTGAACTGCCCGGTTGTCGCCATGAAGAGGCCCGCGCCTATGAACGCGCGAATGAAGTCATCCTGTCGAATATCGATATTTTGATAGCAGTCTGGAACGGTCGGCGAGCGGACGGGCGCGCAGGTACCGAAGACGTCGTTCAGGGCGCGGTCGTACGGAACATACCTGTCATCATTATCGATCCGGATGACCCCGGATCGATAACAATGCTGGAGGTACCGGACGATCAGAACCTGGCTCCGCGCAAAGCGCTCGATCTCGGCAGAACGCCATTACCGGGAAGCCTTGATCGTGAAGTGCGCGCGCTGATTTGTCCGCCGCCGGATACGGCCAGCCGGCGCGCTCTGAACGATCTCTATGCGGAGAAACCGCGCGCTTTCGGTTGGCGATATGAATATCGCCTCTTGCTGCGTTTGCTCGCCGGCGATTCGGCGCCGGAAAGCGAAAAGGTCCGTCCCGTTGATACCGCCGTTTCGGAAACCGACGGACTAGCTGCTGACGCAGGTCACTTCAAGAGCGGCCCCTTTGAATCATGCGCGCTTGATCAGAGGGTGCTCATCGACAAACTCGCGAGAGATTACGGTGAATTATTTCGATCCAGCTCAGTGAGCCGATACCTGCTGGGATTCCTGGGCACGCTTGCGTCCAGTCTCGTCTGGTTGCTTTTGCCGTGGCTGACCGGAGCTGCCATCGTCATCAGTGCGCTGGTCAGCGGCATTGTATTGCTCGACTCGACCGTGCGAGGAAGGCGGCGATGGCAAGAGCGCTGGCTTGAATATCGCAACGTCGCGCAGCGCTTGCATTGGTCCTGTCTGCTTCGCTCTCTGGGGCTTGAGATGAGGCCGCAGGCCGGAAACCGGGGCCGGAACAATTCCTCTTGGATCGATTGGTATGCAAATCGGTCGGCGCGCGCCCTTGGTCCTGCGTCGGGTTCGATCGAGTCAGCCTATTTGACCGCTTGCGCAGAACATCTGCAGGACCACATCAAACAGCAAGCGGCTTACCATCGGTCAACATTTCGGAAGCTTAGTTTGCTTGAGGAGAGGCTTGCGCTGATTGGCCGGATCACTTTGGTCGCGTCCATCCTGGTCGCAATTTTGCTTGGAATAACGGTCGTACGCGCCGAGGGCCTCCAGGCTGTCGGCTGGAAAGCGGTAGCCATGCTGCTTCTCACCGTTCTGCCGGCAGCAACGGCAGCGATGAACGGACTCCGCGCCGAAATGGATCTGGTCCGGCTTATTGAACGATCGGGGCAGACGATTGCGCTGCTTTCTCGCGTCAATCGCGCCGTTTCGGATGGCCCTCTCTCGTATGATCGTCTCAGCGCTGCTGCGGCTCGGATGGCCTCGATCATGGATGATGAACTCAGGGAATGGCGGTTTGTGCTGGAAAGCCGCCGCTCACGTGCAGGACGACATAAAAAATCAATGTTCGGATGGCTTTGGCGCCGACGGTCCTAACATCGCTCCTGGGATTCGCAGTATTATTCCGAATGACGGAGATTTGGCGCGCCACGGCCGATGAAGATGGGCAATATTGTTCCGCCGTAGCGCTATGATGGAGTAGCCTAACACACGCTAGAATGCGAAAACGTCTCACCGCCTGCGAATTGCCACTGCGCCATAGGCGGTAATTATCCCGGCGCCGCAGTCGTCTCTTGCGCCTCATGGACGGGTATTAAACATTTCTGGGAATCGGGTCGATGTCCGTTCCTGGGGCTGGACCGGAAGTCGAAGACAGGACTCCAAAACGACGCGGTTGACCCTTTGCAGACTTGGGTAACCGAGCAATGTCCGCTTAGCGCGCCAGAAGCGGCCATTCACGAGACGCCTTTCCTCATTGAAGGGTTAAGCCGAGTCCTTTCCAGGCTTCTGATTATACTAGGTTGCGATATCCTGACTGGTCTCCCGGAACGTCGCTCTAAAACTCTCGCGGTACTGCAGCGGGCTCACGCCCAGCCGTCGCTGGAACGCCCCACGCATGCGCTCGGGGGTCGCAAAGCCGCAATCGAAGGCCACGGATTTTAGGGCAAGGTCGGTGGATTCCAGCAGGTTGCGGGCCTGATCAAGCCGGACCCCCTCGATGAAATCGTGTGGTGTCACGCCCAGTTCGCTGACGAACAGGCGCGCGATGCTACGTTCACTGGTGCCGGCGATGACCGCCAGACGTTCGACGGAAAACGGCTCGTTGGGGTGCTCCAGCACATAGGCCTGTACTTTGCCGAGCGGCGTGACCGGATCGCTCATGGGCACCAGTAGCGGACTGAACTGTGACTGTCCCCCTTGGCGCTGCGCTACCACCAGCAGGCCCTTTGCGCACGCCAAGGACACCGCTGCGCCATGATCCTCGCCGACCAGAGCGAGTGCGAGGTCGATCCCCGCCGTTACACCTGCTGATGTCACCAGTCGGTCGTCGCGGACGTAGATACGGTCGTGCTCGACGCGGGCGGTCGGAAACATGGCGGCGAGCTTGCCAGCGCTTTGCCAATGCGTCGCGGCGTTGCGGCCGTCGAGCAACCCCGCATGACCAAGGGCAAAAGCGCCGGTGCAGATCGAGCCGTATCGCTCAGCCCGATTGCCCCATCGGCGCAGCCATTCCGAGGTCGACTCGTCCGCGGCTGCGTCGGGCAGCGCCGGGCCGCCGGCCACCAGCACCGTGTTAAACGGGCGGCAGGCTTCGTCAAAACTCAGGTGCGCCATGAGCAGCATCCCGTTCGATGTACGAACGGGCGACTTGCCCTCGCCGATCAACAGGCAGTTGTAGCCATCGTCATCGGGGACGAACATGTTTGCCGTGGAGAACACGTCGAGCGGTCCGGCCACGTCGAGCGCCTGCACTCCATCGTGGATGATGAGGGCGACATCCCGTTTTGTCATTATCGGTTCCATCTGCTGTTCGCGTTCGGCCTGACGCCCGCGATTCCAGAGATCGGCCGCCTGTTTCCGGCAGTTTATCCCACATCGCTGGCAGTTTTTCGAGGGTGCCAATCGTTGCCTAGAGATGCTTTCGCTGCGATCTATGACAGGCCGGACGCAGGGTCCAACGCGCATCAAGAGCAGCCCGTCGGATCCAAACCGGCATCAACTCATCCCGCGGTCGCAAGCCGCGTCGGCCACCCGGATTCACGGGCTGCCGGCGTGCGCCTGCGATCAGGCAAAAAACCTACGGAGAACGACGATGAACGCAGTTTTCAATGTGATCTTGGTACATGGGGCTTGGGCCGACGGATCGTCCTGGAGCAAGGTCATCCCGCTTCTGGCAGCCAAGGGCATGACGGTCACCGCTGTGCAATTGCCGCTTACCGGTTTCGACGCAGATGTAGCCGCGGTCCGCCGCGCCATCGCGCTGGCCCCAGGCGATGTGGTGCTGGTCGGGCATAGCTATGCCGGTGCGGTGATTGGCGAAGCGGGCAACGACGACAAGGTGAAACGGCTGGTCTATGTCGACGCCTTCGCGCCCGACGCCGGCGAGTCGGCCGGATCACTGTTCGCCCAATTCCAGGCCGCTCCGCTCGGCGCAGAGATGCGCCCCGACGCCGAAGGGTTCCTGGCGCTCTCGCACAAGGGCATCTTCGAGCTGTTCGCGCAGGATCTCGACGAGGCCGAAAAAGCGCTCGTGTATGCCACGCAGGGACCGGTCAACGGCGCCGCCCTCGGCGGCACGCTCAGCAAGGCTGCATGGCGTGGCCGGCCGACCTTTTACCTGATCGGCGACCAGGACCACGCCATCCCCCGCGCCGAGCAGGAAAAGATGGCCGCCCGCATGGACGCCACCATCGAGCATGTCGATACCAGCCATGTCCCGATGTTGTCCAAGCCAGAAGCTGTCGCGAGTTTCATCCTGAAGGCCGCCGTCTGATCGCCGCACGCCAGGCGCGCATCCCCCGAAAGCTTTCGTCCGCGCGCCTGGCAATCGATCGATGCGACTGCTATCCGCGGCCGCGCCGCATCCCCGCCACAGGAGAGACCGTCATGTCGGCAACCCAGATTATCCGAATTCCTATCCTGCCACTCGGGATAGTCAACGCGCATCTGATCAAAAGCGAAGGCGGCTGTGTGCTGATAGACGCCGGAATTCCCGGCTCCGAACGCAAGATCGAGCGCGCGCTGCACCGGCACGGCCTGTCGATCCAGGACATCCGTCTGATCGTGGTGACTCATGCCCATACTGATCATGCCGGGAGCGCGGCGCGCCTGCGGCAACTGTCAGGCGCGCCGATCCTGGCGCATCAGGACGACGCGGACTTCTACAGCCGGCGGCGGCCGATGACCTATTGTCCAACTGGCTGGGTAGGCGAGCTGTTTTTAAAGACACCGGCCCCGCATGAGCCGTACGAAGGGTTCGAAGCAGACATCACGATGAAAAACGGCGACGCCATGACGCTCGAGAAATTCGGCGTCGACGGGATCGTTCGTCACACCGCCGGTCACACGCCGGGCTCGATTGCGATCGAACTGGCGTCGCAGGACATGCTGGTCGGCGACCTCGTCGCCTCCGGCATCCTGATCGGCGGCATCGCCTTCACCGGTCGGGCCATCCGGCCGCCCTTCGAGGATGACCCGCAAGCCGTCGCCCGCCAGCTGACTCGCATGCTCGATGGCGGCGCCAAGCGCTTCTACATGGGGCACGGCGGTCCCCTCGGAGCTGCCGAAGTCGCGCGGCATGCGCACAAGCTTTCTGCCATCAAGCCGAATGCCTGCGCCATCGGATGCTGCCATCAAGATTCACACTGATCGCGGCGATGTCCGCGCTTACGCACTGCAAGGATCGCACCATGAAAATCGCTTCGAACGGCATTCGCATCCATGTCGAGGACAACGGGGCCGGCGACCTGCCGATCGTCTTCCTGCATTACTGGGGAGGCTCGTCGCGCACCTGGCGCCACATCACCTCCGAGCTAAAGCAGTCCCACAGGACGATCGCGACCGATCACCGCGGCTGGGGACAGTCCGATGCGCCGGCGAGCGGCTATAACCTTACCGATCTTGCTGCGGACGCCCAAGGGGTCATCGACGCTCTCGGCCTGCAGCGCTACGTCCTGGTCGGGCACTCCATGGGGGGCAAGGTCGCGCAGCTCCTGGCCTCGCGTCGTCCGAGCGGACTGGCCGGACTGGTGCTCGTTGCGCCGTCGCCACCGTCGCCCATGCAACTGCCGCTCGAAGCCCGGCAAGGCATGGTCGCCGCCTATGCGAGCCGCGCCAGCATCATCACCACGGTCACGGAGGTGCTGACCGCCAAGGCGCTGAGCGCGGATGACCTCGAGACCGTAGTCCAGGACACCCTCAGGGGCGCGACTTCCGCCAAAACAGCCTGGCCGCTGGTCATGAGCCAGGAGGATATCACCGCACACGTCGGCGCCATCGACGTGCCCACCATCGTGATCGGGGGAGAACTCGACCGGGTGGATAGCATCGCGACCCTCCAGGCCGAAGTGCTGCCGCGCATCCCCCACGCCGTGCTTCATCACCTGCAGGGCACCGGTCATCTATCGATGCTGGAATCTCCGAACACCCTCGCGCAAATCATCCTGGATTTCGCCGGCTCTCTACGCTTTCGATCCAGTGCCGCGACAGCGGCTCAGGCAACGCTAAGCAAGCTACAATGACCGCATAGCGCCAGAGCATAGATGGGACCGCCTGTGCCCCTTCCATATCTGGAGCCATTCTTACGGTGATGGTGATAGTAACGCTGCGGTAACCGATGTTCAGCGGCGTTGATTCCACTGCGAAAATGGCGCGCCCGAAGAGATTCGAACTCCTGACCCCCAGATTCGTAGTCTGGTGCTCTATCCAGCTGAGCTACGGGCGCGTTTTTCGCCTGGCATCCGGGGTTTGAGCGCCCGGGTGGATCCGGGACAGGCCCGGAAAGGTCGCGAAAGAGCGCTTTAGCTACCTGCTCCGACCCCGGTTGGCAAGCTCCGGAAATGCGCAGCTCGGGCCGATCCGGGCATCAATTCGGGTATTTTACGCCCGCGCCCGTTCGTTGCGAACGCTGAGCAGTTCCACCGGCCGGTCGGGTATCGCGATCCGGAAGGTGGCGCCGATGGTGCCTTCGACCAGATGGATCTCGCCGCCATGGGCGCGGACCAGTTCGGCGGCGATCGCAAGCCCGAGCCCGCTGCCGCCGGGCCGCCCCGACGTCTGGAACGCCTCGAACAGATGGTCGCGGGCTTTGGCCGGCACGCCGGGCCCGGTATCGGACACCTCGACGATCGCGACCGTGCCTTCGCGGCGGCCGGTGATCCGGATCTGCAGGCTCGCCGCATCCTCCTTGGGACGGCCCTCGAGCGCCTGCGCGGCGTTGCGCACCAGATTGAGCAGCACGCGGAACAGCTGATCGGGATCGGCGTCGATGGTCAGGCCGCGCTCGATCGCGCTGATCCAGGCGATCGACGCATCCGAGGCAAGGCCGGCGGATTCGCGCACCTCGCCCACGACCGGCTCGATCAGGATCATGCGCCGGTCGGGCGCGGCTTCCTGGGCCCGGCCATAGGACAGCGTCGACTGGCAGAACGCGATGGCGCGCTCCAGCGAGCGCATCAGTTTCGGCGCGAAGCGCTGCACCCGCGGATCGGGCACGCTGGCAAGCTGGTCCGACAGCAATTGCGACGACGCCAGCAGATTGCGCAGATCATGGTTGATCTTCGAGACCGCCAGACCAAGCGCGGCCAACCGGCTCTTCTGATGCAGCATCGACACCAGGTCGCGCTGCATGTCGGACAATTCGCGTTCGGCGACGCCGATCTCGTCGCCGCGCTGGCTCGGCACGATGATGCGGGCCGAGCTTTCCGGGTTTTCGTGGAAGCCGACCAGGTTCGCGGTCAGCCGTCGCATCGGGCGCACGAACAAATAATGCAGCGCGAGGTAGACCAGCGCCGCGGTCAACACCGAGATCACCAGCGACAGCCAGAACAGATTGCGCGAGAAGCGGTACATCGAGGCGCGCAGCGGCGCCTCGTCGATCACGGTTTCGATGAACTGCGCGCCGCCGGGCGCCGGTCCCACCACGCGGATGGTCTGGTTGCCGGTCTCCAGCATGATCTCGATCGAATCGACGATCGCCGACCACACCGTCATCGTCCGCATGTCGACATCATGATCGATCGCCGCCGGCAGGTCGGCGCTGGCGAGCAGCCTTCGCTGCTGGCCCATCTTGATGGCGACGGCGCGCGCGCCGATGCTATTGAGGATTTGCCGCGCCAGCGAGTCCGGCACCATGCCCGAGGGTGCGGCGTCCAGCACCAGGGCGGCGGTGTTGGCCGCCGCGAGCCTGTCGTTGAGCCGGTTCATCCGGAAATTGGCGATCGCCGGAACGTAAATCAGGATCTCAGCCAGGATCACCAGCGGAATGGTCAGCAGCAACAGCTTGCCGGACAGGCCGAGCTTGCGCTGCGGCTTCGGCCGCCGCGTTTGTTCGACAGGGGTCTGGTCTCGCGTCTGTTCTTCGGTCGCTGACACGCTATCTGCCTTCACTGGCTGGCATTTTCACGATGCGGCCTACCCGGGAGTCGGTCAAATTACAGTTCGATAATGTCGGCGCGATCAGCCGCTCCGACGGGCGGCCGGACAGGCCGCCTCCAACGGGGAAAACCCCGCAACCGGCGATATATGCATTGCCAAATGCGCCGTTTCAAAGAAACCGGGCTGCGGCAAGGTGCCCGGCCGCCGGCGGCGCCGGACGGCGGGTACCGGAGGATGCCGGAAGCCGATGATTTCAGGGCGGTTTTGCCCGGCAGATCGGCGCGGCAAGGGAGCGGAATCGCGGCCTGTGTCGCCGCCTTGGCAAGATTGACGAAAACAGGTCGCTCCCGTATAAGCCGCGCAATTGTCCGCGATGGCCCGGTTTCTGCCGGGGGCGGCTCGTTTGGGCCGTAAATGGCCCATTTTGGGCCTGCCAGCATCGGTGGGCTTATCTCAATTCAAACAGGCTAATTGCCGGTCAGCGGAGAACCACCCGTGAAGCGGACTTATCAACCCAGCAAACTGGTGCGCAAGCGCCGTCACGGCTTCCGCGCCCGCCTCGCGACCACCGGCGGCCGCAAGGTTCTGGCCGCTCGCCGCGCCCGCGGCCGCAAGCGTCTGAGCGCCTGAGCCGGATTTTCCGGAGACCCCATTATGGATCGGCTAAGGCAGCGGGCGGACTTCCTCGCCGTTGCCGATGGCGCGCGGGTCAACAGCGCTGCCTTTGTGGTGCAGAGCCGCCAGCGTGACGATGGCGGCCCGGTCCGGGTCGGCTTTACCGTCACCAAGAAGAACGGCACCGCGACCGAGCGTAACCGCATCCGGCGCCGGCTTCGCGAATTGGTGAAGCGCCTGGACGCCGTATCAATGCGACCGCACAGTGATTATGTGCTAGTCGGCCGTCGTGCCGCCCTGAACCGTGATTTTGCGACCATGCTCGACGATCTCCGCTCGGCGCTTCATCGCCTCGACCGGCAGCCCAAAAGACCCGGTGACGAAAAACGCGCGACGCAAGTCGCTAGCCCGACATGAATGGCGAGACCCTGAACGATGCCCGATAATCGCAACACCATTCTCGCCGTCATTCTGTCCGGCCTCGTGCTGATCGGCTGGCAGTATTTCTACAATGTGCCGCAGATGGAAAAGCGGCGCCTCGCCGAGCAGACCCAGAGCGAACTGGTCAAGCCGGCGCAGCCCGCCGACAACGCCGCCACCCCGGGCGCCGCGCCGGCGCCGCAGGCCAATGCGCCTGCCAATCCGTCTGCGATGACCCAGCCGGCTTCCGCCGCGCCGCCGGTCGACCGCGACGTCGCGATCGCCTCTTCGCCGCGGGTCAAGATCGACACCCCAAGCGTCATCGGCAGCATTTCGCTGAAGGGCGCGCGGATCGACGATCTGTCGCTGGTGAAATTCCGCGAGACCGTCGATCCGGCTTCGCCCGCGATCGTGCTGTATTCGCCCTCGGGCACCGCCGAGCCCTATTATGCCGAATTCGGCTGGGTCTCCGGCAGCGGCGCGGCCGTCAAGCTGCCCGACCAGACCACGCTGTGGCAGCAGGAAGGCAGCAACACGCTGGCGCCGAACAGCCCGGTGACGCTGAAATACGACAATGGCGAAGGCCTGACCTTCCGCCGCATCATTTCGGTCGACGACCGTTACCTCTTCACCATCAAGGACGAGGTCAACAATGTCGGCAATGCGCCGGTCACGCTGTATCCGTTCGCGCTGATCTCGCGGCACGGCACCCCGAAGGTCTCGGGCTATTACATCCTGCATGAAGGCCTGGTCGGCTATCTCGGCGACCAGGGCTTGCAGGAATACGGCTACAAGAAAATCGACGACGCCAAGTCGGTCGCCTTCAAGGTCACCGACGGCTGGCTCGGCATCACCGACAAATACTGGGCCTCGGCGCTGTTGCCCGATACGTCAGCGCAACTGAACGCGCGCTATTCATCCAATCTGGTCGGCACCGTGCGGACCTACCAGACCGACTATCTGGAGGATCCGCAGACCATTGCGATCGGCGGCACCGGCAGCGCCAACGCCCGGCTGTTCGCCGGCGCCAAGGAAGCCAGCGTGGTCGGCATCAATTTCCCGATCGGCGGCTTCGGCGGCTACAACAAGGAACTCGGGCTCAACCACTTCGACCTGTTGATCGACTGGGGCTGGTTCTACTTCATCACCAAGCCGATGTTCCTGGCGCTGGACT
>Ga0181528_10002043_pt1 | contig 12393 bp, 11 predicted proteins | sample PEATcosm2014_Bin_47_FD_119742 | JGI IMG/M metagenome (GOLD analysis project Ga0181528, IMG submission 119742) | Peatland microbial communities from MTU Mesocosm Facility, Houghton, MI, USA - PEATcosm2014_Bin10_10_metaG | ecosystem: Environmental > Terrestrial > Soil > Wetlands > Peat | place... | reverse complement strand
GCTTCCATGAGAATCGCGGCACCAATTACCGCGAGCGCATGATCGAGATGCATATTTCAGAGATAGGACTCTGCTCGGGACACAGCGCGTCTGGGGTGTTTGTCGACGAGTTCGCGCGAACCATGGTGCCGGGACTCTACGCCGCCGGTGACATGGCGAGCGTGCCGCACAATTACATGCTCGGGGCATTCACCAATGGCGCGATCGCGGGCGAGCATGCGGCAGAGCATGCCACCGGCATCGATCTTCCCGACTATGATCGCGGCGATGTCGCGCGCGAGCAGGCGCGCGTGCTGGCGCCGACCAGACGGGACGATGGGATTCCGCCGAACCAGATCGAGTACAAGGCCCGGCGGCTCGTGAACGATTATCTCCAGCCGCCGAAAGTGACGGCCAAGATGCAGCTTGGGCAGGCGCGCTTTGCCGAAGTGCGCGATGACATGGAAAACGCCATGGTGGTACGCGACTCCCACGAACTGATGCGATCGCTGGAAGTCGCCTCGATCCTCGATTGCGCCGACATGGCGGCGTTCGCCTCGCTGTTCCGCACCGAGAGCCGCTGGGGCCTCTATCACTACCGGGTCGATTATCCTGAAAAAAACGATGACGAGTGGTTCTGTCACAGCATCCTGCGCAAGCAGAACGGACAGATGACGGCAGAAAAACGTGCGGTCAGGCCTTACATCGTCCCGATCGAGGAAGCCGAGCGATCGGCCTACGATCGCCAGCGCATTCGCCAGCACGCCTGACCGGGAATTGATATGCCGATTGCTCAAACGCCTACCACGGTTCCCGTCGTCGTCGATGAGGCGAAATGCATTGCGGACAAAGGTTGCACCGTATGCGTGGATGTTTGTCCGCTCGACGTGCTTCGGATCAGCGATCTCACCGGCAAGGCCTATATGAAGTATGACGAGTGCTGGTACTGCATGCCCTGCGAAACCGATTGCCCGACCGGCGCAGTGACCGTCAACATTCCCTATTTGTTGCGCTGACATGTCCGCATCCGATCCTTTCGAGGCCTTTGGCGATCTCGACGAGATCTCGGAGAGATTGGCGAGCAGCGATTCATCGGTGCGCCGGCTTGCGGTGATCGATCTTGTGGAGACATCGAGCGACCAGGCCGTGCCGTTCCTGGCCCGGGCGGTTCACGACGATGCGCCAACGGTCCGCTTGCAGGCAGCGCGGGCGCTTGGCGAGTTCGACGGCCTCGAGGCCGCGACTGCGCTGGCTGGGGTGTTGACCGATTCCGACACCGACGTCGCCCGTGCGGCGGCGGACAGCCTGGCCGAGGTTCGCGACCCCGAAGCAAGCGCGGCGTTGCTGCCACTGGTGACGAATCGCTCGGCGTTCGTGCGAGCGGCAATCTTCCGTGCGCTGAAGGCGCTTCAGGTGAACGCGTCGCTTGGGCCGGCGGCCGCCGCGCTCGGCGATGATGATGCCGCGGTACGCGTGCAGGCGGTCGGCGTCATCGGTTATCTCAAGCTGATCGAGACATTGCCTTCCCTGATCGGCGCGACGAGGGACGACAACGCCGATGTCAGGCTCGCCGCGGTCAGCGCGTTGTCGTTCGCGCGTAACGAAGCGGCGTCGCAGGCGGCATCGCAAGCCCTGTCGGATCCGGAATGGCAGGTGAGGGCCGCCGCGGCTGAAACCATCGGGCGGATCGGTCAAGGCTCGGTGCTGGGGGCGCTGATAAAATCGCTCAATGACAACTACTGGCAGGTCCGCCAGAAGGCCCTGCAGAGCCTGGGGAAACTCAGGATACGCGACGCAGTCGGATCGATTGTTCCATTTCTCGACGACGTGCTGCCGTCCCTGCGCAAGGATGCCGCGGCGGCACTCGGCGACATCGGCGACGCGCGGGCGCGCGATGCGCTTGCAGCGCGAGCGCTGGACGAAGATCCTGACGTACGCAAGACGGTGAACTGGGCGCTCGGACGTCTCGCCGGCGACTGATCAGTCCTTGAACAGAATCTGCTCGAGCAAATCGATCCGCTTGATGCGGATCACGCTGCCGTCGATCGCAATGATGCGCTTGGTCTGGAAGCGCTTCAGCATCATCGTGACCCACTGGCGGGTCGAGCCGACCATCGCCGCGATCTGGTCATGGGTGACCTTGCGGTTGATAATGACCGCATCGCCGTCCGGAACGCCATGAAGCTCGGACAGGTTCAGAAGATATTGTGCCAGCCGCTCGATCACAGAGCGGGTCCCCAGCATCTGGGCCATGGAGGAGTAGCATTTGCCCTTGGCGATCAGCCCATCGATTAACGCCAACGCAAAGGCCGGCATCCCGATCAGCAGCTTCTGCAGCGCCGCACTTGGCAATACCGTGATCGTGCAATCCTCAATGGCGACGCCGGACCACATATGTACGCCGCCACCGGATATTTCCGGGCCGCCGATGAAGTGACCCGGCGTCCAATAGGCGAGCGTGATTTCGCGGCCCGAAGGCGCGGTGTAGTACACCCGTACCTGGCCGTCCCGGATGATAAATACACCGTCATGGGCTTCGCCCTGGCTGAAGACCATGCCGCCCTGCGACACGGAAAGGGTACGCCCGGCGGCGTGCACCTGCGTCTTTTGTTCGGCCGACAGGCGGTCGAGAAAATGCGCGCCGACGTCCAGTCCTTTGACGGACTCGCTCAGGAAGAACGCAGAAGCACTTGCAACTGTGCGCGGAACGGGTTCCGCGGCAGGGATCTCGCCGCGGGGCCAACGGAGGTGCGCCGCGGCGCTGGCTCGGCGCGCCAGGGCGGCAGATTCCACTTCGGAGACCTCTTTGAGTGCAGTCATTGCGGTTCGTTTACTTCTCGATTTCCTCCGACAGCTAAGGACGCCGAGGGCGCAAAGTCCACCTCTTTGAGGCAGTCCATATTCACTTAGCAAAGCTCATTTGGAAATGGCGTCGGATCGAAACGATTCATCTGCCGGGATCGGCGTGACGAGAAAATCATTTGATCGGGGCCGGCGAGAAATGCGTCGGAATCACGACGACGCACCGATGCAAGTAATTGCTTCAGCCGATGTCCCGGCGACTCGATAGTCGCCGCATCGTGTCGGCAGCGGATTGCCCGCGGCGTCCAAAAGGAAGGGTCGATGGTCTCTTTTTATTTCGCAAGGACGGCGGCGATTGCGGCGATAGCGGCGATTGGCCTGACCGGCGCGTCGAACGCGGAAACCATCCGGTTTGCGGTGGGGACACAGGATACGACGATCAACTGCGCGACCGGCGGACTTCTGATCCGCGAGTTGAAGCTGTTGGAGAAATTCCTGCCGCACGACGGCAAATACAAGGATGTCACCTACGACATCCAGTGGAAGAATTTCACCAGCGGCGCGCCGCTGACCAACGAGATGGTCGCCGGCAAGCTCGATTTCGGAGCAATGGCGGATTTTCCCGGTTCGCTTAATGGGGTCGCGTTCCAGAAAGCCGGACGACGCAGCCTCTTCATCAGCGTATTGTCCGGCAGCACCAAGGGAAGCGGCAACGGAATTGTTGTGCCGTTGAATTCGCCGGTGCAGTCGATCGATGATCTCAAGGGAAAGACCATCTCCGTTCCCTTTGCGTCGACTTCCCACGGTATGCTGCTCCGTGCCATCGAGGCGAAGGGCTGGAACCCGGAAACCGACGTCAACATCATCACGCAAGCGCCCGAAGTAGCCGGTCCTGCGTTGCAAGCGGGCAAGATCGAGGCACACGCGGATTTCGTTCCTTTCGCCGAGCTGTTCCCGTGGCGTGGTTTCGCGCGCAAGATCTTTGACGGATCGCAGGCCGACGCGCCCACGTTTCATGGCTCGCTGGTCGATGCCGAATATGCGGAGAAGTACCCCGAGATCGTCGTCGCCTATCTGCGGGCAGCGATCGAGGCCGATCGTCTCGTGTCGGAGGAGCCGGAGAAATACAGCGAGTTGATCGCGAAGGTGACCGGCATCGAGGCGGAGGTCGATTATCTCTTTCACGGTCCGCTGGGGCTTCAGACCCGCGATCTGACCTGGAAGCCCGAATATCGCCAGGCGGTCGCCACCTCGATCAAGACGCTCAAGCTGCTGAAACGGGCCGACAGCGACCTCGATATCAACCAGTTCGTCACTGACAAATATATCCGCACCGCGTTCTCGCAGGTTGGCCGCGATTATGACGCCGAGCTGAGCAATTATGCGCAGCTCCCGCTGAAGGCGAGGGACGCGGCGACCGGAGCCGACATTTCGAATTTCAGCAGGGTCGCCGAGATTTGGGTCAAGGACGAACCGAAGGTTCGGCATTACGGCTCCCCTGAAAACGCGTTGAAGGCGCTTGCCGGACTTGAAAAGCAAGGCAAAGCCATTCGCGTGGTGTATGCGCAGGATCACGAGAGCGGCATCAAGCTGTTTGCCGGCCAGGCATGGTTCGTGCGGTCCGCGAACGGCGAACTGAGCGCCTTCCTGCTCAAGGACGGCGCCGAGAGATGGTCGAAGGCACATGGCGGCGAAGTGCTCGACTTTGCCAGCGCGCGCGAAGCCGTCGTGGCGAGCCGGTGATCGATGGCGGCGGCCGGCCGTAACCCTGACCGATTGCCGCGGGCCCGGTGGCTGGTTCGCGGCTTCTCCATTCTCGCATGCGTCGCGCTGTGGCAGCTTGCCTCGTCGCTGCACGCAAATCTGGGCGTCGTGACATTTCGCAACGTGCCGCCTCCCACCGAGGTTGCGGAGTCTGCCGTGGTCCTGCTGAAATCGCCGAAACTGCTGGCCCATGTCGGTAGCAGCCTCTGGCGGGTATTCGCAGGTTATGGTGCGGCTGTCGTGATCGGCGTGGCCTTCGGTTTCGCGATAGGCCGCTCGCGTGCCGCCGGGGACCTCCTGTTGCCGCCGCTCGAATTGCTGCGGCCGATCCCGGCGGTGGCATGGATACCGCTGTCAATCCTGATGTTCCCGTCATCGGAATTGTCGATGATCTTCATCACTTTCATCGGTGCGTTGTTCCCGATCGTCCTGAACACGGTCCACGGCGTCGCCAACATCGATCGCCGGCTGGTCGCTTCTGCGCGCAGTCTGGGTGGGACGTCGGTCGCGATCCTGTGGGAAGTCGTGCTGCCGGGCGCCGCGCCCAGTATCGTGACGGGACTTGCGATCGGCATGGGTACTTCGTGGTTTTGCCTCGTCACCGCCGAGATGATCTCGGGACAGTTCGGGATCGGTTACTACACGTGGGAGGCCTACACCTTGCAGAACTACGCGGATATCATCGTCGGAATGCTGGTGATCGGCTTTTTGGGCATGGGCAGCAGCTGGCTGCTGACGACACTGGGCCGATATCTGATGCCGTGGCGACGTCCCGCCGTCGTACGATGAACATTCGGATCTCCGACATTCCCGCACAGACCGTCGGGCGTATCGACGTCGCGCATCTCTCGATCTCGCTCGGGGAGGGCGCCGGCGCGTTCGAGGCGGTCAGTGATCTCCAGTTCACGGTCGAGCCCGGACAATTCGTGTGCATCTTGGGGCCCTCCGGCTGCGGCAAGTCGACACTGCTCGGCGCGCTTGCTGGGCATTTGCCGGTCACGCACGGACAATTCACGGTGGACGACCGGCCGGTCTCGGGGCCGAGCCCGGACCGGGGGATCGTGTTTCAGCAGCACACCCTGTTTCCCTGGAAGCGTGTGCGAGACAATGTCGCCTTCGGTCCAAAGATGCGTGGCATGGGGAAGGCCGAGCGGCACCGTACCGCCGACAAACTCCTCAAACTGGTGGGCCTTTCGGGTTTCGAGCGGTTCTATCCGTCGCAGCTCTCGGGCGGAATGCAGCAGCGAGTCGAGATCGCGCGGGTTCTCATCAATCAGCCTCGGGTGCTTCTGATGGATGAACCGTTCAGCGCACTCGATGCCCAGACGCGCAGCATGATGCAGGAAGTGCTGCTCGACATCTGGAGCAAGATTCCGACCACGACCGTCTTTGTAACCCACGATATCGACGAGGCGCTGTTTCTCGCGGATCGGATTATCGTCATGAGCGCAAGGCCCGGACGCGTGATCGAAGATACAATTCTGCCGTTCGACAGACCTCGGCATCCGCAGCTTGTGACCGAAAACGAGTTCGTGCGACTGAAGCGCCATGTTCTCGAGCTGTTGCGGCGCCCGGAAGAAACATCGGAGCGTCCGAGATAGAGAATCGCCGCTGGCGCTGACCGCTTCACGTCTCGTGGATGTCAGACGGATAGCCTACGCAGTGCGCGCATCCCGCGTCGACGCCGGCGTGGTGGCGATAACTGCGGTGTCCGCGATCGCTTTCGGCCATTGCGATCATCATTGGCGTTGCGCTATCGATCGCGCTTTTTGTTCCGCGCGCATCCAGGGGCGACCGACTAGCCTGTGGATCGAAATCGGTATATTAACATTTCCATGAGTTGGGATGCGAAAGAAGTGGGACTGCTCTACAAGCTCTGGGCCAACGGCCTGAGTGCCGGGGAGATCGCAAACAGGCTAGGGCAGAGCCGCAATGCTGTATGCGCCAAGCTGCTGCGCATGGGCCTGAAGCGCGGTCACAAACCGCCGACGGCCAGCCCCAAGATCGTGTCGGTGCGCAAAGCAAAGCCGACGCAGTTGGCGGCCTGTACCCGCTCGGTAGATAGGGTGGTTTGGCGAAAGCAGGTCGTGCTGCAGCAGAAAGAATTCACCAAGAGCCAGCTTTACGACATGCTAGCTGAAGCGGTCAGGAATACAGGCTGACGAGCACAATCCTCATTGTGACCGCCTGCCAGTCCAAACAAGGTTAGTCCCGATGGAGTCGGCGTTGGAATCAAGGATTTGCATCGAGGCCAGTCAACTTCGAACGCAACCCAATACCTTGTCCGGCGACCTAGATGGCGTGAAAAGGATAGGGACTCCGCGCCCGCATCTTTGACGAGGCGGGCGACTGCCAGATCCCATCGCTCAAGGGTATCAAAGTTTGACGCCGATTGGCCGCCTGTCGCGCTGGTCTGGCACACGGGGGATACCAGCGAGGCCGGACGGAATCGAATTCAGCAGCGACACGGTATAGGGTTGCCTGGGGTTGTCGAAGATGTCGGTGACGGTTCCGTGTTCGACGATGCGCCCGCGGTACATCACCGAGACGGTGTGGGCCAATTGGCGCACCAGGGCCAAGTCGTGGGAGACGAATACATAGGTCAAGCCCAGCCTGGCTTGTAACGAAAGCAGCACCTCGACGATGTCTGCTTGGACCGTGACGTCGAGCGCGGAGGTGGGCTCGTCGAGTACAATAACATCAGGCTTGAGAACCAGCGACCGAGCGATGGCCACGCGCTGGCGTTGGCCACCTGACAAGGCTCCCGGCTTTCGAGATAACAGGTGCTCGCCGAGCCCGACATTGGCCAGCGCCTCGCGGACCCGTTCGAACTGCTCCTTGCAGGTTCCGATCTTGAAGCGGTCGAGGGGCTCGCGCACCAGTTGCTCGACCTTCCAGCTTGGGTCGAGCGAGGTGAACGGGTTCTGGTAGATGAGCTGAAGATGACGCCACACTACGCGCAGCGACTCGGGCGAGCGATCAGTGAGCTGTTTGCCGGCGATCGAGATGTTTCCGATGTCGGGTTGCTCGAGGCCAAGCAGTAGACGGATCGTCGTCGTCTTGCCCGAACCTGACTCGCCCACCAGCGCGTGCGTGGTGCCAGCCGGAACGGTGAACGACACGTCGTCGACGGCCGTCAGCGCCTGGCCATCGACGGTGAAGGTCTTTGTGACGGCGCTGACTTCGATCTTCGGTGCCTCGCCGGTCTTGAGGCGACGGAAGCCGGGGTCGCGCAGCTTGGCGTAGCGGTCGGGGTTGAGGGCCGGGACGTCGGCGTGCAGCTTCTTTGCGTAGGCCGATGTTGGCGAGGAGAACACAGCCGCGGTCCTGCCGGCTTCCTGGATGACGCCGTCCTTGAGCACCACCAGCGAGTTCGCCCGCTCGGCGGCGATCGCCAGGTCGTGGGTGATGAGCAGCAGACTGATGCCGAGATCGTGCTGCAATCGCGAGAGCAGGTCGAGGATCCGCTTCTGGATGGTGACGTCGAGCGCCGAGGTCGGCTCGTCCGCGATCAGAAGTGCCGGCCTGGGGAGAACCGCCAGGCCGATCAACACGCGCTGCAGCATGCCGCCGGACAGCTGATGCGGATAGGAGTCGTAGACACGCTGGGGATTCTCGAGCCCGACCTGGGCGAACGTCTCCAGGATGAGCTGCTTGCGCACCCCTTTATCAGGCTCGTCGAGAAGCGCGGCGGCCTCCTTTGCCTGGGCGCCGATCGTCCGCACCGGGTTGAGCGAGTTGTTGGGGTCCTGCGGGACGAATCCGATAGCCCGTCCCCGCAGCGGCCGGAACCGACGTTCGGAAAGCCCCAGTACCTCGTGGCCATCGAATTCGATCTTGCCGATGGCGTGACCTCCGGCAGAGAGAAGTCGCAGCACCGAGCGGGCGATGGTCGACTTGCCTGAGCCGGACTCCCCGATGAGGGCGAGACTCTCGCCGCGGCGCAGATCAAACCCGACGTCGGTAACGACCTGTTGCGCCCCGTAGGAGACTGACAGGCCGTCCACCCGGAGCAACGGCACCGCCGGCAGCGGCGTCGGCGCGGTGGTCCCGCCGCGGGCGAGCACCGCGGTCAGTCCGTCCTGCGGAGCCATCGGCTGATCCTGTTTACGGAGAGGACAGTCGCGATCGTGACGAAGGCGGGTGCGTAGACCAGCCACGGCCATTTCAGATAATCCTTGCCTATCGAGATAAGCAGGCCCCAATCGGAGGCGGGCGGCGGGTCGCCGTAGCCGAGGAAGGCAAGGCTCGCGATCACCAGGATCGACAGGCCGAACTGCAGCACGGCAAGCGGGAGCACCGAGCGCGACGCATTCGGCAACACGTGCCGCGACAGAATGTACCAGCGCGAGCCGCCCAGAAGGAACGACGCCTCAACGAACGTCGCCTGCCGGGTCTTGATAACTTCCGAGCGCATCACCCGGGCGAAGACGGCGACCGCGGAAACACCGGTCGCAATGGCAGCGTTTGTCGTATCGAAACCAATCGCGGTGACCACGATAACAGCCAGCAGGAAGCTCGGGATTGCCAGGAGAACGTCGACCAGGCGGGCGAGCACGATGTCTACCCAGCCGCCGAAGAAGCCGGCCAGGAGGCCTATCAGGCCGCCGGCAACGGCGGCGATGACGACAGCGATAAGGGCGCTCGTCACCGAGGAGGCCGTGCCGTAGACGACGCGGGCGTAGAGGTCGCGACCCAAATGGTCGGTGCCGAACCAGTGCTCGGCGCTGGGGCCGAGCAGCTTGTCGGCGGGAATGCCGTTGACCGGGTTGTGGCTCGTGAACAGGCCAGGCGCGAGCGACCAGGCAATCACCAGCGCGATGAACGCGAACGAGAGCGCGACGCTTGGAGGCACCCGGAGGGCTGTCAGCCGGTTGGTGAGAGTGACGCGAGATTGGGAGGAAACGAGAGTCATGATGTCACCGCCGGGGACGTGCGAGCGGGGCCTTCGTCAGCGGTGGTCGGGCGGCGGCTGGCGCTGCCGATCAGCTTCACACGCGGATCGAGCAGAGGGTAGGCGAGGTCGGCGATCAGGTTGACGAGCACGAAGACGACCGCCGCCAGCGAAACGACGGCCTGCAGGACGGGAAGATCCTGTGTGCTCACCGAACGCTGCACCAGGCTGCCAAGACCGGTGCGTCCAAAGACCGTCTCGGTTATGAGCGAGCCGCCGAGCAGCTCGCCGATAGCGAGGGCGATGACGGTGACGACCGGGAGCGAGGCCGGCTTGAGAAGGTGTTTCGTAAAGAGGCGCAGCTGCCCGAGGCCACGGCCACGAGCGACGGCGGCGTATTCCTGTCCCGACTCGTTGTCGAGGTTTGCGATAAGCACCTCCGAGATTCGTGCGGAGATTGGGATGCCAAGCGTGATCGCCGCGAAGACGGTTGCCGCAAAACTGTCAGGTGCGATCACGCGGAACAGGCCGAGCTTGAAACCGAAGGTGTGGATCAGCACCAGACCGATCACAAAGTTGGGCACCGACAAGAACAACGACGGAAAGCCGCGCAGCAAGCCCTGGCCGAACCGTTTTGGAAGGAACTGCGTCCCGTAAGCGATCATTGCGGCCAGCAGCAGCGCGACAGCGAAAGCCGACGAGGCGAGGATCAGCGTCGAGGGGAGCACTTCGGCGATCAGGGTCGTCACCGGTCGGTTGGACCGCATCGACAGCCCCAAATCGCCAGTCACGAAGTGGGAGAGCGAGGACCATAGCTGGACCAAAATCGGCCGGTCCAATCCCTGGGCGGCGATAATCTCGTGGATTTGATTCTCGGAGAACCCGTTCTGCGGATCGCGCAGGATGTTGGTGATGGGGTCGCCCGGCAGGATGCTGACAACAACGAAGGTGAAGACGTAGGCGAGCAGGACGACAACGACGGCCTGGCCGAGGCGTTTCGCGGCGTAGGTCAGGTAGGCACTACTCATGCCGCTACCCCGATCACGTTGCCCGGTTGCACGGCGGATTACTCGCTTTTCGTCGCCGTGTAGTAGCTGGCGTAGGCGATGCCGTTGTAGACCTCGCCCTTGACCCTGGGGGATTGCACGTAGATACGTTGAACGATCTGCGTGCGTGGGATGAAGTAACCCTGCTCGAGAACGTATTTCTGCAGTTCGTCGAGCAGCGGGCCGCGGATTGCGATGGAGCCGGCGCCGGCGATCCTGTCGCGCAGTTCGTTGATCTTCTTGTCGCTGTCGCCGAGCGCAAACCAGTTCTCGCCGTTGTTGGCGTCGGTGAGAATGCTGGCCACGGTGCCGGCGTCGATGAAGCTGCGTGTCACCTCGTAGGCCGGCACGGCGGGGCCGCCGAAATTGACCTTCTCGCCGAACGTCACGACGTCGTAGGCCCGGATGTTGACCTTCCAGCCGATCCTGCCGAGTTGCTGGGCGATGAGTTCGTCGACCGCCTTCGCGGTCGCGAGGTAGGGATTGGAATACAGCGTCAGCGACAGCTGCTTGCCGTCCTTGGCGCGGATTCCCCTGGCGCCCTTGATCCAGCCAGCTTCGTCGAGGAGCTGTTCGGCCTTGCCGGGATTGTAGGCCAAGAGCTCACTGTGGTCGCTCGCGCCGGGCACGTTGCTCTGAATGAAAGACGTCGCCAGCTTCCAGTCCGGCGTGTACACGGTGTCGATGATCTCCTTACGGTCAATGCCGGCCTGTAGGGCCTGTCGCACTTTCACGTCGTTGTACGGTTCGAGCTTCGTGTTGATCGCCAAGCCGTTTACGAAGCCGAGATAGCGCGGTGTCGCGATGGTGAAGCCCGCTTCCTTGAGCGATTTCAGTTCCTGCGGTGAGGCGCTGTAGGCCACGTCGGCCTGGCCGGACTGGACCGCGGCGACCCGCAGCGAAGGCTCCGACACCAGTTTGTAGGTGATCGAATCGAGGTAGGCCGGGCCGGTGTGGCCGACTGCCGCCGGACCCCAATTGTAGTCCTTGCGCTTGACCAGCTTGACGAAGTCGCCCTCCTTCCAGGAGTCGACCAGATACGGGCCGCTGCCGGATGTCTTGCCAAGGTCGGCCTGCTGGGCGGCTGGCTGCGCGATGGTCTTCGGCGAGATCAGGATCGAGCCGTGGTAACCGAGCGTCGGAATGAAGCCCAGCGTCGGTGCCTTGAAGAAAACCTTTACGGTGGTTGCGTCGATCGCCTCGGCGTGGTCGTAGGTCTTCGGGAACAGGCCAATCGGCAGGATGCCTTCGTTTTTGCGGCCGGCGTACCAGATGTCGAGATTGGCCACGACGGCGGACGCGTCGAGCGGAGTGCCGTCGGAGAAGGTCACGCCCTGCTTGAGTTGGAGAGTGAACTGGGTGGCGTCTTCGTTTTGCTTCCAGCTTTCGGCGATCCACGGGCTGGTCTTGCCGTCGGCATCGACGTAGACCAGCTTGTCGGTCACGTGGCCCCATATGTGACCCTGAAAGCTCGAGATCGCGCTGTTGTTCGGGATCCAGGTGCTGCCCAGCGAGTCGATGAGGAACATGATGTCCCCGCCGTTGCGCGATGCACTAGCGCTGCGGGCCGGACTGAGCCCAGCCATTGCCGCGAGAGCAGCTGTTGAAGTGGCGATCAGCAGGCGGCGCCGGGAAAGCGACAGTGAAGAAAAGCGTTCGATCATAGTAGCTCCTGACGAGGAGAGCCCGAAAATAGCTATGCGGTCCTTCCGGCAGTCCGCAGCCTGATCCAGGCTCTCAACTAGCGCATCGCTTCGAGAATTGGGTCACGAATACGGTGACGCGCGCAGACTGTTTTGCTTCCTGCGCCGACCCGGGGGAAATGTTTCGGTTTCGCTCGGCTGCGTCCGGAGCTCGACAGCCCGAAAATCGATCAGAATGTCGCTAACCGTTACCATCGAGCGATTG
>Ga0181528_10002042_pt1 | contig 12398 bp, 10 predicted proteins | sample PEATcosm2014_Bin_47_FD_119742 | JGI IMG/M metagenome (GOLD analysis project Ga0181528, IMG submission 119742) | Peatland microbial communities from MTU Mesocosm Facility, Houghton, MI, USA - PEATcosm2014_Bin10_10_metaG | ecosystem: Environmental > Terrestrial > Soil > Wetlands > Peat | place... | reverse complement strand
GGTTGCGTCTCTCAACGATCGTTGCAAGGATGCGCTATGCCACTATGAACTTGCATGGCCGCCAGGAGAACGTCCGACTCGACCACAATGGACAGACGCAGCGTTGCAGACACTGAAAGCACTCGGATATAATGACCACCAATATATGATCGTCGCGCACGACGACAAAAAGCATTTTCACACACACATTGTGCTCAACAAGGTTCACCCGGAGACTCTCAGGGCATACACGCCATATCGCAACTGGCTCGCTCTCGATGCCGCTGCACGTTTCCTCGAAGCGAAGTATGGTTGGTCTCATACGCCCGGCATGACACGTTGGGATGAGGAATCTAAACAGGCCGTACCGATGTCACGATCCGAGCGCAATACGTATCGATCTGCCCAACAACATCCGACTGGAGCTGCCGCACGATTTGAACATTACCAGGATCAGGAATCATTCCAAACTTATGTGCGGCGAGAGATTGCTCCGCGCGTAAGCACGCTGCTTGCCCGACAGAATGTCGCGTGGGATGACCTCCATCGCCTTCTCTCGAAGGCTCATCTCCGGCTTGAGAAAGGGGAGTCGGGCGGATATACATTCCTTGCAGTTGACCATGACATTCGGGTGAAGGCATCCGATGTGTTCCGCAACAACTTCGCAGGAAAGATCAACCGGCAGGCTACTGAAACCGCTCTTGGTCCGTGGGCACCGGCCTCAATATCCGGTTATGAGGCCGGTCAACAGGTCGCACAACATAGCGTTCAACATAGTGCTCGCAATAGCGCGCTGAGGGAAGAACGGAAAGCGCAGCGACACGCTGAACGCAGCTCTCTGATGGCCGAATATAACCAATACCGGGACCAGCGACGGGCGATATGCAAGGGGCTTACTGGAGAGGGCAGAGAGGCGCGCCAACATCTCATGGTGTCGCTCAGACAGAAGAAGAAGGAGATTCGCGCATCCGCTCTGTCATGGCCGGACAAGAAAGCCCTGCTCTCCCAGTCTGCTGCCCAATCTGTTATCGAAGTACGCGCTCTAAAACTGACCGTTCAACAGCGGCGGCAAGAAGCATTTCCCAAAAACCTGCGCACATGGGTTGCCGAACGCGCCGCCGAGGGCGATGCGCGGGCGGCGGCACAATTGCGTGGCTGGCGCTATGCAGATCAGCGAAACCAGCGGCGGCTCGATCCAAGGCTGGAAGCAAACGCGATGCACCTCGGCCCACCACCCGATCATGACAGCAACACAGACTGGGCCGACCTTGCGCAACAACGCCTTGCGGCCCAACAAAAGCAACAGGCCCTTGCCAACCAGATCAACGCGACGCGCATCTGGACAATTGACCGCAAGACCGGCGACGTGTCCTACGCACTCAACGGGCGAGTTTCCGTCATTGACCGAGGACGCATCGTCACCGTTCTCAACCAGGATAAGGCTGCCGTCCTCTTTGGATTGGAGATGGCCGTCCAGAAATACGGGTCGCGCATCGCGTGTGACGGCAGTGTGGAGTGGAGGCGAATGGTCACGAAGGTTGCGGCGCAACAAGGCGTCTCCGTCCAATTCACGGACCCGGAAATGCAACATGCTCTGCATTTTCTACAACGTCTGGCGAATCCGCGCCAACGCCAGAAGGATAGAGGCGGCAGGTAGCTCATGATCGCGGATATGCGGTCGCCGTCAGCAAGATGCCCTGACGAGACTATGCGAATGTGGATTGAACTGGAGTCTTGAGTTTGTAAACGGCTGCAAAATAGGCCACCATTACGCGGAATGTCTTGGACCGATTCACGCCGCCGAGAATCTCGCCGCCAACTCGATCCAGTTCATCGACTATCTCGTGTGTCAATGGGAATACGAACGCTGTGTCAATGCTCTGAAATGGAATGTTCAGCCACGGACCGTTATAGAACGCAACAAGATGTGCTTGTGCGGCCTTTGTTTTGAAATTCATGATGATGTGTTCCGCAAGGGCGTTCTTTCTCCGGATTTTGAGTACAGCGAAAAGCTGGCTGAAATGGCTCTTGGTGAATTTGGAATCAACCGTGAGCCGGAGTTGAGTGCGCGTCTCCACGGGAGCAACGACTCTGCGCATCGGTCTGGCAGTGGCTTTCTTCGCAGTGGGCATATGGCTTCCTTGTTCGGATATATCTTACAGTATATATATATGTTTTTGGAAGACCATACTCCAACCGATTGTGCCAAAAGAAGTTCGCTAAAAGAAATGTCAGGGGGAAATGGTGGATTCATTGCATGGAAGTAAGGGAAGCCGAATGAACCGCAAAAAAGTCTAACCGTGGGGAAGGCAGGGAGAAAAGGAGGCCGGCAAGGGATTTGCGGCGGCCAACAGGCCGTTCCGTAGTAACATCAGCCCAACCGCCGTTGGCAACTTTCAACTACGCGTGGGCACGCGACAATCAGACATGATGTCTGGGCCGAGGATGATGTCTATTACTCACTTGATTTGAAACCTAAACGTCTCACTTCCTCCAGAATTCTGACACCTTGACGCACTTGCTTTTCTGAAAACTCCGTACCATTTGCGGCACGCCTTCCAAGGCTAAATGAAAGGCTACGCTGCCATCCTTCCAAATGGCCATTGTCCTTTGCCCACTTTGCGATTGAAAACCAATCCTTGGCCGAAACGGCAGCGACAATCGCTCCCTCGGTACTACCCGGTTCAGGCTGAGGCGGCGTTTGCCCGTTTTGCAAATCGACAGGAAGGTCATGTAAACCAATATCACCAACTTGGCCAACGGATTCACTGCGCGTTTGGGCGGGTGTCTCCTCCAACAGCTCTTCATCAAATGGCAACCCTGTGTAAACCCCCGGCGAATTCTTTTGGATTCCAGGCTCTATCTGCGGAGATTGCGGCTCTTCTACCGGTGGCGGACCTTCCTTCATGAATGTGACTTTGACAGGTGTGAGTTCATCCTCTTCACCGCGGAGACTTTGCTCCATCGCCCGATGTTTCGGATCGTTCTGCTAGTTCCTCCGAAGTTCTTCTGCCCTTCGCCTGACACGGGTGAGCAATTCCGTTTCACTCTCTGGCCCCTGGACATTTCCAGTGTCATTTCCAAGCTTCTCAATACCTAACTCAATCAGTCGTTTAAACAACGGTTCCATTGCCGCATTACGGTCTCGATAAAAGAATGAACCACGAATGCGAACAAAACTCCAGCCAAGCCTTTCCAGAACCGCTTGCCTTGCCAAATCGTCCTCAAGCTTCTCATGGGGATGAAAGCGCTCACCATCACACTCCACTGCGAGCCTCTTCCTACTTCCTTCGATCACAAGGTCAATGCGATAGTGTCCAACTTTCCATTGAGGTATTACCCGATACCCTGCTTGAATCAACCTCTGCGCAACCTCACGCTCGAAGTCAGACTCAACTCGTTTAGCCATTACCTCAATGGCATTCGTCACCATATAAGGATCGGCGGCATGTTCGATCAATCTTCTGCGAAGGTCATCAGGCTTTAAATCGGTCCTTGGTTCTAAAGAATGCACAACCCACATTTGGTCTCGTGCCCGACTTGCGGCGACATTGAATCTCTGCTTAAACAGATCTGCCGTGCGAAGCGAAAGGGGGGGATCATCGCATGAATCCACTACACTCAGAAACATCACGTCCCGTTCGTCTCCTTGAAACTGTGCCGCATTTCCGCAAAGTATCTTGTGGCTTGCTTCAAATGCTTCGCTCGGCAGATGCCTTCGCAGCAGCACTTCGATCTCTCTAGCCTGTTCATCTCCAACGAGGAACACTACGCCAATGGTCTTGTTGGCATACTCCGCCTGTTCAGTAGCGGCAATGATCAACGAAACAACCTCTTCAGCCTCTACTGGGTTAACCTTGTCTCGTGTGATTCCGCTCTGAACACGATGCTCGACGGTATGCGGCTTAAGTTGAATCGCGCTCGCATCCCGAAGCGGTTTAATTTCCCCGTTGTAGCATAAGTGATTACTAAAACTGATAATTTCCGGCGCGCAGCGAAAGTGCTCAACCAGTCTGATCGTGCAGCCAAACGACTGTTCAGCCAGTGCATAGATTGAAAGGCGGCCATCATATAGATGCGCATTTGGAATATCTACCAAGTGCGTCTGAATCAGTTGATGGATGGCATCTACATTCTCACCAACTGCTAGTGGACTCACCTGTTCGTTGTCACCCACCACGACTATCTCTTTTGCGAGATATAGAGCGATAAGACCAGAAACATCCATCTGACTTGCTTCATCGATGATAACTACATCAAAGGGCGCGTTGCGAGGGTCAAAGGACTCTACGACCCGAGACAGAGGCATAATCCAGACGGGTACAGCGCCGCGGCACTCGTTAAGAAGTCTGCCCGCCTCTTTTTTTAGCCAAACTGCTTTCTTGCCAACTCCTCGACTCCCTCTGTCTGTCTCTAGCCATCCGGCGAGGGAACTGCGCATAGGTGGACTGCATCTATCAATCTGCGTTGCCCATGTCAACTTCGCGATCAATTCCTTGGTCGTTTGTTGAACCAACGTACTGATCCTGTTAATAGACTCAATGATCGGCTTATCTGAGGAGCTGCGTCTCCGATATAATTCATCGGAGAGTTGTCTCCATTGCCAAGCGTTGGCGATCCTAGCAGGAGGAAGGCTATTCCCGTGCAGTCCTTCTCTGGCCTTTATCGCGCCAGCCCAGCCCGGGGCACCATTGAGCAGTAGCTTCTCGATTAGATACTGACGACGGTTGTAGACGTTCAGAAGGATTTGAAGGCGCTGAAGCTCATTGTATGCGGTATAATATAGCGCCACATCCAGATTTGTGACTGCACGCAAAATCGTTTCTGCTAAATTTGAACGCGCGCGGATATCGGATGGTTTAACAAATGCCATCCATGTCTCAGCAGTTTCTTTAAGCTGCTCATGCTACAAGTGTGCGATGCGGCATGAAATAGAGGTCTGGAGAGGGCCACTCAAGGCCGCTGTCAAAAGATCAATTTCTCTTGTGGGCTCGCTCACACTTGCAAAATCATGATAGAGCGCGTGCCAGTCAACACCGGCTTTGCAAAGGCGTTCTTTAAGTGGTATCCATTCCGACGCGTTCCATGAAGAGTGCCTGCGCAATGGTTCAACGTATTGACGCAGCACATCCTCTGGATGCCTGTCCGGATGATCCAGTGTCGGGGCACCGTTACCTATAACCTGTCGGGTCCATCGAGAGCGAAGGTTGGCTCGGCGGAGTTGGAGGTCTGCTTCTGCATGAAGCGCCTGAAAATGTTCGAGAGAACAAGGTGTACCACTCAGAACCCTGGAATTGTGGACCAACCGCTTCCACTTTGGCCGCATTGTGAGCGACCATTTCGACACACGGCCGCCTGATTCAATGTGGCGGACTATCTCTGCTGCAATATCTCTAGCATCTTCAAGAGCCGCATCCTCTGGGAGTTGAGGGGCGTTTTGAAGAACGACCCGCTTGCTGCTTGCACTCAACTGGTAGACTGTCTCAATTTGCTCGAAAAGATCATTCCATACGGCGTTGTAATCCGAGCTTTCTAAAGAAGCAGCAATGATGTCTACTTGCCACGGGGGAGCTGACTTTACCGCTTCGGAGCAGTCTGCGGCATCACTGGCTAAGACTTGTAAAATTTCAATCGTATCCCGTTTGTTGTTGCCCATAACAGAAATCCCGTAGTCCTTCACGCCAGCCAAGCCGCCAAGCCGAGCAGTAAGGTCGCGAAACTGGTTTGCGAATTCTTCAAACGCTTCACACCCAGGCAGGTTTTCAATTGGTGGCAACTCAGCAGACAAGTCATTCTCGTCTTGGACGGAAATCGCACTGTTCGACTTGTATAACTCTGAAAGCTCGGCGCTGGATAGAGGAACTGACGATCCACGCTCAACTGGTGCCGGGATATAGTCGAGAATGCCAATTCCCTCCGCTACCAACCGAGCGGCATCGATAGGTAGGAAGGATTGTCCTGATATGACGATTGCCTCATATTCCTTGCGCCTTTCCGCCGTAAGACTATCTGCTGCACGATAATATTCCTCGATTAGAAACTGCCGCTGTTTTCTAAGACGCTCTGCCTCTGACCTTAGCCTTACAGGATCGTCAGTCAATCTACTCATAAGATGCTGGACTGATTCTTTCAGTTCTCCACGGCTTGTTGCATCGCTGTCGAGTACACTTACACATAATGATTGAAGAGGGACTTCAACCTTTTCCCTCAATACACGCAATGCTTTAGTGCTATGACTTGTCACTAGGATGCGCTTACCTTGCGCCAGCAGATGACCAATAAGGTTCGCAATCGTATGAGTTTTACCTGCACCTGGCGGGCCTTGAACGAGGACAGCACCTGTTCTGTCCAGAGTTTCTGCGATGCGCACTTGCTCTCTATTTGCATCTTTGCTGAGGAGGATGTCCTTTGGTTGAACATACTCATACCATGTGCGCTCAGTAATAGGCTCCGAAACCAAGTTCTCCGTATATACTCCGGCAATGCGCAGAAGATGCTCAGGAACCTCAGCACCGGCCGCGATGGCCTCGACGACACGCTTGAGGGTCGTTGAGAATCCGAGATTCCTTTTGCGCCGAAAGATGACCGGCGAATGAAATGGATTGCGTCCGATTACCGGAGTACCAGGACCATCAGTATATAGTTGTTGCGCACGATGACAAGAAGCACTTCCACATCCACATTATGGTGAACAAGGTTCATCCGGAGACATTCAAGGCGCATACACCTTATCGAAACTGGTTGACGCTCAATGCCGCAATGCGAGCACTCGAAGCAAAACATGGCTGGACACATACGGCGGGGCCAACTCGATGGGATGAGGAATCGAAACAGGCAGTACGCGCGTCCTATTCGGAACGTAACGCGCTTCGTACTTCCCGACAACAGCCGACAGGTGTGGCCGCAAAGTATGAGCACTATCACGATGAGGAATCTCTACAAACCTACATACGCCGGGAGATGGCTCCTCGCGTACGGCAACTCCTGCATCGGCGCAATGTGACATGGGACGATCTGCACATCCTCCTGTCCAAGGCTCATCTCCGGCTTGAGAAGGGGAAAGCAGGCGGATATACAATCCTTGCAACTGACCACAACATCCGGGTGAAAGCGTCTGATGTATTCCGCAGCAACTTCGCTGGAAAGGTCAATCGTCAGGCGATAGAATCCGCTCTTGGCCCGTGTACACCAGCCTCAACATCTCTTCAACATTCCGCACCACAACCAGCACAACATGGCGGGCGCAATACCGAACAGAGGGAGGAACGCAAAGCGCAGCGACGGGCCAATAGGTCGGCCCTGATGGATGAATATAACCAGTATCGCAATCGACAACATGAGGTTTGCAAAGGCTTCACAAAAGACGGGAGGGAGGGCACGCAATACCTTCGTGAGGTTTTGCGGCAACAGAAGAAGGAGATTCGCGCATCCACTTTGTCATGGCCAGACAAGAAAGTTCTGCTCTCCCAGGCTGCGGCGCAATCCGTTCTCGAACTTAGCGCCATGAAGCTCTCTATTCAACAGCAGCGGCAAGAAGCATTCCCGAAGGACCTCCGCACATGGGTAGCGGACAGGGCCGCCGGGGGAGATGCGCGGGCGGCCGCACAGCTTCGAGGATGGCGATATGCGGATCAACGCAATCAGCGGCAACTCGATGCAAGGCTGGAAGCAAACGCGTTGCACATAGGCCCACCGCTCGATCCTGACGGCAGCACAGACTGGACCTACCTTGCGCAACAACGGCTTGCGAGCGAACAGAAGAAACAAGCGCTCGCAGAACAAATCTCCACCGCGCGAGTCTGGACAATCGACCGCAAACCGGCGATGTGTCCTACACGTTGAACGGGCAGGTTTCCGTCATCGACCGTGGGCGCGTCGTCACCGTACTCAACCAGGATGAAGCCGCGGTTCTATTCGGCTTGGAGATGGCCATACAAAAATACGGATCGCGCATTGCGTGTGCCGGCACCGTGGAGTGGAAGCGGATGGTCGTGAAGGCGGCTGCTAAACACGGCGTCACTGTCCAGTTCACCGAACCTGAGATGCAACACGCCCTGCGCCTGCAACAGCAAATGGCGAATCCGCGCCAACGCCAGCAAGATAGGGGCGGCAGGTAGCCTGTTGCCGAAGAGGCCGCCCGTCAGCGTCCACGACGGGCATGAGCGATATGTCATTGCCGCCGGTAGCGGGCTTCCGCGATCATCGCGTCCACACGGTCGCCGGCATCAATATGTACTGACCGCGCTTACACGAATGTGGGGCGAGTTGGCGTTTTGAGCTTATGAACGGCTGCAAAATAGGCCACCATCACGCGAAACGTCTTGGACTTGTTCACCCCTCCAAGAATTTCCCCGCCCACTCTCTCCAGTTCATCTGCAATCTCGTGGGTCAGTGGGAAAACGAACGAGGTGTCGATACTTTGAAACGGAATGTCTAGCCACGGACCGTTATAGAACGCTTGAATCTGCGCCTGTGCAGCCTTCGTCTTGAAGTTCATGATGATGTGCTCAGCCAAGGCGTTCTTGTTGCGGATTTTTAGTACGGCAAAAAGCTGGTTGAAATAGCTCTTCGTGAAGTTGGTATCGACTGTGAGCCGGACCTGAGTCCGCTTCTCTGCGGGTGCAACGATTCTGCGCTTTGGCCGCGCAGTCGCCTTCTTCGGTGGGGTCATATTCCTTCTCTCTTTAATGACGTAGTATATATCAGAAATGTAAGTGCTCGCACAGAGCTGCGACATCCAAATGCAAACAACTGAGTTTCCGGGGAGAAATCACTGAGTCAATAATGGATTCATTGCACGTAGAGGCCGAAGAAGTATCCCACCAACCAAAAACAAATCGAACCGTGGGGGAAGATGGAGAAAAGGAGACTAGCTGGATGCCCCAATGGGCCAGAGGATTTGTCTCGCGCATTGGGGCATCCAGCCACATATGCTTACTCTACCCTCAGCCCCTACCGGAACCTTCTCATCGTTCTAACCGCCAGTTAAGCGGCCATCAAATAGCCTTCACAGGGATGTGCATGATTGCTCAGCGCCTTCAGATGGACCGTGGGAGACTTACAAATGCTAGAGGTGAAACGTTTCCTGGAAGAAGGAGGACACAATGCCCCAAAACAAATATGACAATGCGGCGGATTTGCACATCTTCGCAGCCCACGCTCACACGGCTGCGGCGGCGGCACACCACCGTGGCGATCACGAAGCTGCGGAAGAGTTGAGTTCAAGGGCTCAGGACTACTCGACCGTAGCTTCAGAGAAAACAGAACAGCTTGCAAAGCAAATCCACGCCTCTATGGGGGCATAGTTAGAGCTAAATCACCACCCAACGATCACGGGAGAGACGTGGAATGGCCGTTCCGAGTACCGCTTTGAATGCACAATCAAACCGTTTAACCTATCCCGAAATGCGGCGCTCGCTATTCGGAGTCGATTCAACATCCTCTCTTCAACTTGTTCCTCGCCCGCTCCGTCCAATCAGGATAGCCGTGATCGGGAACCACCTTCCGAGGCAATGTGGCATTGCGACCTTCACGACAGATTTGTGTGATGCGATCGCTGCAGAGTATGGAGGATCTCAACTGTCGGTGGTGGCAATCAACGACGGGCAATCCTCCTACACATACCCCGAGCGGGTGCGATTCGAGATCATCGAGAATGACATCGCATCCTATAGGGCGGCCGCCGAGTTTTTGAATGCGCGCGATGTCGATCTGGTTTGCTTGCAGCATGAATATGGAATCTTCGGAGGCAAATCCGGAAACCACATCCTGGAGTTGCTGAAGCGTCTGAATATGCCGGTAATCACAACTCTGCATACGGTGCTTCGCGAACCGAATCTCGATCAAAGGGTTGTGATGCATAAGATCGCCGCGCGCTCTGAGCTCATAATTGTGATGAGCCAATACTCCTCGCGTGTTTTGCAGGAGGTGTTCAGGGTCCCGGCAGAGAAGATCGATCTGATTCCTCATGGCATCCCCGACCTGCCCTTTGAGCAGCCGGATGCTTATAAAGAACGTCTCTCTTGCCAGGGAAAGAGTGTGCTTCTTACGTTTGGGCTGCTATGTCCGAACAAAGGGTTTGAAAGCGTAATCCGGGCCATGCCGCGCATCTTGTCCAGTCATAGCAATGCCGTCTACTTGATTGCAGGCACCACCCATCCACAGATCCACGCCCGTGAAGGAGGTCGCTACCGGATTGAATTGCAGGCCCTGGCCAAGAAGCTTGGAGTGGAGCGGCAAGTCCTGTTCGTCAACCGATTCGTCACCCCTGGAGAGATGGCTTCGCTGGTCGGCTCGGCCGATATCTATATCACGCCCTACTGCCACGAAGCGCAGGCTGTATCGGGAACCCTGGCGTATGCCCTGGGCGCTGGGAAGGCCATCATCTCGACTCCCTACTGGCATGCAGCAGAGTTGTTGGACCATGGACGCGGAATGCTGGTGCCGTTTGAGACTCCGGACGCCATCGCAACCGCGGCAATCTCGCTGCTGGCCAACGATGAGGAGCGCCAGGCCATGCGCGAACGCGCCTATACGTTTGCACGACCCATGGTCTGGAACCGGGTTGCGCAGTCTTATATGTCCGCCTTTCTGCGGACTCGCGTCCATCGGACTGAACCTGTTCGTATGAGGTTTGCCGTTCAGGCTGGCGCAATTGGCGCCGGACAACGTGTAGTGAGTGCCTGAGCGCTTCCAGAAAAAAATCTTAAAATCATCCAATTGTGTGCAATTCTGGACAGATACACCCTTGCAGATTTACGAAACTGGTGTTCCGAGGATTGCGGAATTCTCGTGCAAAGTGCATTTTCCGCATCCTTGGCCAGGTATTCGATGCGAATGGGTCGAGGCGGTCGCGGCAGGCCGTACGTCCAATCGTGGTGTTCACATTGTCATCTCATCTTCGCTCAATAAATTCCCTTGCTTGGAGGGATATGTTCAGTTCAGAAGGAGATCATCGTCATGGTTCACACTGGAATTCACGCGATCAACGAAGAACCGGGATTCAACCTTGCACGTTTTCTTTCATCTGCTGGAGCAGGCAGAAGAATTGTCCACTGCGATCCAAAGGACGCGCTTTTTTTTCAGGGAGATTCCGCCGATTCTGTCTTCTATCTCCAGAGCGGGCGGGTAAAGGTCACCGTTGTATCGTCAAACGGCAAGGAAGCCACGATTACCCTGCTCCGCGCCGGAGACTTCGTTGGAGAAGAGACGCTTTCCGGCGCGGCTGTAAACCGATCTGCCACAGTCACTGCAATCACGCAATCGAATGCATTGAAAATCACTCGCAGTGAAATGATCCGAGCGATGCGCGATGAGCAGGCCTTCTATGATCTGTTCTTCAAGCACCTCATGGCCCGCAACGCCCGGACCCAGGCAGATCTTGTCGATCAGCTCTTCAACTCCAGCGAAAAACGTCTGGCAAGAATACTCCTCCTGATGGCTGATTACGGCGAGCCTGGTGCAGACACGAAACTTATTCCGCCAATCACACAAGAAACCCTGGCAGAGATGATTGGCACCACCCGCTCTCGTGTCAGCTTCTTCATGAATCGCTTTCGCAGGCACGGGTACATTGACTACAACGGCCGCATCCAGGTTCGTAAATCGCTCCTCAATGCAGTCCTGCTCGATCACCTTCCTGAGCAAGACTCACAGTCAACGCATCTTGCCCACAGATCGGAAACCGCTCCTGACCGCGCTATGGAGAAGCACTATGCGTGAGGAGATATCCTCACGCATAGTGCGTTACGGTTTCCATCGCTTTCCGGGATTTAAGAGTCTTAGCGTGGCAAGTGCTGCCGGCGCGGAAGAGGCTGGATTCTGACCGCTGATGAGGCCGTCGTCCACCTTGACGAAGGGCTGCCAATGAGCGCAAGGCGGCTTTGGCGCTCGATCAAGCATCGAACTCAACGGCGACGCGCATAAATCAGTGCAGGCGAATCGATTGCGGAAAAGACTAATAGGATGGGCGTTGCACCCATATTCAATGCGGGATCGTGACTGTTGTCCGCGGCGGCGAATGCTTTTACCTCTGGGCATCTCTCCCTATTGCGACCCGGCGACCGTAGCTCCTCAATACAAAGCACCCGGTTCCGGAGAGAAACATATCCCATAAGACCGTCCAGCATATACGAACGAAGCTGACCATTGAAGTCATCATCGCCTGACCATACTCTGGTCAACCTGAAATTGATGTACGTTCTTGATCGCTGAGGCTTCCTATCGGAACTAATGCCCAGACCAGCGCTGTGTCCACTATTGAGCAGAGCGAGTTTCGTAGATGTTGCACTCTTATCTCAGTTCTTGCAAGAAGCTATTGAGTGTGAAGAACCGCGTAGAGATGAGGACTGGAAAATGGATGACAGATGCAGAATGGCGGCGGCGGCGGTTGACGACTGTCGCTGCAAAACTCTTCTCGG
>Ga0181528_10002040_pt1 | contig 12399 bp, 10 predicted proteins | sample PEATcosm2014_Bin_47_FD_119742 | JGI IMG/M metagenome (GOLD analysis project Ga0181528, IMG submission 119742) | Peatland microbial communities from MTU Mesocosm Facility, Houghton, MI, USA - PEATcosm2014_Bin10_10_metaG | ecosystem: Environmental > Terrestrial > Soil > Wetlands > Peat | place... | reverse complement strand
TGATTGACCGGCTCGTGTGGGACCGGCTCGAAACGAACCCGCATTTGATGGGGAAATGATTTAACTCTGGCGCGAGGCTTTGGGCACGAGGAAAACTGATTTGCCTCAAGCCCGGCGCCCCAAGCCCGGAGCCTGGAGCAAAGCGACCATGTTTGACGACCTAAACGACCTTTACCAGCAGGTCATCCTGGACCACTGCAAGCAGCCGCGGAATTTCCATGAAATGCCGGCGGCAACCTGCTCGGCGCAGGGTCACAACCCGCTCTGCGGCGACAATCTCAAATTGTTCCTCACGCTGGACGGCGATACGATCAAGGACATCAGCTTTGTCGGCTCCGGCTGCTGCATCTCGAAAGCGTCCGCGTCGCTGCTCACGGAATTCGCGAAGGGCAGGGCAAAACCGGACGTGGAAAAAATGTTTGCGCGGGTCCACGAAATGGTGACGACCGGCAAGGTGAACGGCGACGTTGGCAAACTGGCGGTGTTCGCCGGGGTTCACAAATATCCGGCCCGCGTGAAGTGCGCGATTTTGTCGTGGCACGCGGTGATGGCGGCCTTGGAAGGCGACGCCAGGCCGGTGAGCACGGAAAATGAAGAGACCTGATTGATTTCTCCCGTGTTGGCGGCGATGATGTTAAGCAGTTAAATTTAAGTTCGATTTATGAATTCAAACGAGCAAAGAATTTTGATCCGCGACGTGGAAGCCTCGGTGGTTCCCATCGGCACGAAGGTCACGCTCCAAAAGGGCGAGACCGCGCACATCACGCAATCGCTCGGCGGCAGCTACACCGTGGTCGTCAACGGCAACATGTTCCGCATCGCCGACAAGGATGCGGACGCGCTCGGCCTGGAAGCGCCGACCCAGCCGGCCGCCGCGCCGGCCAGCGGACCAGTCACGCAGGAACAGCTCGAAAAGCAGGTTTGGGAGGCGCTCAAGACGTGTTACGACCCGGAAATTCCCGTCAACGTCGTTGACCTTGGCCTGATTTACGATTGTCATCTGACACCCGTCGGCGAAAACAATTTCAAGGCCGACGTGAAGATGACTTTGACCGCGCCCGGCTGCGGCATGGGGCCGGTGCTCGCGCAGGACGTGCAGAACAAGCTCATCTCGCTCGAACCGATTGACGAGGCGAACGTCGAGCTCGTCTGGGATCCGCCGTGGAACCAGGGCATGATGACCGAGGCGGCGAAGTTGCAACTGGGATTGATGTGAGCTTTCAATAAGGAATCCATGAAATCAGGAGAAAAAGAATTCATGGTTTCCGGGCTTCCTAATAAAAAACTAAAATGACTGACTGGGCATCATTGCGAAAAGATTTTCCGATCCTGGATCAGCAGGTCCACGGCAAGCCGCTGATTTATTTCGACAACGCCGCCACGTCGCAGAAGCCGCGCGTGGTGATTGACGCGCTCGTGCATTATTACGAGCACGATAACGCCAATGTCCATCGCGGCATCCATGAGTTGAGCAATCGTGCCACCGCCGGCTACGAAGCCGCCCGCGCCCGCGCCGCGAAATTCATCAACGCCAAAAGCGCCGACGAAATCGTCTTCGTTCGCGGCACGACCGAAGGCATCAATCTCGTCGCGAGTTCGTGGGGGACAAAAAATCTCAAGCCGGGCGATGTGATTCTGCTCACGGAAATGGAGCATCACAGCAATTTAGTTCCGTGGCAATTGCTCGCGCAAAAAACCGGAGCGAAGATTTCGTATCTTCCTGTCACCGGCGACGAAGGTTTGCTTGATTTGTCCAAGCTCGACTCGTTGTTGACGAAGCAGGTCAAGATTTTCTCGATGGTTCACATTTCCAATTCGCTCGGCACGGTAAATTCCGTCGCCGAACTTTGCGCCCGCGCGCACAAGCTCGGCATCACCACGCTCGTGGACGGCGCGCAAAGCGCCGGGCATCTCCCGGTGGACGTGCAGGCCATCGGTTGTGATTTCTTTGCGTTTTCCGGCCACAAGATTTGCGGGCCGACCGGCATTGGCGTTTTGTGGGGACGGCAGGAATTGCTCAACGCCATGCCGCCGTATCAAGGCGGCGGCGAAATGATTTTGTCGGTCGAATACCAAAAGACCGAGTTCAAGCCCGCGCCGCACCGGTTCGAGGCCGGCACGCCGGACATCTCCGGCCCGATTGGTTTGCACGTCGCGATGGATTATCTCGACGCCATCGGTCGCGAAAACATCTGGAAGCACGACCAGGAACTCGCCAACCACGCCTGCGAAAAACTGGCAGCGCTGAAAAACATCCGCATTTTCGGCCCGAAACAAAACCGCGCCGGGCTTGTCAGTTTTCTGCTCAAGGACGTTCACGCGCACGACGTGGTGACGCTGGCGGACCAGGCGGGCGTGGCCTTGCGCGGCGGCCATCATTGCACGCAGCCGCTCATGCACCGGCTGGGCGTGGAATCCACCGCCCGCGCGAGTTTTTATTTTTACAACACCCGGGCCGAGGTGGACCGGTTCGTGGAAGTGGTGAAGGAGATTCAGAAATTTTTCGGGCAATGATCCGTGGCCGTTGCGTTCAGGCGTGAAAATGGGAATGCGAAACTCAACTCAAGAAAACAGCCGGGCGACGGCGCGGCCGGATTTTCAAAAACTTGGAACTGCAAACTCCTTTATGGCCCAAGACGGATCTTGTGTCCTGGCGTTGGAATGAGCCGGCTCACGTCCGCGGCGGCTTCACGTTTTCCCAGTCGCGCACTTTGCCGGAAACGATTTTGAAGAGCGGGTGCGGCGCGGGAATTTTTGCCGCCGCCAATCCGCGCAGCCGCTCCGGATCGCGCTGCTTCAGCTTCCGTTTCAAGTGCCGCCATTCGTAGATCAACTGGCCGCGCGTCTCCTCGATTTTCCCGCGGGATTTCCGACGCCCGATTTTCCTGGCGTCAAATTTGTAATCGCGTTCCACCGCTTCGTCGTGGACGGCTTTCAGGTAGGCGGCCAGCGCGGCGGGCGGGTCCGGTTGCCCGGCAAAACGGAGGAGCTGCGGATGATGCTTGTAGCCGCGCGTCGCGCCGCGCAAAACCTTTTGCGCCAGCAACGCCTCGCGCCAGAGCGCGACCAGTCCGCGCGCGTCGAGATATTTCGGATGCAGCGTCCACAGGCGCATGACCGGGACAGGATGATTTCCGCGCGGCGGATTGTCATTGAAAATAGCTTCAAACGCTTTGGCAAATCTGGCATCTAATCATCGTGCGACTGATCGGGATCCTGTTTGCCACCTGCCTTGCGGCATTGACATTGTTCAATGCGCGGGCGCAGACGATGCTGCCTACTTTCGGCAGTTCTTCGCTGACCGCGCACCACACGCAGGCGAAATTGATTTTGTCCGCCGACACCGCAAAGCCCGGTGACACGGTTTGGGCTGGTGTGGACATGAAAATGGAACCGGGCTGGCACACTTACTGGAAAAATCCCGGCGCGGCGGGTCTGGCCACCAAAATCGAATGGCAATTGCCACCCGGTGTGACCGCCGGCGAAATCCAATGGCCGCTGCCGGAAAAGCTGCCGCCCATCGAGGTGACAACTTACGGTTACAGCAACGAAGTCGTCCTGCTCGTGCCGCTGACGCTCGCCACAAATTTGCCCGCCGGCCCGATTGATTTGAAGGCGAACGTCTCGTGGCTCGAATGTGAGGACGTTTGCATCCCCGCAAACCAAGATGTCGAGGCGAAATTAAATATAGGCAGCGAGACAAAGACTTCGGCGAATGCAGCAATGATTGATTTGTGGAAAAAGAAAGTGCCACAAACCAATGGCTTTCAATTTCAAGCTTGGTGGAAAAGGCCGATAAATGACGACACACTACCGTTAATCATCAATTACGGCCCAATGGCAGCGGCAAAAAATGTGCCATATGATTCCGTTGATTTTTTCCCCGGTGCCAGCGACAACTTCGAAGTTCAAGCATCAACTGAAACTATTTCCGCGTGGTCAAGCTACATCCGCCTTCGCAAAGTTGTAAAAAAGTTCTCCGGCGATTGGCCAAAAGAAATTTCCGGTGTGATTGTAATTGAGTCAGGCAAATTACGCTTTGGTTACAATGTCAAACTACCAATTGCCGACCAAGCTCCGGCTGGCGAAACAATTTCTTCAACCGAAAATCAAACGCCAGTTTTGCCTTCGCAACCGCTTTGGCAAATGCTCCTTTACGCCTTCATCGGCGGATTGATTTTGAACATCATGCCGTGCGTGCTGCCGGTCATCGCGCTGAAAATCCTCGGTTTCGTCGGCGAGGCGCGCAGCGAGCCGCGCCGCGTCCGCAAGCTCGGTTTGATTTACGCGCTCGGCGTGCTGGTTTCATTTCTCGCACTCGCGGCCATCGTCATCGGCGTCAAGGCCGCCGGGCATCACGCCGGCTGGGGAATGCAGTTCGGCAGCCCGGTCTTCGTCGTCTGCCTCACCACGCTCGTCACGCTCGTCGCGCTGAATTTGTTCGGCGTGTTTGAAGTCACGCTGGGCGGACGCGCGCTGGATGCGGCGGGCGGACTTGCCACCAAACACGGCGCGGCGGGCGCGTTTTTCAACGGCGCTCTCGCCACAACTTTGGCCACGCCCTGCACCGCGCCGTTTCTGGCGCCGGCGCTGGGCTTCGCATTCGCGCAAACCGCGCCGGTCATCCTGCTGGTTTTTTTGTTCGTCGGGCTTGGACTGGCCGCGCCTTATGTTTTGTTGAGCTGCAATCCGGCTTGGCTGGAATTCCTGCCCAAGCCCGGCGCGTGGATGGAGAAATTCAAGATCGCCATGGGCTTCCCGATGCTCGCAACTGTCGTCTGGCTGTTTAATGTCGCTTCCAGCAACTACGGCAAAAATGTCCTCTGGCTCGGCGTGTTCCTCGTCATTGTCGCGTTCGCCGCGTGGATTTTCGGCGAATTTGTCCAGCGCGGTCGCGGCCACAAAATCATCGCCGCGATTGTAGCATTGATGTTGCTCATCGGCGGCTACGCCTTCGCGCTGGAAAAGGAACTGGACTGGCGCGAAGCGATGCCAGAAACAAACTCAACGGGTTCGCTGAAGGAATCGCCGGACGGCATTGACTGGCAGCCATGGTCGCCCGAAGCCATCGCGCAGGCGCGCGCCGCCGGCAAACCGGTGCTGGTGGATTTTACCGCCGACTGGTGCCTGACGTGCCAGGTCAACAAAAAGCTCGCCATTGAAATTCCCTCCGTGCGCGCGAAGCTCAAGGAACTCAATGCCGTCGCGCTCACCGGCGATTACACCCGTTTCCCCGACGCCATCAGCACGGAATTGAGCCGCTACAACCACGCCGGCGTGCCGCTGGTTTTGGTTTATCCGAAAAACGCCGACGCGCCAGCCATCGTCCTGCCGCAAATCCTGACGCCGGGGATTGTGCTCAACGCGCTGAACCGGGCGGCCAAATGAGCCGGTGGTGGCGTGGTAGGGACATCGCGCTGCGATGTCCGGACGGCGCAGCGCGCCGTCCCTGCCAAAATAGAAAAAGCCGGAACGGTTTCCCGTTCCGGCCTTTCGTTTAGCCTGCCTGCTGGATTCTGATTTCACCTTTCTGCTTTCAGAATTTCGGCATTTGTTTTTCAGTCCACGATGCTCGATCCGGGCATGGACCAGTCGCTTTGACCGGTGCTGCCGCCCAGCGCGCGGACACGCACGTTATACACCGTGCCGGTCGTCAGACCGGTCAGCGTGATGGTGCGGGCCTGCTGCGAGTATTTGACCGACATCCACGCGCCCGTGCCGATGCATGTCTGCGCCTCGTAACCATAGGCATTGGCTACGGAAGTGACATGCACGTCCAGCTCCGTGGGACTGTCGTTGTCTATGCCCGTGATGGACGGCGTGTCCAGTTCCGACTGCGCGCGGCTGTTGCTTCTGGCTTGAAAGCCCGAGGCCAGCAGCAGCGGCAGGTTGAAACGGGCAACCGTCTGGACATAGAACGCCAGCGCGTCCAAACCCTCGATCACCGCCGCCAGCGCCAGGTTGCGGGCGTTCAGCGCCTGTGATCCGCCATCTTCATAATTCGTGATGGCGGTTTGCAGGTTGGTCACGCGCGTCGTCATGTCCAGCGGGGCGGTCGGGTCGGGCGGCACCGGCGGCACGTAGGGAATGGGCGGTTTGGCAAACGCCGCGTTCCCGGACATGCAGGTGACGACCCACGCCGCACAGGGCGGGACCGCCTCCACCGGCAGCCGCTTGTAGGCCAGGCTTACCGTGTTCACTTGTTGCTTTTTCATAGCAGTATTCTTTCTCTTTGACTGTTGATGAACCAGGCGCCATCCGGAGGAAACCACCTCAGCTTCGCGCTGCGCCCGTGTTACAAAAGCTAACATAGCAATAGCAATGCCACAGATTATCTAAATATAATTTGATGGTGCCACAACAGCATCATTAGTTTTGGTATGCAGCGCATTTGGAACCAAATGCCCGTCCCGCAACGGGTTGCGCTAAAAGACTGTGACAGATTGTCGCGCTATTCGATTTTTTCCACCCGGCAAAAATGTCACGAGACGGGAAACAAACGTGACGAGACGCGAATTTCGCGGCGCGTGTTTCGCTGCAAACGCCGCGAGACGACAAACAAACACCGTTTGTTTCGCTGCAAACGCCGTTTGTTGATAAACAAACGTGACGTGTTTGGCAGCAAACGCGGCGTGTTGATAAACAAACGGCGCGAACTGGCGGCAGGCGTCGTGTGTTAATTAACAAACGCCGTTTGTTTCGCTGCAAACATCGTTTGTTGATAAACAAACGCCGCGACATTCGCGTCACGCGTCACGACATTCGCGTCTCGTCAGTCCAAATTCCTCGCTCGCGGGAGGGGTGGGTTGGCTCGCGCAGGGAGCCGACAGCTTCCCGCCTGCCGCGACGAGCGCGAGCACGGCGGGCAGCGCGGGAAACGCCTTGGGTAGGGACGGCGCGCTGCGCCGTCCGGTCATCGCAGCGCGATGACCCTACCTTGGAAATATCCCGTCCGGCACGGACCCTCAAAGCAAGTCCTTTTGCACCGGCGCGGGGCGGATGTCTCACCGCCACAACCCGCCAGCATCTGGACGATGATGTCCTTCAGGTGCGCATCACGATGCTTGCGGTAAAATTCCCCCCGGAACGAGGTGTAGGGAAATAGATTGCCGGGGAAACCTGGAAAGCGTTGGTTCCATCGCGCGGACAGCGGGCCGGCGTGTCGTCGCATTCCCCGTTCCTCGGCGGACCGTGCCACGATGTTCCCGTGCCGGAACTCGTTAAGGAGTCCCGCCAGGGCTTCCATGGCCGGTTCACTCTGAACGGGTGTCGCCATATACCACAATCTTCATGTTGGAAATGCTAAAGGCCCAAGGCCAAAGTTTGAATATCCGCTTGATTTTAGAGTTCAGCATTCAGCCTTTAGCTTTCGTTTCCAGTCTTGTCACGCAACCGCAGCTTGGCCTCGTCCTTGTTGTGGTTTTAGCGGGAACACATGGAATTTAAATCAGGACCGACACCTTTACGACACCGGCACTATGCACTCCGCTTCCGCGCCAACAATTATTGGATACAGCGGCCAGTAATTCGACACCGGAATAACAAAGCGGAGACCACATGATATTTATGCCTCATTGCAGCGCTAATTGTTGATGGAAGACCACATTTGCAAGAGTCCGTATGGCAGCATCTGGTTCCTTTGCTGACATGAGGAATAACTTATCAAAAGATTCTCGCACACATTGGTGCACATTAAAGAAAACCACTAAATCTCCCGAGCGAATGGCTGGGTCAGTGTTGTCCAAACATTTCACAAGAAATTTTGGGTTTTTGTTAGAAATCTCTGCTAACCGATAGATGGCCTGCGTTTGCACCTCATCCCTGTCCACATAGGCACTGACGGCATATTTCAGAGTGGCCTCAAAGGCCAACTGGGAGTTGGTGGCAAGTGTGCAAAGCGCCGATTGGGAATATTGCGATACAAAGACATTGGTATCGCCAACAGTCTGACTCAAGTTATGAATATACTCATCCGAATTTACGCCGATGGCATTTAAAGCCTCAATATCATCGCATCGGATTTGCGTAGTATCATTGGTCAGGAATTTCAGCATGACCGGAACAGCATCCATTCCGTTGGTGCCCAGTTCACCAAACGCCCGAAACCGCCATTGTTTTGTTCCTGCATCGCAGTTCTCAAAATCATCAATCAGCGCGGACAGCGCATTGGTATTTTCTGGGGCAATTTTTTTTGTGGCAACTGCCAAGGCTATTTTCCAATCTGGCCGATTAATTGGAAACTCCTTGCTTTGGCTGTCCTGTATAAGCAAAGGCACCATCGAACGGGATTTATCGCCAAACTCGGCCAACATGCCAGCGATAGAACTGCGCCCCTCAATGCCTGAGTTGGTATAAACCGTCATCAATGCGGGCACAACGATGTCTGGTTGATTGCGAGCGATTTTGACCAGACTTCCCGCCAACCCACAATGGATGAGGTCATCATTGGCATTATTGGTCAATGCAGCCAGAAAAATTGGAATAAGCACGCCGGGCTGATTACTGCCAATATCCGTCAATGTTTCGCCCATCTGGATGCGGCTATAGTCGTTGGTTGTATTATCCGAAAGTGCGTTGATCAGGGCGGGCATGAAGACCTTGGCTTGATTGGTGCCAAAAACTGTCATGGCTTCAACAATTTGGCCGCGTTTTTGCGCTGCGGTATCTTTCGCAAACCTTTGGGTTTCAACCTGAGGCAATGACGAATTGGAGAATTCATTAAGCAGGATTGGAACGACAACCTCCGGATGGTTTTGTCCGACGTGAGCCAAGACGTTGTAAGGATTTTGAGAGAATCCTCCCCCCATAAAGGACGCTGAGCGAAGATAATAGATTTGTTGGCGGTTGGTTGTTACTGTTTGAATCAAGGCTGGCAATGCTGCCTCGGCATTGGTGCCAAATTGGTTCAGGATTCCCAAAATACGGTCTCGAATGAAATAACCGCTTGATGTTTTGACGGCCATCCTTATGCCGGTAAAATAATATGGGTCGTTCGTGTCAGAAAGCGTCTCCACCAGTTTGTCGGCCAGTTGAGTCACTGCATCCTTGCCAACAAAAACCAAAGCTCGCTCGGGATAATTCTGGTTTTGCCCAATCAGTTTTATCAAATCAGAAATCGCCGATTTAGCTGCCGGGCCAAGGACCTCAAATCCTTCAACCGCATAATCCGGAGCTGACCAACCACCGCCTTCAGGTTTTGCAATCCAACTGACCAAAAGCGGCACCGCATTTGAACCGGCCTCCAAAAGAGCTGCTTCGGCTTCATTATTGGTCTGTCGTCCTCCAAAGCCATAGCGATACAAATTTTCCATCCAATAACTCAATGGCTTGCCGTGATATTCCGGGTCCGGTGAGGAATTGGTGGTGGAGACACGGTCAGTTCCAGCATGACAGACGGTCAATAAACACCCATTTCCAACAACAACCAGAGTCAACATTAGCAGCGACAACGCGCGCCTGCAGCGTTGGTATTGGAAGTGTTGAGCTAGGTTCATAAGCTTGATTTCAAAAACAAATTGTCACGATGGAATTCGAGAAATTCCCGTTGCGGTTCGGCAAAGGTGCCGACGTTAACGACGCGATCCGTGATGATGCCCACTTTTCTCATGTCTTCTTCGTGAGCCACCGGTGAGATAAGCAATTCGCCGCCGTTTTCAAAGGAAATTCGAGCTGCATTCTTCTTCCGTTTTGCCATGCGGCGAGTGTGCGTCGGAAAGCGAAAAAGCGAAAGCAGAAATTGAGAAAGCCGCGTAAAGCTGCGCCATGCGGCAGGCTGTGGCTGAAAGGCAATAGCTGCCCAGTGAAATAGGCCAAGCCATTTCACGGGCCGAGGGTGCCGGTTGATTGAAATGGCAGGGTCGGCGCGCTGCGCCGACTGGACGCCGCAGCGCGGCGTCCATACCAAACATCTGTGGCCAAATCAGCCGGGAGGCAATTGGAGCGCCACCAGTCGGAGTTGTTTTCGATGAGGTGGAACGCCTCCCGCTGCGAGGGTCCTTGCGGACGGCCACCGCCGGGTCGCAGCGCGGCCCGACCCACCAACATTGAGCCGGTAGGGCAGAGCTGCTGCTCTGCCGGGTATTGGAGCCGCGCGGCAGCACGGCCCTGCCATGAACTCCGGCTCCTCGCAGCGCGGCGTCCCTGCCCAAAAATCCGTGTCCATCGGTGTCCATCCGTGGTTGAACAACAAAATCAGAAATTGGGAAACCGGAACGCATTTCTCATAGGCGGATTATTTGTTGTTGGTGAGCATTTTTCGTTCGGTCACCACGGCCACGGCACGAATTTGCATAAAAACGCCGCATCGGTGCCGCTGCGAATGTCCGTTCCGGCTCCGGGGTCAAAATTGCAAGTCCAACTGAAGCTCCCGCTAAGATAGAAGGCATTGGAATGCGGGTCTATCGCAATGGCCCAGGCCGAGGCATCTCCGGGAGAGCCGAAAGTTCGCGTCCATTGGTAAGTTCCATCCGGCCCCAGCTTGACCAGAAAGGCGTTTTCATAGTTGGGCGCGGTGCGGAGGTCGCTGCCGGCAGGGTTGAAATTGACCGTGTCGTTGAAAACGCCGTAGCAATACGGATTGCCCGCCGCATCCACCACCACGGACCTCACATCGTCGTCGTTGGTGCCGCCCCAGCTTTTGCCCCAGAGATAATTCCCGCTGCCATCATACTTGCATATAAACGCATCAGCGCCGCCGTAATTCGTGTGAATGTCGGGCGGGCCGCCCAGATGAAAGTCAACATTGGTCCGGTTGAAGTCCACGTTCACACTGGCGAATTGGCCGACCATATAAACGGAGTTGGTTCCCTGTGCCAACACCTGCGGACCGGTCTCAAGGTTGGTGCCGCCCCAAGTTCGCGTCCACAGGAGATTTCCGTCGGCGGGATCAAATTTGCTGAGGAAAACATCGGTCATGCCCCAGTAAGCGGGATTGACATCGGCCGTGTCCAAGTTGGCAGGCCCAGTGCCGGGATTATCCGCCGGGCTGTTGGTCTTGCCGCCGCCATGCGGATCAAAGTCAATGTCGGCGCTGGCATACAAACCCGAGGCATACACAAATCCGGCCGGATCCACAGCTATTCCCGGACAGTCATCATACAGTCCTCCGCCCCAGGTGTCGGACCAGAGATAATGGCCGTTGGAGTCAAGCTTCATCAACCACGCGTCGAAAAATCCGTGGTTCGTTTGCCAGTGCGCGGTGGATTCCCAAGGGCTGAAGTTGACCGGCTCATTCGTTAAAACAGAATAATCTCCGACGGCATACACGTTCGTCCCACTCACCGTGATGGTATAAGACTCACCGCCTGCATGTCCGCCCCAGGCGCGCACCCACTGGGCGTTGCCATTGGAATCGAATTTACAGATCATCATGTTGTTCGCCCCCGTCGCGTTCGAGGTGATGCTGGTCAGCCCGAAGAAATTGAACGAGTATTGAAACAGTCCCGACGCATACACTCCGTTGGTGGCGTCCACGGCCACGCCATTGGCGGAACATCGGCCATTGGTCGAACCCCAGGTTCTGACCCACTGAAAATTTCCGTTCGCATCAAACTTGCTGAGGTAGGCGTTGGCGGCGGTCGGACCATTGGCCGTGGCGCTGTTGGTCGCCGGTCCCGGATTGAAATCCACCGTTCCCTGATATTCCCCGGACACATACACATTACCGTAGGTATCCACCGCGCAGGAATGGGCGATTTCGCCGTTCCAATTGTTGACCGTTCCACCCCAGGTTGCCGCCCAGGCTTCGTTGATGACCGGATCGCTCTGCCAGCTTGTGTTTCCGACGCCGTCCTGGCAGAGGATGCTTTTCAGGTTTTTTGCCGTGATGCTCGTGCCGGCGGTTCCGTTCGTATTGCTGTGAAGCAGGTTGGTGTTGATGTCAAATAGCGCGTAGGTCTGGCTTGGGTTGATGATCACCAGATGGTTGGTTCCAGACCCGCCGTTAATCCAACAGGTATCGTGCCCGGCCGACAGCGTGTTGGTGATGGTGCTGTTGCCGTTGCCGCCGAGTTGAAATATCCAGTCATCTCCGGTTCCGCCCCCGGCAAACAGGGTGTTGTGGCCGCCGCCGCCATTCTGCCAGATAAAATTGCCGCCGTTGCCGCCGACCGCCGTTAGATGATTGTTTCCCGCACCGCCATCCTGTATCAGAACTTCCTGCTTGCCCGAGCTGGCGGCGTTGAGGGTTAGCACGTCATCGCCGCCGTTGCCGAGTTGGATCAGGCAATCAGGCGCGGCGGTGGCAGAATTTTGCAGGTTGTCGTTGCCCTCCGTGCCGACGTTGGTAACGCAATTGCCCACCCACGGCCCGACTGCCCATTGGGACGGGAAGAATGGCTGTCCGAGTTGACTGCATCTTTCGGCAACATACCAGCGGTTGGTGAGTGAAGGGCCGGCCAG
>Ga0181528_10002039_pt1 | contig 12404 bp, 6 predicted proteins | sample PEATcosm2014_Bin_47_FD_119742 | JGI IMG/M metagenome (GOLD analysis project Ga0181528, IMG submission 119742) | Peatland microbial communities from MTU Mesocosm Facility, Houghton, MI, USA - PEATcosm2014_Bin10_10_metaG | ecosystem: Environmental > Terrestrial > Soil > Wetlands > Peat | place... | reverse complement strand
GGGCCAACAATGGGGTCCATCATCGCGGAGTGAAATGCGTGCGACGTGACCAGGCGGCGGCAAGCGACCGACTGCATGGCGAGATCCTGCTGCAGCCGCGCAATTTCAGCGGCAGGACCGGAGACCACGCATTGCGTGTGGCCGTTGATAGCGGCAAGAGAGAGACTGTCGCTGAGGTGCAATTCTGCCGCGGGCAGCGAGACTGCGAGCATGGCGCCGGCGGGCATGTCGAACATCAGACGGCCACGGAACGCCGCGATGGCAAGCGCATCTTCGAGCGAGAAGACCCCTGCAAGGCAAGCCGCCACGTACTCTCCGATGCTGTGCCCCACCATGGCAGCGGGCTCGATTCCGAGCCACATCCACCACCGTGCGAGGGAGTACTCAATGGCGAACAGCGCGGGCTGCGCGAGCCAGGTTTGATTCAGCTCCTCGGTGGAGACGGCCTTTTCCGACGCCGCCGGATAAAGAGCGTGGCGAAGATCAAGACCGAGCGGCGCAAGAAGATGTTCCGCGCAAAGGTCGAGAGACTCTCGAAAGGCCTGCTCATGCTCGTAGAGTTCGCGCCCCATGCCTACATACTGGGAGCCCTGTCCGGAAAACATGAATACCATTTGCGGCGCGGTCACAGGTGCGATGCCCGCAGAGAATTGTTTTCGATCACCCGCTGCAGCCGCGCCGATCTCCTCGCGCATATTGCTGACAACGAGGGCGCGCCGGTGCGGGAACCCGTGGCGGCCAATCTGGCAGGTGAAGGCCGCATCGGCCACGCTGACTTCAGGATGTTCGTCGAGATATGCAACAAGATTGGCGGTCGAGTGCTCAAGAGCAGTTTCGGACTTTGCGGAAATGGTCAGCAGCTCATAGGGCCTATTTTGTGGCTTCGTTAGAGACTGCGGAGCTTCTTCGAGCACAACGTGCGCGTTGGTGCCGCCGATGCCGAGAGACGTAATGCCAGCTCGGCGCGGCGAACCGTTGGATGGCCACTCTGTAAGGCTGCTGTGGACGAGGAAGGGGCTATCGCTGAACTCAATGTGCGGATTCGGACGAACGAAATGAAGGCTGGGCGGCAGTTGCCGGTGTTCAAGCGCGAGCACCGTCTTGATGAGTCCCGCGATCCCCGCCGCGGTATCGAGATGACCGACATTGGTTTTGAGCGACCCGATGCGGCAGTATCCGCTGCGGGATGAGGTCTTGCGAAACGCCTGTGTGAGCGCCCTAACCTCGATCGGATCTCCAACCACGGTGCCGGTTCCGTGCGCCTCTATGTAAGAGATGTCGTCGGCACTGACGCCCGCATACTCCAGAGCCTCGGCAATGACCTCGGCCTGACCCTCGACGCTCGGCGCCAGGTAACCCACCTTACGTGCGCCATCGTTGTTGATTGCCGACCCGAGAATGACCGCACGAATCGCGTCGCGATCATTGAGAGCGTCTTCAAGGCGCCGCAAAACGACAATGCCCGCGCCGCTTGCGAAGACGGTTCCTGTAGCCGCGGCATCGAATGCGCGGCAGTGGCCGTCGCGTGACAGAATCTCTCCCTCGCGATAGAGGTAGCCTCGCCCGTGCGGGATTTCGATGGTAACTCCGCCCGCCAGAGCCATGTCGCACTCGTGATTTAGAAGACTCTGGCAGGCCAGGTGCACCGCGACAAGCGAAGTAGAGCAGGCGGTTTGCACATTGATGCTGGGTCCGCGCAAATCGAATTGATAAGAGACGCGCGTGGCCAGCACATCCTTGTCGTTGCCGGTCTGCTTGAGCTGAAACAACCCGGTCGAGTCCAGTAGTTCGCGGTTGGCGAGCAGGTTATGAATCAGATAGCTGTTCATCCCCGACCCGGCAAACAGGCCGATAGATCCGCTGAAGCGTGGTGGAGGATGGCCAGCATCCTCGAGAGCCTCCCAGGCGCACTCGAGGAAGTGCCGGTGCTGTGGATCCATGATGGCCGCATCTTTGGGGCTCAGGCCGAAGAATGCCGCATCGAAAAGCGGAACGCCATCGAGCACCGAGGCGCGCTTGACGTAGCCGGGACGCGCCAGTTCTTCGCGCGTGACGCCCGCGGTGAGCAATTCATCATCGCAGAGAGAACGAATCGACTCGACGCCATCGCGCAGATTCCGCCAGAACTGACCGGCATTGGAAGCACCCGGGAAGCGTCCTGCCATGCCGATGATCGCGATTGCCGAAGGCCTCATGATCTCCCTCTCAGCGCTGTCTGGCAGACCGGCGGCGTTGTGCGCGGCCTGCAATGCGGGCCGCGGCAGCGGCCGGTTGCGTATCGGAAAGATGACGGGCGAGCGAACTGACGGTGGAAAACTGAAACAGATCAACCAACGGAATCTCTCGTCCCAGCGTGTTTTGCAGTTTTGCGTGAGCCTCGGCAACCATGAGCGAATGAGCGCCGAGGTCAAAGAAGTTGTCGTTGAATCCGACTTCGGAAACTCCCAATGCCTCTTTCCAGGCTGAGGCAACGGCGTGTTCAATCTCGCTTCCGTATTCACTGCGCGATTGGCTCGGCGTCGATGTTCCAGCAACTGCCGGCGAGGGAAGATTGAGCAACGCCTTGCGATCGATCTTCCCGTTCTCTGTCAGGGGCAGGGAGGAAAGGAATACGAACGATGAAGGAATCATGGTCTCCGGAAGCTTCGTCTTGAGCGTATTCTTGAGCGCGCCGACCGCCTCTGGCCCTGTCTCCTCTGCAACCACGCAGGCCACCAGGCGCATGTCTCCCTCGCGGTCTTCGCGAGCAACGATCACCGCCTGCTTCACGCCGGGAATCTGCTCCAGGATGAATTCGATCTCGCCGGGTTCGATGCGGTGTCCGCGCAGCTTGACCTGGTCATCGGCGCGGCCCAGAAATTCAATGTTCCCGTCGGGAAGAAGGCGTCCCATGTCACCGGTGCGGTATATACGACTTTCAGACAAGGAAGGGATGGACAGGAATCGCGCAGCGGTTAGGTCGGGCTGCTTCCAGTAGCCGCGAGCGACGCCGTCTCCGGCGATGAAGAGCTCGCCGATTTCGCCGGCGGGAACGGGCTTTAGCCCGGCGTCAAGCAGATGAATCTGCGTGCCGGCGATGGGACGACCAATCGGAACCGTGGCGCCTGGCTCCAGAATCCGGTAGGTTGACGACCAGATGGTGGTCTCCGTGGGGCCGTACATGTTCAACAGTTCGCCGCCGAAGAACTGCCGCAGACGATGGATGAGAAAAGTGGGCACGGCCTCCCCGCCGAGCAGAATCTGCCTCAGCGTGCCGAGCGCGGAATGCGTGCGTGCATTCAGCATCAGCATCCGCGCCAGAGAAGGAGTCATCTGCAGGTGAGTCGCGCCGTGGCGGACTATTCGATCGCACATTGTGTCGGCGCCTTCATCGTTATCGATGACCACCTTGAAGCCGCGGGTGAGCGTCCAGAGGAGTTCCAAAACCGAAATATCGAACGCAACGCTTGTGACCGCAATCCAGACGCCCGGCTTAGAACCAATAGCCCGATCCATACCCGCAAAAAAGCTGACCACGTTGCGGTTCTCGACCATGACCCCCTTCGGTTTGCCCGTGGAACCGGAAGTGTACATTACATACGCGAGATTGTGAGCGGCAACTTCCGAAGCGACGGGGTGAGGGGTCTGCCGAGCGAGGATGGGATCCTCCGGATCGACAAGCGTCAGGCGGCCCAGGTCAAGAGCAAGACGAGAGCGCAGAGCAGAGGAGGTGAGCAGGATGCGCATCTCCGAGTCTTCAAGGACCAGTGAAAGACGCTCCCTGGGATAACTGGGGTCCAATGGTACATAAGCGCCGCCGGCCTTGAGAATGCCGAGAAGACTGACAACGAGAGTCTCCGAGCGCCCATGAAGCACACCCACCAATGTCTCCGGCTTCACGCCCAGGCTTTGTAGATGCCGGGCAAGGCGATTAGAGCGCTCATCGATTTCGCGATAACTCAGTTGCCGGTCCTGCGCGGCCACGGCAATTGCATCCGGAGTCAAAGCGGCCTGACGCCTGAACGCCTCCGCAATGGTGCTGTCGCGCGCGCGGTCCATTTCAGTCCGATTCCACTCAGGCATCTGAACGCGTGACATGGTAATTCTCCAGGAAGAGGAACTCGATGCCGGTTCCAAGGAAGGTCTCGATCGCTTCATCGGGAGTATTGACGATTGGCTGGCCCTTGACGTTGAAGCTGGTATTGAGCACCATCTGCCGGCCCGTTGCTTCTCCCACTGCGAGCAGGAGAGCATGAAAATCCGGATTGTCGTCTGCGCTGACTGTCTGTAGGCGCGCGGAGCCGTTGACGTGCGTGATGGCGGGAAGCGATTCCCGCGCTTCGGGCCGCACATCGACGACGCTGATCATGTACGGATGGGCTTCGCCCGGAGCTACATCGAACCAGCGGGGCGCCTCCTGCAACGAGCATGCGGGTGCGAAGGGACGAAAAGCTTCGCGCTTCTTGACCATGGCGTTGATGCGGTCGCGCATCTCCGGGTTGCCGGGGTCGGCGAGGATGCTGCGGTTGCCCAGCGCGCGCGGACCATACTCCATGCGCCCGCGGTCCCAGGCAATGACTCGTCCGTCCGCAATGAGCTGGGCCGCGGACGCACACGTTTCCGCAAGTGAATCGAAGCGGCGCCATTGAATTCGGTTGCCGAATCGCTGTAGCGCGGACTCTATTTCAGCAATGGAATAGCGCGGCCCCAAAAGCGGCGCGGGCATGCGGCGATTCAGGGTCTCTCCGGCAAGCGCGGCTCGATAAAGAGCCGCACCCAGAGCGGCGCCATCGTCTCCGGCTGCCGGCTGGACGTAAACTTCGTCAAAGAGTCCCGCATGCATGAGCTTGCCGTTGGCGGCGCAGTTGAGCGCGACCCCGCCCGCCAGGGCCACGCGGCGCAGGCCGGTCATTTCCGCGAAGTGCCCGCACACATGGAGAACAACCCTCTCAAGACATTCCTGGAGTGCGGCGGCCACGTCCTCGTGAATGGATGCAATTGGGTCCGCGGACATCCTCCGCGGAATCAGATCTTCGTCGAGGCAGGCCCGTGTTGCGGTATAAAACTCCCGCTCTTCCCGGGATAGATTCAGCTTCAGAATCGGAATGCGTACGGTGCCGTCCTGTTCGAGTTCCACGTTCTGCTCAAAGAACGGCCGGAAGCGAGTTGCATCGCCATAGGGCGCCAGGCCCATGATCTTGTATTCATCGCAGTTGAAGTCGAATCCCAGGTGAAGCGTGACCAGCGAATAGAGCACGCCGATGGAGTCGTTGGCGCCAATTGTGCAGATTTTGTCCAACTCGCCGTCATGGAAGTCGTAGACGCTCACGCACTCGGTCTCGCCCATTGCGTCGTTGACCACAACCAGGCATTCATCCCAACCCGAAGTCCAGGCGGCGCTGGCCGCATGGGCCAGGTGGTGGCCCACCTGAATGACTTTGCCTTCCGGAAAAGCAGGGAGATTGCGACGCACCTGCTCGATCAGCGCATCGCGGGAAAACACCTGACGGTAAAGTTCGGCGGATACCTCGTCTCTCCGGTAAAGATCGCGGTAAGGTGCGTAGTTGAACCCGTGGGCAATCTCATCCACCTCGCCGATCGAGATGCCGGCTTCGGCCAGGCAGAATCGAATGGCGTTGATGGGAAACTCGCCGGTGTGCTTTCTTCCGTTGAAGCGCTCTTCTTCCGCGGCGGCCACGAGTTTGCCATCCACCAGCAATACGGCCGCTGCATCCATGCCCTGGGCGATGCGGTAATCACGCTCATCGTGGCCGGGAAAGGCGGCGCGCTTGAACGGCACCGCCCTTTCGAGTCCACTGATGCCCAGGACCTTCATCGTCGCCTCATTTCGCGCTCGTTGACCTGAGCCCCATCTCTTGATGCACTCACCCGGCAAGCCAATTCTATTGCAAGATACCTGACGCATTTATCAATTCCGGACAGGGAAGTCTCCGGTTCGCACATGTTTCATAACAAGGGGCTTGATGAACCGCCGCCGTCCAGAGTTGGGAGCGGGAAATCGTTCAGCGTGTCTACCGCAAGTCGCAGCCCTGAGCCATTTGAGCACGCATAAGTCGATGCACAGAGGCCCTTGAACAGGTTGAGAGCGGTGTGGATACTAGCGACAGAGGAGAAACGGCGATGAATAAGTATGTGACCTTGCGGGCGGCGGATGGACACGAGTTGAGCGCATATGTGTCGCTTCCCGAGGGCGAGCCCGTCGCTGGGGTTGTCGTGGTGCAGGAGATCTTCGGCGTCAACGCCCACATTCGCTCCGTGGCCGACGGATATGCCCGGGATGGATTCCTGGCGATTGCCCCGGCGCTCTTTGACCGCATCGAGCGAGGGGTTGAATTGGCATACGATGGCGACGATCTTCTGAAGGCCAGGGCGTTCATTCCTGGACTGAACGCCGAGAAGGCGCTGGCCGACGTTGCGGCTGCGATTGAGTTTGCCGCAGCTGCGACTGGGAAGAAGACGGGTGTTGTGGGCTTCTGCTACGGAGGGACCATGGCGTGGCTGTCGGCCGCGCGCCTCCATCCGGCTGCGGCCGTAGGCTACTATGGGGGCCAAATTTCGAAGTTCGCCGACGAGAAGCTCTCTGCACCCGTGATGCTTCACTTCGGCAGACACGATGCGCATATTCCGGCCGAAGAGGTTGAGAAGATTCATGCAGCGCATCCCGGGTTGGATATCTACTGGTACGACGCCGGTCACGGCTTCAACTGCGATGCGCGCGCGAGCTTCAACCCGCAGGCTGCGCATCAAGCTAGAGTGCGCACGCTCGAATTCCTGAGAAAGAATCTCGGCTAGCGAATCCTATCCTTCACCTTCGGCTTATGCGGCGCCATCATTACCGGGTGATCGCGGATTTCATCTGGGTGTAATGCTGCGTACCACACTCGGCCAGCTTGAGCGTATCCGGCCTCAGATTGGTCCGTACATCCTTTCTGGAGCGGGTGAGGGCAACTTTCTCGATATCGATGCGGTGTACAGCCTCCGGAAAAACCTATCGCGACAACGACCACGGCGCGACGGCGAAGCGGCTGCCCTCGCTTTCGTTCTTTCGCGCGCGGATGCATTCCAGCCAGTTTCTATAAATGCGAGTCGCCGCGTGCTGCCATGTGTTCTCGATCTTCGCACTTTCCAATGCAGCCGCAACCCTGGCAAGCGATTCTCTGCTCCGGCAAGCGGCTGCCTTGCCCCGCAGAGCCGTCAATGCGTCCTCGGTGCCGTTATCGAAATAGCCCCGTGGCAGCAGCGGGTAGACGCCTGTCTCACCTCGGACATACCTTGCAACGTCCCTGCGATACTCTCGCATCAGCGTGTCGGACTCGTATTCCAGATGGCCTTGAAAGAAGACGAACAGGCTCTTGTCCTGCTTGACGAACGCATCCACCTCATTGCCGGCGATGCGCGAGAGCAAACTGTAGCCAAAGTCGATCAGATCATCTTGCGCCACGCCGTTCCAGCGCGAATGAGGCACATGGAAGTTCGGCGGCAGCCCTTGCGTCAACGCGTGCTCGCCAACCTGAGCGCACTCGAAGACACCAAAGTTCTTTTCCTTGCTCTTGCGGCGTCCAATACCGTCCATGTGCAGGATGGCGGCATGCGCGGCCAGGCAGGACCAGACTGCGGAGAAGGTATTGTCTCGCGCCCAGTCCAGGACCTGCGTGAAGCTCTCCCAGTAAGGTTCGTCGCGCAGGTCGGCCATCTTCGGCTCCCTGCCGGTTACGATCAAGCCGTCCAGTCGCGTGTCCAACAGCGATGTAACGCCGGCATAGTGGCTCGCGAAATGGCGCCCGCCCGACTCGGCTGGCGACAAGCCCGGAAGTGCATAGCACGAAACATGAATGGGAATGCCCTCGGATGCCGTGTCGAGCAGAGAGACAAACTGACGTTCCGTCGCTTGAAACGCCGCGCCCGCCATGTTGTTGACCAGGCCGATCGTCACGCATTGGTTAGCATCGTCAAGGTGGCGCCACGGCACACGGCCGTGGGATCGCGTGCTGACTGTTTGACGGCCGTGGCTGAGACCTCTTGAGCCGATGTTGACGACCACGCGCTCCTCCTTTCCTGGGCCTGATTCCTTCTTCGCTATCTCTGCATGTTCAGGACGCCGCGGTCAGCGCCTGGTCCAGGTCTTCGACAATGTCGTCGATGTGTTCGATTCCGATGCTCAACCGGATCATCTCCGGCATCACCCCCGCGCTGCGCTGCTCCTCGGCCGACATCTGCCGATGGGTGGTCGAAGCCGGATGGCAGGCCAGCGATTTGGCATCGCCGAGGTTGACCAGCCGGGTCACCAGCTTCAGCGCATCGTGAAACTTGACCGCGGCTCCATAGCCACCCTTGATGCCTACGGACATGAGCGAGCAGGCGCGGCCCTGCAAATATTTCTGCGCGAGGGCGTGATAGGGGCTCTCGGAGAACCCTGCGTACCTGACCCACTCGACTCTGGGATCGCCGCGCAGAAACTCCGCGGCCTTTCTGCCGTTCTCCACGTGGCGCTCGACGCGCAGTGCGACGGTTTCGATTCCCTGCAACAGCAGGAAGGCGCTCAACGGGGAAAGGACCGCTCCGCCGGTGCGTAGATAAACGCTGCGGCAGCGCGCGATGTACGCGGCTCTTCCAAAGTGGTCGGTGTAGACCAGGCCGTGGTAGGAGTGGTCTGGCTGGCTGAATGTGGGGAAGCGCGATGCATTCTGTTTCCAGTCGAAGTTTCCGCTATCGACAATGACGCCGCCCAGCGTGGTGCCGTGGCCGCCCAGAAACTTCGTGAGCGAGTGGACCACGATGTCCGCCCCGTGCTCGATTGGCCTTAGCAGGATGGGCGAGGCCACGGTGTTATCGACAATGAGCGGGACTCCATGTTCGTGGGCCACGCGCGCCAGTTCCTCGATGTCGCAGATATTGCCCGCGGGATTGCCCACGCTCTCGCAAAACACCGCTCGCGTCTTGTTGTCGATCAGCCTGGCGATTGCTTCGGGCCGGTCGCTCTCCGCAAAGCGGATCGTGACTCCCTGGCCTGGCAATACGTGCGCAAAGAGCGTGTGTGTGGTCCCGTAGAGCTGCGGCACGGAGACGATGTTGCATCCGAGTTCGGTGACGTTGAGCACCGCGTAGTTCACCGCGGCCTGGCCGCTGGCGACGCACATCGCTTCCAACCCGCTTTCGAGTGCGGCCACGCGACGCTCCAGCACGGCGGTGGTCGGGTTCTGGATGCGGGTGTAGCGGAATCCCTCGGCCTCGAGATTGAAGAGCGCGGCCGCGTGATCTGCGCTGTCAAAGGCGTAGGCGACCGTCTGATAGATCGGCACAGCCACGGCCTTCGTCGTCGGGTCGACTTCGTAGCCGCTGTGGATTGCGATCGTTTCCGGTTTCATGGGTCCTTCCGTCCGTCAATCATTCGGTGCAGCTGTGTCTGTCCTCGGCGTAACAGATTTCCATGATGCTTACGCCGTCTTCCGGCAGGGCGCATCGCATACGAGCTTGTTCATTTCGCTTATCACCCACGCGATGTCTTGCTCGGTTGTCTTGAAGCTGGTGATGCACGCGCGCATTACCGGAACGCCGCCAAGCTCGGCATCGGACATCCATGCAATCTGCCGTTCGCGAAGCTGTGCGATCAACTGCGAGGGAACAAGTCCATCGCGCGTAAAGCAGATGACCGGCAGCGGCGTCGAATTGAGGATGCACCAGCCGCATGCCAGAAGCATGTCGCGCATCGTATCGCCCATCCGCACCTGGTGTTCGAGCATCGCCGCGTAGCCGCCTTCGCCCTTCTCCGCCAGCGCCATGAACAGCTTGAGGCCGATAAATCGCCGCGACCACTGCGCCGAATGCGTGAGGGGATTGAAAGTGGCGGACGCGTCTTCGTACTCCGGCTTGACCGGCATGTACGTCACGTCGGAACGGAAAGTCTGGGCAACGCTGTCGCGATGACGGCAGAAGAAGATGCCGCAACCCATGGGCACGGAGAGCCATTTGTGCGCGTCACATGTGATCGAGTCCGCGATTTCAATGCCGTCAATCCAGTGCCTGAGTAGGGGCGAAACAACCGCGGAGCCGCCGTATGCGGCGTCGGCATGAAACCACAACTCCTGCTCTTTGCAGAAATGTCCGATCTCCGGCAGAGGGTCGATGATGCCGGCGGCCGTTGTTCCCGCGGTACCGATCACCATGAAGGGCAATAACCCGTTGCCGCGGTCCTCGGCCACGCGGCGCCTGAGATCGTCGACGTCCATCTTGAAACCGGGATCGGTGGCAACCACGCGCAGATTGCGCCGGCCCAGCCCCACCATGTGCGCAATCTTGTTAAACCCGTGGTGCGTTTCCCCGGTCAGGTAGATTGCCGGATCGCCGGAGAGGCTGCGCAACCCCTGCTCGCCATAGCCGGGGAATGTGCGCGTCAATGCCACCACGACCGCGGAGAGATTCGCCTCCGACCCGCCGCTGGTGAAGGTGGCAATGGAGTCCGCGGGCAGGCCAAATCTCTCGCCGAGCCAGGCAAGCGTGTGCCGCTCCATTTCATTGGCCGCCGGAGACGTGCGCCAGTTGGCCAACTGCGAGTTGTACATGGCCACCAGCGTGTCTGCCACCACTGAAGCCAGCGTGACGCTGGGATTGTAGAGGCCGAAGTAGCGCGGGTGCGTCACCTGCACCTGCCACTTGCGCAGCATTTGTTCCACGTCGGCAACCACTTCATCCAGAGGCATTGGCTGGCGGAAATCGAAGTGCGACCCGAGATACGCGCGGATCTCTCCCGCCGTTGCATTCGGCGCGATGGGGCCATCTGCAATCAGCGACTCCAGCGTAGCGAACTCATCCCGGAGTGGATCGATCTGCATCTGCATCCTTCCTTCGTCTTTGGTAGAGTGCGTTTCAAAATCCCGCATTGTGTCAGGGCACGACCGGTGTGCCGGGGGACCCTCTGGGGCGGGGCGCGTGCCGGAATCAGCCAGGAGAACCCGGGGCATTAGCCCCCGAGAGACAGTGGCGGAAATCCGCCGAGCCATTCTTGAAACCCGCTCTAGACAACGATTGGCAACTGCGCGTTCGCGTAAAAAATCACAGCAGATACTCTCCCGTTTGAATGCGCCGAAACAACAGCTTATCCAGCGGAACCAGTGCCCCCGCTTCAGCGCTGTCGAAGAAGAGCGCATCGGTGCTGGCGTCAGGATCGTAGCCCTCGCGGACCAGCGCGGTCTTCGAATACTTGAATGTGCCGGTCATATCGGCCTCACTGCGGATGCGCAGGAAAGCGGGCCTCGCGTAGGCGGGAAGACAGCCCGCGAGATGCTTGCGGAGGCCGGCAAAATCCAATTCGCCATCCGTCACCAGGGCGGCCATGCCCGCGCGGCCCTCCGTGCCGGGGACCGCAACGCCGTAGACGTTCGCGTGCAGGACTCCAGGAAACTGGCAGATGGCCTCGGCAACCTCGGTTGTCGCCACGTTCTCGCCCTTCCATCGGAAGGTGTCGCCGATGCGATCGACGAAGTAGTAGTAGCCCTTCTCGTCCTTCTTCATCAGGTCGCCGGTTCGAAACCATTCGTCACCTATGGCAAAAACATTGCTCAGGATCTTCTTCTTCGACGCCTCCGGGGAAGTGTAGCCCTCGAAGCGGCTGCCCAGGCTCGATTGATTCTTCACCACTTTGCCCAGCGCCTCGCCGGCCTGACTGGTTGCGCACGGAATGCAGAAGCCCAATTCGTCGCGGATCGGTTCGCCGGTCTCTGCGTCGATTAGCACCAACGTTGGCGAGAATCGATGCGCAATGTAGGGCGGAATGTGGCCGATGGCCCCGCGCTTTCCCTTGATGTTGAACAAGGAAACGCTGCCTTCGGTGGCGGCGTAGAACTCCAGAATCTGCGGAATGCGGAAGCGGTCTTTGAATGCGTCCCATATCTCCGGCGCCAGTCCATTGCCGCAGGCAAGACGGATGCGATGTTCTGTCTCGCGGGGCGAGGGTTTGGCGTGCAACAGGTACCGGCAGAGTTCGCCAATGTATTCAAACAAAGTGCAGTCCCAGCGCAGAATGTCATTCCAGAACTGGCTCGCCGAAAACTTCTCGCGCAGAACCACCGATCCGCCGGCCACAAGCATGGCGCCGGGAACCTGGACGCCACCAACGCTGTGGTACATGGGCAGACAGTCGTACATCCGGTCCGCGGGTTGCACGTCCATCATGCCGGCGAACCAATGACTCCATTGCATCACGCGAGCGTGGCTGACGTTGGCGGCCTTGGGAAGGCCCGTGGTTCCGGACGTGTAGATATAGAGCGCGCGATCCTCAATCGTGGGCGCGCGCCGCTCGTCGCGGCTGAGGGGCTCGCCGGAATGGCGCTCCAGGTCTTGATCGATGCGCGGGGAGGCCGCATCTTGGTGTCCGTGCATCCAGACCGCCGGTGAAAGTTCAAGCTGTG
>Ga0181528_10002038_pt1 | contig 12408 bp, 7 predicted proteins | sample PEATcosm2014_Bin_47_FD_119742 | JGI IMG/M metagenome (GOLD analysis project Ga0181528, IMG submission 119742) | Peatland microbial communities from MTU Mesocosm Facility, Houghton, MI, USA - PEATcosm2014_Bin10_10_metaG | ecosystem: Environmental > Terrestrial > Soil > Wetlands > Peat | place... | reverse complement strand
GCGAACGGAGGTTGTGGTTGCGCGTCGCGGCAGAGTGGAATCCGTTAGTTGACATGACGAAATAGTCCGTCTTTCTACAATGCTGCCTTCCGGGAATTCCCGGCCTGGGCTTTATTTTTTTAGGGGTGGCTGTCCTTATTCTACGGGATACCAGCCAACCCTGCTTGAATCAAAAGTTTTTCCAGAGGTGCGAACGGATAGTCCGCACTACTGGATAAGTATCTTTTTCTGCTGCGTGTTCACTCCACCTTGGGCCGTCTGTGCCGTTACTGTAATCACGGCCTCTCCAGTCGGTAGCGGCGGCGTAAAGTAATGAAAACCGCCATCGGACGCCACCATCGGAACCTCGCTGCCGTTCACCATCACCCGCGCCCCGTTCTGGGTCTTACCCGTAACCTCAATCACGTGTCCGTGCTGGATGAACGGGTCCAAGTCCAGTTCGATCGCTTCCGTGTCCTTACCCTTGGGAATAATCGTGAAGCGGTTCTTCTCGCTTTCGACCGATTCTTTCCCGGTACCATCGTAGGACTGCACCATCCAGTAATAGGCGCCTTCCCCGAGGTTCGTGACCGTTACGGCTGCTGTATTAACCTTTTTGTCAACCAGTGTAGAGGAAAAATAAGGATTCCGGGAGAGACGCAGCCGGTAACCAACTGCATTCGCCATCGGAGTCCAGGAAAACTCCACATCCTTCATCGCCTCACCCGATGAAAACAACGGTGCCATGTTCGCGGGAGCAATCGGAGTCGGCGGGCCGATTTCTTTGGCCTTCTCCATATGCGACTTCTGTCCCACGAAACTGACTTTTTCCCAGTTGGCGAGTTCCACAGTTTCTCCGTTGCGCGTGACCTCGCCCGTACCTTTCTTCATCAGAATCTCGTGCTGGTCGCCGGTCGGATCGTTGTGCACCTGTGCGGCCGATTCGGGCGATAACGAAGCCGTCGCCCCAGCCACAATCACTTGCGATTTCGATCCCTGACTGTACGTCGCCGTCGAAAGATCCACGGTTCCTGTACTGACTGCCACCGCTACATTTGTCTGTTGCTGATCATTCGCCGAGTTTTCTTCGATCACGATCAGCGAATCCTGCTTCACTGTGTAACTTGTGCCGTCATTAAAGACGACCTTCGCCATGCCTTCCGAACCCGTCTGGACCACGTCGCCCTTTTCGAGCGGAATGTTGTAGTCGGCGGTGACCCAACTGTTCCCGGTACCCTTCTTTACGCGGACCGTTCCGTCGAGCGCGGTGAAGTGCGCTTGCTGTGCGGTCACCACTCCAGAACCCGTCGCCGGAGCCATACCGGCCACGCGTTCTAGCAACTTACCCGCGACGTCGTCCGCCTTCTTGATGCCGGTTTCCGTGAACTGCGGAAACGCCATGCGCAGCGCGATAAAAAACACGGCCGCGACTGCCAGAATCAGCAGCGCCATACTGCGGTACGTAACGGTCGTCCACGCAACGTGGATTCCCGGTTTGCGATTGGCCGATGACACTTTTCCCGAAAGCCTTACGAACTCAATGAATGTGCAGTAAAAGAAAACGGTAGCACAAGAAAAACGGTGGGATGTACAGGTAATGCCCTTGGAAGGTTACCTTGGTGTGAAGCGCAGATCGGTGTCAGTCTTGATAATGACGTACCGGGGGCAACGACTCTTACTTAAGTCGTGCCCCGATCGGAACATCCTCTATGAAGCTGGCCAGCACCGGCTTTCCACCTTCGAGTGAGGCGGCGACGATCATTCCGTTCGACTCCAAGCCGCGGAGCTTTCGCGGAGCAAGGTTGGCCACGATGACGACCTTCCGGCCGATCAGCGTCTCTGGAGTATAGGCTTCCGCTATGCCAGCCAGCACCTGCCGCACTTCGGTGCCTATGTCGATCTCGAGCCGCAACAGCTTGTCGGCCTTCGGAACCCGTTCGGCAACGTTTACGATTCCCACTCGCAATTCGATCTTGGAGAAATCGTCGATCGTAATTTTCCCACCATCTGCTGAGGGAGCAGTCGCTGCCGCCGGAGGCTGTGCCGCTGCCACCGGCTTCTCGACTGCTGCCGGAGCCGGCCCCTTTGTCTCTTCCGTCGCCGGCTTTTGCTGATCTTCCATTTTCTGCATCCTTTCGATTGCACTCTTGTCCGCGCGAGGAAACACCGGGCTCACTTCTCCAAGCTTCGTGCCCAGCGGCAACTGTCCCCAGGCAAGGTCCGCTAAAGCGAGTTTCTTAATGTCGCCCAACCCCATCTGCGTCCAAATTTTCGCCGTCGAATCGGGCATTACTGGATGCGCCAGTGCTGTTGCGATCCGCAAAGCCTCGGCCGACGTGTAAAGGACGGTCGCCAGGCGAGCTCGGCTTTCGTCGTCACTCTTTTCGCCCAGCGCCCACGGTTCATTCTCGACAATATAACGATCCACCGCCGCGACGAGCCCCCAGGCCGTTTCTAGCGCACGCGAAAACTGGAACTGGTCGAATAACACACCAAACTCTCGAATCGCTTTTCGTGCCGTCTCAGCCACGATGTCGTCTGCCGCAGTCTTTGCAGCTGCGTGCGACGGATACGGCACTTCTCCTTTGAAGTACCGGTTAATCATGGTTAACGTCCGGCTGGCAAGGTTCCCGAGACCGTTCGCGAGATCAGAGTTGTAACGCTGCACCAGCGCGTCGAACGAAAACGATCCATCCTGCCCAAACACGACTTCGCGCAGCAGAAAATATCGAAGTGCGTCCGCGCCCAGGACATCGAGAATTGTCTCCGTCCGCACGATGTTGCCGCGCGACTTCGACATCTTGCTCTCTTCAAATAGCAGCCACCCGTGCGCAACGATTGTTTTCGGAAGCTCTAGGCCCGCCGCTAGCAGGAACGCTGGCCAGTACACACAGTGAAAGCGCACGATCTCTTTCCCGATCATGTGCACATCAGCCGGCCAGTATTTCTTAAACGCCGCCTGTGCGCCCGCATGCGACGATCCGTAGCCAATGGCAGTGAGGTAATTCGCCAAGGCGTCGAGCCATACGTAGATCACATGCTTGGGATCATCCGGAACAGGAATGCCCCAAGAGAAAGTTGACCGGCTGATCGAAAGATCGCGCAGCCCCGATCGAACGAATGAAATCACTTCATTGCGTCGCGTTTCAGGTCGTATGAATTCGGGATTCGCATAAAGCTCAAGCAGCTTGTCCTGAAACGCCGAGAGCTTGAAAAAGTAATTCTCTTCGTGCACTGTCTCTGTGACGCGCCCGCAGGTCGGGCATAGATCGCCGGGTTGCGCCCCATCCACATAAAGCTCGTCCGATACGCAATACTGCCCGGTGTAGGTCCCTTTATAGATGTAACCGTTGTCGCGGATCTGGCGAAACAGCGTCTGGACGCGCTTCTTGTGCCGCTCTTCCGTCGTGCGGATGAAATCGTCGTTCGAAATCCCCATCCGATTCCATAGCTTGCGGAACTCGCCCGAGATTTCATCGGCATACTGCTGCGGAGTCTTGCCCGCAGCCTGCGCCGCGCGCTCAATCTTCTGGCCGTGTTCGTCGGTCCCGGTAAGGAAGAATGTATCCGCGCCCAGCAATCGCTGCCGCCGCGCAATCGTGTCGCAGGCAATCGTGGTATATGCATGTCCAATGTGCGGCCGCGCATTCACGTAATAAATCGGAGTCGTAATGTAAAACTTCCTGGTCATAAATTGTTTTCAACGGTCACAGAAGATCGGACAGGCTTCCCTCTGCGCCTCTGTGTCCCCAGTAGTTAATGCTTTTCCTCGCCGACGAGATAAGCTCGGCTGGCCTCTTGAATCACAGTCTTCAGCGGCACATGATGCTCGGCAGCGATGCGCCGGCAATCTTCGTATTCGGGCGCATAGTTGGTCACGGTCCCGTTCATGCTGGCGATCTTTATCCGGACCTCGCCCCACGGAGTGCGGACGGTTTCCCATCGCCGCGCCAGCGCCTGCCGAACTTCCTCTCGTCTCCGAACCCCAAGCGTCGTTGTCTCCGTAAAAATCAACTGCGTCAACCTGCTGGCGTCCTCCGGCTTGCATAGCACTGTCAGCAACGTCCCGGGTCGATTCTTCTTCATCTGCACTGGCACGCCAAAGGCATCCAACGCTCCTTCTTCGAGCAGACGATCCATCACGTATCCAAAAACTTGCGGGTTCAAATCATCCAGATTCGCTTCGAAAACGGTGATCGTCTCAGAACTCGTCTTCGCCGCGAGCATCGATGTCGCTTCCCCAACGACCAGCCGCAAAACATTTGGATGCCCGGGGAAATCCCGCGATCCCGCCCCATATCCAGACTTTTCGATCTTCATCTCCGGAAAAGACGCGAATCGTCGAACCAGCGTCTTCGCGATCGCCGCGCCCGTAGGCGTTACCAATTCCGCTTGCACTCCAGACGAATACACAGGAGCGTCTTTCAACAACTCCACGGTAGCCGGAGCGGGCACGGGAAAATTCCCGTGCGCGCATTTCACCGTTCCTCCACCGACATTCAACGAGGAACAGACGATCTCCTCCACCCCAAGCGCCTCGGCCCCAACTGCCGCACACACGATGTCGACGATTGCATCCACAGATCCGACTTCATGGAAATGAATCTTTTCCACCGGCACGTTGTGGATCTTTGCCTCTGCCGTGCCTAAGGCTTCAAAAATAGAAATCGCGGTTTTCTTCGCCGACTCCGAGATCGCTGCCGCCGAAATAACCTCTCGAATCTCTTTCAACCCGCGATGAACATGCTCGTGCTTGTGCGGTACGGAAATTCCAACGCTCGCACCGTCGCTCGGCGCATGCTCATGGTGATCGTGGCTATGCGCATGAGGATGATCTTGCCCGTGCTCGGGCGGATGCTCATGAGCCGCATCCTGCTTCGCCCAATATTCTTCCCGCGGCATGTCTTTCTCGCCGTCGACCCAAACGTCCACTTTTGTGGCGGAGATTCCGCTTCGGATCACCCGGGAAATCTGCAGTTTCGCACCCATCCCGAGAGCCGCCACCGTGTCTTCCAGTAATTGCGGACGCACTCCAGCATCGACGAGAGCGCCGAGGAACATATCTCCGCTAATACCCGAAAAACACTCTAAGTAGGCAATGCGCATAAAAGTTGTCAGCCGCTCGTCGTTGGTCAATAAGCCTCGCGGCTAGCGACAAACAACCAACGACGAGCGACTGACTTTTCATCATAGGGAAGCCCTGTTATCGCGTCAAACCTGCGCGCTTCGCTGAGTCTGTTAAAATCTCTGTTTCTTCAATAGCTTAGAGGGCTTCCTTGTATCGTTATCTAGAACATCGTCTTGCCCAGCGCGTGCGGGAGTATCTCGAACAAAAGTATCCCGGCGTCGCGATTCCATCCGTAGTCATAGAGCAGCCCCCAAAGGTCGAACTCGGAGACTTCGCCATCCCGATTTTCCACTTTGCCAAGCCTCTCCGCTCGGCACCCCTGAAAATCGCAGAAGCCATCCGTGCTGATATCGGCCCCATCGAAGGCATCGCCGATCTGCGGGTCACCCCTCCCGGGTATCTCAACGTAAAGATTGACCGCACATGGATGGCGACCGCCCTCGCGACCGATCAGAAGCCGCCCGAAGAACCTCATCCCGGCAAGATTCTGGTCGAGCACTCCAGCATCAATCCAAATAAGGCCGCGCACATCGGACATCTGCGCAACGCTATTCTCGGGGACACCTTCGTTCGTCTGCTGCGCCACGCCGGGAACAAAGTCGACATTCAAAACTACATCGACAACACCGGCGTGCAGGTCGCCGACGTAGTCGTTGGCTTCACCCATTTGCAGAAAAAATCCCGAGGCGAGATCGAGGCCCTGACCCGCCAGCCTCGCTTCGACTATTACTGCTGGGATTTGTACGCCCAGGTTTCGCAGTGGTACGAAGCCGACAAGCAGAATCGCCAGGTTCGCCTGGAAACATTGCACGCCATCGAGGACGCATCGAGCGAAACCGCAGCGATCGCAGACATCATCTCGACTGCAGTCTTACGTCGCCATCTCGAGACTATGGACCGCCTCGACATCGAGTATGACTTCCTTCCGCGCGAGAGCGAGATCCTGCACTTGCATTTTTGGGACGCGGCTTTCAACAAACTCAAGGAAGCGAGCGTGCTCACCTACGAAACCGAGGGCAAGAACAAAGGCTGTTGGGTGATGCGGCGGGCAGGGACAGAGAAGGTCGAAAGCTTGGAGGCCGACCAGGGCTCCGACGCTGACGAAGACTCCGATCGTGTCTCGGAAGAAGATCAGAAAGTGATCGTCCGCTCGAACGGAACGGTCGGTTATGTCGGCAAAGACATCGCCTATCACATGTGGAAGTTCGGGCTGCTCGGACGCGATTTTGGATATCGCAAATTTTATCGTTATCCCAATGAGCACGACTGCTGGATTTCAACGACCCACGGCGAGAAAGACCATCCGCACTTCGGTGACGTCACTGAAAACTACAACGTCATCGACGTACGGCAGTCGGAAGCGCAAAACACAGTGAAGGAAGCTTTGCGCGATCTGGGCCACGGAGAGGCTGCCGACCATTTCACGCACTTCTCCTACGGGATGGTCGTGCTGACTCCACGATGCGCGGCTGAACTAGGCTACAACCTAAGCGAAGAAGACAAGACACGGCCCTTCATCGGGGTCAGCGGCCGCAAGGGATTTGGAGTTAAAGCCGACGATTTGCTCGATCAACTCATCGCCTCGGCCAAAAAAGAAGTCGACTCGCGGCACCCGGAAGTCAGCGAATCTGAGCGCCTGACAATCGCCACTCGGATTGCCATCGGTGCCCTACGCTACTTCATGATGAAGTACACCAAGCAATCGGTGATCGCATTCGATTTCAAAGAAGCGCTTAGCTTCGAAGGCGAGACCGGGCCCTACGCGCAATATGCAGTCGTGCGTGCGACCAGCATTTTCCGTAAGGCCGGAGCCGAAGCAGATACATTCCTGAGAGGCGCTTCCAACATCTCTGGCTCAGATCTCGGAACGTTTCTGGATGGACATGAAAACGACGAAATCTGGGAGCTCTGGCTCGCCTGCTCGAAAACCAGCTCGATCATCGACCAGAGTATCGCCACAACTGAGCCCGCTTTTGTGGCCAAGCACGTTTTTCAACTCGCCCAGCTCTTTAACACTTTCTATCATCGCCATCCCATCCTTACTGAACAGGACGACAAACGGAAACAATTCCTACTGGCAACGGTTGCGGTGGTTCGTCGGGAATTAATTCGATGCCTGGCCGTTATGGGCATCACGGTCCCGCCCGTCATGTAGAATGCCTGCCAAGCCTGTGGCAGGAACCAGCGGCCACGACGCGCAGTAAATGGACAACCCCGTCGCTTCGTCTAAACCGTCTCACCCCGTGTTGCGCTTGATCGTCCGCGGGCTCCTCCTCGCCCTGATATTCCTAGCCGGCGTTGGTTTCATCTACGAAAACATCTCTGAAGCCCGCGATCGCCGCTTCAATCCCATGCCTGGAAAACTCGTCGATATGAACGGGCGCAAGATGCACATCGACTGTATGGGCGAAGGCAGTCCAGCCGTCATTCTCGACTCGGGACTTGGCGACACCTATGTTTCCTGGCGCAAGGTTCAGCCGGAGATCGCGAAGTTCACTCGCGTGTGCTCCTACGATCGCGCCGGACTCGGATACAGCGACTCCACTTCTGGCCCGCGCACAAGCCGCGCGATCGCGGAAGAACTCCATGCTCTGCTGCAAGCTGCAAACATCACTCCGCCGTACGTTCTCGTCGGGCATTCGATGGCCGGCTACGACGTTCGCCTCTATGCCAGCCTTTACCGAAGTGAAGTAACGGGCATGGTGCTCGTCGATGCTTCCCATCCCGACCAGGAGAACCGCTTTCCACCCGAACTGAAGAACATGGAAGGAAGCTGGATCCGCGAAGCCGAGTTCTTGGAATACACCGCGCCATTCGGAATCCCTCGATTGCTCGGCCTTTGCGACGAAGACCCAGTGCAGCGAGCAGCCGATTGCAACTGGCACAGCGCCCGCGAAGGAGTGGCTGAATTGAAGGCTCTTCCCGCCAGCGCCGCCCAGACCGCAGCAACCGGATCTCTGGGCGACATGCCTCTGGCGGTTCTGTCGCATGATCCTAACAAACCTTCGACCGAGATTCCTCCCGATCTTGCGAAGCCTATCAATGAGGCGTGGGAACAAATGCAGGAAGAATTGGCTCATCTTTCCTCACACGGAATCCAGACAGTGGCGAAAAACAGCGGACACCACATTCAGAGCGATCGCCCAGAGATGGTGATCGACGCAGTTCGCAGCGTCGTGGATCAGGCGCGCCAGGCACAAGTGGCGACCGTTCCGCTGGGGTGATCCCCTCCTGACTCGTCCGCTCCAAACCTGCTAACCTTTTTGCTCACTTGAAATCCTCGCTTCGACAGCATTTCGCTTCCGCATTTCAGGAGCACATGATGGTAATTAAGATTCGGCGCCTGTGTGTTTCAAATATCTGTCTCCTTATCTTTCTTTTTCTCTCCTTTCCCCTGATCGCCCAAGATGCCGCCCCGCCCGTACCATCCGACGCTACCGCCCATCGTCCACGAGTCGGTCTCGCTCTCAGTGGTGGAGGCGCACTCGGATTAGCTGAAATTGGCGTGATTCAATGGATGGAAGAAAACCACGTTCCTGTCGACCGCATCGCCGGAACCAGTATGGGCGCCATCATCGGATCCATGTATGCCACAGGGATGACCCCTGCGGAGATTCGTACATTCGCCGAAAAGATTGACTGGGATAAGGCACTTCTGCCCGAACCGGTTTATACGCAGCTCTCTTACCGTCGAAAACAGGATCGCCGCGACTATCTGATAAATACCCCTCTGGGCTTGAAGCATGGCCTATCCGGTCCCAACGGTTATAACCCGGGGCAAGGGGTTGGATTGCTGCTCGCTCGCATCGCCTTCCCGCAATTCGAGATCACGAGCTTCGACGATCTCCCGATTCCCTTTCGTTGCGTTGCTACTGATATGCAGAGTGGGGACGCAGTTGTCCTGCGCGATGGCCCGCTCGCTCAAGCCGTTCGCGCTTCGATGGCAATTCCTGGCGTATTTACACCGGTCTCCATAAAGGGGCACATGCTGGCAGATGGTGGCATGGTACAGAACATCCCTGTTGAGACTGTTCACGCAATGGACACCGATGCAGTAATCGCGGTCGAATTACATCTAGCCCCGGCCGATATCTCGGAACTCAATTCTCTCAGCGGTGTTCTCTCGCGCGCCATTGACGTCATGATCACGCAGAACGAGCGGCGCTCCCTTTTGCTTGCCGATGTGAAGGTCAGCATAGACATGAAAGGATTCTCGGTCTCGGACTACTCCCGCGTCGACGAGCTGATCCAACTGGGCTACAAAACCGCCGCCAGCCAGTCCTCGGCACTCATGCGTTACGCGATTCAAGATCCTGCCGAGTGGCAACATTACCTCGACGAACGAGCATCCCGGAAGCGCTCTCCAATAAAAAAGGTGGGGGTGATTGTAGTTACAGGAGCCGATCCCGATACCAATCGCAGAATTCAACGGCAGCTCAGCAAAGATATTGACCATACTCTGAGCCTTCATGCGCTTGACTCTCAATTAACTCGCATTGCGGGACAAGGGCAATTCGACGATCTCGGCTATGAAGGCTTCGTGCAAAACGGAGTGCCTGCATTGCGCATTACGGCTCACGAAAAGACCTACGGCCCGCCCTTCGTGGATTTAGCTGTCAATGTGGATGGATCGGGCGTCGCCGCCTTTGATTTTTCAGCTGGCGCCCGGGTCACGTTCATGGACGTCGCACATCGCGGCGGGGAATGGCGCAATGATCTTCTTTTCGGGTCCAGCAATCTGGGCGCGACTGAGTTCTACCAGCCTATAGCGGGCACGCGCTTTTTTGTCGCACCCTATGCATTCGCCTCGAAGTTTGCCCGCAACTCTTTCACGGGCCTGACGCGCACCGCAGTCTTCGGTGACGAGCGCGCCGGAGGTGGCTTCGACATCGGCTACGATTCGGGACGCCGCAGCGAAATCCGCCTGGGTTACGAATTGTTCGACGGCAAGCTCAGTCCTTTGATCGGAGCCGCCGGCCTGCCAATCGTTCACGGCACAACCGGCGAAGTCCGCGCCCGCTATGTTTGGGACGGGCAGGATAGTCCGTCTGTTCCCAGCCGCGGAACTCGCGTCGTCGCCATGCTTTCCCGTGTGCTTCAAAGTCCCGGACTTCCGCAGCATCTGGATCAGCTCGACATTCAGACTTCGAGCTTCGCTCCGCTCGGCCCGAAGACTTCCCTGTTTATCGGAGCGTCTGGAGGAACCAGCTTCCACGGTTCAGCCGGACCATTCCAGGTGTTTGCCCTGGGCGGTTCCTTCCGCCTTGGCGCGTATCTTCCCGACGAATTCCTCGGCAACCATTATGCGTACTCTTCCTTCGGCTTTCGTCGCGAACTCTACCGACTTCCGCAATTCGTTGGGAGGAAGATTTACTGGGGCGGCTGGTACGAGGCTGGAACGGCATTTGGAACCGTCGCGGCCGATCCGGGTCCCGTCGTCGTTCGAGGCAGCTTCAATCTCGGAATCATCTCCGACACGATCCTCGGCCCGATCGCGGTCGCAGGCAGCGTGAGCCCGACCGGGCAAAGCCGCATCAACTTCTCGATTGGACGATTGTTCTAGGCGACCAGCGGCGAGCTCCGAGCCACGAGCCATGAGCAGAGAGAAAGCGATACAGCTCGCGGCTCATAGCTCAGGGCTCGCAGCTCTTCGCTATTTCCGCAGTGATGCCATATCGATCACAAATCGATACCGCACATCGCTCTTGAGCACGCGCTCGTATGCCTCGTTGATTTTCTGAATCGGCACTATTTCAATGTCGCACGCCACTCCGTGCTTGGCGCAGAAATCCAGCATCTCCTGCGTTTCGCGGATCCCTCCAATTTGCGATCCTGCCACACTGCGTCTTCGGGCCGTGAGAGAAAAGGCTCCCAGCGGAATGTCTTTCTCCGGCAAGCCAACAATGACCATCGTCCCGTCCGTCTTTAGCAGATTCAGATACGCGTTCCAATCAATCGGTGCCGACACAGTATTGATGATCAGATCGAAATAGCCTGCGAGCTTGGTGAAGGTCTCTGGATCCGACGTCGCATAAAAATGATCGGCACCAAGACGTTTCCCGTCAGCCTGTTTCTTGAGCGACTGGCTCAGCACGGTGACCTCTGCGCCGAGAGCGTGCGCCAGTTTCACTCCCATATGCCCCAGCCCACCCAGTCCGATGATCGCGACCTTTTTTCCGGGTCCAGCATTCCAATGCTTCAGCGGCGAATAAAGTGTGATACCTGCGCACAGCAGTGGCGCACAGGCATCGAGCGGCAGATTTTCGGGCATACGCAGCGCATAATTCTCGTCGACGACAATCTTGTCGGAATAGCCGCCGTACGTCGGCTTGCCTTCTTTATCGCGGCCGTTATAAGTCCAAATCGTACCTACAGTGCAGTATTGCTCGAGGCCTTGCCGGCACTCCGAACACGTCCGGCACGAGTCGACGAAGCAGCCCACGCCGACCTTGTCTCCGACCTTATATTTCGTGACCTTATTTCCGACCGCTTCGACAATCCCTGCAATCTCATGCCCCGGAACCATGGGAAAGATCGACTCCTCCTGATACTTGCTCCATTCGTCCCTCGTTTGATGAATGTCCGAATGGCAAACGCCGCAATATTTAATGTCGATCACGATGTCGTGCTCGCGCGCCTCGCGGCGTTCGAACGAATAAGGTCCAAGCGGAGCTCGCGCCTCCAATGCGGCATATCCCTTGCACTTGCTCATGATTCCTCTCTTTATCGTTGCCAGAAAATCGGATGAATGTTCGACGAAGTGAAACATTAGTTTCGAAAGCGAAAACATGGAAACATCACTGGCAGCTTTCTCAGTCTACCGTAGATTGATATACTTCGCCCCTCAGTGCATCTCAGCGTCCCGCCTGGAGGAACTCCTTTGCGCTTGTCGAACTTCCGCTTCCTTGTACCCCTATTTCTCGTCGTCGCGCTCGCCGCGCAACAGAATTCGGCTTCGTCGCAAAACCCGCAGCAGTCCGCATCCAAGCCCCTCTTCACTCTTCAGCAAGTCATGGTTCCGATGCGCGACGGAGTTCATCTCCAGACGGTTATCCTCACTCCCGTCGATCAGCAAGGACCGTTGCCGATCCTCTTCCGCCGCACGCCCTACGGTGTCCCTGAAAAACCGCCCGAACAGATGCCTCCTTCAATGAAGGAACTCGCCCAGGACGGCTACATCTTCGTCATTCAAAATCTTCGAGGACGCTTCAAGTCCGAAGGCGTTTTCAATCTCTCCTCTGCCGTTGATCTCAATGATTCGAAGGCCACCAATGAAACCACGGATGCATACGACTCCATCG
>Ga0181528_10002037_pt1 | contig 12414 bp, 10 predicted proteins | sample PEATcosm2014_Bin_47_FD_119742 | JGI IMG/M metagenome (GOLD analysis project Ga0181528, IMG submission 119742) | Peatland microbial communities from MTU Mesocosm Facility, Houghton, MI, USA - PEATcosm2014_Bin10_10_metaG | ecosystem: Environmental > Terrestrial > Soil > Wetlands > Peat | place... | reverse complement strand
GCCGTGCTGTAGCGCGGGCTTCAGCCTGCCGGGTCGAGTCTCGTCTCGACCACTGTTTTCCGTGCCGACGGAACACGTCGGCGTGAGTGCTGACGCTGCAGGCAAGAGTGCCGGCAACAGTTCCTGCGCCACGTCGACTTGTCACCCAAATCTGCGAGACTCAATAGAATGATGCAACCAGACGATTTCGATCATCGTACGTCAAAGCGAGATGGAGAACATCATGAGACTGTTGGTGCTTTTCGCAATTGCCGTGGGCCTCTGTTACGCGCAGCGAACGGATGGTTCTTTCGAGCGGACCCTGAACGTCACGGGATTCGCAGATCTGGATCTGACCACCGATGCGGGCGGCATAGACGTGGTTCCCGGCCCGCCCAGCACAATTCGGATTCGAGGAATTCTCAAGGCGGAAGACAACTGGTTCCGGCGCCGGGAGGACGTGGAGAGCCGCATCCGGGAGTTGGAAGCGCATCCGCCCATCGTGCAGGTCGGAAACAGCGTCCGGGTAGAGGGGCGCGACCGGTCCCTGCTCCGGGGTATTTCCATGCGCCTGGAAGTGGAGGCCCCGCGCGACAGCCGCTTGCGGGCGCGCGCCGATTCCGGCGGCATCGACGTCCGCGGCATCAAAGGCCCGGTGGAGTGCCATACCGATTCCGGAGGCATCCACGTGAGCGAGGTCGATAGCGAAGTCCGGGCAACCGCCGATTCGGGAGGCATCCACATCCGGCGCGTGAACGGTCCGGTCTACGCGCGTGCCGATTCCGGCGGCATTGAGGCTGAGGAGGTATCCGGCAGCGTTGACGCCCAGGCCGATTCCGGCGGCATCCGCGTCGCGCAGACCGCGACGGCCCCCATCAAAGCGCGTTCGGACTCCGGCGGGGCCGACATCACCCTGGCCAGGACTGGCGGCTACGATATCCAAGCTCATGCCGGCAGCGGCCGGATCACGGTTCCGGAGGTCAGGGTGAGCGGAAAGATTTCTCACCACGAGGTAAATGGCAAGCTTCGCGGCGGTGGCGTGCTAGTGGATGTAAGAACGGATTCCGGACCGATCGACATTCGCTGAGGACCATTTGAATGGAAACGACGCCGACGGCTTCGGAGGTGCAGTATTGTGGCGCGGGCTTCAGCCCGACATGGTCGAGACTCTGAACTCCTGAGGTCGTGGAATTTAGGTTGACGCCGGTCCCGAGACACGAAACAGGCTCCAGTCAATTGCCCGAGCCTACCGAGACTCCGGGGACGGCCGCAGGAGGTCTGAGTCGCGGCGCTACAGGCAAGAGTGCCTGGCAGGAGTGTCTGCGCCACGCCGTGACTAACCCGCCCATGCTTTGACGCGCTTCTCCACATCGGCGCGAAAGCGATCGACGAACGAGATCACGTAACTGGCGATATCCAACGACGGGTCCTCCACCAGCGGTGTCAAATCCATGCCCCAATTAAGTGCGCTCTCTTCGTCGGTGCCATGCGGCGCATAGTATGTCGCGTTGGCCAACCGGCGGCCGGCGGTTGCCAGATCGTAACGCTTGCCGCCCGTCACTTGCGAATCGAAAACGCCGACGAGCGACGCCGCAATGTTGCTACGCGCCGATGCCGGCAGCATCTGCTTGTCGTCGTCCATCATCCAGTCGAGATCGCGCCAGACTTCGCAGCCATACACGCGGCGCGGCCGGTCCTTCTTGGGTAGGGAGCGCAGAGCCGCCAGCGCACGCAGCGTAACGCTCACGTGGGTGTCGTGCTTGTCGGCCAGATTGTGCAGATAAACGTACTCAGGCTTGGCTGCGAGCAGAATCCGCGTCAAATCCGCAACCACCGCCGGATCCTTCGCGTCCTTCACCTCGCCGCTGCTGAACGCCAGTTGGATCTGGCAGCCGTACTCGCCTACGTAAGCCGCTTTGCGCTGCTCCAGGACGCGCACTTTCTGCATCTGCGCGTCGGTGTAATCGCCATAAATGCCCGATCGCGGACTGCCCGCGCCGTTGGTCACCACCACGCCCGTGAACCAGCGGTCGGGGAGCCCAAAGCATTCCGCGACGCCATGATACGCCATAATCTCGATATCGTCCTGGTGCGCGGCAATGCACATGTGCGTGGTGCGCTTCAGCGCCTCATCGGGCGCGGCATTGTCGGGTACGAAGAAGTCGGCTGCCGGATGATGAAATTGCATTTTTATGCCTCTTGTTTATGCAGTGCGGGCAGGCTGGCGGCGGCGATCGCCTGGCCGTGGCGCTTTTCCTGCTCGCCGGGAATATGATAGCGAACGTGTTCGGCGATCTCTGGAAACTCGGCGCGCAGCACCTCCATCGCCGTCGAGAGAATCAGGTCGCCGCCTTCGCCGGTAAGGACGCGTCCCAATACCAGCAGATTGCGGAAGTCGTAGAAATCGGAGTAGGTGGCGATGGTGTAGCCGAAGTACACGCCAATAGTCTGATAGATCTTGTGCGCCCGCTCGTCGCCGGCGGCCATTAATGCCTGCACCTGTTCGAGCTTCGCGGGCAGCGGCATATCGGCCGGCAAGCCGATTCCCGCCTGCGCCAGCAGGCGTCCCACGGCCTGTTGGGAGAAATACTGCACGCCTACGCCACGGTCACCCGACCATTCATCGGCTGGTGCGCCCGGGCGGTAATCCACCGGCACGAAAGCGAGTTCGTTCAGCCACGGCGTGATGTTGCCTTGCGGCGTGACGTATCCCGCGGCCAGACTGCTACCCATGGCGATACCCAGCACGGCGTTATCGCGCAAGGCCATCGACCCGGCCAGCGCCGTCACTTCGCCGTCGTTCACCACTTCGAACGGCACGCCACCCCACTTGGCTTGCAGTTCGAAGAACAGCCGGCGCACTCGGGCGTCGAACAGCTCGCCCGGCACGCCTCGATAGAGCGAACCCACGCGCACTTCGTTGTTGACGTACACGCCCGCGGCGCTGCCGCCGATGGCGTCCACACGCGGCAAATGGGCGGCGGCACGCCGGAGCGAATCGTGGATGCCGTCGAAGTGGTACTGCGGGTCCGACTGTACGCTCGGTTGCCAGCCCACCTCCTCGCTGAAGACCACCTTGCCGTCGATCACGGCGGCGCACTTACGGTCGCTCGCTCCCAGGTCGAAGCCGATGCGGCAGCCGTCCAAGTGCCGGCCCAAGGGCGCGGCAGCTTCCCGTTCGCTGGGCGCTCCCTCGTACGGGGCGCGCAGGAAAGTCAGCGGCTTGCCATAGACGCGCTCGCCCATGAATTCGTAGTCGAACGCGCGCGCGCCGTCCGGCGCGTAAACACCGCGCAAATGGCGGACGAGCTTCGCATCACCGGCGATGGTGATGTGACAGCCGCCTTTTTGCCAAAGAAGGAACTTCAGCACGCGTTCCACATACCGGTGCGTCTCTTCATGATCGGGCAGAACTGCCGTGCGGAAAACCGAAACGGCCCCGCTGGCGCGCTCCAGAGCGATAGCCAGGGGGACCCCGCCACCGCTCCCTGACACCAGAGCGCGGTAGGCACGATTCCACAGCGAAGCAGGTTGAAAGTCGGGATCGAGCACCGGGCGGAATAGAGGGTTGAGCAACATGGGCAACCCTCCATAATCGCACCGAGCGGCGGTCGCCGCGTAAGCAATCAGTCGGCGCGCAGGGCGAGCACCGGATCGATTCGTGTGGCTTGCCACGCCGGAATGAAGCTCGCACACAGTGCCACCAGCAACAGGAAAAAGGCAACCGGCGCCAACACCAACGGGTCTGATGTGCTCACGCCATAGACCAACTGCGCCAGCAGACGGCTCAATGCCAGCGATCCCGCGAGCCCGATCGCCATCCCCGCCGCGATCGGCCGCAATCCTTCGACGATCACCAACCGCACCACCGATCCCGCCTTTGCGCCCAGCGCCATGCGGACACCGATTTCGCGCGTCCTTTGTCCGACACGATAGGCCAGCACGCCATAGATTCCGACCGCCGCCAGAATCAGCGCCAGTAGTGCGAATGCGCCCATCAATTGAGCGGAAAACCGGTGGGGCATCATGGAGTCGGACACCATGCTCGAAAATGTGCGGATGCCGAAAACCGGCAGGTCGGGGTCCACCGCCTGAATTTCGCGTCGCACATTCTCGCCAAGCAACGCCGGGGCGGACGTGCTGCGCACCTCCACTCCCAGTGTCGGGCTGTTCAACTGATAAATCGAATAATAAATATGGGGCGCGCCCGCCGCGTCGATGGCATCGTGGCGAATGTCGCCCACCATGCCGATCACCACAGCCCACGGATTGGTGGATTGCGGCCCGCCCAATCTCACGCGTTTGCCCAGCGGCGATTCGCCCGGCCAGAACTGGTTGGCTGCGGTTCGGTCTACCAGCACGTTCAGTTGCGATCCGGTCTGGTCGGACTCGTTAAAGAAGCGGCCGCGATAGAGAGGCGTCTCCAGCGTGCGGAAGTAGTCGGGGCTTACGCTGATGGTCTCGGCAGCCGTGAGACCGCCGTCGCGAGCGGCGCGGTCTTCCAGGGTTACCGTCGCCAGCGTTCCGCCGCGGCTCAACGGCACCTCGGTGCTCATGGAAGCGCTGGTCACACCCGGTAACGCCAGGACCCTCCTTAAGACCTCACGCACCAGGCGCGTTTCATCTTCCGGTTTGGGGTATGGATTCGTCTTGGGGTCATTCGGCACCGGCAGCCACACCCGCGCCACCAGAGTGTTTTGCGGGTTGAATCCCGGGTCCACCTGAGCGAGCTTCCAGAAACTCCGCACCATCAGGCCGGCGCCGGTCATGAGCATCAGGCAGACGGCGAACTCGGCGGCCACCAGCGCCGCGCTCGCGCGCCTCTGTCCCCGCCCTACCGTCGAGCCCCGCGCGCCTTCCTTCAGGAACGCGGCCAGATCGAATCCCGAGGCCTGGAAAGCCGGCGCCAGACCGAACAACGCACCCGTAATCACCGAGACGCCGAAAGCGAATACCAGCACTCGGCCGTCGATCGCGATCTCCGCCAGCCGTGGCAGCTTCGAAGGCACCAGATAGAGCAACAGTTGTAAACTCCATGCGGCGGCAGCCAACCCCACTGTGCCCGCCAGCATCGCCAGCAATAAGCTTTCGGTGAGCATCTGCCGGGCCAGCCGTCCGCGAGTGGCGCCCAACGATTGCCGCAGCGCAATTTCCCGCTGCCGCCCGGCGGCGCGCACCAACAGCAGGTTGGCGATGTTGGCGCATCCGATCAGTAACATCATGGCGACCGCAGCCAGCAGCGCGAGCAGCATGGGACGGACATCGCCGGTGAGCGAATCTTTCAGCGGTTCCAGGCGGATGGAGAAGCGCTGTTCGGGGCGATAGTCGTTAGGAAATTGCTGTCGCAGGTGCGCCGTGAAGCTGTCCAGGCGGGCCTGCGCCTGCGCCATCGACAAACCCGGGCGAAGACGTCCGATGGCGCCTTGCAGAATGGTGCTGGTACGATTCGGGGCAGGGAATGGGTCGGCGGCGAAACCGGTTGCGGCCCATATGTCCACGTCGGTGGCCACGGTTTTTCCGGGGTGCCGGAACCCCGCCGGCGCGACTCCGACAATAGTATAAGCATCGTTATCCAGCCGGATGCGCTGGCCCAGAACGGCGGGATTGCCGCCGAATACCCTCCGCCAGAATCCGTCGCCGATCACCACCGTCTCGGAGAATCCTTCGGCTTCGTCTTCCGGCCCGAACACGCGGCCGATCTGCGCGGGAACGCCCAGGACGGAGAAATAATTCGGGCTGACCCCGAGCAATTCCCCCCGTTCAGGATGTCCGGCCCCGGTGATATTCACGTCGGCGGACAATTCGGCCGACACGCCATCGAAAATGCCGGCGCGTTCCTGCAAATCGCGGAGCTCCGGCACCGACATGCCGATATTGTGCAGCCCGGCGCCGGGGACATCGTCGATAATACGAACGATGCGTTCCGGCTGATGAAACGGCAGAGGGCGTAACAGAATACCGTCGACAATGCTGAAGATGGCGGTGTTGGCGCCGATGCCGAGCGCCAGCGTCAGGATCACCACCGCGGCAAATCCCGGGGTCTTGCGAAGCGTGCGCAAGGAGTAGCGGATATCTTGGAACAGCATCCCCATGGCTTGCAACGGAAGCACGCAGTCTGCCTTGTAAACTCGCTCATTCCGCTAGGAGTGGGAAAGCGGCGCTGTCCGCTGCTGGGACGGGGAGAACATCTGTGGGACATGCTCCAGCTTGTTCAGCAAGCGAAGCTCGCCCCTCGACGTTGGCTATTGAGTCTCGCAGATTTGGGTGACAAGTCGACCTGGCGCCGGCACTCATGCCGCCGTGTTCAGCCGGCACGGAAAACAAGGGTCGAGACGAGTCCCGACCCGACAGGCTGAAGCCCGCGCCACGATACTGCACCTCAGAAGTCGTCACGCGATTCGGCGAGATTCAATAATTCAGGGTATGCAGTTGAGACCACCCGGTGGGGACAAGCAAAAACAAAGCAGCGCTCCCTGCGCGCGCGGCTCATTCATCAATCTTGCAGGTTCCTCTTCCGCTTGTCCTCGGACTAAGCAACTTGCTTTCGCCCGAAAATCTGCGCTTCGAAGATCTCGATGGAGGCCTGCGGATCCGACCAGGCGTGCGGAAGCAGCATGCTCTTGCGTGAGAGGGCACGCCAGAATTGCGCCGAGCTCCAACCGTGCTCGGCGGCAACCTGAGGCAGCAGCAGTCCGGAATTTCTTCCCAAGCGGAGCATGGCCCCGTGACGGCCAACCTCCAAATCGGCGGTGTCGCGGATGCGGCGAAAAGGCGTGAGCACCGAAACCTCGACATCGATGGGACCCCGTTGCCCAGCCGCGGGGCGAAATCGTGGATCGTCTAGCGCGGAAGCCAACGCGAGTTCCCCGATCTCCTCGCGGAGCGGCCGCTGCCCAACGCGATTGCCCACGCATCCCAGCAGTTCCTCACCATGGTGGAGGGTGACGAAGGCCGCGCGCGGCATGGCGAGTGCGGGCGATCCCGCGGCCACCACGGGATTGCGGCCGCCGGTCTCGCGCAAACGGCGCAGCGTCGCGGCGACGGCATCGAGAAGCGCGGCTTGGTCAGCCTCGTTCAGATCGAAGGCCGATCGCGGGAAGTATCCCAGGGCAGCATAGCTTACCGAATGGTGGTAATCGCCCACAATTTCGCCGGAAGTCTGATAATCCAGAACCGACTGGTAGATATTGCCGGCACCGCGTGCGCGCAGCACGTCGAGCAGCAGCGCGATGGGCCCGGTTCCGCAAGGGTTGGCGTTGCGCGCGTCGATGGTTTCCAGGAAGAGCGTGGAATCCAGGCTGCCCGCGGCATCGATGCAAGCGAAGTCCAGCTCGCGCAGGTGCGCCGCCACATCGTCATCCGCCGGGAATGGTACGTGACCGAAGCTGCGGCCGTAGTGGGTGAAATCGGACGACGCCAGGAAGACCGTCCCCGGCTGCCCGGCCTCGGCAATCTTACATGCCGTTTCCCACCGCGCGGCGCTATCCATGCTGCCCACGTACAGCGCCGCGATGCGCGCACCGGGCACGGATTTCTGCAGGAACGGCAGTTGGATCTCGCAGGAGTGATCGCAGACGTGTGCTTCCGGCACGCGCGCAAAGTTCCCGAAGTCGGCATTGACCGCTACTTCGCCGAGCGCGGTGGCGATGCGGTCCACATCGGGGGCGGCCACGCCACTGAGTCCACCGCGATGCGGGAATGCCAGCAGGACAATCCGCTCCGGCCGTTGTCGTTGGAGCGAGCGATAGACGGCGGCGGCGACCGCGCCCGAGTACGCCGGTCCGGCGTGTGGCACGATATAGCCCACCCCTCCGCTCAGCAGAAAGGTGCCCGTACGGCGCTCCGATTCCGCGAACCTTTCCGCCAGCAAGGACTCGAGCGCCGCTTGGTCGTCCGGATACCAGGTCCCGCTGAAGGGCGATTTGTGAGTGGCCAACATGGAAGGCCTTTCAGCCACAGCGAATGTGCACCAGATCGGCGTTCTCTTCGCGATGCCGCGGGAGCGCGCCCCATACGCCGGGAATGGAGAGGCCGCAGTCCGGGCAGGTGCCGGCCGGCCCCAGGCGATTGCACAGTACGCGGAAGCCGCGCCGCGCGACGAGCGTGGCATGGCAAGAGGGGCAGCGCGTATCTTCCAGCCCCTCGGTTTCGCCGGGCAAGTTCCCGGCGTAGACGTACCGCAATCCGGCGGCACGGCCGATGGCGGCGGCGCGAACCAGCGTAGAGGCAGGCGTATTGTCGGGCCCCTGCATCTTGTAGTCCTTGTGAAAGGCCGTTACGTGCCACGGAATATCGCGCGAAACGCCGGCCAGAAACTCCGCCATGCCTCGCAATCCGGCGTCGGAATCGTTGAAGCCGGGGATGACGAGAGTCACCACTTCCAGCCAGAAGCCCATCTCGTGAATGCGGCCGATGGTGTCGAGAATGGGCGCGATCCGGCCACCCAGCTCGCGGTAATGGCCAGCGTCGAAGCTCTTCAGGTCAACCTTGTACAGGTCGGTCCAGGGGCGGATATATTCCAGCACCTCCGGGGTGGCATTGCCGTTCGAAACGAACCCAGTCGTCAAGCCAGCCTGGCGCGCCGCGCGGAACACCGCGACAGCCCATTCAGCAGTGATGAGGGGCTCATTGTAGGTGCTCACCATGCCGGTGGCGCCCTGGCGAAGCGCCAGTTTGACCAGTTGCTCCGGGGAGGTAGCTTCAAAATCGAGCGTCGAACGGAAATCACGCAGCGCCTGCGACGTGACCCAGTTCTGGCAATAGCCGCAGTGCAAATCGCAGCCGAGCATTCCGAAGCTCAACGCGCGCGTGCCGGGAACGGCGTGAAAGAACGGCTTCTTCTCGATGGGATCGCAGTAGGCCGAATTCACGTATCCGAACGGCGCGAACAGTTTGCCGTCGCGATTGAAGCGCACCTTGCAGACTCCCGCGAACCCCGGCGTGATGGGGCAGCGATGGCCGCAGGCGAAGCATTCCACGCGATTGCGGTCGAGGGGCCGGTAGAGGTCGGCAAGGCGAGTCTGCCGGGCGAGTTGGTCGGCCAGCGTGTCCATAGGCTCGACTTCGAAAACTATTATAGCGAGCCGCGGGAGCGTATTACCGATGCCAAACTCCGTGGGGCGCCCGGTTGCAAACGGAGACGCGCAGGAATGGCACTGTAATGCGGTAAATATACGGAATGAGAATATACGAGATGCGATCAAGTTGGTGGGCGGATAGCTGGCGAATGATCGTCCAGGTGGGCTAACCACCACCCGGGCGTTCCTTGCCACCGCCAGTTCACGGGATTGTGGCTAAGGTAACGGGCTTAATGCGCGCGATCCTCCGGGCACACGTGACGGCACAAATCCGCAAATTGCGCAGCCGGCTTCGCCCCACTAAAGAAACAACCGCTGGCAGCCGATAGTAATCAGTGATGCCTCAGCAGGGCGACAGATTCCATATCGATGAACGTTCCGGGTACCGGAGAGTCCGCAAGCGGGCCCTCTGCCGGCTGGCGGCTGAAGGTCAGATTGGGAGTTACAAAGCGGTCCGCAACAGGCGCGCTTGCCGGCGGCCGGCGGCCCGAGGGCTTAACCGGCAGGGTGAGCGGTTTCGCCCAGGCGAGAGGCAGTGATGGACGCTCCCACCATTCTCGTTGTCGACGACACGCGAACCAATCTCGAGCTGGTCAGGGGTGTGTTGGACGCCGAAGGCTTCCACACCCTGACCGCGGAAAACGGCCGGGACGCTCAGCAGATTGCCCACGCCCGTCAGCCGGACCTGATTCTTCTGGATGTGCTGATGCCCGGCGAGAATGGTTTTGAAACCTGCGCGCATTTAAAGTCCGATCCCTCGACGGCCGATATTCCCATTATTTTTCTGTCGTCTCTCGACGATGTAAGGAGCAAAGTATCGGGCCTCAAGATGGGAGGAGTGGACTACATCACCAAACCGATGCATGGCGAGGAAGTCCTGGCGCGCGTCCGCGTACACTTACGCATCCGCGAAACCAACCGCGCGTTGGTCGAGCAGCAGCGCTGCCGATTGAACCAACTGCGCGACGCGCAACAGGCCATCCTGGTGCGCCCGGAGGACTTACCGGACGCCCATTTCGCAGTCTATTACAAACCGCTCGAAGAAGCCGGTGGCGATTGCTATGATGTGCTCTCGCTGGGAGCCGGAATCTTCGCCTATTTCGTCGCCGATATCAGCGGCCACGGACCGGGTGCGGCCTATCTCACGTCCGCCGTAAAGGCCCTGCTGCGGCAGTATGCCGGACCTATGTTTTCGCCCGAGGACACAATGCGCGGCGTGGATTCGGTAATGGGCCAGATGCTCGGCGACGAACAATACTTGACAGCCTGTTACGTGCGGCTCAACCAGCAGACCCGCCGGCTTTCCGTCATCAGCGCCGGACATCCTCCGTTGATCCTGGTAAGCCCGGGCGGCGTCCCGCAAACCATCGAGTTGGACAGCGATCCGTTGGGAATATTCAGCGGCGCGATTCTCCAACGCACCGATATCAAGATGTCAAGGGGGGACCGCTTCTTTATGTACAGCGATGGCATGATCGAATCGTCGCCAGGCGGCGGCCGGCGCGAGGGATTGCAGCGTCTGGTGGACCTGTGTGTCCGGAACCGCGAACTGCCCCTCGAGGAGTCAGTGAATGCGACGGTAGCGCAGATCGCCGGGTCCGGCGCCGAAGATGATCTGCTTTTGCTCGCGGCGGAGGTGGCCAGATGACGTACTCCAACAGGTTCGACTGCGAGATGCGGACCACACTGCCGGCAACGCTCCAGTCCATTGAGGGGTTTTTCGAGGAATTTCGCCGCCGGAGTTTGAGCGTGTTGAGCGAAAGGGCCTGCTTCGCGGCTGAATTGCTGGTTCGCGAGGCCCTGACCAATGCGGTCGTGCATGGATGTGGCGCCGACCCTGGCAAGCAGGTCCGCTGCTCCTTGAGGCTTCGCGGCAGCCGCTTGTTTATTTCGGTGGCCGACGATGGCGAGGGATTTGACTGGCGCGGCATGCGGAGCAATCGAGCCGCTCTGCCGGATACTTCGGGGCGGGGCATGGAGATCCTGCACCACTACGCCGACCATGTCCGCTTCAACAACAAAGGCAACGTAGTGACGATGATCAAACTGATCGACAGAGGAAAGTCATGACACTGGTTACACGGGAAGATAACAAGGCTGTGGTTCGCCCCGCGGGAGACACCATAGTCGCCGCCACGATTCCTGAATTAAGGCTGAAAATGCGCGCCATCGTCGACGAAGGCGTCCGCGAACTGGTCATCGACTTGACCGGCGTTCGCATGGTCGATTCGAGTGGGCTCGGTCTGTTGATCGCGGCCCATAACTCCCTGCGCAAGGTTGGCGGCCAGTTGGCGGTGATCCATGTTTCCAGCGATCTGATGGAACTCTTCCGCTCGATGCGCATGCACCAGCATTTCAGCGTGACCGGAGGTTGAGGGGCCGAAATGATCCTCTCACCGCCCGATCTCTTGCGCGACCTGATTTGTGCCGGAGCACTCGGCCGCCGATGCGAAAGCCTGCGCCGCGCGGATCTGCATCGGCCAGGTATGGCGTCCGCCCGGTGGGCGCCGCCATCTCCAACGGCCAGTGTCGCGGGCGAGCCGCTTACTGGTGAACGGTCCCGAAATTTGGGCCGAAGCGGCACCGGTGGCCGGTCTTATAGCAGGTGAAAGGAACTTGATGAAACCGGATTTGGACGCATTCGACCAGGAAGAGTTCGACGAATACATCATGGGTAACGAGGAATTGGCGCGGCACATTCTGCGCAGATTTCTGGACGACCTGCCTGTCCAGATCGCCCGGCTGGCGCAGGCGGTGAGCGACGGCGACGCACAGCAGGTGCGACTCGCGGCCCATGCGATCAAAGGCGCTGCCGCGAGTGTGAGTGGGCGGCAGATCCGGGACGCCTCCTGGAAGTTGGAACAGCAGGGCCGGGACGGGAATCTGACTGCCGCGGCCGCTAGCCTGACTGAGCTTTGGGCAAGCGTGGAGCGTGCCAGGCCACTCATGGAGAGCTTCTGCCGGGAAGATCCGTCCTGAACCGCAATGCGCCCGCCCAGCCGTAAATCCTTCTGTCCTGCGAAATCGGCTGGTACCCAAGGGATTCCGGGCGTCGCCACACCATCGCTAGTCTCGTAGTGCATTCCGCAGTCCCGCCCCGGCAATCCGTGCGCCGGCACGAAACCTAAGCCGACCCTAAAGAGCCCTGCGCCAGTGGATCCAATTCCGTTCGCACGAATCGCGGCGCGCCGATTCGTCCCCCACACCGGCCCCGTGAGCGATTGCCGGACACCTAATGAAAAAAGGGCTCCCCTCCGATAAGGGATTGTGAGGACAAAGTATTTGCGAAACCATCGATTACTGATCACGGGCCTCGCCGCACTGTGGATTACAGCCACGGCGAGCTTCGGCCAGCCGG
>Ga0181528_10002036_pt1 | contig 12417 bp, 4 predicted proteins | sample PEATcosm2014_Bin_47_FD_119742 | JGI IMG/M metagenome (GOLD analysis project Ga0181528, IMG submission 119742) | Peatland microbial communities from MTU Mesocosm Facility, Houghton, MI, USA - PEATcosm2014_Bin10_10_metaG | ecosystem: Environmental > Terrestrial > Soil > Wetlands > Peat | place... | reverse complement strand
CGAGCAGGCTGCGTCGTCGAGCCGGCAGGCCAAGCAGCAGGATGCACGCCAAAGCGGCGGCGGTTGGCCACGGCGCTCCGCGTGAAACAGTGCCAGCGGTTGCGACGCTCGTGGCCGCAGTGGTGGAAACCGTGAGCGTTGCGCCGCCGGCCATCGCGCCGGCAATGGTGAGCGGGCTTGTCGATCCGAAGCTCAGCGTGGGCGGATCTTGAGCGCCGGCCGGGCCAGACGTCACGGCGGCGGTGAGCGTGACCGCTCCGGTAAATCCTCCGCCCGGAGTCACGGTGATCGCGGAAGTATTTCCCGTTGCCGCGCCGGGCGAGACGGTGACCGCCGTGGCCAGCACCCGGAGCGCCGGCGTGGCGGATGCGAAGTAGACCAGCGGATCGACGATGGCTTGCTCGGCTGGAATCAAGGACCCATCGGAGTTGAGGATTCCAAGATTGTCGCTGCCGGCCCCGGTCTGCTGCGTGCCCCACGTCATCCAGGCAATGCCCATCCCTTGCTGCGTGCCTGTGAATGCCGGCCCGCCCTGCGCGGCAAGCATTCCATTCAGATACTGGTCCAGCATGTTGGCCCAGTTCAGGTCGTCGGGATTGGTCTGAAATCCCGTGCCGCTCTCGCCGTCCCACACCGGCGCAATACCCTGGGATTCGAGAAACCCGAACGAGGAATTCATCGCCTTGATGGCGGCCGGGCTGCTGCTGGAGCCGAACAGCGAGGCGATGCCCGAGACGGAGTCCGGGTAGAGGTGGACATCGTAGACCACTTTGTTGGTAATTGCGTTTCCGTTGACGGTGAACACTACGGGGAGGTTCTTGACGCCCGTGCAATCGCCCCAGGGAGCGTTGCCGGCGGTCGTCCCGTCAAAGAGCGTGGCGGGGCCGTAGTTCTGCGGGCACTCGGCGAAGATGAGCTTGCCGGGATCGGCCGCGAGCATGGCCGATCCGACAGTTTGAAACATCAGATGAATGTCGTTGTCGGCGCCGCCGCCCCATACCGAGTCGCCGTAGCTGAGCGGCTCGTTCCACAAATCGTACCCGATCACGGTATCGTTGCCGGCATAGCGTGTCGCAATCGAAACCCAGTCGCTTTCAAACAAGGCTTGCGTGGTGTGGCCGGGGTCGTTGCACCCGTCGGTGCCGTCCGATGCGCCGCCCAGGTCGTACCAGATGCCGTTGGCCTGTTGCGCGGCGCAGTCGTTGGAGTAGTTGTCGTTGCTCCCGTAGTTCCCTTCGTTGTCATGATCCACAATGACGATACGGACGCCGGCGCCGCTGGCCGCTGAAACGACGGAGTCGAGCTCCTGAAGGAAAAGCGCTGTTCCGCTGTCGTGCAGCGAGATGTTATTGATGTCGACGCGTACGCAGTTGAAGCCCGCCGCGGAGATGGCGTTCATGTTCGCCGTATATCCGTTGAACGGCGAAGCCAGGTTGGCGAGCGTGCCATCCTCTGCGTTCATGCCCTGCCAGTAAACGCAGGAGAGCCGAACGGGATTCTGATTCTGATCGACAATCTGGTTCCCCAGGGTGCTGAACGCGCCCGCAGGCAGCGTGGAGCTTCCCTGGGCGAACGCAGCTGCGGCGGAAAGCAAGCACGTGCAAAACAGATAGGGCGCTTTCATGGCGGGTTCTCTTTCTTGCGAGAGTTTTTCATCGAAACAGAATGCCTCTTCACTTCGCCGATTGCTCGGGGCGCGCGCTCGGGTCCTTCGCAGTCCTTGCGTGGGAACGAACCCCTCGCTTGGGGTGGTAGAGGAGCGGATTGACGATGGTGAGTTGCGCCGCAATCCTCGTCCCATCCGTGTTGAGGATTCCAAGGTTGTCGTCGCCCTCGCCGGTATAGGGCGTATTCCATGACATCCAGGCGATGCCCATGCCCTGCTGATTGCCAGCGAATGTGGGACCGCCTTGCGCGCCGAGTTCGCCGTTCAAATATTTGACCAGCATGTTGGCCCAGTCCTGGTCGTCGGGGTTGGTGCGAAAACCGGTGCCTCCCTCGCCGTCCCAGACCGGCGCGATGTTTTGGGTTTCGAGAAATCCGAACGAATCGTTCATGGCCTTGATCGCTTTCGGACTGCTGCTGGAGCCGAAGATGCGGGCGTAATCGTCGATCGAATTCGCATAGAGGTGTACATCGTAGACCACCTTATTGGTGATCGTCTGCCCGTTAACGGTGAAGACCACGGGAAGGTTTTTGACGCCGGTGCAATCGCCCCACGGAGCGCTGCTTACAGTCACGCCGTCGTAGAGCGTGGTCGGGTCGTAGACAGCCAGAGGGCACTCTGCAAAGATCAGCTTGCTTGCGTCGCGAGAGAGCATCGCCGATCCCACGGTTTCAACCATGCGATGAATATCGCGGTCGCCTCCTCCGCCCCACAGCGAGTGGCCGCGGCTGGCGATGGGCTCGTTCCACAGATCGTATCCGATGACCGTGTTGTTGCCCGCATAGCGCGACGCAATGGAGACCCAGTCGTCTCGATACGATTCCTGCGTGGTGTGTCCGGGATTCTTGCAGCCGTCGGTTCCATCGGTTGCCCCGCCGAGATCGTACCAGAGGCCGTTGGCCTGCTGCCCGGTGCAGGAAGCATCGGGCGTAGTGCCGCGCGTCCCCTCGTTGTCGTGATCGGCGACGATGACGCGCAGCCCAGCCTTGCGGGCCGAGGCAACCACCTGGTCCAGTTGCGCGAGGGAGCCGGGGGTTCCACTGTCATGCAGCGAGATGTTGTTGAAATCGACGCGCAGGCAGTTGAAGCCGGTGGCGGCCATCGCGTCTACATTGGCCTGAATGCCTTTGAACGGCTTATCCAGGTTGGCCAGGCGGCCATCCTTTACGTTCATTCCCACCCAGTAAATGCACGAGAGCCGCACGGGAATCTGGTTGCGGTCGACGATCTGATTTCCCTGCGTGCTGAACATGCCGGCAGGGAGCTTGGAGCCGCCCTGGCCGAACGCAGCTGCGGCTGCGAGCAAGCCAAGGCAGAAAAGACTGAGCATTTTCATGGAATCCCTCTTGCCGCCGCAATGGAGAGCGCGATCCAACGGCCGCGGCCTGACCGTCGGCATCTCTGAGCAGTTGCCGGCGCGGGCTTTTCGCAGATTGCGGCTGCCCGCTGAACCCCGGCCGCGGCTTTGTTTTTCATCGCGTTGCAGAGCTCAGTCGGAACCGTTTTTTCGGCGGGCGGCTGGCGCATGGTGCATGCTGCTGCGATGTTCATCCGGGCTTTCGCCTTCGCGGAACATAAGACTGAACAAGGTACACCCTCTGCGTGGCGCGCGCAATTGCAATGGCCGGAGCGGCTGGAATTTTGTGCTTGACAACCCCATCGCAGAGGCATACATTACGTTCCTGAAGACTGGGTTACCGGTAAACCACATTCGAGCCGCCCCGGCGGCAACCCGCAACCATGGCAACTGTGGCGGGTTGTTCTGCAAACGCGGCACGATGGCGATTTTCTTCCCGGCGGCGAAATTTCCTCCTGCCGCCGGAAGCGCAGGCTCTTTTTCGGCGGCGGCGGGCCAGCGAAAAGCCGGTCTACCGGCAGTTACAGTTGGGTTGGGCGTGATGAGCTGCAATCTATTCATTCGGGCGCGGCGCGGCAGCGCAAGGCTTGGCGCTTTGGCGGCGTTGGCTGCCTGCATCGCTGGAACGAGCGCGCAAGCGAGTGCCGCGGAGATGGCGGCGCCGGAGCATGGTTCCACGGCGCAGGGCCCGCGTGTCGCGGCGGCCGCTTCCGGAAGAGGCGGCTCTTTGCTGCCACGCGGCTGGTTCACGACCAGGGGCGCGCAGATTGTGGACGAGCGGGGAGGTCCGGTGCGGATCGCGTCGGTTGGCGTGCCGGGCAACGACGGCGTGGACGGCGCCGCGCGCTTCCTGCACTTCGTCAACTACCAGACGACCATGCAGGGTCTTGTGGCGGATGGGTTCAACACCATTCGCATCGCGTGGTCGGACCTCACGCTTCATGCATCGCCCAAGGCTGGAGCCATCAACTACGACCTCAACCCCGAGCTCAAGGGACTGACCAGCATGGAAGTGCTGGACAAGATGGTGGACTACGCCGGAACGCTGGGCCTGCGCGTCATCTTCGACCATCACACCAACGACGGCGGCGATCACGGCTGGGGCGGGCAGCAGACCAACGGCTTGTGGTTCGACAAGGGGCCCGGCTCCAACGGAACCGATGGCAGCAACCCCGGCACCATCACCGCGGAGCTGTTTGAAGAAAATACGCTTGTGCTGGTGAAGCGATACAGGGACAACCCAACCGTAATTGGCTACGACCTGGACAACGAACCGCTGAGCCAGGGCATCGGCGGGGTTTCGTTGAACTGGGGGCTGGGCGGACCGACCGACATCTGGAAGATGTATACGGAACTGGGAAACGCGATTCTGGCGATCAACCCCAGGCTGCTGATTATCTGCGAAGGCCCGCAAGGCACAAAGAACAGCGGCAACGGCATGGCCGGCATCGGGCCGGAAGGCGATCTGACGGCTGTCGGCGGGGTGGGCGGCGTTGCCGCCAGGCCGGTGGTCCTAAAGGTCCCGAACCAGGTGGTCTATTCGGTGCATGAGTACGACACCAACGTCTACGACTTCGGGGCCAACGACCAGCCTTCCACGCTGATTCCGCACATGAACAACGACTGGGGCTATCTCTACACCCGGAACATCGCGCCGGTGTGGGTGGGCGAGATGGGCTCGAACCTGGAAAAGCCGCAGGACCGGGTGTGGGCGCAGACGCTGCTCGACTACATGAACGGCAAGGATGGAGCGCTGGGCGGCCCGGTGTTCAAGGGCCGCGATCAGCCGGTAGGCGGAAGCTGGTGGCTGTGGGGCTACTTTCCCGGCGAACAGACCGACGGCACGCTGGGGAGCGACTGGGTGACGCCGCGGCCGGACCAGCAGGGCATCACCGATCAACTTCTTTTTACACCGTGAAGGATCATGCATCGAGCGCAATCGCTTCGCGGCGCTGCACCATTCGAACCGGTGCTGGGTTTCGAAGGATCACCGGTAACCCGATAAGGCTTGGAGATAGATGAAATCGCAAGAAAATTGGCAAACGGAGGAAATGACGGCCTGAGGCAAGTTCCCTGAGTCCGTAAGCATTCCGCATGAATGCCAGACCATGGACGCACCACAACCCTTGAACACCTTGGAGGCAAGGATGCACAATCCAATGCGATGCGGTTTAGCTCTCTCGCTTGTGTTGTTCACAAGCGCGGCGCTGGCTCAGAATTCGAACTCGGGCGTGATTCGCGGAACCGCGGCCGACGCCACGGGCGCGGTGATTCCAGGTGTCACGGTGACCGTTCTGGACGTCGACAAGGGCGTGGCCACGACCTACGTGACCGATGGCGCCGGCTTGTTCGATACGGGCTCGATCGTTACCGACCACTACACCATCAGCTTCACCAAAGAGGGATTCGACACCTATGTGCGCGGCCCCGTCACGCTCAATGTGGAGACGCTCACCATCAATGGAATCCTGAAGGTGGGCGCGGCATCGGAGACGGTTCGCGTCACCACCGATGTTCCGCTGCTGGAAACCGAATCCGGCACGCAGGCCACCACCATGTCGGAGCAGGAGATGCAGGACCTGCCCAATTTCGCGAGTTGGGAGAACTTTACCACCCTCATGCCCGGCGCAACCGGCACCTCGGCGCCTGGCGCCAACGGCGGCATGGCCCCTGGACAGACAGCGTCGGTCAACGGAAATTCCGTGTTCTACAACGTATTGGGCGATGGCGTGACCATGTCCTTGCCGTCCAACGGAAATTCCTATGACTATAACTTCGATACCCTCCAGGAAGTGCAGATGGTCACCAGCAATCCGTCGGCACAGTATGAAAACGGCGGCGCGATCTACAACCAGATCAGCAAGGGCGGCGGCAGCACTTACCACGGCGATCTGTTCGACTATTTCCAAAACAGCTACCTGAATGCCGCGACCTATGCCTTCGGTCAGGGCTACGTCCCCGTCTTGCGCGCCAACTACTACGGCGGTTCCTTCGGCGGCCCCGTACCGCTGGGAGCGGTGAGAAAAAAGCTGTTCTTCTTCTTCAACTACGACCGTCAACAGTACTATGGCGGCGCGAACAGCGGTTTTGTCACCGTCCCCACCACGGCCATGCTGGGCGGCGATTTCACGGGCCAGCCTACGATCTATGACCCGACCACGCAGATCATTGATGCCCAGGGCAACCTGGTGCGCCAATCCTTCGCAAGCGAATACGGAAACGGCAACAAGATTCCCAGCGGCATGATCGACTCCGTTGCCCTGGCGATGCAGAAGTATTTCCCGCCTGCCAACGTGACCAATCCGTCCGTCACGGACGGCATCACCACCAACAACTACTTCTATGATTGGGCCTCAAACTCGCCGTCCTGGGGTTATTTCTGGCGCGGGGATTACGACATCACCCCCAAGAACCGGCTCACGGCAACGGAGTTTTATAACGCGTCCAGCTCTCCCAGTTTGGGCATCAACATTTGCCCCATCGACTGTTACACGGCAAATGGAAACGGCCTGACGGGACAGCTTTCCGATGTATGGACGTTCAGCGCCAATATGGTCAATGAATTCCGCTTCGGCATCTCCGACCAGAACAACCTCTATATTCCCGAGTCGGTCAACCAGGGTTTCCCGGCCAAGCTGGGATTGCAGTTTGCCAAGGCAAATCTTTTCCCCGAAGTCAACATCAATGGGGCCTGCTGCTTTGGCGGCAACATGGCGCCGTCCAGCAATGCCATTCAGCACCAGCTTCTCTTCGAGCCTTCCGACGTGCTCACCATGATCAAGGGCCGGCATGTTCTGCATTTCGGCGGAGAGTTCCTCGACCAGGAGATCAATACCACGTTCTGGGGCAACATCGATGCCGGCTCGGAGACTTACACCGGCGTGTATACCAATTCAACCCAGGGCGACGCGACCACAGGGCTGCCCTACGCGGATTTTCTCCTGGGACAAGTGAATTCCTGGAGCGCTGCAAACACGCCGGAGTTCTATCCCAGAATGAAGACGGTGCAACTGTTCGCCCAGGACGACTTCAAACTGCGTCCCAACCTGACCATCAACGCAGGCATTCGCTGGGAGGGCTGGAATGGGATGTACGATGCGCACGGCAACGAGCGCTCGTGGGATCCGACCGTTGTGAATCCCGGCGCCGACCCGCAGACCGGCAACGCGAACGAACTGGGCGCCATGTGGTTCGGAAGCACACATGCCAATGGACGCACCAAGGTCATCGCGCCCATTTGGAACACATTCCTGCCCCGGTTTGGCGTTTCCTGGCAGCCGGAATCGAAGACGGTGATTCGCGCCGGATTCGGTCTCTACGCCTATAACTACAATGAGGGCCCCAGCGCCTACAACGAACTGGGAAGCGAGCAGGGCTCATCGGGCAACGAAGGCGACAACACCAATGGCATTTTGCCGGTGGTGATTCTCAATCAGGACGGCTCCGTGAACGACCAGGGGGCTGCCGGGCAAAGCATCAATGCTGCCTATCAGCAGGCGCCCACCACGCCGGATGCGCTCAACGGACAGAATGTCAATTTTGCCTCTTATCACGAGCCGCTGACCAAAATCTGGCAATACAACTTTGAAATCCAGCGTTCACTCGGCACAAACATGGCAGCCAAAGTCGCCTATGTGGGCAGCCATGGCTTCGACCAGTTATTCGGAGTTGATCTCAACCAGATACCCGAAAGCGAGCTAGGCCCCAACGATACATCGCCTCCAACCGATTTCCGGCCGTTTCCCAACTTCCAGTCCATTGGGGGAAACAAACTGATCGGGATATCGAACTACAACGCGCTCCAGGCAACGGTCGAGAAGCGTCTGAGTTCCGGACTGCAATTCAACTTCAACTACACCTGGTCAAAGTTCCTGAACGAGACCGACGCCTGCGCCTGGAACTGCCCCTACGGGACTGCCCAGAATTTGTCCGATGTGCGCGCCGACTACGGGCCCGCGGCCTTTGACGTGCGCAGCATGTTCAAAGGACGCATCATCTACAAACTGCCGGTTGGCAGAGGCCAGATGTTCCTCAACAACAGCGCCATTGCCGATGAAGTTCTTGGCGGGTGGCAGACATCGGCTACCATTCAGTGGCAGACCGGCAATCCATTCACGGTGGTAACCGCAAATAACAACGACTACTCGCAGTCGGGCAGCCAGTATCCCAATGTTGTTCCGGGCGTGAACCCGTATGCCGGCGCCCGCCAGATCGGGCCTAGCTCGAACTGGTTCAACGAGGCTGCTTTCTCTCAACCCAACCCTGGGACGTATGGAAACTCGGGCAGAGACACCCTCCGTGCTCCGGGCTACTCAGACATCAACTTCTCGCTGGGCAAGAACTTTACCATCTGGCGGGAGTCCAAATTCCAAATCCGCATCGATGCATCCAATGTGCTCAATCATCCCAGCTTTGGCCAGCCGAACGCCAGTTGGGGCCCAGGCCAGATCTCTTCCATCAGTTCGGTAACGGTTGGCGGCCGCAACGTGCAGATCCTCGGCAAGTTCTCCTTCTAACCTTGTGTAAGCCCACAACCAGAGAGGACGGCAAACCATCGCCGTCCTCTCTGGTTCCTGCTCGAGTTGAACCGCCCGCAAAGGCCGGCCCGCGCCGGACGCATGGGCAGGTGTGCTTTTGCCTATAAGATAGAAGTGAATCCTGGTAGCCCGGAGCGGGAAGAAACCCCGGCCGGGATGGAGTGGGCATTTCATGAAAAGAAGTTCTGCTTTCTTCGCGGTGGTTCTGGGAATCTCAATCCTGGCGCGCGCGCAAACGCCAACTGGCTCCATGAGTGCGGCGAAGCAGGGTGCGATCGATGCGTACTTGCAACCGCTCGCGAACAACCACACCTTTGCCGGCGCGGTGGCGCTGGTTGCAAACAAGGACGGTGTGGTTTATTCGAAGGCGGTGGGTTACCGCGACCTGGCAAGCAACGCGCCGATGACGACGGACGACTTGTTCTGGATTGCCTCCACGTCGAAGCCCATGACGGCTGCGGCGCTGATGATGCTCGTGGATGAAGGCAAGGTGAATGTCGACGATCCGGTGGAAAAGTATCTTCCCGAGTTTCATGAGCAGATGGTCGGCGTTCCGGCCGGCGGGCAGACACTTGTGCCTGCGAATCATCCCATCCTGGTGCGCGAGATTCTGAGCCACACCAGCGGGCTGCCGTTCAAGTCGAAGGCGCAGCCGGGCGCCTTGGACACGCTGCCGTTGAAAGACGCCGTGCGCAGCTTTGCCGCGGAGCCGCTCAAGTTTCAGCCGTTCACCGACTATTCGTACTCGAACGAGGGACTGAATACGGCGGCGCGAATCATCGAAGTGGTCAGCGGGATTTCCTATGAGCAGTTCATGCAGGAGCGGCTCTTCGATCCGCTGGGCATGAAGGACACCACGTTCTGGCCCACGACGGAGCAGATTGCCCGGCTGGCAAAGACCTACAAACTGGATGCGCAGAAGAAGGACCTGGTGGAAGGTCCCCTCGAGCAGTTGACGTATCCGCTCGACGACCGCAAGCACCGCTTTCCCATGCCCGCCGGCGGGATCTTCTCGACGGCCGAGGATGTGGCCCGGTTCGCGCGGATGATTCTGAACGGAGGCGCGCTCGACGGCAAGCGATACCTCTCCGCGCAGTCGCTGCGCGAGATGACCAGCGTGGAGAACGCCGGCATGGGCGGCGGGGATTACGGATTTGGCTTCAGTGTTTCCGCTCACGGCATGGGCCATGGCGGCGCATATAAAAACGCCATGGACATCGACCGCGAGACGGGGCGCATCACGATCTTCATGGTGCAGCAGGACGGGCCGTGGGGAACCGAAGAAGGCGAGAAGATCGTTCCCACGCTCGATCGGCTGGCGGATGAACTGGTTCGATCCGGCGCCGCGGCCGCTTCCGCGGAGGAGCCGGGGAAGCGCTAATCCGCATCTCTCCCAGGGCGCGTGAACGAATTTGTAGCGCCGGCCTCCCGGCCGGCTGTAGCGTGGGTCTCCCGACCCACGCCGGACACCGTTTGCTCCGTCGCAGCATGGGCAAACAGTGTAGATGAGTGAAGTCTTGTTCCGGCGGCGAGGACGCCGCCAGTACAGTCGACCAGCAGGTCGGCGCTACAGAGCGTCGATTTGGCCGTGAGAAATGCAATAGCGCCGATCTGTCAGGGGGACATGCGTTGCTGCGCCTCGCCGTGGAGCGAAGCCTGCTTCAGGTCCAGGATCAGGTATCCCACCCGCTTTTGAAACTCATCCATGCTTTTCAGTCTGGGCTTGCTGAGAAACTCCTTGCGCTTCTGGCCGTCCTGCGGGTCGATCGTGTTAAGCCCGCCGACGACTTCGAAGCTGTCTTTCCATGCGCGGCCTTCGGAGACCTTCAACTGATTCAGCAGCACCATCATGCGGCACAGCCACTGCTGAAAGACACGGGTATGGCGATCGTAGTTGTTCAGGCGGCTGCGCCAAAGCCATTGCAGCGTGGACGACTTCATGTCCGCGCCGATATAGAGCAGGTCGGCGTAGGAAACGGTGTGGCGCTCGCCGTCGGCGCCGGGCTTGAACATGCAGGTGCGGGCGCCGGCATAGAACTTGCTGGGCAAAGCGTCGCGCAGGGAATGGCCTACTTCCATGGGGCGGATATCGCGGACGGGCAGGCCGACGCCCATCTGCATGCGGTTGAAGTTGGCGCGCCGGGTGCTGAGCACATCGATGGCGCGGTGGGCCAACTGGATCGAGCGGCTGTTGCGGGAGACGGCCAGAAACCAGTCTCCGCGCATGGAGTATTTCCCCGGCAACTGCGCGGCCACGGGCGGGTCGGAGGGAGAAAAGGCGGTGGCTGCATTGGCCGCCGTCTTATACCACTGGCGCGTGGCCACTGCGGTTGGGTCCGGCTCGCGGCGCAGGAACTCGTAGGCGTTGTTGGGATCGATCAGCTTCTCCAGGTCCAGCGTCTCGCCAAGCATGAGCCAGGTCTTGTAGAGAGCCAGCCAGTGACGCTGGAATGTTCCTTTGCCTTCTTTCCAGTCAGCGTATATCCGATCGAACTCCTCGCCTTCATCCAGCCATTCCAATAGCCCGGCCTTCGCTGTCTCGGCGGGCTTCGCGGTTTCGCAAAGCCAGTTGCGCTCACTGCTTTCAAGGCCCGGGGCAGAGCCCGCTCCCGCGATCTCCGAAGCCCAGATCTCCAGCACCAGCGATGAAAGCGACTCCGGTGAAAGAAGCGACAGGTCGAACGCGGCCACGGGTGTGTTGGTGCGGATGGATTCAATGTGGGCCACCTTGCGGCAGGCTTCGAGAAACTCGAACCAGCCGATCGCATCCTGGGCCCCATCGCGCTTTCCCCGCTCGTCGCTCACCTTGCGCAGGTTTGACCAGACATGCTTGACCGCATCGTTTCCTTCTCCGGCAGCCGCCATGTCCCAGGCGCGCTTTCTGCACACCAGAAAGCCAAAATCCCAGGAAAAGGGCACGCGGTCGATGCGCTTTTCGGAGGGTTTGGTCTTATCGGAGAAGTATCTTGGAAAGCATTCATATCGGGCGCGGTCCTTTACCTCTTTCTCCGATTGCGCCAGCGACGGTTGAAACAGTCCGAAGGGATCTCCGCCGCTGTTGAGACCGCTGTTTCTCGTCGTTCGTTCGTGCATGTAGGGGCTCAGGTCGGCCAGCGCATTGGCGGGGCGGATAGCCCAGAACTCATCGACCTCGAAGACCAGCGTGTGGTCGAGGCGCACATGGTTGTCGAGGTAGCAGAAGTCCTGGAGGCTCTCGTAGTCCGCGCCTGAGCGGCTGATCATGATGTCGCGCGCCACGGCAGAGCGGTGCGTGGCGGGCGCGAACAGGCTGCGGTAGAAGAGGTTCTCCTTCTCGATGTAGGCGCGGAAAGCGGGGGTCTCCTCGTGTACGTGGATCTCAAGCGGCACGGGCTGCGGACGCCGATCCTCGAGGCCGGTATACATTTCGAATTCGGGGCTGACGAGGTCTTTCTCGTCAATCTCATTGGCGCCGTCGGGGTCGCCTGTTCCGGACATCGGGGATGTCTTGAGTTCCCGGACGGCCGCGACCGTCAAGGGCGGAATGGGGGCGATTGCCACGCGGTTTTCCCCGTAAAAGGGAACGTGCCAGGTGTACAGGCGCTGATCGACCTGGGCGCGCAGTTCGCCGTCGCTGGAGTCGCTATGAAGCATGCCGGGCTGACCAGAGTGCGTATCCACGATGAGGGTGGTCACGCCTTCCCGGCGCAGATGAAAGAGCAGGCTGGGCAGAAAGATGGGATCGTTGCGGATCTCGGGATACGTGCCGAGGACGGCGGAGAAGTCCTCCATCACGACGCGGATCGCATGCGATCCCTTGAACCGGTCGTCCACGCCGGTGTGTTCCTCTCCCGCTCCGAAGACGATGGATTGCGCCT
>Ga0181528_10002035_pt1 | contig 12418 bp, 9 predicted proteins | sample PEATcosm2014_Bin_47_FD_119742 | JGI IMG/M metagenome (GOLD analysis project Ga0181528, IMG submission 119742) | Peatland microbial communities from MTU Mesocosm Facility, Houghton, MI, USA - PEATcosm2014_Bin10_10_metaG | ecosystem: Environmental > Terrestrial > Soil > Wetlands > Peat | place... | reverse complement strand
CCGGTGGGCAGGTGCGTGATGCGGACGGCGGAATAGGTTGTGTTCACGGACTGTCCGCCCGGTCCGGAGGAGCAAAAGGTATCGATGCGGATGTCCTTGGCCTCGATTTTCACGTCCACTTCTTCAGCCTCGGGCAGTACGGCCACCGTCACCGCTGACGTATGGACGCGGCCCTGCGTCTCGGTCGCCGGGACGCGCTGCACGCGATGCACGCCGCTCTCCCACTTCATCTGCGAGTAAACACGCTCGCCCTCGATGATGGCGATCACTTCCTTGTAGCCGCCTACGCCCGATTCGGACATGGAGAGCAACTCGATCTTCCAGCGATGCTGCTCGGCAAAGCGCTGATACATGCGAAAGATCTCGGCGGCAAAGAGCGAGGCCTCGTCGCCGCCGGTGCCGGCGCGGATTTCGAGGATGACGTTCTTTTCGTCGTTGGGGTCCTTGGGCAACAACAGCACCTTGATCTCTTCTTCAAGAGCAGGTTCGCGCGGGGCCAGCTTCGCGATTTCCTCTTCGGCCATGGCGCGCAACTCGGGGTCGCTCTCGGCCAGCAGGGCACGCGATTCGGCAAGGGCCTGACGCACCACCTTCAGCTCGCGGAACTTCATCACCGGGGTTTCGAGATCGCTGAGTGCCTTGCCGGCCTTTTGATACTTTTCGCGGTCGTTGACCACTTCAGGGAGCGAAAGCTGCTGTGAGAGCTCTTCGTAGCGATGCTCCATCTGTTCCAAACGATCAATCACGGCGATGCCTCACTTGCCCGCTGGGGGCTGTTTTCTGAATTCTCTTGGGAGTCTGAAAATGGGCGGGGAACAAGTATTGGCGGCGGGCGCCGCTAGAGGAGGGCCGGGATGGGATGATGGAGAGCCATACTGCCTTTTATTCTAGCGCGAAAGCCGGGTGGCCGGAATCAAAAATGGAGGAATCGCCTTAGCGAATAAGAAAGTCGCAAGAATATGCGCAGGCAAGGTACCATGACCTAGCCGATGAATTCGGCGAAATGGAGATGTGCTTGAGTACCAATAAAATGAAAAACTCCAATGTTTCAAACGTCTCTGTGCGAGCCGATCACGAGGCTCCATCGGCGATTGCAGTCGAGGGGTGGCGATACCACCACCTGGGCATCCCAACCCAAACGCCGCGTCCAGGGGAGCGGTATTTTCCAGGCCTCAAGATACATGTGTCGGGGTTTGAATCCAGTCCCTATGGCATTCAGTGGATGCGCTTCGATGCCGATGCGCCCTATCCGGAACTCATCAAGACCGTACCACACGTGGCCTTTGAAGTAGACGACCTTGAGGCGGCGCTCAAAGGGAAAGAGATTCTTACGCCTCCGAACAGTCCTGGGGAGGGAATTATGGTGGCGATGATCGTCGATAATGGGGCACCGGTGGAACTCATCACGTTCGCGTCGGCATTGAAATCGAAGTCGAATTAGGGATGCCACCAGATTTTGCCGTCGTGAGTCCGAATCAACGAGGTGCGGGAACCTATGAATGGAATCGCAAGATCGAGCATCTCACGGCGGGAGGTGCTGCGCGGGAGTTCCGCTCTTGCCGTCGTTTCAGGGCTGGACAAATTCAAATCCTTCGAAGCTCTTGAGGCAGTGGCCTCAGGCACCAAAGACGGCGCCTTTCCGGCCGGGTTCCTTTGGGGATGCGCTACCTCTGCCCACCAGGTTGAAGGCAGCAATACAAGCAGCGATATATGGATGCTTGAACACCTGCCAAAAAGCATGTTCGATGAGCCTTCCGGAGATGCATGCGATCACTATCACCTCTACCCGCAGGATATCGAAATGCTTGCCTCGCTGGGATTCAATACCTACCGCTTCTCGCTGGAGTGGGCGCGGATTGAGCCGGAAGAAGGCTTCTTCTCCATGGCGCAACTGGAGCACTACCGTCGCATGCTGGGCGCCTGTCGCGAGCACAACCTGACGCCCATGCTCACCTATTCCCACCTGTCGCTGCCGCGGTGGTTTGCAATGCAAGGCGGATGGGAGCAGAAGGCCGCCGCCGATCGCTTTGCGCGTTTTTGCGAGCGGGCCACGCGGCACCTAGGCGACCTGATCGGCTACGCTGCCACACTGAACGAGCCGAATACCCCGCAGATGATGAATTGGCTTAAACTGCCGCCGTCGCAACTGCCTGCGTGGATCAGCCTGCCTCTTGCTTTGCGGTTTGAGCGGCTACGGATACGCATGCAAATTGGTGCGCCGGGTTTTTCCAACCTTCTGCTTTGCAATGCGAAGAGGACTCGCGATGGATTACTCGCATCGCATGCAAAGGGGAAAGATGCGATCAAAGCGGTCCGGCCCGATCTGCCGACCGGCTTCACCCTGAACATGTCCGACGATCAACCGGCCGATGGTGAGAGCCGCATCGCACAAAAACGGGAGGAAGTCTATGGGCCGTGGCTGGAGGCGGCACGCCATTGCGACTATCTGGGTGTACAGCCGTATACGCGCACGTTTGTGGGCAAGATGGATCAGCTGCCGCCGAAAGGCGCCGAACTAACCCAAACCGGCATGGAGTTTTATCCTGAATGCGTAGGGAAAGTCGCACGTTACGCGGCAAAAGAGGCTCGCGTTCCGATCATCGTCACCGAGAGCGGAGTCGCAACTGAGGATGACACGCGCCGTGTGGAGTACACGCGACGCGCGCTGGCGGGGCTCAAGTCGGCCATCGACGACGGGGTAGATCTTCGGGGCTATGTGGCGTGGTCGCTCATCGATAACTACGAATGGCACGGTGGTTATACGCCTAAATTCGGACTTATCGCGGTTGACTTCAAGACCCAGCAGAGGACGATTAAGCCCAGTGCCCGATTGTTGGGTGAGATCGCGCGGCGAAATTCCTTGTGAATCGAAGTGCGGTTTCCAGCCGTTGGATCAAAAGCACGCGGCGGGATCGCAGGCATTCATCAGCGGAATTTGCAATGACGAGTCGTGGCCGGGACCGGAGTAAATGGTGATCGTTGCGGAGTTGAAATCCTTTGGCCTTGCGGTCATGATATTCTCCACGAAACTCTGCGGGTTGCGGTCGTAGAGCGGGAACCAAGTGCTCTGAATCTCGACCATCACCGCGTGGCCGGCTTTGAAGACGTGGTCTACATCGTGCAGGCTGAACTTGTATTCGTGGATCGAGTTCGCTTTGAGCGGCGTTGCCTTTTCAAAGCTGTCCAGATAGCGTCCGCGGAAGATCTCTTCATTGGTCATGAGCTGGTAGCCGCGCATCTTTTCATCGGGATCGTCGCTTGGATACTGGTCGATTAGCTTAACGACCAAATCATTATCTGCACCGCTGGTGGCGGCATAGATGTCGGCTATCACTTCGCCAGTCAGCACAAGATCATGCTTGAGAACAGGCAGCCTCCAAACGACTACGTCTTTGCGGCTGGTTACGAAGACCTGATCTTCCGTGAGCCAGTTGTACCACTGCGAGCCGTCGCTATAGGTCGGCTGGATGGGGCGATGGCGGTAAGGAACGGGATTCGCTGGATCGCTCAGGTAGCTGGTTTGGGCCTCGGCGGTAGAGCTGCTCCAACTCAGCAGGCCCGAGCCCGCGAGATGCAAGCTGGTGGGCCGGGACTCTGGGGGCGGGAAGTGGGTGTAGCGCTTCCAGGTGTTGGAGCCGGTCTGAAAACTGGCCGTGTCTTCGAGATCAAAGCCCGCCCTGTTTTCGCCGGGCTCGTCCTTCAGATAATGTGCAAAGAATCTCGCCTCGATCTGCGAGCGAAATTCCTTGCCGATTGGTTCGGTGTAGTCGAGGTTTCCCAGGCGGCGAGAGGATTGGGACCATGAGCCGTGCCGCCAAGGGCCGAGAACAAGAAAGTTCTGGTGGTGGTCGTCATGGGGTTCGAGCGCGGAGTACTCGATCTGCGGGCCGAACATGTCTTCCTGGTCGTAATAGCCGCCGACGGTGAGGGTGGGCACGGCGACGGTCTCAAGCGAGTGCTCGACGCCGCGCGCGAACCATACAGAATCATAGGCAGGGTGCTTGAGGAAGAGCTTCCATGTGGGCAGCATCTTCGATCCGGATTGCTTCACATCCTCGAAGAAGCTGGCGCGCTCAAGAAAATAATCGAAGCCGTCGCGCGATTTCCCGTCCTTATCCCTGCCGTAACTGACATCGGTCTCCTCTTTACTGGACTCCAAACCGAGAACATAGTCGTAACCGTAGCTCTGCCGGAAGGCTCCGTTGTGGAAGAAATCATCGCCCATCCAGACATCGATCATCGGCGCCTGAGGGGAGATTGCCTTGACGGCCGGATGAGGATCGATGCCGGCCATCATGGCCAGAAAGCCTGGATAACTGGTGCCGATGAAGCCCGCGCGGCCGTTGTTGCCTGCGACATTTTTTAGCAGCCAGGCGACGGTGTCGTAGGCGTCGGTGCTCTCGTCGGTTGCCTGGGGGTTGTGATGGTCGGCGAGCGGCCGGCTCATGATGAACTTTCCCTGGCTCTTGTAACGGCCTCGAATGTCTTGAGCGACGTAGATATAGCCGTCGCGGGCCAGTTCGGGCCGGTTAAAAGAGAATAGCGCCCGGCTGGTTCCGTCCACGCCGTACGGCGTGCGCTGGATCAGAAAGGGCAACGGTGCGGCGATGTCGGCGGGCTTGAGGATCACCGCGTGCAGCTTGACGCCATCGCGCATGGGAATCATCGCTTCGGCGCGTAGGTAATCGTGAAATAGATGATGAATGGGCGGTCCGGTGCGGTGGTAGACGATGTCGGGCTCGACGGAGTGAATCATGCTGGCGCCGTGGCCGGCTTCATCGACCGTGAAGCGGTAGGCGTTGTTCGAGTCGGAGAGGCTGAATTCGACGGGAGAGAGCGACTTCAGTTCGACTGGGAGATTGCGCTCGGTTTCGACGATGAGCTGGCCGCGGTCTGCGTAGAAACTGATTGGCGTGTCAGGTTCATCGGGATTGGTATACTCCCCAGCGAGAATCTCGAACTGGGAGGCAGTGGGCTTGGCAACTGGGGCTGGTGACGCAGCCTGCCCAAGTACGGAACCGCACGACAGCAGAGTGAGCGCGAGAGCGAAAAGAACAACGCGGCGGGAGATCAAGCAGGGGCTTCCTCCGATTCCTTAAAAAACCATCAAACCGCAACGAGAGTTGCCAGTCGAGTCCGCCGTCCAAGTATTCGCTCAATTGCCATCCCAGCCGGGAAAGCTCAAGTCCATCGGTCCGCGGTTCTCTTTGAGCATCTCACCTGTTGGCAGGATCGGCATCTGGCCGCTTAGTTGAAGCTTGGCTTTCCGGTCGTGAAGCACAACGTTGACCGCGGCTGCCAGGTTCAAGCAATGGTTTGCCTGGATATGCACGAAACGATGACAAAAACGACGGATGACCTGCGGAACTCCACCGTCCTCTGGGCCGAAGACATAGACCGCATTGGCAGGATGCTCGAAGGTGGTCAGAGCTTCGGATTTCTCAAGAAGTTCAACGCAAACCGGAGTGATATCCGGCACAAAGAGATTGAACGGCTTATCGAGTTTGTCGTGCGTCCAGACCACGTCTTTGTAGCCCTTCATGCGTTCTTCCCTGGGCAGCCGTTCGAGCAGATTCAGATCGACGCGCGAGCCAGTCCAAACCAGCCGCGTGACATCAAAGCAGGAGGCAGCTCGAATCGCCGCCGCAATATTGTGAAGATACTTTGGATCGACCAGAATAAGGCCGGGGCCGGCACTGCGGCCATGATCTAACTTTCCACTCCGAACCACTGGCTTACCCCCTTGCTTGATCCCGTCTGTCTCTATTCCAGAGTAAACTTCGATCCTGACGAACAGACACCCAATTGCAAACGAATTCAAGATCCAAGTTAATGCGTGTGCCCGTGATGGTGTTCGTGGCCCTGGCTGCCGGTCATCTCTTCCATTGGAACGACGCAGCCTTTTAACTCCTCGCAACCCAGATGCTCGAATTGAATCGTGGCGTGGGGAATGTGGAAGCGCTCTTTGAGCACGTGGTTGAGCTTGACGAGGATGCAGGCGCTCTCTGACGGCGGAATGTCGGCAATGGTGACGTGGCAGGCCAGAGCGCTCGAGTTCGAGCCAAGACTCCAGACATGCAGGTCGTGGACGTTGATGACGCCTTCCACCTCTTCCATGCCGGTGCGAATGGCGAGCAGCGAGATGCCGCGGGGCGTGCCCTCCAAGAGGATGTTGAGGCTCTCGCGTACGATGCCGAGGCTGGTCCAGAGGATCAAGGCGGCGATCACCAGCGAGAGAACGGGGTCGATCCAGTTGCGGCCGGTGAGCAGGATGCCCGCGCCGCCGGCGATGACAGCGGCTGTCGAAAGCGTGTCGCCGGCCATATGCAGAAAGGCCGAGCGGAGATTCACGTCGCGTGCCACGCGCCACAAAAGAGCCGCGATGACGCCGTTCATCACCACGCCGGCGGCGGCAACGATCATCATGAGTTGAGGCTGCACTGCCACGGGTGCCGAGAGCCGATGGACGGCTTCGATGCCGATCCAGATGGAGATGATGATGAGCGTGGCTGCGTTAATAAAGGCGGCCAGCACGCCGGCCCGCTGATAGCCGAAGGTCTTGGAGTCGTCGGCAGGCCGCGCCTGGAAATACACGGCGGCAAAGCTGAGCAGCAGGGCAAGAAAGTCTGAGGCGTTATGGCCCGACTCGGAAAGCAGAGCGAGAGAGTGCGCGCGGAGCCCGGCCACGAAAGTGACCACCACGTAGGCAAGCGTGGCCGCCAGCGAAAAACGAAGCACGGATTGAGTTCTATCTGCACCTGGACCTGAAGGCGCCGCGTGGACGTGCATAGAGAAAGTGTACTGGGAGCGAGTCTCTCAGGCCAACCGCGACCGAGAATACGTTGCGGAATTCCTGTTTATCTCCGCTTCGCGCTTTCGGGCGCCTCATTCATCAATTGGCGAGCGAGATGGCTGGTTTACCCGATAGTCTCTGGCTGATGTGCCGGCCGAGCACCTCGACGAAACTGCCATACACGCCGGGGGATGCGTTCAATAAAACCACGGCCGCATAGTCTCCTCTAGGGTTGAAAAAGGCATAAGAACTGTAGGCGGCGGTAGCGCCGTTGTGCCAGTAGTTTCCCGTCTCCTCCTGATAGAGCCAGCCGAGGGCAATGCGCATTCCCGGCGAAACCTCCGATTGAGGCTGTAGAGCCTGGCGCAGAGCCGCGGCGAGCGTAGCTGCGCCGGCAGAGCCGGGAATTGGCTTCAGGTTTTCCGGATGCAGATCTGCCTCAAGGTACGTGAGCATGTCGCCGGCTGTCGAGCGAATTCCGATTGCGCCGGAAAGGGCATCCGTATCCCAGGCCTTGGCCGGGCCATGAAACTGGTCGTGCCCCGCGATCAAACGAAGCTGTTGCTCGGCGTTGAGGGACATCGTTGTGTCCTTCATTCCCAGCGGATCGGCAATCTCATCTTTGAGAAGTGCGGCATAGGAAGTTCCGGCGCGATTGGCCAGCGCCACCCCGAGGAGCCCAAAGCCGAGACTGCCGAATGGCGAGGAAGCGCGGGTTGGGTTTGCGACCCCGTGCTTGCCGATGAAAGCGAAAAGATCGGCGGCATGATAGTCGGCATAGGGGTTGTCCATATTGGCCAGGTTGATGTTGTCGGGCATGGGCGGCAACCCGGAGCGCCGCGTTGCCAGATCGAGCAGCGTGATCTCCTGACCGACCGGCTTGGCCACAGTGCCTGGCGGCAAAAGCTCACGGACGGGCTCATCAAGCTTCACCTTGCCTTGCGCAGCCATCTGCGAGAGCATCAGGCCGGTGAACGTCTTGGTGATGGAGCCAATTTCGTAGATCGAATCCGGCTTGGCCGTTCCATAACTGAAGATGCGCCTTACGCCATGCTCGTAGACGGCGATGGAAACTCCCGAGCCGGTCTCTGGCGCCAGTTCTCCGCTCTTGAGCGCCACGGCAAGATCACGGTCCAGCACCGATTGCAACTCGCCGGCCGACACCGGCGGCATGGCCGCATCATAGGTGGGCGGAGGAATGGGTTTCTCGGCCGAAAGCGTCGCTTGCCGGGCGAAGTCCATCGGCATCACAAAATCCTGGGTTCCTTTGTCCGTGATCTGTTTTGCGCTTAGATTTCCGGTGAGCGATTTTCCGTCCGCTGAGAGCTTGCCGCTCCAATGTTCGCCGCCGCCGGGAATGTCGAAGGAAAAATCGTCGCCCTTTAGGGCTACGTTCGCGCATTGATTGTCCATGTAATGCGTATCGAGAGCATCCAGCGTACAGAACTCACGGCCGCTGCTGTCGCTCTTGACTACCACTTGTACACGCGAGGATACGTTGGCGGCAACCGGAACCACGCCCAGCCAGATGCCGTCGACCGGCGATGGTTTGGCGGCGGGGATGAATTCCTGATGGACGAAGTTCACCGGCCCCGAGCCGCCTCTCTCGGTCCATGTTCCCGAGAGAGTTGCTCCATCGCTCGAGACGGCGCCTTTCCATGTGACATCCTCCTCGGGAATGGCAAAGCTCAGGCTCTGCCCTTCATAATGCAGGCTGGAGAGATGGAACATCCACGGCGCGCGCGGATCGAGATGGTCGATCGTGCCTTTCAATGCGCCATTGGTGTCGATCATCAGATGCAGTGTGGCCTGTTGAGAACCAATAACTGTGGCATAGTCGCCCGCGATGCTCGATCCCTGTTGAGCCGGGATGGCGGAGGAGAGTGCCAGTATCGCCGCTATGGTGGGCACTGCGATTCTGGCCGCAGCCGTCAAACGGCGCGAGCTTGACTTGGCTTGATGCGGCATAGAGAGAGTGTACGGGCTGCAGGTCTCCCATGCCGAGCAATTCATGCGTGAGAATAATGCCTGCCAACACCCCGCAGTGTTACACGGACTTCAAACAACCCTGTGCGAGCGAAGAGCGAGCGTCTGGCCGCACCGCAGGTGCTATTCGTTGGCTTCGATGCGGCGGCCGTGCGCTTCCTGCAAACTGCGGGTGTTCATTTTGTAGAGCGCGGCAAAGGCGCGCAATTGGTCGCGGCTCAGGCTCAACTCCTGTTCGAAGACGAACCAGCGTACACCTTCAGTGCAGGGCGGGGCGGTCAGCGATCCGGTGTAGGTCCAGTAGCCGCGGTCGGCGGGCAGCAGTCCGGCTGCGCTGATCATTTCCGTGACCTTTTCAGTGGCCCCGGCGGTCTTGGGCAGATGCGGCCAGAGCGCGGCCAGCACTGTGTTGGGGTTGCCGGCCTCCTCGACCAGCCGTACGGCGACAACGGCTATCTTTCCATCGGCGCTTTTGTGCACGAGATGGACTTCCATGTCTGTCAGCTTGCCTTTCACAGGGGCTTCGCCGGGGTGGTGGAAGTGGAACTGCACCAGGTCATAGCGCACGCCGCCGGCCACGATATAGCTGCCGGGATCGACACGCGCCTCGACGGTGTGGCCGGTATTGACGAGCGTCACCGGCCCGGCAATGTAGTGGAACTCGATGGGCTGGAGCGCCTTGTTCAGGCGTGCGCCGCGAATGTCGATGGGCGACTGCTCGTGGCCCTTCGAGCAGGCCTGGTAGGCGGGGTCGAGCTTGCCCCAGTTCAGCTCGCCGCGCTTGCCGGTGTAGTCCCAGGGAGCGGTGGTTTGTGCGGCGGCAAGGGTCGCCATGCTCAGTGCAAGAACGGCAAGGGCTGCGGGAAGGCGCATCGGTTGCTCCTCGTCAATTGGTCGCGCTAGGCGCTAGAAGGCATTCTAAGGCATTGACGCGACGGCAGTAACCGGAGGTCGAGACGGTTTCATCTGCTGGCGGAACTGGCGAGAACAGAGAGGGCAAGAGTGTCTTCGGGGCCGATTTTTGGGCGGAGCGATGGTTACTTGCACTTTTTGGCGCACCGTTGCGGCGGGAGATAGTTGCGCGGAAATCATTGATTCCCAGTTGGTTATTGCTTAGTTCCAGTTTGATGCTATTGACGAAATAATTATCCGCAGGTTTTAGATAATAAATAGAGGGGGGTGGGGGGTAAAGACAAGGGAACAGGGAAGAGGAAAAGCCCATGGCGGCGAAGATCGATCTGGCCTAGGTTGGACATGCGGTCATTATGCCCTGCCGGATCGTATTTATCTGCAAAGCGGGCTGGAGGAGAGTTCATTGGTCCGGCCGAGCGAGAGAAGGCTTCAAGAGTTTCCTGGACTCTGCGGCGTTAATCAGGACTTATTCTGTCTATGACATCCTCGGAGAGAAATGAAACCTTCTCGTGCCCGTTCGCTCGCATGTTTTCTGACCTTCGCCGCAGCCAGCTTGTTGGCAAACGCTCAGACTTCGGTACCTTACATCGGGTGCTCCGGAGACGGCCAAACCGGACCCTACGCAGCGGCAAAAGGAGAACCGAAGCGTGTCAAACTTCCGCCTGCAATAGCCGACCAGCTGGCTTGGTACGAATACAACGGTGACGCTGGGCATTTTGGCACGCTTGGCCCTCGAGGCTGGAACTGCTTCGCGACCATAGGATCGGATGGATTGACTCTATATGTTGCTCCCGAACCACTGGACAGCGCCAAGCTCCTTGAACACAAGAACTGGAAGGGTTTTACTGGGCCAGCCATTCAGCTATCCATCTCCGATGGCGGAACATCAGGCCGCTTCGAAGTCGCGCGGGTGGTAGCACGTGTTTTTCCGGCGCACCGCGACTATGCTCGGACGATCGTCAAGGAAGGCTTCGGTCCTGCCCCAGATTATCCGTTCGGCCCTTTTCCCTCGGACCACCTCACCTACAAAGGCAAGGAACTTGTCGAGTTCACAACGCCTGCGCGGCACCGCGGTCTCGGCACAATGTCCTGGCTGCTGCCGTCCGACCAACCCATTTCCGGCGTTGCCCTGCTCAGCATCGGTCCTGACGTCGACACGGAACTGCTCCAATTGAGTTTCCGGCTTCCGCCCTCGCTTTCCTCACTGGGGATGACCCTTATCCAGCAAGCCGAGGCAGATAGTTCAAGCTAGCTCTCAGAAGGCGGTCAGTACCGACATTTCGGCTTCCCACCTTCTTTCCGGAATCTCCGAGCGCGAGCGAATCACTGGCCAACCGGAAACTGCACTCCTGCGAAATGGGACTCTTCGGGCGATGATGAGATGAGATGGGCTTGACGAACTGTGAAGTCTACCCACATATCTCGCTGCGCAACCGGCAAGATGCTCCCGGTAGGGAGTAGGTGATAGTAGCCCAGGGTGGAGCGCAGCGGAACCCTGGGAACGCTGGACCGGATTTAGAACCCGCTCGCCCTGTAGGGCCGACCGAACGATTCGACCGCCGTTGCGATAGGATACGAAGACCTATGGCGCACACCTATTGTTCTTTGCTTTTTCACTGTGTTTTCTCCACCAAGGAGCGCCGCAGAATCATTGCGCCGGAGATGCAACCACGGCTCTGGGCTTACATGGGAGGAATCGCGCGAGAGCACAAAATGACGGCCCTGACGGTGGGTGGGATGGAAGACCACGTCCATATTCTGCTGTCTCTGCCGTCGTCCCTGGCGATTGCCAAGGCGATGCGGGAGATCAAGAGCGCTTCTTCGCGCTGGGTGCACGAAACCTTCGAAGTGGCGGGTTTTGAATGGCAGGAGGGCTACGGGGCATTTTCCATCGGAAGGGCTCAGGTGGATTCCACCGTCGCATATATTGCAGGCCAGCAGGAGCATCATCGAAAGCGCGATTTTCAGCAGGAGTTCGTTGCCTTCCTGAAGAAGCATCGCATTGAATACGATCCGCGTTATGTGTGGGGCTGAGTTTCGGTCGGCCCTACGGGACGACCGGCGCCAGGGGGGCAGCGTTCCCAGGGTTGCGCTGCGCTCCACCCTGGGCTACTGTCGCCCTCTCCCTACGGGAGAGAAGACGCCCTGCTGGAGGGGTAATGCCATTCGTGAGGGTGGTTGAAACGGAAGAGACTGCGCGGAACAATTCATATTTTCGTCGCCTACAAAATAAATGGGACCCTCCTGGCGGAGAGTCCCATGGTGTTGTGAGAAAACTGTTGCGGGGGTTACTTGGCTGCGGCCTTCAGGCCGGCTTGCTCGGCCAGGGTAGCAGCCTTGTCGGTGGCCTCCCATGTGAACTCGGGCTCGGTGCGGCCGAAGTGGCCATAAGCTGCGGTCTTCTGGTAGATGGGCCGGCGCAGGTTGAGAGTCTCGATGATCTTCTTGGGGGTGAGGGAGAAGTTCTTGCGGACCAACTCGGTCAGCTTGGCCGCGCTGATCTTGCCGGTGCCGAAGGTGTCGATGAGGACGCTGACCGGCTCGGCCACGCCAATGGCATAGGCGAGCTGGACCTCGGCGCGATCGGCCAAGCCAGCGGCCACGATGTTCTTGGCGATGTAACGGGCCATGTAGGCTGCCGAGCGATCGACCTTCGTCGGGTCTTTTCCCGAGAAGGCTCCGCCGCCGTGACGGCCCGCGCCGCCGTAGGTGTCCACGATGATCTTG
>Ga0181528_10002033_pt1 | contig 12423 bp, 10 predicted proteins | sample PEATcosm2014_Bin_47_FD_119742 | JGI IMG/M metagenome (GOLD analysis project Ga0181528, IMG submission 119742) | Peatland microbial communities from MTU Mesocosm Facility, Houghton, MI, USA - PEATcosm2014_Bin10_10_metaG | ecosystem: Environmental > Terrestrial > Soil > Wetlands > Peat | place... | reverse complement strand
GAAATACCTCGGATGTCGGCATTTTGCCCGTCCTGATGCATCAGTTCCTGAGTCATCGCTTCCGCCCATGGCGAGGCATACATCGATAAACCGGCCGCTACCAAGGCTAAAGGCGTCATTAAAATAAAAATACCGCGATAGAGTGTAAATATACCGCCGCCTGCCGAGTTAATGGCCGATATTTCGTGATCTTGATACATCCTGCCGATCACGATTAATACCGCCATAAAAATAGCTGCCGGCAAAAATGACGCTGTGACAATGATGGTCTTGAGCCCCAGCAATTGGAATACAGTACTATTCGCGATGTTGCCCTCTATGGCCTGAGCCAGCATTTTTATAAATTTCTGGCTGACTATGATCAATACCAGCACCAACAGGATGCCTGTCACTGTTTGCAGTAAATTAACCAAAATCATTTTGTCCAATACAGTAAACAACCTGAATTTGCGGCCTGCGCCGGGTATTTTTCGATCTATGCTCAACCACTCACTCCCGATTTTCTAATGTATAATTCATCGCTATGCCTTGCACTCGGCACAAACTTCAACTTCGCAATACTTAAAGGCCACTGCCATCATGGACTATTCTATAGAAACCTCATCCTTAGACAAACTGCAATGCGAATGTCTGCTGGTCGGTATTTACGAAAACCAGCAATTAAGCCCGATTGCAAGTGCGCTTGACCAACTCTGCAACGGCTTATTGCTTAAGCTGATTAGCCGCGGCGACATTAAAGGCAAAAATGCCGAAACCTTGCTGATCAACAATGTCCCGCTGGCTAATATCGAGCGGATAGTGCTGGTCGGCTTCGGCGAAACCGGCAAACTTACCCGTAAGCTTTACCGTAAGGCGCTGGGGGCGGCGATAAAAACCGTCAAGGATAGCAAGGTTAAATCGGCTATTGCCGCTTTAATCGACGTTGAGATAGAAAAAGCCGATATTTCCTGGAAATCCCGGCAAATTGTCGAAGTATTTAACGACGGCGTTTATCTCTACAGCGCCACCAAACAATGCGACGAAAAACCCGCCCTGCAACAATTGCATGTGCTGGTAAACGAAGCGCAAAAAAAACCGGCGGAAACCGGACTCCAGCAAGGCATAGCCATTGCTAAAGGCGTGGAACTGGCTAAACAACTGGCGGATTTACCCGGCAACATCTGTACCCCGAGCTATCTAGCGGAACAAGCGCTGATATTGGCCGGCGAACATGAAAAACTGAACTGTGAAATTCTTGAAGAAAGCGATCTGGAAGCCTTGGGCATGGGCGCATTTCTGTCGGTATCGCGCGGCAGCCGGCAACCGGCTAAATTGATCAGTCTGTATTATCAAGGCGGCGAAGCCAGCGTTAAACCCATAGTGCTGATTGGCAAGGGCTTAACCTTTGACGCCGGCGGTATTTCCTTGAAACCCGGCTTGGGCATGGATGAAATGAAATACGATATGTGCGGTGGCGCAAGCGTGTTAGGTATTTTACGCGTCGCTACCCAACTGAATCTGAAGTTAAACATCGTCGGCTTGGTGCCATCCTCGGAAAACCTGCCGGACGGCGACGCCAACAAACCCGGCGACATTTTGACCAGTATGTCCGGCAAAACCATAGAAGTGCTGAACACCGATGCGGAAGGTCGTTTACTGTTGTGCGATACCTTGACTTATGCGAAGAAATTTAATCCTGAGGTCGTCATCGACATGGCGACTCTGACCGGCGCCATCATTGTGGCCCTGGGCCGATTCCCCAGCGGCTTGTTCGGTAATGACGATAAACTTTGCGAGGATTTGTTAAGCGCCGGCGATAGCGCTTGCGACACGCTGTGGCGCATGCCGGTTTGGGAAGAGTACCAGGAACAGTTGAAGTCCAATTTTGCCGACCTGGCCAATATCGGCGGTCCGGATGGCGGCAGCATCACCGCGGCTAGCTTTTTATCCCGTTTTGCCGAAGATTTCCGTTGGGCGCATTTGGACATTGCCGGCACCGCTTGGCGTACCGGCGCCAATAAAGGCGCAACCGGCAGACCTGTACCTTTGGTCAGCCAGTATTTGCTTAACTGTGTCTGAGCGCCATGCCGGAAATACTCTTTTACGTACTGGCCTCGCATTCGCAGCAGGAACGTCAAGAGTTTGCCTGTAAGTTAATCGAAAAAATCTATAGAGCCGGTCAAAACTGTTATGTTTTGACCGACACTCTGGAACAGGCCGCCAGCCTGGACAAACGGCTTTGGAGCTTCCGGCCCGGTAGTTTTGTGCCGCATCAAATTTATAAGGGCGTGCTGCCGGAATTACCTCAAACCATTCTGATAGGCGGTGCGGACATACCGGAAAGCCGCGAAAATCTGCTGGTCAATCTATCGACTACCACGCCTGCCGTTAGCGAAAATACCGAGCGCATATTGGAAATTTTGGATGGCGGCGAGGCTTGTAAACAGGCGGGGCGACAGCGGTATAAGTATTATTCTCAGCTTGGGTGTCATATAGTTACGCATAAAATTTAAAGAGTCACTCCGCCAAAAGCGTAGATTTATATATGGAGCGAAGCTGGGCCATACGATGTGGAAATTACCGATTACCATTAGTTGAGGTAGCAATATGAGAATCCCTACAAATAGAGAACCCACCCATCCGGGTGAAATGCTAAAAGAGGAATTTCTGATCCCGAAGGGCTTGAAAGCCAACTAGGTTTGGCACGCTTTTTGTGCCCACGCGGAATTGAATAATTACTCAGCTTGCAAAGCCAACGCCGCCTGATACAGCAATTTTTTCCGTTGCCCGGTAATTTCCGCCGCCAAAGCCACGGCGGTTTTAATCGAGCATTCCGCTAATAATAAAGTCAAAACCCGTTGCTGCTCGGCATTTAGTCCCTGATCTTCCTCTTTCCGCTTCAGCCCGGCAACGATCACCACGAACTCCCCTCTACGCATATTCGCATCAGTTTTCACCAGTTCGCTGACCCGTGACAATTGATCTTTTACTATGGTTTCATGAAGTTTAGTGATCTCCCGGGCGACACATATTTCATGTTCCGCCGGAAAAATTTCCAACATATCTGCCAAGGCGGCTTGAATTCTATGGCTGGATTCGTAAAACGCCCAAGTGGTTTCATCGGCCAGCTTGGCCTGGAAAAAACTTTTCCGCGCCGAAGAGGTGCGTGGTAAAAAGCCTTCGAAGCTGAAGCGGGTGACAGGCAAACCGGAGGCCGACAGCGCGGCGATCAGCGCGCAAGCACCGGGAATAGGCGACACCTCTATGCCTTGTTCTTTCGCCAACTTCACCAGCGGCATGCCGGGGTCGCTGAGCAGCGGCGTACCGGCGTCGGAAACCAAGGCTATGGACAGACCTTGCTGAATTTTCTCCACCAAACCCAGCGAGGCTTTTTCTTCATTATGTTGATGCAGAGACAGCAAGGGTTTGTTGATACCGTAATGTTGCAACAGCATTCTCACGTGGCGGGTGTCTTCGGCGGCGATTAAATCGACTTGTTTCAGGATTTCTACCGCCCGAAAGCTGAAATCGGCCAAATTACCTATTGGCGTGGCAACCACGTATAATTTCCCGAACATCTGTATTTCTGTCCTCCGCTGCTATGAATGATCTAAAATTCGCTTTCATTATGCCCCGTCATCGCAGGAATTGCTGGATTTTCGCTATGCTGTTGCTCAGCGCTTGCGCCGGCGAACCGCCGAAAAACCAAGCGCAACCGGAAGTCAAGCCGCCACGCCAAGTACAAAAACCGGCTGTGGTCAGCGCGCCCATCAAAACCTATGGTTTGTCTGATACCCAAGCTTTTCAACATTTACAAAAGGCCGACGCCCTGATTAAAGCCGGTGAAACGGCAGCCGCGCAAAGAGAACTGGATTTGGTGGCTTTTGCCGACTTGGTCAGCGAACAGCGCAGCAAATATAATGTGCTGGACGCGCAAATCGCTTTAAGCACCGGCGACGCCGAACATGCTTTATTGATGCTGGAAACCGCCCGGCCGAAATTACTCACCGAAGCCGATCAGATAGACTATTACAAATCGCTTGGCTTTGCGAACTCGTTACTGGGCAATGTCAGCCGCGCTGTCATCGCCCGGATGAAACTCAGCGATTTGTTGCACACTCCGCAACAACAACAGGAAAATGTCGCCACAATTTTGGATATGCTTAGCGTCTTATCGCCGGACAGCCTGAGTACGCCTTCGGCCGTTACCGATGAACTCAGCGGCTGGCTGTCTTTAGCTAAAATCCTCAAGCAACGCGAGCAGCCCGGCTTTAATGTCGGCGAACAAATTCAGCAATGGCGCTTAAAATATCCAACGCATCCGGCTAAAGCCGAATTTTTGCAAGCCTATTTAGCCCCGCCGGCGCAGCCCGCTGAAGCAGCCGGCACAAGCTCCGCCGGACCGAATATTGCCGTGTTATTGCCGGCTAGCGGCGCTTTCGCTCAGGCCGGAAACGCCATTAAAGACGGTGTTTTGGCCGCGCATAAATTGGCCGCCGCCAGCGCTCCGCAATTGCCGTTAAAGTTTTACGATACCGAGCAGGGCGATATCGCTGCTTTGTATAAACAAGCTATTGCTGAAGGCGCTAAGCAAGTGATTGGTCCTTTGGTGAAGGAACAAATACAAGCTTTAGCGCAAAGCACCGAGCTGACTGCGCCGGTATTGGCCTTGAACCATGTGGAAAATTTGAGCAAACCCAATCTCTATCAGTTTGGTTTAAGTCCGATAGATGAGGCCGAACAATTAGCCTTAAAAGCGCATCAAGAAGGCCGAATAAACGCTGTTTTATTGGTGCCGAACACTTCGCAAGGCCAGCGCATCGCTAATTATTTGACCGTCGCCTGGCAAAGCAATGGCGGCACGGTAGTCGGCATGCAAAGTTATGACGCCAAGCAGCATGATATTGCGAATGTATTGAATGGCTTGCTAAGCTCAACAGCCGAGCCAAACAGTCAAAAACAACAGCAAACGGTTTTACTTAGCGCTAACCCTGAAATAGGCCGAGAACTTGCCCCACAGTTAAAATTTCATCAAAACAGCGATTTAGCGGTTTACGCCATGCCCAATATTTATAGCGGCCGGCAAAGTCCGGCACAAGACGCCGAATTGGGTAAAATCAGTTTCTGCGATATGCCCTGGTTTTTTGCCGATGTGTACAGCGGCCCGCTGAGTCAAACCGCGCTACGAAACAATTGGCAAAACCTTACCGATATTCAAATCAGATTATTGCCTTTGGGTATAGACGCTTACAATCTGCTCGGTCAATTAAATCAGTTAAACGCTACCTCCTACAGCGGCGCTACCGGCCGTTTGGGTTTAAATGCCGAAAACCGCATTACCCGTAAATTGGTCTGCGCCCAATTCAAGGGTGGATTGCCGGTGGCGTCGGGTTTTCCCGAGTAAAGCGGATGTTATTCGACAAACCAAAAGCCGCGCATTTACTTAAAGGTGATAGCGCCGAACAGCAGGCGCTTAATTATTTACAGCAACAAGGCTTACAATGGCGTTGCAGCAATTATCGCTGCAAGGCCGGCGAGCTGGATCTGGTGATGATGGATGGCGCTATTTTGGTGATTGTCGAAGTTCGCTACCGCAAATCCGAGCGGTTCGGCGGTGCATTAGCCAGTATAACCCGGAAAAAACAAGCGAGGATTGTCGCCGCTACGCAACACTATGTCATAATCAATAAACTGAACCATTGTGCAATTCGTTTCGATGTAATCGCCGTATCCGGGGTTAACAATAGTCTCGACTGGATTAAAAACGCTTTTCAAACCTAAATATTATATGAGTTTACAAGACCGTATCATCAACCACTTCACCGACAGCATTCAAACCAAACAGGATTCGATGAGCAGCCTCTGCGAATTGATCGAATTTGCCTCGCAGAAAATTGTCGAGGCTTTGGTTAACGATAAAAAAATCCTGACTTGCGGCAATGGCGGCTCCGCCGGCGACGCCCAGCATTTTTCTTCGGAGATGCTTAACCGCTTCGAACGCGAGAGGCCTGCATTACCGGCTATTGCCCTAACCACCGATACCTCGACCATTACTTCAATCGCCAACGACTATCATTTCGACGAAATTTTCGCCAAACAATTGCGGGCGCTTGGTCAAGCCGGCGATGTTTTGTTGGCTTACACCACGAGCGGCAATTCCGCCAATATCGTTAAGGCGGTCAAGGTGGCGCATGACCGGGATATCACCGTGATTGCCTTAAGCGGTAAAGATGGCGGCGTGTTGGCCGGGGCTTTGAACGAAGCCGATATCGAAATCAGAGTGCCATCCTGGTCAACCGCCCGAATTCAGGAAGTGCATTTACTCATCTCCCATTGCTTGTGTGATTTGATCGATCATCAATTATTTGGCGCTTAAGCGCAAACACATGTTAATTTGCAAGTGGAATATTTTAAATTTTGCAGCCAAAGACGATATCAGCTGGGTTTGATTAAGTGTTTATGCCACCTCGATCCACCTTTGAAAAAGGGTGATCGACGACTGCATGGACATATATTTGCTCCTGCAATATATGCATTCACCACATCCATGTGGCTTATGCAGGAGGTAGAGCAATGCATGGAGCAATTGCCGAGGTGAGTTTAAAATCTCTCCTAACTTCTCTTTTTCAAAGGGGGAACTGAACGCTGACGGGTTTGATGTCGCGAATAAAAGCTTTGCGCAACTGTATGCACAACCAAGCCGCGGCTATGCCCAACAACCAGCGGCCACCCATTTCGCAAAAGATCATCCAATCCACAAACCAGGGCGCCTGTCGTGGGTTGCTACCTGTTAAGGCAATGTCCTGGAAGGAAATTTCTAAATTACCTAACAGCTGCGCGGGCAAAGTCCCCAATACTACCAGTATTGCCATCGGCAAGCCTAGCGCCAGCAACCACAAGCGTTGCATCCAATTTCGCACCGGCCACGCCAACAATATTGACCATTCAATTACCAAGGGCACCAGTACATGCAGCATGTCGGCAGTTGATTTCAAATTGGCGCCTGGCTGAATATATTGACCGGCGTTTAAATAAATGGGCCGCAACACCAAAGCGGATAATTCTATCGAAAAGTCAAATACGGATTGCGGAGACTTCAGGAGTTTTAAGCCGGGCGACAGTTCCGGCATCATTGATATCATGACGGCTTTAATAAACGGAAACAACGCTCTGATCAGCCATTCCCCGCAAACCCCCAACAAGGCCGATAACAGCAACCAGGCCAGAAAGCCTTTTAGTACCAAGTAAAGCAAATCACGCCGGTTCATAGCTTTTATCCGCCGCGCCCAAGGCCCACCAGGCGAAATAGGCGCAAGCCACAAGCACCATCAAGGTCGGCGCCAAATAGGTGTGCACCAAGGAAAACCAAGCATGGTGATAAGCAATCACAAAATATAACAGCTCGATACGCAACAGATTGACGGTATAGACCAAGCCCACAGCCAATATTAGTCCCAGCAGTTTTCTGGATAATTTTGCCGGAAAAACCAGAATAGCGGACAGCAACAAAAACAACACCCCGGCGCCGTCGCAACCCCGCACGATTTCCAGATCGGCTTTACTTGAAAGCAAATGATTCTGGTGCGGCAAAACGTGTTCCAGAGGCGCCATGAAATTGATAAGGTCAGCGCAAATCGTCACCACGCCGCGATAATAGATCACGTTAATGAACAGATCGTCCGGAATTTTGAAATAGGCGTAATCAAATAATACATAACAGCCCACAAATAGCAGCAATTGCAGCCATTCTTGCCATTTAAAGGCAAAATTTTTAGTTTTATTCATACAGTCAAAATCCTTAGCCCAGGCGACATCGTCAAGGAGTAAATATATCTTTTGGAATCGAATTATCGGATCATGCCCTATTTGGAATGCTTACGAATATCATTATTGTCTATTCGCGAACCAAGGTCCACAATAGTTTGGCTTAGCTCATTAGTTTACAGTCTTGATTACGCTATGCTTCATCGAGACGAGGCTGAATAATGACAAATTATTTAAACTGTAAGTGAGGAACATCAATGAGCCAAAAAATGGCAGATTTGTTCAAGAGCATCACTACCGGCGTTTATGTGGTAGGCGTTGCCGTTAACGAACAAAAGAATGCGTTTACCGCAGCCTGGGTAATGCCGGTCTCTTTTCAACCTTTGCTGCTGGCCTTGAGCATCAATCCCCGGCATTCATCGTATCAACTGTTAAAGAAAAGCGGCGCATTTTCGATTAACGTCTTGCGCCAAGAGCAAATGGATGTAGCGGAGCATTTCGGCCGACCGGCTCAAGCAGATAAACTCGCCGCCGCCGACTGGCGGCCGGGCGTCACCGGCGCCCCCTTGCTGAATGATGTGCTTGCGTACTTTGAATGCAAGGTGGTAGCGGAATATGTGACGGGCGATCATCGACTGGTCACTGGGCGCGTTTTGGACGGCATCTTACTGCAAGCCGATGCCGTAGCGCTAAAATATGCGGATATCGGTGATATGGATGGGGCCTCAGATATTTTTCCGGACGCTTTTTGAGCCGTTACGCCGACAAGGCAAACATTGATATTGCAGGGGCTTAGTCTAAAATGCACATTAATAACAATAATTAATTCAGGAGATACCATGCAAATTCTCGGGGTGGATATAGGCGGTTCAGGCATTAAAGGTGCTATCGTGGATACGGATACAGGTACGTTGCTAACAGAACGCCACCGTATCGACACCCCGCAACCCGCGACGCCGGAAGCGGTAGCTGCGGTACTTGCACAACTTGTCGCTCATTTTAATTGGCGCGGACCGATAGGCTGCGGCTTCCCGGCGGCGATACAACACGGCGTGGCGCGGACCGCAGCCAATATCTCGCCAGAGTTTATTGGCAAAAATGTCGATCAATTGTTCTCAGCAGCCACAAATTGTCCTTGCTATAATTTAAATGACGCGGATGCAGCCGGCATAGCGGAAATCCATTTTGGCGAGGGTGTCGGTCAAGCCGGCGTGGTGCTGCTGATTACCATAGGCACCGGACTGGGCACAGTCTTATTTACCGATGGACATTTGCTGCCAAATACCGAATTGGGTCATTTGTATTTGGAAACCGGCACCAAGGCAGAGCATTATGCCTCGGATGCAGTGCGAAAATTTCATGACCTGGGTTGGAAAACCTGGGGTAATCGTTTCAACACTTATCTGTCCATGATGGAAAGGCTGTTTTGGCCGGATCTGATTATTCTAGGCGGCGGCGCCAGTAAAAAATTCGATAAGTTTAAAGCGCAACTTACGGTCACAACGCCGGTAAAACCGGCGGCTTTTTTAAACCAAGCCGGCATAGTCGGCGCGGCATTGTATGCGTATTCAAAATCGATCTGACCGAAGTAAACACAAAAAACTGATCGTTTACGACCGATGTGTCCGCCTCAAGGTTTTATCCTAAGCTTTTATCCCGCCGACCCATGCGGGAGTTGTGCAGGTCGCCGAAACCGGGTTCATACGCAACGCCATTTTTCCATCTCATCCGCCGGCATCGGCGGGGCTATGCCATAGCCTTGGCCTAGTTCGCAATCCATGGCCAGCAGAGCCTGATACTGCTCTTCGGTTTCAATGCCTTCGGCTATAATCCGCCGGCCGAATGCCTTGGCCATGGCAATGATGGCCTGGACGATGGCTTTGTCTCCTTTATCTTCCAGCATATCTCTCACGAAAGATTGATCGATTTTCAGCATCTCGATCGGTAATTTGCTTAGACAGGATAATGATGAATAACCGACGCCAAAATCATCCAGTGCGAATTCCACCCCAAATTTTTGGCAATCCTCAATGATTTCCCGTACATTGGCAAGATCGTTAAACGCCGCGCTTTCTAGTACTTCTATCTGTAGTTTGACTGGCCAATCGTCTGACCGGCTAGCGAGTTGTTGCCGCAGATTTTCGGTAAAACCTTCGGACTCAAGATGATATGCCGAGATATTGATGCTGACTTCTAAATCCAGTCCGCCAGCGCGCCAGTGCTTGATCTGGGCTAGCGCGGTAGCGATTACCCAATTGCCGATTTCGATATCGAGTTCGAAGTTTTCAGTGGGATGCAAGAAGTCTACGGGGGAAAGCAAACCGCGTTCAGCGTGCCGCCAGCGAATCAGCGCCTCGGCGCCGACCAGTTGTTTGCTCCGCAAATTTATTTTGGGCTGATAATACAGTTCGAACTGGTTATGCATAAGTCCATGGCGGATGCTTGCCAGAAATTCAGTTTGTATGCGGGTGCGTTGGTTCAGCTCGGTATCGTAAATACAGTAGCGATTTTTGCCGGATTGTTTGGCTATGTACATGGCCTGATCGGCGTGGCGTAGTAGGGTATCCGGGTCTTCGTAGTCCATCGGATAGAGACTGACCCCAATACTGACGCCTACCCTGAGAGTTTGATGCTCAATCGTAATCGGCTGAGCTATCACCGCGAGCAAGCGTTCCAGAGTGACGAGACACTCTTCCATATTTTTCAGCTCCAGCAGTACGACAAATTCGTCTCCGCCCAGACGGGCGACGATATCCCGTGTGCGTATGGTGTTGCTGATGCGCCTAGATACATCAATCAATACGGTGTCACCGGCTTTGTGGCCCAAGCTGTCATTGATAGCCTTGAAGCCGTCAAGATCGAGATAACAGACCGCAACCATGCTCCGGTCGCGCGTTGCCTGGGCAATGGCCAGTTTCATGCATTCGGCAAGCAATACACGGTTAGGTATTCCCGTCAGGGCGTCGTAATGGGCGGCATGGCTCAATTCGGCTTCCGTCTCTTTGAGGTAACTGATATCCGAGAATACGCCGACATAACGTTGCGCACTACCCCGATCATCACAAATTACAGAAATCGATAATAATTCGGCATAGATTTCGCCGGATTTTCGCCGGTTCCAAACCTCGCCGCGCCAAGCCTTTTTATTTTGCAAGGCTTGCCACATCTCGGTATAAAACGCCTTATCCTGCCGGCCTGAATTGAGCAGCTTCGGATCGACGCCCAGCACCTCCTCGCGGTTGTAACCGGTGATATCGGTGAAAGCCGGATTGACATCAACAATCCGGTTATCCTCATCGGTGATCAGGATGGCTTCCCGGCTATTTTCGAACACGCTGGCGGTAAGGCGCAGGTTTTCTTCAGCCAGTTTGATGTTGCTGATATCGCGAACGAAAGCGCTGATCACGCAGCCGCCCAAGGTCTTGATCTGCGAAATGGACAATTCGACCGGAAATTCGTGTCCATCACGATGTAAGGCGGAAATTTCCACTCGGTTATTAATTACCGGCCCCACGCCGGTGGATAGGTAAAGTTTCATGCCGACGGCATGCGCCTCGCGGTAACGAGTGGGCGAAATCGTTTCATGCATCAAGCGGCCAATGGCTTCTTTACGTTTCCATCCGAACATTTTTTCCGCTTGTCTGCTCCAGTCGATGATAACGCCGGCCGCATTCATCAGTATGAAGGCGTCAAGCGCGCTTTCAATAATGGAACTCAGAAACTCCTTTTGTTCTCGTAACTTAATTTTGCTGTCAACTAGGGCTTGTTCAGCTAATTTGCGCTCTGTGATGTCGCGGGCAATGCCTAATACACCTATCAGCTTCCCCTGGCTATCGTACATAGGCGTCTTTAAGGTTTCCAATAACTCACGATGACCATCATCAGTGTAGGTCACCCATTCTTCGTTGACGCAGGGCTTGTTGTTTTTTATGGCATTGCGGTCATGCTCACGGAAAGAATCCGCCAACTCCTTAGGCAGAAAATCATGGTCGGTCTTGCCGACGATGTCTTTTTCCCTTGCGCCGAAGAAACGCTCAAAGCGAGGATTGCAAGCCAGATAAACGCCGTTCCGATCCTTCAGCCAAACCATATCCGGAATGGTTTTGACCAAGGTATGCAGGAATGCGCCATCGGAGATCAGTCTGTCGTCGACTAGGCGTAGCGCCATGGCATGCGTCAAATCATGTTCGCTGATCAAGCCGGAGACTCGTCCCATGGCATCAATAACGACCAAATGCCGTACCTTGGCCGTAAGCATTCGTTCCGCCGCCTCGTTGATGGTGCTTTCCAACGAAATGCTCAGCACCGGCGCAGTCATTACTGCGCGGACAGGAATATCCGTTCGCTTTGGATTCCCGGAATAAAGGCGAACAACGTCACGCTCGGTGATAATACCCACCGGGCGTTCCGCTTCGACCACTACCAGACAAGTGTCCCGGTGCGATTGCATGAGGTTCAGCGCCTCTTGCAAGCTGGCTTCCGACTGTAGCATAAACACCGACCGGCTCATAACCGATGCTACCAGACGACGTCCGGCAAGTGCGGTTAGATTGATATGCAGGCGGAAATCCGTTTCGCTGACCACACCCAACAGAAGTTTGTCCTCGTTCACGATCACCAAATGCCGTATGCCTTCGCGTATGCAAACCTGATAGGCGTCCAGGCAGGTAATCGATTCCG
>Ga0181528_10002032_pt1 | contig 12426 bp, 6 predicted proteins | sample PEATcosm2014_Bin_47_FD_119742 | JGI IMG/M metagenome (GOLD analysis project Ga0181528, IMG submission 119742) | Peatland microbial communities from MTU Mesocosm Facility, Houghton, MI, USA - PEATcosm2014_Bin10_10_metaG | ecosystem: Environmental > Terrestrial > Soil > Wetlands > Peat | place... | reverse complement strand
TCGATCCACGGGCCGGCCTGCTCGGCCCAGGTCTCGTTGCAATTGAACCACTGACCGAACGGCCCAAGCGTCAGCCCAGGGGCCTTGCCGACGAGGGGCTGGTGAGTGGATTCGTGAATCACGATGCGGTTGATTCCGTTGAGAAACTCCTGGTCTGCCGTTGGTTTGAGAGTGGCGGGGGACCATCCCCAGGGCGCTGCGGCCGCCGTCATGGATTCGGCAGCGGCCAGGTTCTGCCCGTAGATGTGTGCGACAGATGCTGACTCGCGATCGTCGGCGTTATAACCGAACTGCTCATGATTCACTCCAGGCGTCTGTGTCCACATGGCGCTCATGGGCACTTCATTGAACTTCTTCACTTCCATGCCATCGGCAACAAAGGCGCGGCCAGACTCATGCGATTCCCCGTAGTGGCCCAGGCCGCGGGCATGGATGGACTCTTCCACCTGCTTATAGTGCTCGTCCGATGTAAGGTCGGCGATAGTCTTCCGGAGGTCCCAGAGAAAACGGTCACTGGCATCCGAACTCTCAACGATGTGCCCGGTCAGAACCGGTATCCAGGGTACGGGATCGTAGCCGCGATACTTTTTGAACTGGGTAATCATGTCGTCTGTCCAGTTCTGAGCGCCGGCTTCCCAGCTGTCGGTTACCACGAATCTGATGCCGCGCTTTCCCATCAAGTCCGGGCCAACGGTGTCTCTGTAGGTATCCAGGTACTGGTCCATGTAGTGGCGGACATAGTGGCCGTTGAGCTTGTCTACCTCAAGGCCGGTGGCTTCAAGAGTAGCTGGATGATTGCGGATGCCGAGCAGTGAGTACCCCAGGCGCACGATTACCCAGCGACCAGGAGGCAGGTTCCAGTCCAAACTGCCGTCGGATTGCATCTTGCCCGTCAGGTCAATGACCGAGTTCTTGTCGATGGCCTCAGATGCTGAGACTGGCACAGTTGCGAATTTATAGAGGTCTGGCATGGGCGCGAAAGCCGCCTTTTCCTGATAGCGATTGACGCGTGCGCCCGTGTGGAGTACGAGTTCCCCCACCTCAAGCGGTGGCACTTTCCCAGAGTCTGCACTCGACGCGGCGGATGCATCTAAATCAGCGAATGGATTGGGCTCTGGAGCCTTGATCAGGAAAGTGATCCTGAAGAAGCGTGCCGTTACGGGAGTAAAGGCTGTTGTCGTGCCCACCGCTCCGTTCTCGATATGAACGATCTCGCGGAAAGTCTGGCCATCGTCGCTGGATTCCAGGTCGCGGCCGCTTTCCCCGTAGCCCTTGAAGATTTGCATCGCGTCGTACGGGCCACCCATCTCCAGGCTGATGGCCTGGATACGAACCGGTTTCTCGAATTCATATAGAAGCCAGGATTTTTGCCCGACCTCGGCAGGGGCAATGCTGATCCCGTGGATATAGTCTCCATCGGAAAGCGCGCTTGCATCGATTGGTACGCCTGGAGCCGCGCTGGTAGTGACTTTCGGGTGCAGACTCGCAATCGAGATGTCATCTTCCGGGAGTCGATAGGCGACCACAGCGCTATCGGCATAATGGACTGGATCAACCGGAGATGGACCGCCCAGAGTCAGGTCGTGATTCGGCAGGTTTTGGAACGCCCCGGTATTGGAAGGAGGATGAGCCACGATTCCATGAAAGGGCCTTCCGCCCTCGACTTCAGTTTCGCTCCAGACATACTTCTTCATTGCCTCCGCAGGCGGGACCCACGGGCCTCCGGTTTCGCTCCAGCCCGGGGACCCCGCGATGGCCTCTTCCATACCGAATTGATCGGCGAGCGTGGTCGCGTATTTGAAGGCATCCTTCCACTCGGGCGTCATATAGGCCAGCCGGTGATCCACCACCTGAGGTGTGGCAAGGGCGGCGTCGAAGTTGTGAAATCCGGCGATGCCCACCCGATGCATCCACTCAAGATCGAGCTTGATGCCTTCCTTCGAGATATTCCCGTTCATCCAGTGCCACCAAACGCGCGGCCGCGCGGACGCCGGCGGATTCTCGAAGCCGCTTTTCAGTGGGTCCGCCTGGTTCTGCGCATTTACGGTGGCAAGCGCAACTGCTACGAGGAAGCCAACCCCGAAGAGCCTCAAGGAACTCGAATTCATCTTTACCCCCACGATCAACTCACTACATTGCTCTGCATTGGATTTGCTATTCTGCTGACCTTCAGCTTGTCAGATTCAAAGTTCGGAAAAAGTATGTCGGAGTGCAACTCCACGCGTGGCAAAAGCTGTTAATGTGTACGTCCCCATAGGGTGAGAAAAGAGAATCCGAAGGATCATATGCCTCCCAGAACGTGTCGGCTCCGGCATCGACCATGCCACCCCAATAGCTCTTTATCAGGCCCAGCGCCTGCTGCCGCATGCCGCATTCAACCATGGCTTCAACAACATGGTGATACAAGTAGGCGGTGGTTGGCTGAATGGAGGTTTTGTCTGCAAAGACAGCTCGCCGCAATGCTTCGGCCGATTCCTCTTTTTTCAGGCAGCCGCCCAGTGTGAGCCACGCCTGGGATGCCCAGGAGACCTGCTGATCAGGGCCGCTGATGCAGACTTTCTTTGCCGCGCTGTAGTAAAGGTCGCGCCCGGCTGTGGTCATTCGGTCCAGAAGCGCGGAAAGGCGTTCGATGCCCGCGGTTTCGCCGACGATGGCCGCAAGTTCGTACAACCTGCGGCCGGCATAGAGCATAACGCCCTGCATGGAAGCCGCCCTATCGAGTTGGGAGTTCCAGTCAATGAATGCCCAGGAGTGAGATGGAATCCGGAAAATGCCTGATTCATCAACGTTGGTAAGCAGCAGTTCAAGCTGATGGTAAGCTACGGGCCACAACTCCTTCGCCGTTGGAAGATCGTTGCTGGCGCGGACGTAGTCGAGGAGGATGGCGCCATAGAGTGAGGCGTAGTCCAGGATGAATGTGCCGGTTGTTGTCGGCGTGGGCTTCTCGAAGATGCAGGCAGGCAAGAAGCCATCACTCTCTTGCGGCAGGCCGGCGAAGAGATAGAGGCAACGCTTGACCAGTTCGTGATTCGGGAAGGTCACGTAACTGGCCCGCGCCTGCAGGCGGAGGTCACCGATCCAAAGCCGCTGGTCTCTTCGTGGGCCGTCCTCAAATGTTGTCTGCATACAATCGCGCAGCGTTGCGGTGCTGACCTCGTCTACGCGACGAACCCAAGCCGGTACACCGGTGGGCAGTGGCTTCAGTGAATCCGGCGCCGAGGTGACTGCGACTGCACTGGCGTCAAAGAAGCGGACCCCAAAGTTTGGCGAGGTGTCGAGAACCTCAGCTTTGACATACCGGAATGCGTAGCGGCGAGGCATCTGAACGAGTTGCGGAGGGAAGTCGACCGTGATGATCTCTTCAGGAAGCCAGGCGCTGCTGAGGGAACCATGGTAAGGGATCAAGGGCTCCGCAACGTCCCCAGGAACCTCTCCGAACGTGAGTTTGAGCCGGACTGGCGAGTCAACGGAACGGCCTTCCCCCACCAACCGAAACTGAAAGTGACCGGTCCTGTGCCCGCCAAAATCAAGAACGAACTGATCGCCCTTGCGAAGTAATCGCTTGGGCAGATCTGTGCCAGGAGCCTGCGAGTCCATCCTCCAACGCAGATAACGGCTGCTATCGCTGACAGGTTGAACGATGGAGATTGGGGCCTGAACCACCGCACGCAGCTCAGGTTTCAGTGCTTCGGCTTGCGCAACCCAGCCTTTTCTTCTTGCCTCAGGATCGGCTGCATCGCCCGCAGCCGAGGCGATTTTTCCGCCGCCGGGGACTTCGGCCATCACGGGAGCGTCGGACGGCAGGAGGGGCAGCATTGCCACGGCCCCAAGGCTTCTCAGTACTGCACGACGGGCGAAGGTCCCCTGCGGTTTATCGGCGGAGTCTCCACGTAGTTTCATGGCTTTCCTTTCGCTGTTCCTTCCCGATCGTTCAACCGTCCTGGCGGGTCTGGTTTTGACCGTTATGCGAGGAGAAAGGCGGCTTGCGAGAAGTGCTTATTCCGGTTTGGCCTCCACACCCAGCACTTGAGGTGTGACTCCATCTTTCGATTGCGCTTCGACCCTGTTTCTGATCGCCGCGGAACGAGCATGCAGTTTTTGAAAGACCGCGAGCGCCTGCTTTTGAGCCTGCACATCTCCGAGCAAACGTTCGGCCTGAGCGAGCCGGTACCACGCAACTTCGTCGTCCGGCCGAATCAGGGTTGCGTGTTGCAGGTGCGTAACCGCGAGCGATGGCTGGTTTTGATCGAGGAGCACACCACCGAGGCCCACTTCTGCCTCTTGAAAGTCAGGAAAAGACTGAATTGCCGATTCATAGAGCCGTCGAGCGGCCGCATCATCGCCATCCTTGTGGCGCAGCCCGGCCAGTTCATAAGCAGCATTTGCATTCTCAGGATCGGAGGCAATCTCTTGTTCGAATTCGCTCTCGGCAGCCTGCTGATCTTCTACTGCGTGAGTTGATTCCCACTTGTCCAGATAGGTCCGGCCCATGCGGTAATGGATGTTGACGCGGTGTGGGTCCATCTCGAGGACGGCGCTATAGCTCTGGATGGCATCTGCAAACTGTCCCTGGCTTTCGTGAGCCTCGGCTTCCGCAAGGACGGCCCAGATGGAACCGCCGGCACCATGAAAAAGATCCTGCATGGTGAGGTAAGCAGAGTTCCCCAGAATCTTGCCGACGTTGTAAAGCACTTCAGGATCGTTCTTGTACTGGTCGCGCAGTTCGAGGGCTGTCTCAACGGATTTGCGATCCATGGATAAATCGGAGTACACGCGAGCGAGTTCCAGCCCTGCCTGTCGCTTCAGTTGCGGGTCCGTTTCTGTCCGAAATGCTTTTTCCAGTCCGGGCAGTGACTCTTTGTATCTGCCGGTCTCGGCGAGCGACAAGGACAACAGTGCGTCCATCCCCTTGAGGCCCGGCTTCAGTTTGCGCGCTGCGTGAATCTCGTCGATCGCACGAGTGAAGTTCCCAGCCTGGAAATAAAGCGCCGCAATGGAGGCATGGACTTCTGCAACGCCTGGGTCCAGTTTCTCCAACTGCTCAAAGTCCCTTCGGGCTTCATCGTACTTGCCCGCAGCCATCGCGGATTGGGCGCCGCGGTAAAGCTCTGCAAATGTGGATTGAGCACCAGTCGTTTGTTGCTGTGCTGCGAGGCAACTTGTCGCCAGGGCCATCGTGACAATAAATGTTCTCCATTTGCTCATCATGGTGGACCCATATTAGTTCAGAATCTGGCTTGCTGTTTTGTTTGAAAAGAAGCACGGCAGACCGGCCTTCTGGCTTTTTGCGAATGGAAGTCCAGCCGTGGCCCGTTCCGCGCCAGGGCCTGCCTCGCAGTGCTGAGTCCTTTAGGGAATCAGCACTGCAAAGACAGAATCCAGCGTTTAGGCGTCGAACCACCTGCATTAGAAGGTGAGCTTTCCGCCAAACTGGATGACACGAGGTGGCCGTGCCGAGGTGATTGCCCCGAAGTTGCCGGCATTCACGTTGGTCACTTCGGCGCTCGTTCCCGGTCCGCTGCCGCCCTGCGTAGCCGGGTCGACACCCCACTGGGTATGGTTGAAAGTGTTGAATGTTTCCACGCGGAACTGGAGCTTGGCTCTCTCCGTGATGGAAAAATACTTCACCAATCCCATATCCCAGTTATTGATCCCCGGTTCGTTGAGGATGTTGCGTCCGCTATTGCCGAACTGGCCGTCCAACGGCTGCGAAAAGACCTGGGTATTGAACCACTCGGACGGGCCCTTTGAGAATCCGGTCCGCGGATTTCCGTTGATGTTGGCGCGTTGAATTGGAGTCATCAACATGTTATCCGTATCGTTGGCCAGAACCGAGAATGGGAATCCGCTTTGGAAGGTACCGATTCCGGTCCACTCCCATCCACCGATCACAGCATCCGCGGCCCGGTTCATGTCTCCGCCAAACTTTTTGCCGCGTCCGACGGGCAGGTTATAGGCGTAGCTGGCTACGAACCGCTGGCCGACGTTGAAGTCCGACCGTGCGTAGTCGCGTTTCGGGTCCGCTGCGTCCATGGGGCCCGCGTAGCTGTTGGTGGCTCCAATTCCGGCCGCGGCCGACTTCGAGTCCATGCTCTTGGCCCAGGAGTAGACCACCAGCACAGCACCGTCTTTTGCCCGGTGCTCCAGTTTTACATTGCCGGAGTTGTAGTTGGAGTAACCGATCCACTTGCTGTCGAGGAACCCGTTGGAGTTGGTGAAATTCGGAAGCGGCAGACGCAGGATATAGGGGCAATTGTGGGTGATGTCGTTTGGATTCGCATTGCAAGCCGCCACATCGCCGGCCGGCAGCGCCCCCGCCTGGTCCACATTAAAGCGCTCCAGCAGGTGTGTTCCCTTGTTGCCCACGTAGTTGACTTCCAGCGTCGTGTTCTTCGCCAGCTCCCGCTCCACCGAAAGTGTCCACTGTTGCACGTAGGGGTTGATGGGATCTTCGGAGATGACCACCGCGGTGAAGGCGCCGCCGTTGGCTGCGGCCGACACCGGCGCGATGGCAGACATGGGAGTAAACAGCTGGTCGGTGGACTTCAGCGTCGAGTTGGCATAGGACGTCACGCCGGTGCGGATGAGGAACGGATACTGGTCACCGGAGTTGTCCATCTCGCGGGTTTCTGACGAGTCAAAGAAGACGCCGTATCCGCCGCGCACCACCCACTTGTTTGCCGGACGATAGGCAAACCCGAGACGCGGAGCAAACGGTGTTTTCGACGAGTTCTTCGGCTTCTGGCCGCAGTAACGATAGAAGCCGTTGCCGGCCGGCGCAATGCCGTCCGTGAGCAGGGCCTGGTCGGCAAAGCAGAGTCCACCCTGCGCGTTTTGCGGGTCGAGCCAGAAGAGCTGGTCGGTTCCGATGGCCCCTGCGCCCGTGTCGTTTGCGTAGGGCACGGTGCGGAAGTCCCAGCGCAGTCCCAGGTTCACGGTCAGGTTCGGAGTGGCTTTCCAGTCATCCTCAAAGTACGGCGCGGCGTAATGGAAGACATACTGGTTGAGATGGCCCGGTGCGGAGCCCGCTGCGGACAGTGGACCCGGCTGGAAGGTGGATGCGCCGTCGAAGTAGCCCAGCAGATAGTCCGCAATGAAGTTGCCGGTTCCGCAGTAGGCGTTCCCGGTTGGGCAGCCATTTGTGCCTCCCGTTCCATTCAAGGTGACCAGGTTGCTGGCATAGTTAAACGATCCCAGAAAATTAGTGGCCAGGTCGCGCTTCTGCACCCAGGAGCGGAAATCGAAGCCGAAGCTGAACGAGTGGGCTCCGTGTTCCTTAATGACCGAGTCAGCGTACTCCCATACGGGAATATCGCTGGTGGTGGGGTCGTTTCCGGGGCTGCCGGCGCTGACAAATCCCGACGTCGAGAAGCCGAGAGTTGGATAGCCGGCCGCATAGGACGGAAGATTCGTGAAGATGCCGGTGAGGCCAAGGGCCGATATATCTGCCGAACTGGCCGGACTATCACCCTGAATCGAGATCGCTTCCAGCTTGCCGAAACGGAAGTCGTTGACGAATCCCCCGGGCAGCGGCAGCGTGTAGCCGCCGGTCCAGCTGGTCGAATTCTCCGTGAAGATATTCGCTCCGGCATTGAGGGCGATCGAGTCGGTGGAGAAGGCCTGGTTGTCGTAGTCCGCCCTGGTATAGCGGAAGAAGATCTGGCCCCACTTCTGGAAGTTCTGATCGCCGCGGTAGGTTTGTTGATCGGTGGTTGTGGTCGCATTTGCCGTGGCAAACCAGTTGTAAGCACCCACTCCATTGGGGTCGGATGCGCCGGTCGGGATAAGCTTTGAGGTGACCTGGGCCACGCGCGACAGCCGCGAACTGGTGATGGTGGTAAGCGGCGTCCCTGTGAGGGGGTCGACTGGCATGCAGTTATTGCCCGCCGTCAAAGTGGCCGCGCAAGCTGAGGTTCCATACGTCGGAAACAGCGTGGGATTTGCGGCCAGGGCGGAGAAGTCGCCGCCCAGTTCGGCCGATGTGGGTGCGTATCCGGAGAGATGTGCGCCTTGAACCACGCGCCAGCCCTCGTAATTCGCCATCCAGAATGTCCTGTCATGGCCGTTATAAACCTTGGGAATGGTGGCCGGGCCGCTCAACACGAAACCGAACTGATTCTGCCGCAGTTCAGGGTTGGTGGTGCTGTCGTTGGTAATGGTCTGGTGGGGGATCGCATCGTAGTCGTCATTGCGGTTGAATTCAAAGACAGAGCCATGCAACTGGTTGGAGCCGCTCTTGCTGACGATGTTGACCTGGTTGGCGCTGAAGCCGTACTGAGCCGAATAGGTTGCGCTCTGTACCTTGAACTCCTGGATTGCGTCCTGAGACAGAATCACGGCTGGCGTGCTGAGAGCCGTGTCGGTGTTGGTCAAGCCGTCCAGGGTATAGTTGTTCGACTCCGGACGGGAGCCATTGATGCTGATGGCGTCGCCTTCACTCTGCCGCATCTGGCCCTGTTCGCCCACGGTCTGCACCGCACCCGCGCCGACAAATAAGAGGTCGGTGAAGTTGCGGCCATCCAGCGGAAGGTCAGACATCTGCTGCTCGCTGACAATCTGCGAGACGGAGGACGAGTCCGTATCCAGCGCTACGCCGCTGGCGCTCACTTCGACCGTTTCTGAGGTCGCGCCGGGCTTCAACTGCACGTTGACGCGTGCGTCCTGGGCAACGACCAGGACGATGCCGCTGACCACCGCCTTGGAGAATCCGGACATTTGCACTGACACTTTATAAGGACCGGGAGCCAGATCAGCCGCAGTGTAATCGCCTGACCCTGTTGAGGTTATCCTTGTCGTAACCCCCGTGGACGTATTCGTGACATCTACCGGCGCACCCGCAATAACAGCTCCGGTGGTGTCAGTAACCGTTCCCAGGATGGTTCCGGTTGTACCCGCCTGCCCCCAAAGGGTGTGCGCGAACGCCAGCACGAATGCGAGCATCGCAAGTTGTCTGATCTTTTTCACTGTACCGCCTCCTTGAATTGTTCTGTTACCAGGTTTCCAAATCCACCGGGTCTGCAACGACGATGAGAGCTTCCGGTTTCCGCCTGCTTCCGGGCCGTTCGTTTCATTTAAGGGCGCCCAGCCTACCCGGCGCTAATACGCCCGCAACCTCTACCCCTGGTCTTGCTCTTTGCCGTTGAGGGGAACCACAGCCAGTTTCTAGCCGGGATTACGGCTGAATTCAGGGAGAAAATAAATTCTTCCTCGAAACAGACAGAACCCTATGCGCATTTATATTGGATCGTCCAGTGCCATACGGCGATAATGATGCATCTATGGGATTAGAAGCTCTGAAATGTTGTATTTATTGAACTTAGTTCGCTGTTAACCTATCCGTTAGGAGTCATGTTAGGAGCCTGCTGAATGGCAAACTGCTGCTGCTGAACCGATTTGAACGCTGTGCTTGGCACGGGGTATACTTGCTGTCTCTTGAGGAAAAGAATGGCAGATTCTCAGAAACCGATGGAAATGCCCGACATGTCCTCTAAGGATAAGCAGGCCGTCCTTCTGCAGGTTGAGCGCCTGCTGGCCAGCTCGCATTTCAGAAACAGCCGCCGCTATCCCGACCTTTTGCGCTATGTCGTCCGGGAGACAATGGAAGGCCGCGCAAATGGTCTGAAGGAGCGAACCCTCGGGATCGCAGTATTCGGCAGGGAAGCAGGCTTTGACACTGCTGGCGATTCAATCGTTCGGGTTGCTGCCGCCGAGGTAAGAAAGCGGATTGCGCAGTATTACCATGAAGAAGGTCATGAACGAGAGTTCCGGATCGACCTGCCATCGGGCTCCTATGTGCATCGCTTCCGGCGTCCTCCGGAGCCAGCCTTGGAGGTCACGACGGCGCGCGCCATCGCGGCGCCGAGTGAAAGCAGTCCAACAGCCGCAACCTTCGAGGAGAAGACAGGTGTATCAACCCGGCTGAAATTGACCATCGCGGCGTCTGCCATCCTTCTGGCGGTCATTGCCGCAGTTGCTGGAATCAAATACCAGAATTGGCGCAACGAAAGGATGGATTTGTTCGCAGCAATATGGAACAGTCCTCACGATGCCGTCCTTTGCATTGGATCGCCCATACTGGGAATCACACAACCGGGAATCAGTGACCAAGCCGCGGCTTTGGCTCTGGGACAACCTACGGTGAACAACACTGTGATCCCCTTCGCGGATGCGGTCACATTGTCCCGGATTCAGACTCTGCTCAACGACCGCCACAAGCCCAATCGGGTCCAACTGGCGCGCTTTACAACATTCAGCGATCTGCGCTCAGGGCCCGTTATCCTGGTTGGCGCATTCGATAACCCGTGGACACTGAGACTTACTGCCAAAATGCGCTTTCGGTTCATTGGCTCCGATGGGACCCAAGGCAACATTGTTGACTCCAAGTCGAACGCGGGCTCGAACTGGGCCGTGGATTTTCACGTTCCTTATTCGGATAGAACTCAGGACTACGCAATTGTTGCGATTACACATGACGATACTTTGGACCAACCAATGGTTGTCGTTGCAGGCATCGGCCCGAACGGCACGATGGCAGCGGGCGAGTTCCTTGTGAATAGTGACGGTCTAAAGGCATTGTCTCGGAAGGCTCCGGCCGGCTGGAATGGAAGAAACCTGGAAGTTGTCCTGGCAACCCAGGTGATCCAGGGAAGTTCCGGTCCTCCCAAGGTCGTCGCGGCCGAGTATTGGTAACCATTTTCCGGGCGCAGTGCCGGCCTCATTCAACGGAATTCCGCGAGCAGCAAATGCCATTCCGCATGGAATGCGACAAGCGGAACTACTACACCCTAAGGAAATTGAATGAGTGCCACGCCAGCAAAGAGGTTCCCTGGGCATTATGAAGCGCAAGAGCCAGCCCTTCGTACCTGCTCTATTTCTACTTCCAACCTCCCTGTTCAAGGCTATCTCGGAACTAGCCGCATTCATCGCCGCACATGGGCTGCTGCAATCCCTTGTAGCCCTCAAGGATGCGCTTCCGCTACTCCCGCCATTTGGCACGGAGTTGAAAGAACCTCGCCCCACGATTTGTGTCAGGATTGCCAGGCTGCTTGGCAGGGGGGATCAGATGGATGATTGTGGGCGCCCTGATCGTCTCGCTTGTTCCCACTCATAGCAACCGGAACGCGGAATTCCGGAACGACTCCTCCGAAGCATGGCGCGGACCGGCTATATTGTTAGCAACCAACGGGATCCAAATCGCAACATAAACTGGGCTCATTCTTACGACGCGAGGTTACCGCTATGCTGCACCTCAACGGCTATTGCATCCGCATAGCTCCCGGCAGGAGAGCGCGAATGAAATATCTCGCATTGGCCGCGGTTTTTTGCCTGCAATGCCAGTTGTTTGCCCAGCAATCGGTGCCGAAGATCAAGTTCCATGCCCAGACAGATTTCTTTAAGCTGCCGCCGGATCTGTATTTCGGAGAGGCTGCCGGTGTGGCGGTCAATTCAAAGGGGCATGTTTTCGTCTTCTCTCGTGGCGGCACGGCCGGCCCGGCCTACGGTGCGGCGGCGGCCCAGTTATTCGAGTTTGACGCCGATGGGAAGTACGTCCGTGAGATCGGCCATCATCTGTACGCATGGAGCTTTGCCCATGCTGTCAAGGTAGACAAGGAAGACAACATTTGGGTCGCCGACAAGGGATCGGACATGGTTATCAAATTCAATCCGGAAGGCCGGGTGTTGATGGTCTTCGGACGAAAGCAGGAAGCCTCCGACGAGGGCACTGGTCCGCTCAAACACCCCAAGCCGCCGCTGCCGCCGATCGACGGGGAGTTTCGCCAGGTCACCGATATGGCTTGGGACTCAGCAGGCAATATTTATATCAGCGACGGTTACGTCAATTCCCGGATAGCCAAGATCGATAAAGACGGAAACTGGATCAAGTCCTGGGGCGAACCGGGCACCGGTCCGGGCCAGTTCAATACACCGCACAGTATCGCAACGGATGATGCGGACAACGTGTATGTGGCCGACCGCGGCAACGGTCGCATTCAGGTTTTCGATGCAGATGGCAGGTTTCAGCGCGAGATCCACATCAACGTGCCGTACGATCACAATGTTCGCCCATGGATGGGAAACAAAGCATCCGAAGTGCCCGTCACTGCTGAAGCTCCGGCGCCCTTGAACAAGACCATGTTGAACGGCTCTCCGTGGGCGATTTGCATCACGCCGGGGCCCCATCAGGTGCTTTATGCTTCCGATGGTTATCCGGGGCGCATCTATAAACTCAATTTGGATGGCAAAGTGCTCGGCGTGCTTGGCTCCAGCGGCCACGGTGCTGGCCAGTTTGGTTGGATTCACGAACTGGCTTGCCCGTCTGAGAACGTTCTATATGCTGCCGAATTGCTGAACTGGCGGGTGCAGAAATTGACCCTTGAGCAAACGCCGTAATCCCGACCAACTGCAGGTGACAACTGGATCCACTAC
>Ga0181528_10002030_pt1 | contig 12431 bp, 11 predicted proteins | sample PEATcosm2014_Bin_47_FD_119742 | JGI IMG/M metagenome (GOLD analysis project Ga0181528, IMG submission 119742) | Peatland microbial communities from MTU Mesocosm Facility, Houghton, MI, USA - PEATcosm2014_Bin10_10_metaG | ecosystem: Environmental > Terrestrial > Soil > Wetlands > Peat | place... | reverse complement strand
GAGGAGGCGTTCGCCACCCTGCGCGACGCCGGGGTAAGGATCTGCCTGACCACGGGCTTCTCGCCCGCCACCCGTGACCGGATCATCGACACCCTCGACTGGGCCGGGCGGATCGACCTCGCCCTGTCTCCCGCCGACGCCGGCCGGGGACGGCCCTGGCCGGACATGATCCTCACCGCGGTGTTGCGCCTGCGGATCGACGACGTGGCCGAGGTCGCCGTGGCCGGTGACACCGCGTCGGACCTGCTGGCCGGCACCCGCTCGGGCGCCTCGGTCGTGGCCGGCGTGCTGACCGGGGCCCACACGGCCGAGGAGCTCGGCGACGCCCCCCACACCCACCTGATCGACTCGGTCGCCGAGCTGCCGGGGATCGTGCTCTAGCACCACTCCCCCGGATGCCGCCCCCGGTCACGATGTCGGTCCGGTCGGGGGACGTCCGACCCCGAAGGAGTGGATCGAGTCGAGGTTCTGGAACCCGATGATCCGGCCGATCGCCACCCCGACCGTCTCCTTGGCGTAGTACGGGACGGCGGAGAGCCCGTGGATGGGTGACGTCTGGGTGGGCGTCGGATGGGGCGTCAGGCCCACCGACGAGGCGATGGCCATGCTGCGGTCCTCGTGGAACTTGTCGGTCACGATCAGCACGTCCGTCTCGCCCCGTGGAATCAACAGTTGGGCCGCATCCGACAGGTTCTCCCACGAATCGCGGCCGCCGGCCTGCAGGATGTCCCGGGCCGGGATCCCGACCGACTCGAGGTACCGGGCGCCGGCCTCCGCCTCGGTATAGGTGTCCCCCGGCTCCTTGGAGCCGGTGACCACGATCGTCGACGAGTAGCGCTGGTGCCACAGCAGCGCGGCCTGCTCCAGACGGGCCTGGAGATCGGGGGAGGGCACCCCGTTGTACTGGGCCGCCCCCATGACCACGATGGCCCCGGCCGCCTGCGGCGCGTACTGCTGGCCCGTCCGCCACACCTGCCACGCCGTGACGACCAGGTAGACGACGACGGCGATGAGCAGCCATTTGAGGAGCTTGAGCAGGAGCCGGAGCATACGGACGGCGAACAGCGCGAGGCCGGCGTCAGCCGGGATCAGCGGTCCGGGCCGGTGGAGGACGGCCGATGGGTCATGACGGAGGTGAGGGGACCTCGGCCAGGCGGTCGGCGGCGGCGGCCAGTCGGGCCAGGGTGCGGTCCGGGCCGAGCACCTCGAGTGCCTCGAAGAGCGGCGGACCGACGCGGCGGCCGGTGACGGCCACCCGGATGGGCGCCTGCGCCTTGCCCAGCTTGCGACCTACCGATTCGGCGACCTCGAGGGTGGCGGCATGGAGGGCGTCGGGCGTCCAGTCGGCGCGCAGGCCTTCGTAGGCGGCCGTCGCCGCGGCCAGGATGGTCGGCGCCGCCTCGTCGCCGACCATGGCCTTGGCCCACGAGTCGGGATCGATGTCGGGAGCGTCGAGGAAGAGGAAGTCGACCATGGCCGGCACGTCGCCCAGGACGGCGACCCGCTCCTGGACGACCGGCGCCATCACCCGGAACGTCGCCTCGTCGAAGGCCCCGGCGGGCCACGGGGCCCGGTCGCCCTCGGTCCAGGGCCGGCACGCCTCGACGAAGTCGTCGAGGGGGAGGGCGCGGATGTACTCGCCGTTCATGTGCGTCAGCTTGGCCACGTCGAAGAACGCCGGGGAGTGGTTGACCTCGGACAGGTCGAACCAGACCACCATCTGGTCGCGGGTGAAGATCTCGGACTCGTCGTTGGGCGGGCTCCAGCCCAGCAGGCCGAGGTAGTTCACGAACGCGTCGGGCAGGTACCCCTGATCGCGGTAGGACTCGACGGCGACGGGGTCCTTCCGCTTCGACAGCTTCTTGCGCGCCTCGTTGACCAGCATGGGCAGGTGGGCGAAGACGGGCAGGGGTGGCGTGGGCCGGCCCGCGGGTCCGCACGAGTCGTCCGTGGTCCATCCGGTACCGGCCAGCGAGCCCCATACGAGGATGTTCTTGGGGGTGGTCGGCAACAGGTCCTCGCCCCGGATCACGTGGGTGATGGCCATGTCGATGTCGTCGACGACATTGGCCAGCACGAAGAGGGGGGCGCCGTTGCCCTTGACCGCCACGAAGTCGTCCATGGCCGCGCAGGGGAACTCGACGTCGCCCCGGATCACGTCGGGGACGATGACCGTTCCCTCGTCGGGGGTGGCGTAGCGCAGGGCCCGTCCCTCCCCCCGGGCCAGGCCGAGGTGACGGCAGTGGCCGTCGTAGCCGGGGGTGAGGATGCCGGCCGCCTTGTTGCGGGCCGAGACCTCCTCGTGCGTACAGCCGCAGGCGTAGAGGAGACCGGCGTCCCACAGGGCGTCGACCGCCTCGTGGTACCGGGCGTTGCGGAGCGACTGACGGTACGGCCCCTCGTCGGCGTCCATGCCCAGCCAGTGGAGGGCGGAGAGGATGCCGTCCACCCACTCCTCGCGGTTGCGCTCGGCGTCGGTGTCCTCGATCCGGAGCACGAAGGTGCCACCCGACTGCCGGGCCACCAGCCAGTTGAACAGCGCCGTCCGGGCGCTCCCGACGTGGAAGTAGCCGGTGGGCGACGGAGCGAAGCGGACCCTCGGGGTGCCGGTAGCCACCCCGGCCTTACTCGTCCTCGACGATGGTGATGGCGCCCGTCGGGCAGCCGTTGGCGGCCTGGCGGACCTTCTCGCGGAGGTCTTCGCCGGGGTTCTCGTTCAGCACGTAGAGGAACCCGTCGTCGCGGACCTCGAAGACCTCGGGTGCGATCCCCATGCAGACGGCATTGCTGGCGCACTCGTCGTAGTCCACGACAATTTTCATGGTGTCCCTCCGGGAGCTCGGCGAAGACGCCCACTGTACCGGTCCGCCGGGACCCGGCCGGGACACGGCCGGGCTGCTAGAACACCCCCATGGCGACGACCGACGGCCCCTCCCGACCCAGCCCGCGCCCCGGGGCCCGGGCCGTGGCCGTGGGCGTGCTCCTGGCCGTCGGGCTCCTGGCCGCGGCCTGCTCGTCGGGTGGGTCGGCGACCGGCTCCACGACGACGTCGACCCGCCCGGCCCCGTCCACGACGGGGTCGACGGCCGTCGGCACCGGACTGCCACCGATCCGCCACGTCTTCGTCATCGTGCTGGAGAACGAGGACTACGCCGACACCTTCGGGGACCCGTCAGCCGATCCGTACCTGGCCACCGTGCTGCCGAGCTCGGGGGCCCAGCTGAGCGAGTACCACGCCATCGGTCACTTCTCCAACGACAACTACATCGCGCTGATCTCGGGCCAGGCTCCCAACCCGGACAACCAGTCCGACTGCCAGGTGTTCAGCGACTTTCCGGCGTCGGCCACCGTCGCCGCCGACGGGCAGATCAGCGACTCGGGCTGTGTGTTCCCCTCCACCGTGCCGACCGTCGCCGACCAGCTCGACGCCGCCCACCTGACGTGGAAGGCCTACATGCAGGACATGGGCAACGTCCCCTCCCGCGAGTCGGCCGTCTGCGGCCACCCGGTCGTGGGCGCCGCCGACCTCACCCAGACGGCGGTCCCCGGCGACGGCTACGCCACCCGGCACGACCCGTTCGTCTACTTCCACTCGATCATCGACGACACCGCCCTGTGTGACGCCCGCGTCGTCCCCCTCGGTTCCTCCACCGGAGCGTTGCCCGCGTCGGCCCCCGCCGGCACGACGGGCCTCGCCACCGACCTGAAGAAGGTCGCCACCACCCCCAACCTCAGCTTCATCACCCCGAACCTGTGCGAGGACGGACACGACGTCCCCTGCGTCAACCAGACCGGGGGACCCACGGCCGGTGCCAACATCGACGACTTCCTGTCGACCTGGGTACCCCTCATCACCCACTCGCCGGCCTTCGTCCGGGACGGCCTCCTGATCGTCACCTTCGACGAGGCCGACTCGACGGGCCCGAGCGCGGACGCCTCGGCCTGCTGCAACGAGCAGCCCGGGCCCGCGTCCGCCCTGCCGGGGCTGTCCGGGCCCGGCGGCGGCCGGATCGGGACCGTGCTCGTGTCGCCGTTCATCCGGCCCGGCACCCTGACGGCGGTGCCCTACAACCACTACTCCACCCTCGCCACGATCGAGGACCTCTTCGGCCTGGCCAAGCTCGGACAGGCCGCCACCGTCACCAGCACCTTCGGCCGCGACGTCTTCAGCGGCTATCGCGCCCCCGGAGCCGCCTGACCGACGGGACGCCCGTCGGGCCGCCGACGTACAGTCGGGAGCATGTGCCGCAACATCACCATCCTCCGCGGTCTCGATCCCCCGGCCACGCCCGAGGAGGTCGAGGCCGCCGCCCTCCAGTACGTGCGCAAGGTGGGTGGGATCCAGTCCCCCTCGCCGGCCACCCGGGCGGCCGTCGACCGGGCCGTCCGGGCCGTGGCCGAGGCCACCGCCGCCCTCCTGGACGAGTTGCCCGACCGTCGTCGGCCCCCGACCACCGTGCCGCCCATGCGACGCCGGGCCGCAGCCAGCTCCTGACGGCCGTCCGGCTCACTCCCCGTCGAGCGACAGGGTGCGGTTGAGCGCGACCGACTCGAGCATGCGCCGGTCGTGGGTGACGAGCAGCAGCGTGCCGTCGAACGTCCGGAGGGCCGCCTCGAGTTGCTCGATGGCCGGCAGGTCCAGGTGGTTGGTGGGCTCGTCCAGGACGAGGAGGTTCACCCCGAGCGCCTGAAAGACGGCCAGCTCGGCCCGGGTCCGCTCACCCGGCGACAGCGTCCCGGCCGGACGGGTCACCTGCTCGGCCTCGAGGCCGAACTTGGCCAGGAGGGAACGGGCCTCGGACACCGTCACCCCGCAGCGGTCACCCACCTCGCGGACGAGATCGCGGCTGCCGCCGAGCGCGCGCCGGTCCTGGCCCAGCACCCCGGGGACGACACTCGGGCCCATCCACCGCTCGCCGGCCGACAGGGGGACCGTCCCGAGGACGGCACCGACCAGGGTCGACTTGCCCGTGCCGTTGGCCCCCGTCACGCCGAGCCGGTCGCCCCAGGCGACCTCCAGGTCGAGGGGGCCGAGCACGAACGGGCCACGGGTGACCACCGCACCGGTCAGGCGGGCGACGACCGCGCCGGCCCGGGCCGTCTCCTCGATGGTGAAGCGGAGGTCCCAGCCCTCCCAGGGCTTCGCCACCTCGTCGAGGGCGGCCATGGCCCGCTCGGTCCGGCGGGCCTTGGACGCCAGCTTCTCGGTCCGGTTGATCCGGAAGTCACGTTGGGCCTTGTCGTTGTCACGGGGGGACCGCGTCTCGCGGGCGACGCCGGACGTGGCCCACTGACGCTGGCGCTCGGCCCGTTGCGCGAGATCCGACCGGGTGCGCCGGTACTCCTCGTAGGACTGCTCGGCCCGCCGGCGGGCCGTGGCCCGCTCCGCCTGGAAGCCGGCCCAGCCGCCGCCGTACTCCCGGGCCGTGTGGTCGTGCTCGTCGATCTCGAGGACGGTCGACACCGTCCGTTCGAGGAACGCCCGGTCGTGGGAGACGATGACCATCCCCCCGCGCCGGCGCCCGATCCACGCCTCCAGGTGGCCGAGGCCCTCGAAGTCGAGGTCGTTGGTGGGCTCGTCGAGCAGGGTGACCCCGAAGCGCGACAGCACGATGGCCGCCAGGGCGACCTTCGCCTCCTGCCCCCCGGACAACGTCGCCGTCTCCCGGCCGGCCGTGCCGGCGTCGAGCCCCAGATCGTCGAGAACCGCGTCGATCCGGGCGTCGAGGTCGGCGGCCCCCAGCGCATTGAAGCGCTCGAGCGCCGTCTCGTAGCGGGCCTCGGCGGCCCGGGTGGCCTCCACCAGGGCGGCCGCCGCGGCGGCCAGTTCGTCCTCGGCCGCCCGGGCACCGGTGCGCCGGGTCAGGAGCCCGCGGACGGTCTCCCCCGGCACCTGCTCGTGCTCCTGGGCCAGATAGCCCACCGTGGCGGCCGGGGGGTCGAGGGTGACCGAGCCGGCGTCGGGCGGATCGATGCCGGCCAACAGGCGGAGCAGGGTGGTCTTGCCCACCCCGTTGGGGCCGGTGACACCGACGCACGCCTGCGGCCCGACGGTCAGGGAGATGTCGGAGAGGATCGTGCGGCCACCACGGTCGTGGCTGAGGGAACGGGCCACCAGCGTGGCGGCGGGGGCCGCCTCGGCACGGGGGGCCGGCGGCGTGGGGCGTGACGTGGGCATGGGGTACCTCCGGGACCGGAACGCAGGACGGGACGGGGTCGACCGGTGCTCACTTCACGCTGTCGATCGTACTCCTGTCCGCCCCCGCCCCCTGTCCGCCGCCGATGCCGTGCCGGTGTCGGCTAGGGCTTCTCGCTCCCGACCACCCACATGGCGAAGAACTGCGAACCGCCGCCGTACGCCTGGCCGAGGGCCAGCTTGGCCCCGTCGACCTGGTGCTCGCCGGCCTGGCCGCGCACCTGCATGGCCGCCTCGAGGAAGCGGAGCATGCCCGAGGCCCCGATGGGGTTGGAGGACAGCACGCCGCCCGAGGCGTTCCAGGGGATGTCGCCGTCGAAGGCGGTCGCCCCGGACTCGGTCAACTTCCATCCCTCGCCCAGGTCGCAGAACCCGAGGTTCTCGAGCCACATCGGCTCGTACCAGCTGAACGGCACGTAGACCTCGGCGCAGTCGAACTGCGCCCGGGGGTCGGTGATGCCGGCCTGGGCGTAGACGTCCGCCGAGCAGTCGCGTCCGGCCTGCGGGTTGATCTGGTCCCGTCCGGCGAACATGGTGGGCTCGGACCGCATGGCCGTCCCGTGGATCCACGCCGGCGGGTACGCCCCCGAGACGGCGTCCTCGGCGGCCAGCACCATGGCGGCGGCGCCGTCGGAGGACGGGCAGGCCTCGAGGTACCGCAGCGGGTCCCACAGCATCATCGAGTCCTCGACCATCTTCATGTCGATGTCGGCCAGGTGCAGGTGGGCGTACGGGTTCCGCATGGCGTTCTTGCGGTCCTTGACCGCCACCATGCGGCCGATGTAGTCGGGGGCGCCGGAGCGGCGCATGTAGGCGCGGATGTGCGGGGCGAAGTAGCCCCCGGCCCCGGCCAGCAACGGCGCGGCAAACGGCTGGGGGACCGACAGCGCCCACATGGCGTCCGAGTCGGACTGCTTTTCGTAGGCGACGGTCAGCACCCGCTTGTGGATGCCGGACTTGACCAGGTGCGCGGCCACCAGCGCCGTCGAGCCGCCGACCGAGCCGGCGGTGTGGACCCGGATCATCGGCTTGCCCACCGCGCCGAGGGCCGGTGCGAGGTAGATCTCCGGCATCATGTTGCCCTCGAACATGTCGGGGGCCTTGCCGATCACCACGGCGTCGATGTCCGACCAGCCGAGGTCGGCGTCGGCCAGGGCCATCTTGGCCGCCTCGCGCACGAGCCCGGCGATGGACACGTCGTCCCGCTTGGCCTTGTGGTGGGTCTGACCCACTCCGATGACTGCACAGCGCTCTGCCATCACTCACCCTCCAGGACGCACACGAGATTCTGTTGGAGACAGGGACCCGACGTGGCGTGGGCCACGGCCCGGTCGGCATCGCCGGCCCGGATGCGGCTCGCCGCCTCGCCGATCCGGATCAGGCCCGCCGACATCAGCGGGTTGGCGGCCAGCGGGCCCCCCGACGGATTGACGACCACCGAGTCGTCGAGGCCGAGCGCCTCCTTCACGATGATCTCCTGGTGGGCGAAGGGGGTGTGCAGCTCGGCGATGTCCACCTTGCCGTCGGCCACGCCCGCCACCGCGGCGGCCGTGGTCGTGGACGGTGACACGGTCAGGTCCCGGGCGCCGAGCGAGTGCGTCTCCATGCGGTGGTCGAAGCCGGTGATCCACACCGGCCGCTCCGACCAGCGGGCGGCCTTGTCGCCCGCGGCCAGGACGATGGCCGCGGCCCCGTCGGTGATCGGCGGGAGGGCGTGGCGCCGCAGCGGGGACACCACGTAGTCGTCCTCGAGCAGCACCTCGACCGGCACGTCCTTGGCCACCTGGGCGTTGGGGTTCGCCAGGGCGTCACGACGGGACCGGGCGGCGATCGCCGCGAAGTCGGCCTCGGTGGCCCTGCCCGAGTCGATGAGTGCCCGGGCCTGTAGGGCACTGAGGCTGACGATGTCCGGCCACAGCGGCGCCTCGTAGTACGGGTCGAGCTGCAGCGTCAGGATCTCGTTCAGGTCGCCGAGCGACGAGCGGCCGAACGAGTAGACGAGGGCGGCGTCGATCTCGCCCTCCTGGAGCAGTACCCACGCCTCGTACAGCGCCCAGGCGCCGTCCATCTCCACGTGGGACTCGGAGCGGGGCGGCCACACGCCGATGGCGTCGAGGGCCATGACGAAGCTGAACGGACCACCGATCAGGTAGTCGGTCGACCCCGAGCAGATGAAGTCGACGTCGTCCTTGGTGATCCCGATGTTGCCGAAGACCTCGGCGATGACGGGGTGCAGGCCCTCGGCCTCGTTGCGCTCGTTGTCCCGACGGACGCTCCGCGACTGGGCGAACGAGGCGATGGAGACGGGACGGACGGTCCTTCCGGCGGCGCTCACAGGTACTCCTTGTAGGTCTCGTAGTCGGCATCCGGCTCGCCGTTCGGCCGGAAGTAGCGGACCGAGGCCAGGGACGGGACGAGCTCGGACTCCTCGACCCAGACGGCCTCCACCCGCATGCCCATGCGGATCTGGTCGGTGGGGATCTCCTGGATCAGCCCCATGAACGAGAGGTTGGCCCCGTCGAGGAGGATCTGGGCGCAGATGTAGGGGATCTCGATGGACTGGCCGGCGAAGGGCACGTTCACCACGCAGAAGGTGGTCACGGTGCCGGAGTTGCCGAGCAGCACGTCCTCGGTCGTGGGCACGCCGTCGGTGGGACACGTGCCCCGGCTCGGCACGTAGACCTTTCCGCAGGTGCCGCAGCGCTGGCCGAGGAACTCACCGCGCTCGAGCCCCCGCAGGAACTTCGACTGGGCGATCCCGGGGGTGAACTCGAAGTCGAGCCCGATCGGGGTGGCCAGGGTCGTGACCGGGCCCTGGTCGGTGGTCTCGTCGGCCATCAGGCGGCACCTCCCTCGAGGACGAACGCCTCGATGTCGGCCATCGAACCGATGCGCTCGGAGGCCGGGCGGAACTTCGCCGTGACCCGGGCCCCGGTGGACAGGGCCTCGGGGCCGGAGGCGCTGACGGCGTGGAGCATGGCGGTGTCGGCGCCGTCGAGTGTGATGAGGGCCCAGGCGAACGGGGTCTGCAGCGGGTGCTTGCGCAGCGGGTGGGACACCCACGCCCACGACTCGACGACCCCCCCGGGGCCGACGTCGACCAGGTCGCCGACGTCGTCGCCGGTGATCGGGTCGTACTCGGTCGGCGGGACCACGATCCGGCCGTCGGTGCCGGTGGCGCCCACGAACCGTCCGTCGCGCAGCGCGGTCAGGAAGGCACCGATGACGGGACCGGTGGAACGCGAGTACGGGTATTCGAGCCGGTGCTCGGCGTGCAGGACCTCACTGTCGGCCATGTGGAACTCCCCCTGGCGTGCGGCGAACGTGACCGACGAAATGTAGAACAGATTTCAGTTTTGTGCCTACCGTCCGTCACGTCCCCGTCCCCGGGGCCCGCGGCGGGTGCGCCCGGGGGCGCCGACCGGCGGTACCGTGCACCCCATGGCCGACACCGCCCCCGCCACCCGGCGTCCCAACATCCTGCTCGTCGTGTCCGACCAGGAGCGCCAGCGCTCGTGGCTGCCGCCGGGCACATCGCTGCCCTGGCGGGACCGGCTCCGGGCCGAGGGCCTCGAGTTCACCGACTACTTCACCCACTCGTCGCCCTGCTCGCCCAGCCGGGCCAGCCTCTTCACGGGGCGCTACCTGCCGGGCCACGGGGTGCTCGACAACGTGATCATGCCGGAGCACGACGAGCTGCCGACGTCGACGCCCACCCTGGGCTCGCTGCTCGCCGGGGCCGGCTACCGGTCGTCCTACATCGGCAAGTGGCACCTCTCCCACGCCCCCCACCCGGACATGGAGGCCTACGGCTTCGCCGACTGGGACGGCAACGACCGGCACTTCATGGGCTGGGCCGGCACCGGGGTCCACTTCGACCCGATCATCGCCTCCAACGCCGCCCACTGGCTGACCGAGCACGCCGGGGCCGCCGACGACGGCGCCGAGCCCTGGTTCCTGACGGTGGCCCTCGTGAACCCCCACGACGTGATGTGGTTTCCCGTGGACCAGCCGGGCTACGAGGAGCGCCACCCCGAGGACGTCGCCCACATCCGCCAGGTGCTGGAGTCGGCGGCCTGGAAGGACGACGAGACCCTGCCCGTCTACCGCGAGCCGTACCCCGAGGTCTGCGACCGCCTGCCGGCCAACTTCGGCGACCCGCTCCACGCCAAGCCCGAGGCCCACCGCCAGTGGCGGTGGGACCAGCAGCACGGACTCATGGGATACATCGACCCCACCGACACCGCCTCGTGGCTGCGCCACCTCGACTACTACGTCCACCTCCACCACCTGGCCGACGAGAGCCTCGGCACCGTGCTCGGTGCCCTCGAGGCGTCGGGGGCGTGGGACGACACCGTGATCATCTTCACCTCCGACCACGGCGACATGTGCGGATCCCACGGCCTGCGCTCCAAGGGTCCGTTCGTCTACGACGAGATCATGCGGGTACCGCTGTACGTGAAAGTCCCCGGCACCACCGCACCCGGCACGGTGACGTCGGCCCTCGGCTCCCACGTGGACCTGGCGGCCACCGTCTGCGCCCTCGCCGGTGTTGACCCGGCGACGGCCGCCTCCACGGTCCAGGGGCGCGACCTCACCCCCGTCCTCGCCGATCCGACGGCCACGGTCCGCGACCACATCCTGTTCGCCCAGGACTCGGCCCAGACCACCAATCTGAACACCGTCCGCTACGCGCTGCGCGGTTTCTTCGACGGCCGGGAAAAGTACGCCCGCTACTACGGGGTGGGCGGCGGCAAGCCGGGCACGGGGCTGTGGGGCAGGTCGCCGGGCGCCAAGCTCTTCGACGTCGACTGCGCCTTCGACGACAACGACCACGAGTGGTACGACCAGGACACCGACCCCCACGAGCTGGAAAACCTGGCCAACGACCCGGCGCGGGCCGGCGCCCTGCGCGACCGGTACGAGCGCCTGCTCGCCTACGAGCGGGAGTCGTTCGTCACCTTCCCGTCCTGACGGCCCCGCCGGCGGCGGCCGGACGGCGGGTCCCGCCTACAGGAAGTCGCGGGCCGGGTCGGTGTCGTCCTGCAGTTTCCGCTGGACCGGGCCGGCGTCGGGACCGGCCAGCGCGAAGCCGACGAGGGGGAAGACCAGTACCGAGACCATGCCCGCCCCGACCAGGGCGGTGGCGTTGACGGGCAGCATGCGGTGGGTGGCCAGGCCGATCTCGCTGATGACGACCAGCAGCGGGAGCGCCGTCGCCTGGAGGACCCCGATCGAGACACGCTGGCGGAACGTGAGCACCTTCACGTAGACGAACAGGGCGGGCAGACCCCGGACCACCAGGAACAGCCCCAGGAAGATCGGCACCCGCTCGAGGCAGGCCGAGCTGTGGAACAGGGCGTGGGCGTGGAACTCCATGCCGCTCACCACGAAGAAGACGGGGATGAGGAAGCCGAAGCCGATCGACTCGAGGCGGGGCTGCATGGCCACGGCCTGGTCACGATCGAAGGCGATGCGGACGATGAGCCCGGCGGCGAAGGCACCCAGCAGGATCTCGAGGCTCAGCGACGACGCGATGAGCACGAGCCCGGTGATGAGCAGGAGCACGATGCGCACGGGCAGCTGGGTGGAGGTGCCGAGTTGGCGCTGCAGCGTCTCGACCATCCGCGGGGGCTGGGGCCGGGACGCCAGGAACGCCACACCCACGGTCATCACCACGAAGAGGACGAGGAGCCCGAGCTCGACCGCGGGGCTGGACGCCCCCAGCAGGACCGTCACCGCCAGCACGGGCCCGAACTCCCCCGCCGTGCCGGACGCCACGAGGAACTTGCCGAAGGGCGACTCGATCATGTCGCGGTCCCGCAGCATGGGCAGGAGGGTGCCCACGGCCGTCGTCGTCAGCGACAGGCCGATCAGCAGGCTGGAGATCACGTAGCCGGAAAGCAGCAGGACGATGCCCACCGCGAGGCCGAGCACGAGTGACACCAGCCAACCGACGATCCCGCGGTTCAGCGGCTCGCCGGACAGCTTGCCGAAGTCGATCTCGTAGCCGGCCATGAAGAACAGGAAGCAGATCCCGAGCGTGGACAGGCCGGTGACGAACGCGTCCGGATGGGCCCAGCCGAGGACGTCGGGCCCGATCAGGATCCCGAAGATGAGCTCGAAGAGCACGCTCGGGACGCGCCAGCGCCGCAGTACCTCCGAGCACAGGGGAGCGACGACGACCGCCAGTGCGATTGCGAAGACCGAGATGGCCGTCGTGTAGGACATGGGT
>Ga0181528_10002029_pt1 | contig 12436 bp, 10 predicted proteins | sample PEATcosm2014_Bin_47_FD_119742 | JGI IMG/M metagenome (GOLD analysis project Ga0181528, IMG submission 119742) | Peatland microbial communities from MTU Mesocosm Facility, Houghton, MI, USA - PEATcosm2014_Bin10_10_metaG | ecosystem: Environmental > Terrestrial > Soil > Wetlands > Peat | place... | reverse complement strand
GCTCGCCAGCCAGGCCGAGCAGCTCCAAAGCACCATCGAATTCTTCAAGGTTTCCGACGACCCCGGCCGCACCGCCAGCCTCGCCGCCCACCGGGCCAAGGCTCACGTCCAGGTCGCGCATTCAAATGTGCACGTCGGCAAACCCGCCCCGGCGCACAACGGCAAGTTTGCCCCTGCGCAGGCTTCCAAGGCCGCGCCTGCTGAGAACGGCCACCAAACCAAGTCAAAGGCCAAGGCCACCCCGGGCGTCATGATCGACCTGGACGCCAATGGCCACGACGACTCCGACGGCAATTTCGAGCGTTATTGAGCCGAATTCATTCGAATTGTAGGAAGCGAGCTTGCTCGCGATTTCGAAGCAGCCTTCGCCCGTAGGCGGGCTTCCTACACCGATCACCCGCCCAATCCACTTAACGCTTCAAAATTGAAAGGACCTGCAATGAGCACGGCCAAAATTACCGAAACCGCCCGTTACCTGACCTTCCGCCTGGGCAACGAGCTGTTCGCCATCAATGTCTTCAAGGCGCGCGAGGTTCTCGACCTCTCGCACATCACCCGAGTACCCACGGCGCCCGGCTACCTGCGCGGCGTTGTCAACGTCCGCGGGAACGCCATCCCTGTCGTCGACCTGCGCAGCAAGTTCGGCATGGCGCAGACCGCCGACACCCTTCACACCCGCATCATCGTCATGGAGCTGCAGATTGACAACGAGCAGGTGGTGGTGGGCGGCCTCGCCGACGCGGTGCACGAGGTGCTCGAGCTCGAGCCTCACGAGATCAACGATCCGCCCTCACTCGGGATGCGCTGGCGCACCGACCTCATCCTCGGCATGGGCCGGCGCGATGACCGGTTCACCATCATACTCGACATCGAACGCGTGTTCTCCTCCGAGGAGATCGGCGCCCTGGTCGAGAGCACCGCTCCCGTGGCGGCGGTGGCCTGAATTGCACGTTAACAGATGAATGTGCGGCGGGGTCGCTGACCCCGCCTTTGTGTGTCGCGGCGGGGCCGGGCGCCCCGCCCTGCAAGCGCCCATTGAAAGAGACTACCCATTCAGATTCGACCGCCCTTTGTGTCCCTGTGTCTTTGTGGTGAACCCGTCTCCAGGAATCCCCTCACCCGCTCCGCACTGTGGAAAACATCACACTCACTCCCAAGCAATTTGAGGACTTCCGCGAAATCATCTCGGGACAGCTCGGCATCAAAATGCCGGCGACCAAGCAGGTGATGCTGCAAAGCCGTCTTCATCGCCGACTGCGCGAACTGGGGATGGAGAGCTTCGCGGAATACCACGCGCGTTTCTTCAGCGATCCGGATCATCAGTCTGCAGAACTCGAGCATCTCCTCAATCTCGCCACCACGAACAAGACTGATTTCTTCCGCGAACCCGACCACTTCGACGTGCTTGCCCACACGGTCCTCTCCGAGTGGCTGCGCAATCCGTCGGGTCATGTATTTCGCGTGTGGTGCGCAGGCTGCGCCACCGGTGAGGAAGCCTACACCCTGGCAATGGTCCTGTTGGAGCAGCAAACGAACTTTGATTTCGAGTTCTCCATCCTCGCCACCGACGTCTCCACCCGCGCGCTGGAGGTTGCCATGCGGGCCGTCTACAATTCCAAGCAGGCCGAGCCCATACCGGCGCCGCTGAAGTCGAAATACCTGCTGCGCAGTCGCGATTCCGAATCCGAGCTTGTGAAGATCGCGCCGCACGTGCGGGAGCACATCCGTTTCGGTCATCTCAATTTTCTCGCCCCCGACTACGGAGTGAAGGACACGATGGACGTCGTGTTCTTTCGCAATGTGATGATCTATTTCGAACGCTCCACGCAACAGGAGGTCGTCACCAAGATCTGCCGGAACCTGCGCCCCGGCGGCCACCTTTTTGTCGCCCACTCTGAATCCTTGCAGGGTCTCGTGCTGCCGTTGCGCATGATCGGCCCTGCGGCCTACGTGCATGAGCCCGGAACCCCAGCGTTGTGAAGACAAACTCCTTCATCGCCCCGCCGGTTTCCGATGTTCCCGTGGAATTCAGTGAGGCCCTGCTCTGGGCCGGAGACATCGTCGTGGACAGCGCCCCGGTGCGCATGACGACACTGCTCGGGTCCTGCGTCACTGTCTGCCTGTTCGACGCGATCCGGCAATGCGGCGGGATGAACCACTTTCTCGTGCCGCGCGGCGGCAACACCGCAATCCACGGCGAATGGTCCACCGGCCACCTCGTCGACCGCATGCGTGCGCTCGGGTGTGCCATGGGCGATTTGCAGGCGAAGGTATTCGGCGGTGGCAGTCCGCTTCGACTCGAAAACGAAGCGCTTGCGGTGGGTTCCGCAAATGTCGCAGTCGCCCGGGAAGTACTCGCGGACCGCGGAATCCCGATTGTTGCCGAGCGCATCGGCCACAACGGAGGGCTCCGCCTTTTTTTTGAAAATTGGACCGGCGCCGTTTGGGTGCGCCTGAACGCCCCAGGAGGAAGCAAATGAACAATCAGATAAAAGTGCTGGTGGTGGACGACTCCCCCGCCGTGCGACAAACCATGACCGAAGTGCTGTCGGCCGATCCTGACATCACCGTGATCGGTGCCGCGGCAGACCCCTACCAGGCCGTCGCAATCATGCGCGACAGCGCGCCCGACGTGATCACGCTCGACATCGAGATGCCCCGAATGGACGGGCTGACGTTTCTGCAGCGGATCATGACACAGCATCCGATCCCGGTCGTGATCTGCTCAAGCCACGCCACGGACGGATCCGAAGCAACGCTGCGCGCGCTCGAATACGGCGCCGTGGACATCATCACAAAGCCAAAGATTGCGACCGAGACGTTCCTCGCCGAGGCCCAGATCACCATTTGCGACGCGGTCAAGGCCGCCGCCAGGGTCAGGCCGGATCGTCTGGCAGCCCGCACCGCCTCGCGGAAGAAACTCACGGCCGACGCCATTCTCGCCAAGGCCGCCCCGGGCGCGAAGGTTGCCGTCACCGACAAAATTGTAATCATTGGAGCCTCGACCGGCGGCACCGAGGCAATCGGCGCCGTGCTTGAGGCACTCCCGGCGGAATGTCCCGGGGTTCTGATTGTGCAGCACATGCCCGAAGGGTTTACCCGGTCCTTCGCGCACAGCCTTGATTCCTTCTGCCGTCTGAAGGTCCAGGAGGCCGCCGACGGCGACGCGGTCCAGCCGGGGAACGCGTACATCGCCCCGGGTGGAAAACACCTGCTGCTCAAGCGCACAGGTTCCCGCTTCTTCATCGAGGTGCGCGACGGGCCGCTCGTCAGCCGCCACCGTCCCTCCGTGGATGTGCTGTTCCGCTCAGCCGCTCGTTTCGCCGGGTCAAACGCAATCGGTGTGATCCTGACCGGCATGGGCGATGACGGCGCCCAGGGGTTGAAGGAAATGCATGATGCCGGCGCCCGCACGTTCGCACAGGACGAAGCTTCAAGCGTGGTTTTCGGGATGCCCAAGGAGGCCATCAGGCTTGGCGGCGTGGACAAGGTTCTTCCGCTTGGCGACATCCCCGCCGCAATCTTGCGTGCCTGTCAGGCCGCCCCCACTTCCACCTCCTCTCAAAAATGAAAACCATCCTTGTCGTCGACGATTTCGCGAGCGTCCGCTTCTTCCACCAGAGTCTGCTCAAACAGGCCGGCTTCGCAACCCTGCCGGCTCCGGACGGCGTCGAGGCGCTGGCCATGCTGGAGAAACACCCGATCGACCTGATCGTGCTCGATCTGCTCATGCCAAAAATGAACGGAGTCGACTTCATCCAGCGCATCAGGGCCGACGCCCGCTTCGCCAAACTTCCAATCCTTGTGATCACCTCGGAGGCCCAGAACGAGCAAGCGAAGAAGCTGCAGGGCGCACCGGGAATCTCCGTCATGGCCAAGCCCATCCTTCCCGCCGCGCTCATACAGGATGTGCGCCGCCTTCTGCCGGCATAGCGAAATCAACTGCGGTCGATCGGCAACCCCATCAATTCTTTCACAGGAGGTAACGGAGAGAACGGAGAGCGTACTCAAAGGCTCCAAAAGCGGAAGTTCGCTTCCTACACAGATCGATCCGCCCTTTCATCTCTTCCCGTTCGCGCGATTTCCCGATTTCTCCGTCACCGCTTTTCCGCCCTTCCTCAGATGCCCGCCGCCACTGCAATCGCACGCGCCTCCGCCCGACTCCGAACTGGAGTCCGGCGGTTCGCCCCCGCGCGCCTTGCGTTTTGGGCCGACCTCCGAACCACGGACCGTTTGCGAGACATGGTTCCCGGACTGGGGGCCTGCCAGGAGGACCTGCTGCGCTTCGGTCGCAAATCCGATGAGGATTTTACCGCGCTTGCACGCGGGCTCGGCGCATTGAACCAACACCTTTCCACCCTGCGTACGCAGGCGGAACAGCTCGAAGTCATCCTTGAGGACCGGGACGAGGATCATGCGGTCTCTTCCGCCACCGCCCTCTACAAGAGCTCGGTGGACCTCGTGCACGCAAGCATGGGAACTGCGCTTTCAGAGCAGGATCAGATCAAGGGCATCGAGGAACGTCTGACCCATGCCTGCAAGGCGCGCGACAGTTTCAAGCGAAACCACCTTCTGCTTCGCATCCTGACGATGACCATACGGATGGAAGCCTCCCGGATGACAGCCGACTACCAGGGGGTCTTTCTCAACGTTGCGGCCGCGATCAGTGAGATCGGCGAAAAAATCGCAACCGACACCGAAACGGCCTTCGAACGCATCGGGGCCGTCATCGCCGAGGCGAGGACGGAGCGCCACAATCTCCAGCATCTGGAACAAAGCCTCCTCGGCCGGGCCCACGACAGCATCCAGCGGATTGAACGGGAACTCGAATCCCTGAAGGTTCTGCTCCTGCCCTGCGTTGAGCAAAGTCGCGGCATCGGCAAGCTGTTCTCCGAGGTCGGCCCGACAACGCTGCGGACCCTTGCCTCGCTCCAGCACCAGGACATCGTCCGCCAGCAGCTCGAACACGTCGCGGCCGGCTTCGACGACATCCGTCGCCACCTGCAGGAGAGTCGATCACCCGGACATGAAAAGGCAAAGGTCGAAATCGATTACGTGCACCATGCGGCCAGCGTGCAAAAGGCGCACCTGCACACCGCGCGCATTGAAATAGAAGCTGCGGCGGAGGAGGTGACCGCGGGGCTGCGCGCGGTGCTTGCTGTCGGGGATCAGCTGCTCACCGACTTCACGGCGATGGAGACCGCCGGCAAGACGGCCTTCCAAGACTGCCATGTGGCGCAATTGTTTCGCGACGAGATCGGCCAGCTCGCGAGCATCGCCGACATGAGCGAGAAGGCGAACGACAAGATCTCGGGGCTGGTCGAACGGATCGCCGAGGTGGTGCGCGTCTTTTCGCAGGAAATATCCCATCACGAACTGGACGTCAAAATCGTCGCCCTCAACGCGCAGATTGCCGCCGCTCGCCTGCCATCCGCGGATGCGCTCAACAAGCTTGCCGAGGAAACGAGCATCATTTCCACGGAGAACGCGCAGGTCACACGCGACCTCGTGGCAGACCTCCAAACGAGCCTCGATTCCCTCATGGCCGTCAAGCGCGACGCCGACGAGTTCCTCGAAATTGTCACCAGCGAAAAGACCGAGCTCGAACGGGGTGTCCTCGTCGTCGGCGACCGGCTGGCTCGGCTCGGCGAGCGCGTCCAGTCCAAATCTTCGGAGGTCCGGCGTGAGTTCGAGGTCACCCACCGGGAGTCGGCCGCCCTCCTCGAAAATCTCAAATTCCCATCCCTCGTTGCGAGATGCTTTGAGCCAGCCGAGCTTCTGTGCGAGCGCCTGCTCTCCGCCACCGCCAGCCACGCGGATCCGAAGGCTCTCAGTGCAGAGGCGTCCGCCCGGCTCGAATCCCACCGGGAGCGCTACACGATGCGCAAGGAAAGCGCCACCCATGCAAACGCGCTGACGACCGTCGCGGCGGCTTCCGTGGCTCCTCAGGAGATCGAGCTCTTTGGCCCGGGTGAACCGCCGCCAGCTTCCAGAAGCCTGCCGGCGGAGCCTGCCGACAGCGAAAGAGCGAACGGAAATGCGGTCCAGTCCGTTCCTGTGGTGTCCGCCTCCGAGGCGGGTGCGCCGCCGGCCTCTCCAGCTCCGCACCCGAACGCAACGGTCGCTCCTCCACCAGCCGGTTCATCGGGTTTCGGCGACGGCATCGAATTATTCTGAACCAACGAAGACAATAACCATGAGCAAAGCGCGCATAATGATCGTTGAGGACGAACTCCCGGTGGCACGAATGATCGCGATCAGCCTGGCAAAGCTCGGCCATGAGGTCGTCGGGACCACCGCATTCTCACACGAGTCCATCGACCTCGCGGAACGCCTGCACCCCGACCTTGTGCTGATGGATATCGACCTCTCGGACGGATCCAGCGGCGTCGAAGCCGCCCAGTTGCTGCGAAGAAACTTCGCCATTCCCAGCGTCTTTCTGACCGGTCATGCGGACAGCGAAACGATGCAGCGGGCGAAAGTCGCCGAGCCGTTTGGCTACATCGTCAAGCCGTTCGAGGAATTTGAGCTCCAGACCACGCTCGAAACAGCGCTCAAGCTGCACTGCGCCGAAGTCCGCCTGACGCAATTCTCCAGGGCCGTCGAGCAGAGTCCGGCATCGATCGTGATCACCGACACGACCGGACGAATCGAATACGTCAATCCGCGCTTTACCGAACTCACCGGCTTCACAGCGACCGAGGCCATCGGGAAGAACCCAAGAATGCTCAAGTCAGGGGCACAACCTAAGGAATATTACCGCGCACTCTGGGAGACGATCACTGCAGGGCGCGAATGGCGTGGTGAGTTCTGCAACCGCAAGAAGAACGGGGACCTCTACTGGGAGCTGGCATCGATTTCGCCGGTTCGCGACGACGCCGGAAGGATCACGCATTTTCTCGCGGTCAAGGAAGACATCACCGCGCGGAAACAGGCTGAGGACGCGTTGCTCAAATCCCAGGCTGCGCTCCGCGAGACAAACTCCCAACTCGCGATTTCCGCAATCCGCTCCCGCGAGCTTGCGCTCGAAGCCGAAACGGCCAACCGGGCAAAAAGCGCATTCCTCACGAGCATGAGTCACGAGCTGCGCTCGCCCCTGAACGTGATCAACGGCATGGCGGCAACCCTTGCCGAGCAGACTTCGGACGCCGAAGGGAAAAGCGCGCTCAACCTGATCATTGAGAGCGGCGAAAACCTGCTGGGAATCATCGAGGAGATCCTCGATTACTCCGGTTTGCAGGCCGGCCAGCCTCGCATTGAACCAAAATCCTTCGAACTGCTCGGGATCGTCGCACAGGTCCTCCGAATGGCGGGAGAAGTCGCCCGGCGAAAACAGATCGACCTGGGCTTCAGCCTCGCGCCGGGGATGCCCGCATGCGTCGTTTCCGACCCGCGGCGGCTCCAGCAGGTGCTGCTCAATCTGGTGAGCAACGCCGTCAAGTTCACCGACCGCGGCCGCGTCCACCTCCATTGCTCCGCCCGCCCGGCGTCCGCGGGCCGGTGGCGTTTGTGCTTTGCCGTGAGCGACACAGGGAGTGGAATTTCAAAGGCCGAACTCGCCCGGCTTTTCCAGCCGTTCGCCCGAGGTTCAAGCCCTGGCGTCGCCCAGAAATCTGGTTCCGGGCTGGGCCTGGTAATCTCACGCACCTATGCGCGGCTGCTCGGTGGCGACATCATCGTGCGCAGCCGCCCGGGACGCGGCTCCGTTTTCCGGTGCACGATCGAAGCAGGCGACGCCGGTTCGCGGGTCACCGCCCTCGGTGGCATTGCTCCGGCCGGACCGAAGACTCGTCGCGCGCTGGTCGTCGTTGATGACAACCGCCAACGTCGGTTCCTTGCCGGTGCCATCCGCGCTTGGAACATGCCGGTCACGGTCCTTTCCGGGAAAAACGCAACCGGCGACGCCCTGCGAAACGCCGGCCCGGTCGATTTCGCCCTCGTCGACCCGGGGGTGTTGCGCGACCCATCAAGCGCTTTGGTCCGCTGGTTCGCTCCGGGAGCCCCCGGCTACACGGCTCACGTGGCCTGGTTGCACAGCTTCAATCCGCCGCCTCGGCCGGTGACTGGCGGCGCCTACCTGAACCTCGCCTTCCCGCTCGATCTCGGCGAACTCGCCCGTGCGCTGAGCAATCCCGACGCCGGCGGCCCGCCGGCGCCCGCCGCCGAGGGAGCACCTGCGCGAAAGACAAAGCTGGCTGAGCGGATTCCGTTGCGGATCCTCGCGGCCGACGACATCCGCACCAACCGCGAGATGCTGCGCATGATGATGGGGCACCTCGGCTACAAGCTGACCCTGGTGGAAAATGGAGCCGAAGTGCTCGCGATGATGAAACAGCAGCCATTCGATCTGATCCTGCTCGACGTGCAAATGCCGGTCATGGATGGCATCACCGCGGCCCGCGAGATTTGCCTCGCCCAGCCCGATCCCTCTCGCCGTCCGAAGATGGTCGCCATCACTGCAAATGCGCTGCCCGGCGACCGGGAGAAATGCCTTGCGGCAGGCATGGACGATTACCTGAGCAAGCCGGTTCTGCCCCGCCATATCGAGGTCTGCTTCTGCCGGCAGTTCCAGAAAGGCGCGGGAGTCACCCACACGGATACCGTCAAGGCCGCCGCGCCGGTTTCGAAGGACCCGCCTTTGATGGATCGGACGCACCTCAATACCGTGATGGAGGGTTCCACCCCAGCCCAGGTGGCCGAAACCCTTGCCGAACTGCAGGCGGCCACTCACGACGATTTTCTCCGCATCTGGCCCGAGGTGGTTGCCGCCTGCAATGATCATGACTCAACACGTCTGGCGTCGCTGACCCACGGCCTCAAGGGGTGCTTCCTGACACTCGGCTGGATGCGCATCTCGCAACGATGCATCGAGGTGCTCGGGCAGGCCCGCAAGGGCGAATTTGAGAAATGGGCAACCTTTCCCGCCGAACTAAAATGCCTCTTCAACGCGTCGAGCGCAGCGATGACCGATTCGATCGCCGCCCTTGCCCCATCGGCATCGTCCGCCGGAAATGATCCAACCACAAACGGAACAGGGCAATCGTTTCAAAACGTTCTCATGAACGCCAACCCATGAGCACCTTTTTGATCGAATCCGAAGGCTCTTCGCTCGTCCTCCGGCTGCAGGGCGAACTGACGATCGAACAGGCCCGCGAGTTGCACGCGGCGCTCGTCACGGCACTGCAGCCCGGCTGTGCATTCACCGTCGACGCCTCAGCAGTCACCCGCCTCGACGCCGCCATCCTGCAGGTGCTCGTGACCGCCGCCGGGAGCGGCTGCCGCGCCACCGTGCGCTCCGTGTCACAACCGTGGAACGACGCATTCCGCCGTTACGCGATTCAAGATCCTTATGGCCCTCCGAACCCCTGAAACGCCATGCCCAAAACCGTGCTTGCCGTAGATGACTCGATGAGCATCCGAGAAACCGTCCGGATGACCCTGGAGACCGTGGGTTATCGCGTGCTCACAGCCGAGGACGGTGCCAAGGGCCTCGCCGCAGCCAATGCGCAGAAGGCGGATCTCGTGATCACGGACCTCAACATGCCGATCATGGATGGCATCACGCTCATCACTCAGCTGCGAGCCGTGCCGCAATACAAGTTCACTCCGATTCTGATGCTGACCACCGAATCCCAGGAGGAGAAAAAGATCGCGGGACGCAGGGCTGGTGCCACGGGCTGGATTGTCAAGCCCTTCGATCCCGCGCGTTTCATCGCCGTCATTCAGAAAGTCTGCCCGCCCGCCTGAGCGCCCCACCCCATGCAATTCGACGAAATCCAGCGCCGCAGCCGCGAAATCTTCCGCATCGAAGCGGCCGAACTCCTCACCGAACTCGAGGCGGCGCTGCTTGAGCTGGAGTCCGATCCGGCGAACCAGGCGCTGATCAACCGGGTATTCCGCGTCATGCACACGCTGAAGGGCTCGGGCGCGACCAGTGGTTTCCAGGATCTGTCTGACTTCCTCCATAAGGTGGAGGACGTTTTCAATGCCGCACGTGAGTCGCGCCTGCAGATCAATTCCCACGTCATCGACCTGACCTTGAAACTGGCGGATGCCGTCACACGTTATCTTGCCGCTTCGCCCGACGACGCCACGTCCGTGCTCGAGGGAAGCCGCGACGAGCTGAACGCCCTTCTCGCCTTCCTGCCTGCCGCAAAGAAGAAAGCGGCCGACTCCGCGCCATCCACCCCCTCGAAGATCAACCGGTTCAACGTTCTATTCCGCCCCCAACGCGATCTGTTCCGCAATGGCAACGATCCGGGGATTTTTCTCGATGACTTGCGCGCCCTCGGTTCATGCACCGTCCAGGGATTTTCCGATGAGATCCCGCCACTCGCAAAGCTCGACCCAGAGGCCTGCTATTTCCACTGGAACATTGAAATCGCGACCGCGGCCGGGGAAGACGCTGTGCGTGGCGTGTTCATGTTCATTGATGGCGAATGCGAACTTGAAATCACGCCCGTTGAAACGGTGGCTTCACCCGGCGCCGGTACGCCGGAAGCGGGCGGCACGCGTCCGTGGTTCATCGAATTCCACACCACGGAGCGCTCGCTCGCCTCGCCGGGCGTCCTGGAGGCGCTCTGGCGGGATCTCGGCAGGTTCGGCCAATTGCAGGTTCTGTTGTCCCCGCCCACCACGAGCGACGGCACCCCGCCGGGTCTCTGGCGCCTTCAACTCGAAACCCAGGTTGATGCGGATACCATCAACAGCGCCTTCGTCTTTCTGCTTGATGCCCAACCCCGGGTGACTTTGGAACCCTTTGCCGCGCAAGAGATGATTCGCACACAAGCCGCGGCAACACCGGTTGCTCCGCCGGCACCGAAAACTGCGGCCCCTGCCGCCGCCAAAGGCATAGGCCCTGGCGCGCACGCGGGAGCCGAAACGTTGCGCGTGTCGGCGGAGCGGCTGGATCGGTTGGTCAACCTCGTCGGAGAGCTCGTCATTTTGCGCTCGCAGGTCAGCAACGCCTGCGCCAACGCAACCCATCTGCCTCCGGGTCTGGCAGAAGCATCGGAAGCGCTGCAAAGCCTGAGCACGGAGATGCGCGACGTTATCCTGAACATCCGGATGATGCCGATCGAACAAACGTTCAGCAAATTCAGGCGCCTCGCGCGCGACCTGGCCCGCGATCTTGGAAAGGATGTGGAACTCGTGGTCGAAGGTGGCGAAACGGAGATGGACAAGACCGTGCTGGACGCCCTCGCCGACCCGTTGATGCATCTCGTCCGCAACAGTCTCGATCACGGGCTTGAGCCGGCGGCAGAACGTGAAGCCGCAGGGAAACCGCGGTGTGGAACGCTGCGACTCCGGGCTGAACAGCGCGGTGACCGCGTGCTTGTCAGCGTGAGCGATGACGGCCGCGGACTCGACGCCGAGCGAATCCGTGCAAAGGCGATCGGCCAGGGATTGTTGACCGCTGACGCACATCCCACCGAGTCGGAGTTATTCCAAATGGTCTTCCTGCCCGGTTTCTCAACCGCAGAGAAAATCTCCCAGGTTTCGGGGCGTGGAGTCGGCCTGGATGTCGTGCGCCGCCACATCGAACAGCTTCGGGGCCGCGTCGAGCTGCGGAGCGAGCGCGGGCGCGGAGCCGAGTTCCGGCTGTCGCTGCCGTTGACCCTTGCAATCATCGAAGGATTGATGGTCGAGGTGGATGGCGAACGCTACATTCTGCCGCTTGGCATCGCCCGCGAAACCATCGAGCTGACCAGGAGTCAGCGCGCCGCCGGGAACGGCCGGAACGTCGTCGGACTGCGCGGAGAGCTCGTGCCCTATCTGCGACTGCGCGATTTGTTCAAATTCACCTCCGCTCCGCCCGAGGTCGAACGCGTCGTGGTCGTGGAGATCGAGGATCAGCGGCTGGGCCTGGTGATCGACCGCGTGATCGGCAACCACCAGACCGTCCTAAAATCGCTCGGCTGGATCAGCCGGCGCGTGCAGGTCTTTTCCGGCGCCACCGTCCTCGGCGACGGCCACATCGCCCTCATCCTCGACGTACAGGCGCTGCTGGCGCACCACCGCGGGCAGGGAGGCCCGAACTCAGGCATGAGCATTTGAACCTGCCGCCGCCCCCTCAAATTCCGTAGACCCCACGCTGCCATGATTCCAACCAAAGACCAGTTTCTTGCCGCCATCTCCAAGACCGAGCGTTTGGTGCCCGCGCCGCGGATGCTGGCCCGTGCCACGCAGCTGCTGCGCACCCCGGAGTCCGACCTGGGCGATATTTCGGAACTGATCAGTCGTGATTCGGCGCTTGTGATCGACGTTCTTCGCTGTGCGAACAGCGCCTATTATGCCCTGGGCTGGCGCGTGTCGGCCGTCAGCGAGGCCGTCCAGATTATCGGCTTCCGCGAAACCATTCGCCTGCTCAACCTCGTCGCGGCCCATCAGACCACGAATCGCGACCTGGGCAGCTACGGCATCGCGGCGGAGGATT
>Ga0181528_10002027_pt1 | contig 12439 bp, 9 predicted proteins | sample PEATcosm2014_Bin_47_FD_119742 | JGI IMG/M metagenome (GOLD analysis project Ga0181528, IMG submission 119742) | Peatland microbial communities from MTU Mesocosm Facility, Houghton, MI, USA - PEATcosm2014_Bin10_10_metaG | ecosystem: Environmental > Terrestrial > Soil > Wetlands > Peat | place... | reverse complement strand
TGGCTCGCGCACTTGCTGACGCGTTGAAATCAAAGTCGGTGTCGCGACTGGACAGCGACTGGTCAAATCGGAGTAGTCACGTCGCACGTCGTCTTCCTAGGGCAGACTAGCGAGGCTGTCAACTTTCCACGCGCGGTTTGCGTCCTTGGCCTGAAATGAGATCTTGTCGGCTGACGTGGGTCGGCTGATGAAGTAGCCCTGAGCGATGTCACATCCCAGATCGTCAAGGATGTCGAGTGTCGTGACGTCTTCGATCCCTTCGGCGACGACCCGAAGTCCCATCTCGTGACCGAGATTGATCGTGGCTCGCACGATTTCGAAGTCTCGGCTGTTCTCGTGACTGGCCAGTGAAGAGATGAAGGTGCGGTCGAGCTTCAATTCCCCAACGTCCAAGCTTCGCAGGTAGGCCAGTGACGTAAATCCAGCGCCAAAGTCATCGATGGACACCAGCACGCCGAGTCTGCGAAGGTCACGAATCACTTCCTGGGACCGAACAAAGTCCGAGATGATCGTCGTCTCGGTGATCTCGATGACGAGGTACTCGGCCGGCAGACGATAACGGGTGAGAAGTTCGTCAACCAATTCGACGAAGCCCTCCTGAAGCAGTTCGGTGGTCGCAACGTTGACGGACACGGCAATCTGTTGACCTCGACGATGCCAAACGGAACATTGGCCAAGTGCCTCATTCAGCACCCACGTCGTAAGCTCCCACATCAGCCCCGCCTTCTCCGCCAAGGGTAGGAATTCCATGGGAGGAATTAACCCGAGTGTGGGGTGGGGCCAGCGGACCAGCGCCTCGACCGCGGTGATTTGGCCGTTGCGCATGTCCAGCTGTGGTTGGTAGTGAAGCGCGAGGTCACCGCTGTTGACCGCGTCGCGCAATGATTCGATGAGGGTCACCTGGTCTTCTTCACCATCGAGCTTCTGGTCGTAGAAGACGAATGGGATGTTGCCAAGTTTTGCGCGGTACATGGCCACGTCCGCGCACCACATGAGATCGATGGCGCTCTTGGCGTCGTGGGGCATCAATGCGATTCCGATGCTGGCTCCCACGTTTGCCGTGATCTTGTGAAGGACGAAGGGTTTGGTGACCTCTTCGATGATCTGGCGAGCAATTTTGGCGGCGACGTCGGCGTTCGCGTCCATAAGGAGTACTGCGAACTCGTCGCCACCCATTCGAACCGCAAGGCCGGCACCTTCGAGGGACGCCGCCAGTCGCGGCCCCAATTGGCGAAGGAGCTCGTCACCGGCGGGGTGACCGAAGGAGTCGTTGACCTCCTTGAAGTGGTTCAGATCGACGAACAGAAACGCCATCTCCCTCGTTCGGCGTTCGTCAGCGCGCTCTTCGTCAAAAAAGATGTCGAGAACCTGGGCGAGCTGGCGACGGTTCCCGAGGCCGGTCAATTCGTCGGTATTCGCCTGGCGATGGCGCTCTTCGGTGATCAACCGCAGTCTTCTCGCCGAAATGGTGAGGCGCACGCCAATGACGACGAGAGTTCCCACGGCGAGGCCGATCGCAACATGACTGACACTCTCAATCGTCCCGCTGACAAGCACACCAAGAGCAGCCACCGTGGCCAACGCGGTAATAATGAATCCCTGGAGCGTTTGTGGTTTCAGCAGGTTCGTGAAGCGCTTCGGTGCCCAGACCGATGCCGACAGCAGGACTATCGCCAGGGGCCACGCGAAGGAGTTGACGTCGCTGCCAAAACGTGACGCCTGACCCGATTCCTGGAAGAGGTTGAAAGTATCGCCCACCACGATCACTATCAGTCCTGAGGCCATGAGGAACCATTGTCGTGTGCTGTTCGACGACAGTACCGCGGAACCGCCGAACACGAAAAGCAGGAGCAGGAAGTCACCTATCGGATACGCGAGGTTTACGGCGGTCGACAGCGAGTTTCCCCCCGTGAAGTGGTTGATGCTGTGAAAGACGAAGGCGGCGCACAAGGCCGATGCGCCACCGCCCGCGACGATGCCGTCGAGCCAGTTCGGTTTATTGATTCGATAGGTCCCTTTTTGAAACAGCAAGACGCACGCAATATACGCGAGCGGATAAAAGAGCAGGTAGAAAACGTCCGCAATTGACACCGAGGGTGCCGTGGTGCGGCCAATCGATTCGGCGGTGAGAAGAACGTCACCAATCGACCACATAAGTAGACCAGCACCTAGGGAAAGGGCGACCGGCCGGCTCGTGCGATAGCGAACACCTCGAGCGATGCATAGCATCGAGGCGGCCAATTCGAACCCACAAACCATCCAGCCGTCGAGCCAGGTCCACTGTTGGTTGCTTCGCCGAACGACGAGTGAGACAATGTACGCGACCAATAACGCAGCGAGCAGTGCGTATGCCGTCGCCACTAAATAACTCTCCGACCGAGTTTTCATATCTACCTATTCGTTACGTCTTGGAACGTGGATGACGCTGTTCTGACCGCTCAATGCAACACCCTTTACCATGTGCGCTCCGTGACGCTGGTTCAATGGCCAATTTTCACTATTGCTCCGCGTTTATAGTCTGAATCAAGAACCCGACGTCAAGGCCTTCGCCGGGCAACCCCCAATGAAATTCTGCCTGATTATTCGAACAACAAGGCGTATTTGGACAGACATCTTCAAGACCCCAGGTCGCCGAGTGAACATCCAGATCGCTGGTTTTGTACGAAGAAGAGTCCGAAATGGTCGTGTGGAATTCCGCTCGTCGATAGAGTCGAACCCAAAGAAACCGTCATATCGATCGAGGGAAATAGGACGTTTGGATGACGCTCGCCGCGTTGAATCCTAATTCAAGCAGTCGAAGACGATGGGCGTTTTGGCGCTCTCCCGAGGATCAGCCGACCTGGGCCCGCCCAACGCTCCTGGTGCTCGCGTTGGTGGCGTTGGTGCTGTACACCTATCGAACCGGACCGTATCTCGAGACGTACTACGCGGCTGCGGATCGAAGTATGTCGCTCAGCTGGCACAACTTCTTCTTTGGTTCCTTCGACCCAGCTGGAACAATCACGTTGGATAAATTGCCAGGCGCGTTCTGGCTCCAGGCGCTTTCGATTCGAGTGTTCGGTGTCCACGTGTGGGCGATCGTCCTTCCCCAAATACTTGAAGGCGTCGCCTCGATCCTCGTGCTGTACCGGATCGTGCGGCGCTTGGTAAGTCCACTCGCTGGCGTCATGGCCGCTGGCTTCCTGGTTCTCTCACCGGCCAACGTGGCGCTCGATCGTGGCAACATCGCGGACACTCTGATGATCCTCTGTCTTCTCCTCGCCGTTGACGCGGCGCTGAGCGCCGCGCTCACAGCGTCCAAGTGGTGGGTGATCGCTGCCGGTGTATGGGTGGGCTTCGCCTTCCAGGCAAAGATGATCGAAGCGTGGCTCGTCCTACCCGCTCTGTGGCTGCTTGTTCTCTGCGCCTCCAAGGGATCGTGGAGGACTGCGTTGGTGAAGGCGGGGGCGCTCAGTGTGGTGGCCCTCTTGGTATCACTCAGTTGGATATCCCTCGTTTCGATCATTCCCGCCGCATCGAGGCCCTACGTGGACGGCAGTTCGAATAATTCCGAATTTCATCAGGTCTTCGTCTACAACGGCATCAACCGTGTGGGTGAGCTGTCGCCCAACCAGGTCCTCGAACAGACGGTGGGACTTCATCTACCGTCGCCCCCGGCCCCATCGTGGGACCGACTGTTGCGAGGTTCGATCGGACGCGATGGAGGATGGCTCGTGCCCGGTGCCGCACTCACCCTGCTGGCGGGTTTGGTCGGTACCTGGCGCCGAACACGCGGCGATCTTTGGCGAAGTGCCTTCGCCCTCTGGGGAACCTGGTTCTTGGTGCTCGCGGTTTCCTTCAGTGAAGGTTCGAGCCTCAACTCCTACTACGTGGCGGCATTGTCGCCAGCCGTTGCGGGACTGTTGGCGACGGGCGCAGCGTTGGCGTGGGGTCATCGTCGTTCCCGTGCGATCGGCGCAGTGGCGATGGCGGTGATTGTCTTGACGGCCGCGTATGGCGTCGCGCTCTTACCAAGCTCAGGTATCTGGGTCGGATCGTGGATCGTCGCGCTGACCCTATTATTCGCGCTCACGGCGACAGCTGGCATCGTGTTCATAGTGAGACGCGCGATGTTGCCGCTCGCTGGGGCAGTTGGAGTAGTCGTCGTGTGTTCATTGCTTCTCCTGCCCGCAATCGCCTCGATCAGCCTCACGGCGAACGGCCTCGGCGCCTTTGACACGCCATTTGAACACGCCAGCACCGCGACGGCACTGCAATCGCTGTTTGGTACGTCGGGGACCGAATCCATTTTGGCCAACCTCGAGAGCGCCCAAAATGGGGCGCCCTACCTGATGGCTACCGAGTCATCGGTGTTCGCCGCGCCCTTCATCTTTGAGTCAGGTCTTGAAGTGCTACCCATCGGGGGATTCACCGGCGCCATCCCTTCACCGACGTTGAAACACATTCGTCTGCTCATACAAGAGGGAAAATTCCATCTCGTCATCGCGTCACTGAATTCCCGCGACCCGCGAATCGAGTGGATGACCGCCCACTGCAATAAAGTGCCAACGCCCGCGTCATCTGGTGGTCCCGGGCAGTTGAAATTCTCCATTTTGTATTGCCGACCGGAAGCTTGACTCCCGTCGAGCGCGCAGGGCGAACCATGACCGCACCTACGGCGCCGCACGTATTAAGACGGAAACGACCCAGGAGGAAACTTCCTGGACTTGCGTCACGGTGCTTTAGCAGTGAAGGCGGGCGAGGGAGACGACGTGCAATCGCGAACTCGCTGCACCACTCGTCGGGTAGATCGTCTGCATCCACAAGAGTTCCGAACGGTCGACGCGTAGTTCTCCCACGGTGCCTGAGGTCACGTCGGACCCAAAAACGTGGGGTATCACGCACCATTCCTTCGCCTTGGGTTTGAGGGCGTACAAGGCTTGTTTCGTTCCCGAAGGGGAGGTGACCACCACGTAGAGGTAACTGTTGGGCGCGAACAACAACGCGTTGCTCATCGAGATCGAATCGGGTCCGTACTGGGCGGCCTTCAGCTTTGGAAGCGCCACGTAGGACCAGGTCTGGCCCGAGTCGTTCGAGCGCACCAGGGGATACTGGGACGAAGGATCAACAAGGAGCAGATCCTTGGCCGAGGTCGCGACGAGTTGCTGGGAGAAGCAGCTGTTCACCGTCGACGACCAGAACGTGTCGGACCAGCGAACGCCCGAGACATCGTGCTCACCCGTCGGACCGGTGAGCACGGGTTGTGACTCGCCATTCATGGCGCAGTTGCCCCACTGGTCGGGTCCCAGCATTGTGCACGGACCGCTACGAGGACAGCCCAGTGTCGACGTCGACCAGCTCGCACCGCCGTTGGCGGTCACTTCAACGTCGACCAGACCGTGATCAGTTCCGGGGGGAACGTCCTTGCTCGAATAATCACTGCCGTGTTCGTAGAGCGCGTCGACGCGATTACCTTGAATGGAGAATCCGGCGAAGTCCTCGAGTGACATGGAGGCGGGTACGGGAATCGTGCGCCAGTTGGCGCCGTCGTCTGTTGTGTAGAGTCCCGCGACGTAGATCGGTGGCGCGGAGTCGTTCTGGGCCGTGTCAAAGCCCGCGTAGATGCTGTCGTGATCGTTCGAATCGAGCACGACGGACGAACACGTCGGATTGGAAGCGGGTGAGGAGAAGAGGTTCAAGCCAGTGCCGCGCAGTGCTGAGGCGACGGTGCTCGTCGGGATTCGCATCTGAGTGTGACCGCCCGTGATCTCGAGACCCGTCGACAGACACGACGCGACCACATTCGAACCACTGACGGGCTGAATCGTCGAGGCTCCGGCGAACGTCGAGGAGAGGTAGGGCACGGTACCCAAGCTGGCCCAGGTCGCACTGGCGGCGACGTGAAGTACGCGAGGGCTTAGCACCACGTCGAATCCTCCACCCTTGAGGTTTTGCGAATACGAAAGGGGCGCGTAGTGTTGCCTGCCCGGTCCTTTGGTGACCGACACCGAGAGGCCGAAGGGTTGGCCGATGATGTCCTCCAGGGGCGCCCAGCCCTTGATGACGATTTCTTGTCCTACTTGTGCAGTTGACGGATTCAACGACATCGTCTCGCATCGTTTTGCGGTGACGCAGCGAGAAGGTTTGGGGGCGATCAGGTGAATTGGTGTCTCGGCCTGCGACGGGCCGAGCGCGCAGCCAGAAATTGCGTCGAGGCACGCAACGCCCACTTCGTAGCGGCCCGAACGCAACGGGTGCACCGAGACGACGCCGTTTCGGGTCGTCAGCCAGGCGGTCTCGGGGACTTCGAGGCTCGTCGAGAACGTCGTCGGTGACGTCCAGTGAATGGCGACGCCCTGCTCTTGAAGGCCGTTCTGACAACTGTCCCAACAGACGGTCGCGTTGTCTTGTCGTTGCCGCGCCGTGGGAGCGTCGGCTAGAAAACGACCAGTGATCGTGACCTCCCTGCCCGGCGAGGTCGTGTTCGTGCCGAGTGACAACACGATTGGGCCTTCGGGACCCGAAGGCAGGAACGTCGTCGTTGGGCCGGACGATCTGGTTCCTAAGAGGTACGACTGGAGGGACACCACTTCGGTAGAACTGTACAGAGCGGGCACGCGAAGACAGTCCTCGAAATCTCCGTTCAATGATTGATGCACGTAGTCACCATTCGTTCCGCACACGGAACTGGGTGGAATGTCCTGGGTGGCAACCGGAGTGCTGCGCGAGGAACTCGAGGAAGAACGGTTCGACGTCCCACACCCCGCGAGTACCAGGGCGCAGATCACGAGCAGGGAGGCCCCCACGATCAGATTCCTTGTGTTGGACATAATGGTACGAAGCATTGCACGATTCCACGGCGTGAGGTCCCGATGACGTCGGTGACGAGGACATCCTCGCGGACTGTCCTAGTTCCCCGTCTGTCAATTTTCGAAGTCGTGTACCTTGTTGTCCATGAATAAATCTCCCACCAAAGGCAATACGCCTTCGGAGCTCATCGACTCCAGGATCAAGGAATTGAACGACTGGCGTGGTGAGGTGCTCTCGCGTCTGCGCGCGCTGATCAGACAGGCCGATCCCAAGATCATCGAGGAATGGAAGTGGAACGTTCCGGTGTGGTCCCGCGACGGCTTGATCTGTACTGGTGAGTCGTACAAGAACGCCGTGAAATTGACCTTTGCTAAAGGCGCATTCCTCGAGGATCCTTCGGGACTCTTTAATTCGAGCCTCGAGGGAAATGTGCGTCGGGCCATTGACTTTCACGAGGGTGACAAGGTCAACGCCACCGCGCTGAAAGCACTCGTGCGCGCGGCGGCGAAGCTGAACGCCGCAAAACTGAAATAGCAGCGTGCGCTTCGCTCGCTCGATACGAGGGGCTCGTCGTTTGGAGCAGGAAGTCCAATGTCTGGCTGCATCGTCAATGAAGACGCAGCGTCGCTCTCATCCTCGTACCGTCCCGAGGCACAGTATGAGATTGATTTGGGTGATCCGAGACCTTCTGTGAATCAGTGATTCGATAGGCCAGGCCCGGGAAGCGAGGTCGCTCGGTGTCGAAGGTGCCTCTTCGACGAGTCATGCACGAGTCGCCAGTTGTCCAGCGCGGACACCGCTCGCGACCGCGGCGTCAGCGAGGATCCCTGCGTCGCCGACCCAATCGCCGGCGAGGAAACATCTCCTGAGGCCCTGGACCACCACGTTGGGCCGACCCTTGAAGCTGCTCCCGGGCCGAGGCATCGAGTGCGACACCAGCATGTTGCTGAGTACGCGACGTTCGTTCACGTCGCCGTCGGAAACTCCTGCTAAGCGAGCGAGTTCATCGAGGCGTTCTACCTCACCCCTCCCTTCGCCGCCGTAGGCCATGACACTGAGCGTCGACCCACCGTCGGGCGCCAGGCGCGCGGGCGGGTCGTGAAGTGAAAGGTAGACGTCTTGATCGACTCCCAGTACGAAATGTTCCTTAGGAGGACAATCCAAACCCAAGTCCATACAGGTCGCCGTGATCGGTGATCCCTGGTTCTCTATCTCGAGATCGGGCACCAGTCGCCGCGCGACCTGGGGTCCGCCCGAGGCGAGCACCACGGCACGAGCCACGACGACATCGTCTCCAGTGGTCACGTGAACGTTGGTCAATGAGAATTCCACTTTGCTCACCGGTTGATGCGTAGAAATCTCGACGCCCGCGGCGCGCGCACGAGCCACGAGGCTGTCGACGATTGATTGCCATCCGCCGTCTACGTACGTCACCCCTTGAAGCGAACGTCGTAGTTGGGTAACGGCGGCTTCTGCACTCAAGCCATCGAGATCGCTGCAGTAGGTGTTGAGTCGCATGAATGCTTGAAGGAGAGTTGCGAGCGCGTCGCTCTGGGTCGCGCGTTCGCTCCACTGGCGAGCGGACAGCGTTGCCCACTCGGGCGGCGTCGTTCTTGGCAGTGTCGACATCAATCGTGCGAACGTGACCCTTTCCCTTGCGGTGAGGAGGTCGGTGCGAAGAATCGTTGAGGGAGAAATCGGGAGAACGTGGAGTTGACCACCCCTGAGCGCCTTCGCATTGCGGAGTGGTTTCGTCGAACCCGTGAAGGGCACGCCGAGTCTAGCGAGGAGGTCCTTGGCTTCACCGTCGTTGTAGAGGGCATGAGGACCACGGTTGAACGTGAAACCTCGTCGATCGTCGCTCTGGGCGCGTCCCCCGGGTTCGTGCGACTCCAGGACTCGAACGCGAGCGCCGAGTTGCGCGGCCTGTAGGGCGGCGCACAATCCCGCGAGACCGGCTCCCACGACGACGACATCGTGTGGTGCGGACATCCGTCTCCTTTCTACGCTGTCGTGACGTCGCGCTCGTCTCATTGGTGACAGTAGGTCAGACGTCGGTCTCACGCTCGAGCCCTCTGCCATGAGGTCTGCACGAAAAGTCAAAACCACCGGAAGGTTTCCGGAAAATGGCTCGATTTCAATTGGTCTGCGATGGATGTGTCTACACTGACGCCACGTCGGCGATGATCACGTCACGCTGGCGCAAGGAGACATGTCGCGATGGACCTACGAATCTTCTGTGAACCGCAGCAAGGTGCTTCCTACGATCAGATGCTGGCGTTGGCGTTAGCGTCCGAGGACGGGGGTTTCGACGCCTTCTTCCGTTCGGATCACTACGTGAAAATGGGTGCGGTCAGTGGACTTCCCGGACCGAGTGACGCGTGGATCACCCTGGCGGCCCTCGCGCGTGACACGAAGAGAATTCGTCTCGGGACGCTTCTTTCGTCAGCGACTTTTCGACTTCCTGGACCACTCGCGATCAGCGTCGCCGAAGTCGACTCGCTCAGTGCGGGACGAGTCGAACTCGGGCTCGGTGCTGGCTGGTTCGAGGAAGAGCACCTCGCGTACGGCATCCCCTTTCCCGGTGTTGGTCAGCGTTTCGAAAAGCTCGAAGAGCAACTTGCCGTCATCACCGGACTTTGGGAAACGCCGATTGACAGCACCTTTTCGTTCTCTGGCGAGCACTACGAACTACGAGAAAGTCCCGCGCTACCCAAACCAGTACAGAAGCCTCGTCCGCCAATCATCGTGGGTGGCCTCGGCGCAAAACGGACGCCGCGACTCGCTGCTCGATACGCGGACGAGTACAACGTCCCCTTCGCCCCTCTTGATTTTTGCCGGAGCCAATTCGAGCGAGTCGATGAGGCGTGCCGCGAAGTCAATCGAGAGCCCACGTCACTGCTGCGTTCGGTGGCGCTCGTCGTCTGTTGCGGACGCGATGATCGAGAAGTTGCACGAAGGGCCGCCGCGATTGGGCGTGGGGTAGACGAACTCAAGGAGAACGGACTCGCGGGCAGTGCGTCCGAGATTATTGAGAAGATAAGCACCTTTGCGCAGTTGGGTGTTTCTCGTATCTACCTGCAGGTTCTTGACATGGACGACCTCGACCACGTGGAACTCTTGGCTTCAGGGGTTCGGCCCGCCTTCCATTGACCAAGCCTCGCTCATAGCTGGTAACGCCGCGAACCTTTGGAACTGCGTGGGCATACATGACCAGGGGTCCAGGACAGGGTCAATGAGAAGTTAGAAACCCTCGTCACGTTTCGTGGTGCCTTCAATAAAGTGGCAAGGGGCACTATCCCAGACCTCGCGAAAGGGGGTAGTCATGGCCAAGATCCTCTACACGGCCCAAGCACACGTCACCGGTGGTCGCGAGGGACACGGACAGACCAAAGACAAGCAACTTGACGTCGACCTTCGCCTACCCAGTGAAATGGGCGGCTCGGGAGGAGGGACGAATCCCGAGGAACTCTTCGCAGTGGGTTACGCAGCTTGTTTCGAAAGTGCACTGATGGGCGTCGCGAGGCGTCGTCACACAGAAGTGGGCGACGTCACAATAGATTCACAGGTCAGTCTGCTGCCGAACGGTGAAGGTGGGTACGTGCTGGCCGTCGCCCTCGACGTGTCACTGTCGACCGTGGCCGATCGCGACACTGCCGTAGCCTTGATCAAAGAAGCACACACCGTCTGTCCCTATTCGAATGCGGTTCGAGGCAACATCGACGTCGAGCTACTTCTCACGGGCACGCCAATCTCGTAGGGGACCCGAAGCGAGTAAATCCCTGGTTATCTTGTTAGGGACCTACTACTTTCTTGGAATGGCAACGTCCCTTCGTCTTGTGCCAATAGACCCTGTCGAAGCGAACCGACTTCGGGCTCGAGCGACCGTCTTTGACGTCGCTGATTCCTTCCCGGGCTATCCATGTCGTCAATGCCTTCAAGACGCTGCGGTAGGTGACGTTCTCGCCCTCGTTTCGTACGACCCTTTCACTCTTGACTCTCCCTATCACAGCGCAAGCCCGATCTATCTTCACAAAGAGGATTGTGGTCTACCTGATACCAGCGCGATCCCGGGTCAGCAACTACGCCGCCAACTCTCAGTCAGAGCCTTTGACGAGCATGAAATGATGCTGGCAGGCGAGGTCGTCAATGGTATTGAACTAGAAGAGACCGCCGCACGGCTTCTTGCCCAGGACGACGTCGCGTTTCTTCACGTTCACAACGCCAGTCGAGGTTGCTGGGCACTTCGCATTGAACTGCCGGGCGATATTTGAATTCATATACCTCACCATTTTCGTGTTCTTCGGTGACGCAACCGTGAACGGTCGGGAAACGTATCTACGTGCTTTAGCCGTCGTTCCTGATAAACCGCTGTTTCGACGAACTGAATTGCGCCGCCTCCTTGTTATTGGGAGCATCGTGGGTAGCAACGAAGGTGCCTTGGAAATTAATCACGATCATCGAACCGAGCATGGTGAGTGCCACGCGAGGACGCCAAATCGTCGCCTCGCCTTAGGGCGAGAATCAGATATCGCAGAGTCTTTTCGGGTGGGTGGTGCTAAAAACTTCCAAGGAACCGGAGGGTCAAGATGAAGTCCTTTAAGATGAAGACGGCCATCGTTACTGGCGGAGGTTCAGGAATGGGCCGCGAGCTCGTACTGCAACTCGTGAGCGATGGTTGTTCGGTCGCGACGTGCGACGTGAACGCCGAGAGTGTCGCCGAAACGGTGTCGCGGGCCTTGGTGAGTGCTCCCGCGGGCGTGCGCGTTACCGGTCACCAGTGCGACGTAAGCGATGAAGAGCAGGTGAAGCGCTTCCGTGACGAAGTGATCAATCAACACGGTGTTGATCATCTGGACCTGGTGTTCAATAATGCCGGAATCTCGGGTGGCGGCAGTTTCATCGCCGACACGAGAGAGAGTTGGGAGAGGACCTTCGGCGTTGACTGGTGGGGCGTGTACTTTTGCACCAGAGCCTTCCTTCCGCTGCTCATCAAGAGTGACGACGCGGTGCTCGTGAATACCAGCAGCATCAATGGCTTTTGGGCCTCGCTAGGCCCGGGTATCCCTCACACGGCGTACTGCACGGCCAAGTTCGCGGTGAAGGGATTTTCTGAAGCACTCATCGAGGACCTGCGTTTGAATGCGCCCCACGTCAAAGTGGCGGTCGTGATGCCCGGACACATCGGCACCGACATTGTCAACAACAGTCGAAAGATTCAAGGCGAGGTCGATCCATTCGACATGACCGACGCCGAGCTCGAGGAGAGTCGTCGAGGCATGTCGCGAGCTGGGCTCGTCAACGCCGATACCACGCTCGAAGAGGTCCGAAAGGCCATCGAAGGATTCGGCGACAAATTTCGCGACAGTGCACCACTCAGCGCCAAGGGAGCAGCACGGATCATTCTGGCGGCGGTGCTCGAGGGACAGTGGAGGATTCTCGTCGGCGATGACGCCAAGTTTCTGGACGAGCAGGTTCGCCTGAATCCCGAAGCGGCGTACGACTACGCGGGAATCGGCAGTGAGATCGCCGACTCGATCATTCCCGATTGATCATCAAGGAACCTGAACAACGTACCTATAGTTCCTCGGACGAAGGGTTGGGCGTTCTCTCGAAGGTCGACTCACTACTGCCATTCGCGACGAGAAAC
>Ga0181528_10002024_pt1 | contig 12443 bp, 12 predicted proteins | sample PEATcosm2014_Bin_47_FD_119742 | JGI IMG/M metagenome (GOLD analysis project Ga0181528, IMG submission 119742) | Peatland microbial communities from MTU Mesocosm Facility, Houghton, MI, USA - PEATcosm2014_Bin10_10_metaG | ecosystem: Environmental > Terrestrial > Soil > Wetlands > Peat | place... | reverse complement strand
GGTCGGGCAGGGCCGTCGGAGATCCGTTTGTGAAGGCGTTCACGGGCGAAACTCTAGTGGGGTCCACGGCGAATTGAGAAGTTGGGCGGCGGCGTCCGTGGGGGCCGCGAAACCCCTGGTGGAGGCCTTGGGATTCAGCCGTTGCGACCCTCGTCGGAGGCGGGGCCGTGCCGGGTGGTCCCCGACTCCCGGGCCGCCCAGCGAAAGACCCCCTTCGCCATGGTCGACGTGGCCGCCTCCGCCCGGCGGGTGAAGACGGTCGTGCGGGCCGCCGCCACGGCGGGGTCGTCCGGGGTGGCCAGCCAGGCGAGTTCGGCCAGATGGCCGGCGAGCCGCAGGTCCGCATCGGGGTCGGGCGCCCGGTCGGCGCCGTCCACCAGGGCCAGCGCCCGTCCGGCCAGCGCCCCCGCCCCTCCGGACAGCTCGGCCAGCTCCCGGGCGAGGGCCGTCTCGGGCGCCGGCTTCAGGGTGGCCGGGTTCCCGTCCCACCAGCCCCCGTAGCGGCGCCAGACGCCGCGGACGACGAACTCGGGCTCGTCGTACACCGGTTGCAGGTACGGGCGGGCCAGGAGGTGGGCGGGGGCGGCCACGCTGTGGACGGCCTCGTCGAGGCGTGCCCCGGCGTTCATGAGCTCGAGGGTCTGGGCCACGAGCGACTCGAGCAGCTCGGCCGTCTCGGTGAGCGCCCGCCGGATGCGGTCCGCGCCCATGATCGGATACCCGTGACCGGGGAGGAGCACCTCGGGCCCGCCTCCCGGGGTGTCGAAGAGGGTCAGCATGCGGCGCAGCGCCTCCGCCCACTCGAGCGGGAAGCGCTGGACCTTCTGCGGGTTGCCGGCATTGGGCGACGCCCAGATGAACAGGTCGCCGGTGCACAGCACCCGTGGGGTCGGGAACCACGTCCAGGCGTGGTCGTCCGTCTCACCGCGGGCGTGGTGGAGCCGGGCGGTCACCCCTCCGACGTCGAGGTCGAGCCCGTCGCGGAACGTGACGTCCGGATAGCGGTAGCGGGTCGGCCACTCGAGGTCGTCGATGCCGAACTGGCGACGGTTGACCACCGCGTTGTAGCCGGCGGTCGCTATGTAGCGGTCGAACCGGGCGGCCACCGCCTCGTGGGCGACCACCCGGGGGGCGGGCCAGCCGTTGGCCTCGGCGTCCGCTTCGAACCGGTGGACCCCGAAGACGTGGTCGATGTGGCCGTGGGAGTAGACGGCGGTGTGCAAGGGCTCAGCGGACCAGGTCCGGAGCGTGCGATGGACCTCGCCCGACAGGAACGGGCTGCCCACGTCGACGAGCACGAGGCCCTCCCCGGTCCGCACGGCGGCGACGTTGGCGAACGACGGGACGAAGGCCACCCCGTCGGCGACCTCGGCCAGGCCGCCGCCCGGGGCCATCGGCGAGACACCGTCGGCGGGGTCGCCCGCCCAGAGGCGTTCGGCGACCGCCAGCACGTCGTCCGTCCCGCTCATGGCGTCACCGACCCCCGGGCGCGGTCACTCAGGACCGGTCGGCGTCGGGTGGGGTCTTCGGGGCGGTCAGCTTGCCGGCCAGGCGTCCGGCGCCCCGGATCGAGCGCTTGACGTGCTGCTCGACCTGGGGGCGGTGGTCGTCCACCGCCCGTCGGCCGGCGGCCGTCGCCGCCGCCGCTGTGCGCCCGGCCATGCGGGCGGCCGAGTCGACGCCGGACGGTGGGGTGGGTGCGGGGGAGGCCGTGGGGGACGCGACGGTGGCGGTGGTGTCGATGACCTCACCGGCGGCGGACGCCCGCCGGCGTCTCCGGCGCCCGCGACGACCTCCCGACACGGTCGTCCGCAGGGCCATCACCACGAGCGCCACCGCGGCGAAGGCGATCACGAGCAGCCCCTCGGCGTCGGGACGCAGGCCCGGCACGAGGCAGCAGGCGGCGAGGAGGGCGGCGAGGACGACGACGAGGAGGCGGTGGAGCCGCTGGCCGCACACCCGGTAGACGCCGAGTGGCCCGTCGGCGGTGAGGCCCAGTACCGCCAGGACGGCGCCCCCGGCCACCAGCAGGCCGCCGTGGACGACGTGGACCGACTGGGTGACGAGCAGGAAGGCCGCGCCGAACTCCAGGACCTGGAGGGCCCAGAAGGGGATGCGCCAGCGCGCGTCGCTCGCAGGGGCGTCGGCTCCGACGTCCGACGGCACGGAGCGCAGTCGCTCAGGAGGTGCTGCCCGAGGAGCCGTCCGCGGTCGGGGGTGCGGGGGCCGGGGCGGGGGTCGGCGCCGGAGCGGCGGCCGGCGGGGCCTGGTGCAGCGGGGCGGCGGGGGCGGCGGCCGACGTGTCGGCGTTGCCCCCCTCGTCGAGGCCCTTCTTGAACTCCTTCTGGGCCGAACCGAGCGATCGGGCGATCTTCGGGATCTGCGTGGACCCGAACAGGACGACGACGACGACGATCAGGACGATGAGGCCCTGCTCACCGAAGAGATCTGCTGGAGGGCTGAACGGCATGACACTGGCTCCCTTGTCGAGTGCACCCAGGTTAGACGTGCGCGTGGGTGTCTGCCGCGCGGACCGGTCGGGTCCGGCCCCCGGGGACCCGGGTCAGCCGGCCAGGAAGACGCCCAGGCAGAGTGCGATCACCGATGCCGCTCCGCCGATGGACCCCCAGACGGCCAGACCCGCCTTGGTGGTGGCCCGCTGGTGGAGGAAGACGGCCACGCCGGCGAGCACGACGAAGAAGAGCTTGATGATCAGGACGGCCTTCCAGGCCGTGGTGGCTCCGCTGGTGCCCACGGCGCTGATGTTCCAGAACCCGGTCACGATGAGCACGGCGTAGGCCGGCCACATGAAGCGGCTGAAGGCCCGGGCCACCTTCTTCGGCGCATCCTCGCCGAAGCCCCGGATGGTGGGCAGCAGGCCCGCCACGGTGAACTGTCCGCCGACCCAGATGGTGGCGGCGAACACGTGGAGGATCAGCCGGATCCCGGTGACGGCGGTGGCGAGGCCGGGCCCGGCGTCGGCCGGCAGGTTGAGGCTCGGCACGGCGCGGAGGCTACTTACCCGTCCAGACCGGGGCCCGCTTCTCGGCGAAGGCGACCGCACCCTCCATGGCGTCGGCGGAGCCGAAGACGGCGGGCATGGCGTCGTTGTTGATCTTCCAGCCCTCGGCCTCGGGCAGCTCGCCCGCCTGCCTCATGACCTTCTTGGAGCTGCGCACGGCCAGGGGTGCGTTGGCGGCGATGGTGCCGGCGAGTTCGAGGGCCGACTCCATGAGCCCGTCGGCCGGCACGACCCGGTTGACCAGGCCGATGGCCAGCGCCCGCTGGGCGTCGATGGGGTCCCCGGTGAGGGCCAGCTCGAGGGCGATCGCCGGCGGGATCCGCTTGGGCAGCCGGATGAGACCCCCGGCACCGGCCATGAGGCCGCGCTTGACCTCGGGAATTCCGAACTTGGCGCCCTCCACGGCCACGGCCAGATCGCAGGAGAGCATGATCTCGCACCCGCCGGCCAGGGCCGAGCCGTTGACGGCGGCGATCAGGGGCTTGGGGAAGTCGCGCTGGGCGATGCCGCCGAACCCACCCCGGGCGCCCATGATGTCGCCCGCCTCCCCGGCGGCGAAGGCCTTCAGGTCCATGCCGGCGCAGAACGCCTTGTCGCCGCTGCCCGTCACGATGACCACGTTGCACTCGTCGTCGCGCTCGAGCTCGTCGAACGCCTCCGTGAAGGCCTTGGACACGGCGCCGTTGATGGCGTTGCGGGCCTCGGGGCGGTTGATGGTCAGGATCTCGATGTGACCCTGGCGCTCACGGAGCACGGCATCGGACATGGTGGTCTCCCTCGGACAGTCGGCGGCGCGCGTCAGCGCTGGGCCAGACGGTAGCGCGGCTCACCCGCCTGGACGACCACGGAGCCACCGATCAGACCGGGCATGTCGGTGTCGCCCATGGCGGCCACGACGTCGTCGTCGGCCGCCGCCAGCGCCATCCGCCGCCCGTCGGCCAGGCGGGCCAGCACCGGGGCACCGGCCGCCGCCCCGTCGCTGCCGCGCCACACCGTGGCCGCCACCACGGTGGCCACCTCGGCCGTCTCGAGCGAGGCCGCCACCTCGACGGCCGAGGCGTCGATGGTGGCCTGGGCGGCCGTGGTGTCGCCCCGGCGGAACCCGCCCGGCGGCGGGGTGGTGGCGTAGAGGCCGAGGGCGTGCTTGGTGACGAACCAGCCGAGGCCGGTGGCCAGGCCCAGACGAGTCGTGGGGCCGTCCCCCTCCAACAGGGCGTCGCACAGGCTGGCGATCCCGTGGGTCGTGTAGTTGTTGCCCGGCCCGCCGAAGTAGGGGAGGCCACCGGTGACGGTCAGGCCGCGGTGATCGTCGAGGGCGACCCCCAGCGCCTCACAGGCCATCTGCACCGCGGAGGGGAAACACGAGTAGAGGTCCATGCGGTCCACGTCGTCGATGTCGACGGGGCGTCCGGCGGCCCCGGTCGCCGAGGCGAAGAGGGAGGCGCCGGCCGCGGCGATGGCGGGGGACCGGCCGGGATCGGGTCGGGCCGACACGGCGCGCACGTCGACGGCCTCGGCGCCCGACCACAGGAACACCGCGCGGTCCTCGACCCCGGCCCGGCGGGCCTCGGCGAGTGAGCAGACGACGAGGGCGGCGGACTGGTCCGAGCCCAGGAAGGCGGTCATCCGCTTGGTGTAGGGCTCGCAGACGATCCGGTTGTCGGGCGTCGGGGTGGCGATCTCCGCGGCCGTGCGGATCTCGGGGAACCACGCATACGGGTGGTGGGCCGCCACCTCGGTGAAGGGGGCCATCAGCCGGCCGAGCGCGGCGCGGTGGGTGTCGGCGTCGCGTCCGGCCCGGGAGGCCAGCACGTTCTCGAACAGCGGGTAGACGTGCACCGGCGCGAGCAGCGCCACCGCCGACTCGGCCGGTCCGAACCCGGGTCGGTCGTCACCCACCTGCGGGTCGGGGGCCAGGTCCGTGGCGCCTGTGTCGCGGGGCAGCCCCCGGGCCCGTCGGGCCCGCGAGGACCGGATGGCCTCGGCCCCGGCGATGAGGGTGACGGTCAGGTTGCCGGCGGCGATCTCGGATGCGGCCCGGTTGACCAGCCACTGGGGGGTGTTGCCGCCGACGGTGGTGACCTCGCGGACCACGTGGGGACCGAGCCCGAGGCGCCCGGCGAGCTCGGTGGCCGGGGCCGGGCCCACCTTGGTCATGACGTCGACCACGCTGAGGCGGTCGATCCGGTCCCGCAGGAGCGGGGCGTCGGCCAGGGCGGCCTCGCCCGCCCGGACCATCAGGTCGACGGGCGTGACGAGCTCGTCGCGCTCGACGCCCTGACCGGAGGCGACGACGACGGGGGTGCGCTCGGGATCGGGGGCGACTGGCGGCATGGGGGGCGTCCTGGCGGCTCGGGGTCCCCGTGGCCGGGGACCTCTCGGGGCGGCAAGCTACCATCGCCACCCTGTGGCGGCCCCGGTCGGCGGGGCGTGCGTCGAACGAGGGTGTGGCCGTGTCGTCAGTCCGGGAGTCCAGCGGTGCATCCTCCGGGGGGCCGTCGGAGGGGCGCGGGCCGCTCCCCGAGGGCTTCCTCTTCGGCGTGGCCACCGCCGGATTCCAGATCGAGGGTGGCTTCAACGGGCCCGGGCAGCCGGCCAACAACTGGCTGGCCTGGGAGCAGGTGGGTCGGGTGACGCCGTCGGGGGACGCGGTGGACTTCTGGCGGCGTCCGGAGGAGGCCCTGGACCGGGCCGCCGCCCTCGGATGTGACAGCTTCCGGCTCGGCGTCGAGTGGGCGCGGGTCCAGCCCGAGCCGGGCGTCGTGGACCGGACCGCCATCGACCGCTACGCCGCCATCGTGGAGGCCTGCGTCGACCGGGGGCTGACCCCCCTGGTCACGCTCCACCACTTCACCCACCCGGCCTGGCTGGGCGAGGACCTGTGGCTGCGACCCGACGCCGTGGCGCGCTTCGGGGTCTGGACGGACATCGTGGTGCCGGCGCTGGCCCCGTCGGTGCGGCACTGGGTGACCCTGAACGAGGTCAACGTGCTGGCCCTCATGACCTACCTGCTCGGGGCGTTCCCCCCGGGCCGGTCCTTCGGCATCGACGACACGGCCGTCGCCCTGGACAACCTGCTCGCCGCCCACGTGACCGCCTACGACGCCATCCACGCGGCCCGGCCCGACGCCGTCGTCACCACCAACAACTTCGCGTCGTCGGTCTACGAGTACGACCGGATGCTGCTCGACGTGCTGTTGTCCCGCAGCCTCGGCGTCAGCCGGTATGACCTCGACGGATGGATCCACGAGCGCCGGCGCGTCCACTACGGGCTGCTGCCCCTGCCGAGCCTCGGGGAGTCGTTGCTGCGCCGGGCCGGTGCGGCCGTCGCCCCCTACGGATCGTCCGGGCGGTACGGGGCGACCCGCCGCCGGGCCCTGGACGCCGTGGAGGCGAGTCCCCACGAGCGCACGCTCGACGTGCTCGGCATCGACTACTACGACCCATCGGCCGCCCGGCACTTCCGGCTCCCGGGCCACCGGACGGCCGGTGGCCGGAACCCGTTGCCGGTGCGCGAGCTGTGGGACGACCCGCCGGACCCCGGTGGCCTCACCCGGTGGCTCGGCGTCCAGGCGTCCCTCACCCCCGGTCTGCCCCTGTGGGTGGTGGAGAACGGACTGTGCAACCGGCTGCGGCACGGACGGTCGTTCGGCCGGATGGACGGTTGGGACCGGCCCCGCTACCTGACGGCCAACGTGGCGGCGGTGGTCGACGCCGTCGACGCCGGCGTGCCGGTCGAGGGCTACTGGCACTGGTCGCTGGTCGACAACTACGAGTGGGGCTCCTACGAGCCGCGCTTCGGCATCCACGGCGTGGACCGCGATCGGGGCGGTGCCGGGGGCACGTGGCTCGAGACCGATGCGATGGGCCTCGACTCGGCCGGCACCTACCGCCGTCTGATCGAGGGGCTGCGGGCCGGGGACCGCTCGGTGCTGACCGGGGCCTGAGCCCGACCCGACGGTCACCGGACGGGACGCCCGGTCGGTCAGACCACGTAGGGGCAGTGTCGGCAGCCCTGGTGGCAGCAGGTGCCCCGGTCGGCCAGGTGGGCCGAGGTCATGACCAGGTAGCCGGTGGCGGGATCGGCGTAGCCCGTCGCCCCGGCCAGTCGTGCCGAGCGGTGGGCGGCGAGGATCTCGGCCCGCCGGGGGTCGTCGGGCGCCAGCCGCGACGGGTGGGGCTCGTCCGGTCCCCGGTCGGCCAGGGGTTCCGGACCGGTCATCGGGGCCGGCGGGTCACCCGGTACGGGCGGGCGAGGCCGGGGTGGGACCGTCGTCGCCGCCGGCCCCGACGCCCCCGACGTCGGGTGCCCCCTCGTGGGTCGCCCCCGCGGTCGGGCCGGTGTCGTCACCCTCGGCTGTCTTCGGCCCCGACCACTCGCCGGCGGCGATGCTGGGCACGAAGTCCTTCTGGCGGACGAGGAACAGGCAGCCGACGGCGCCGATGGCGGCGATGACGGCGGCGATCCCCATCAGGTGGTTGAACGTCGACGCGAAGCCGTCCTGGTAGGCCGAGACGAGGGCCTGACGGCCGGCGGGCGTCGGGATCGAGGTCGCCACCTGGCGCACGCCGCCCGAGGCGAGCGCGGTACCCAGGCTCTGACCGCCGTGGCGCAGCACCGACTGTCCGGCCGCCGACCCCTGGAGGTTGGCGATCACCGCCGGGGTGATCTGGTGCACGAAGATGGCGCCGAGGCCGGCGATGCCGGTGGCGATGCCGACCTGACGGAACGTGCTGGCCGCCCCGCTGGACATGCCGCTCCGCTCGGGGGGCACGACCGAGACCGCACCGGAGGCGAGGACCGGGTTGGTGAGGCCGACGCCCAGTCCGCACACGAGGAACCCGGGCAGGAGGACGGTCCACGACGAATTGCCGGCGACGTCGGTCATGAGGTGACAGCCGACGGCCACCAACAGGAGTCCGAGGCTCATGAGGAAGCGCGTCTGGACGCGGACGGTGAGCTTGCCGGCGATGGGGGCCACGATGAAGGCGAGCATGCTGAGCGGCAGGAACCGGAGGCCGGCGGCCAGTGCCGAGTAGCCGAGGACCTCCTGGAGGTAGAGGGTCAGGTAGAGGAACATGGCGAAGATCGAGGCCGACAGCGTGAACGACCCGAGCGACACCCCCACCATGGCCGGACGCTTGAACAGCGTCAGGTCGAGCATCGGGTCCCGCTGCTTCCACTCGCCGACGATGAAGATCGCCATGAGGAGGACGGAGGCGACGAGCATCGAGACGATGTACGTACTGCCCCACCCCTTGTCGTTCCCCTGCACCAGGGCGTAGACGAGCAGGAAGAGGGACGAGGTGAAGGTGACGAACCCGAGCCAGTCGATCCGTCGCCCGGTCTGGATCTTGGCGTTGTCGACCTTCGTGAGGGTGATGATGACGGCCACGACCCCGATGGGGATGTTGAGGAAGAAGATCCAGCGCCACCCGATGCCGGTGGTGATGGCCCCGCCCACCAGCGGGCCGACCGCCACCGCGCCGCCGATCACGGCGCCGTAGATGCCGATGGCGGTGCCCCGCTGCTTGCCGGCGAAGGCCTGGGCGATGAGGGCGAGCGAGGTGGCGAACATGATGGCCCCGCCGACGCCCTGGGCGGCCCGCGACAGGTTGAGCATCAGCGGCGTGGTGGCCAGGCCGCAGGTGAGGGAGGACAGGGAGAAGAGCACGAGCCCGATGGCGAACATGCCCCGGCGGCCGTACATGTCGCCGAGCACCCCCGCCGTGAGCAGGAAGGCGGCCAGGGTCAGGGCGTAGGCGTCCACCACCCACTGGAGGTCCTGGAAGGTCGAGTGCAGGGCGATCTGGATGTCCGGCAGCGCGACGTTCACCACGGTGATGTCGAGCAGCAGCATGAAGGTGCCGAAGCAGACGGCGATGAGGGTCCACCACTTGCGATCCACGACGATCTCCTCAGCTCAGCCCGCCGACTGTCTCCCCCGATGTGGTCGCTGCCGCCCTGCGCCCCTGTCGGGGCATGTATAGACCATGGGTCCGGCCCCGGCAACGGCCGTCGGCCCGCGCCCACCATCCCCGGGGCGGCCTGTCCCGGCTACACCGAGCCGTAGCGGGCGCTCCGGTCGGTGGCCCGCCCGCCCGTCCCGGCCACGTCGGCCGCGGCCGCCGCCAGGTCGTGCCGGAGCTCGTCGACCACGGCCAGGTGGGCGGCGTGCACCGTGGCGTGGAGGCTGTCCGGCGGGGTCTGGCGATCGAAGAACCACCCGCCGCGGGTCGCCAGCGCATCGCCCAGGGCGAACGTGTCGACCACCCCGGAGCCGTCGTCCCCGAAGGCGAGGACCGTCGCGTCGGGGGATCCCCGAAGGGCGATCCCCGGGGTCGAGCCGATGGCCCCCCGCAGGGAGGCGGTGGCCCGCCAGGCGTCGTCGGCCAGGCGGAGGTAGCCGTCCTCGCCCAGGTGCTGCAGCACCGCCCAGCCGGCGGCGATCGGTCCACCCGGACGGGTGCCCGCCATGGAGGGGGACCCGTAGAGCCCGCCCAGCCAGTTCGAGGTGACGAACGGCTGCAGCCGGCCGAGCTCGCGGTCGGCGTAGACGATGACGGACACGCCCTTGGACGCGTACCCGTACTTGTGGAGGTCGGCGCTGATGGACGTGACCCCGGGGACCGACAGGTCCCACGGCTTCGCCACGTGGCCGAGGGTCACGAGGAACGGCAGCAGGAACCCGCCGAGGCAGGCGTCGACGTGGCACAGGATGCCGCGCTCGAGGGCGAGGGCGCCCAGATCGGGGATGGCGTCGATCACGCCCTGGGGGTACGAGGGCGCCGAGCCGACGACCAGGACGGTGTCGTCGTCCGCCGCATCGGCCATTTCGTCGACGTCGGCGCTCCCGTCGGGACGCACCGGGGTGCGGCGCGCCTCGACGTCGAAGTAGTGCGCCGCCTTCTCGAACGCCGCGTGGGCGCTGGTGGCGAGCACCATGTTCGGCCGGGAGGTACGTCCGGTGGCCCGCCCCCAGTCCCGGGCCGTCTTGGTGGCCTGGAGGAGCGACTCGGTGCCCCCCGAGGTGAGGTAGCCGCGGGTCGGCGGCCCGCCGGCCGGCCGCCGGTCCGCTCCGAGCAGTCCCGTGGTGATGGCCACGATGTCCCGCTGCATTCGGCCGAGGCTGGGGAAGGCCTGCACGTTCAGGGCGTTTTCGGCGGCGAACCGGTTGGCCGCCCGGGTGAGGAGCTCCTGCACGTCGTCCCCGGCCGAGTAGACGAGGCTGAAGACGCGCCCGCCGCGCCAGTCGCGGTCGTCGGCGGCCAGGTCGTCCATCGCGGACACCACCGTGTCGGCGTCGACGCCGTGGACGGGCAGGCGGGCGGGCGGTTCGACCATGGGGCGAGCCTAGGACGGCCCCGCGGGTGGGCCTAGGTGATGTCGCGCTTGGACAGCAGGAACGACCCGATCGCCGCGAAGACGAGTCCGTAGGCCAGCATCAGGAGGGCGCCCTGCCACCAGCTGAACAGGGTGAAGTCGTTGCCGTTGTGGTTGCCCCGGGTCAGGTTCGAGGCCGCCTGGGCCGCCCCGGTCGGCACCCACTTGTAGGCGGCGTTCACGAGGGAGGTCAGGATGCCCTCGAGGATGATGAACCAACCCAGGCAGATGATGATGGCCGCCACCTGGTTGGTGATGATGGACCCCACGCCCACACCGAGGATGGCGAAGAGGACGAACACGAGCACGAAGCCGGGCACCACCGCCGGTATCTGGTGGACGAGCCCCGAAAAGGAGCCGCCCCTCGCCGACAGCGTGAGGCCGCCGCCGACCAGGGCCACGACCAGCATGAGGACGGCCAGCAGGGCGCCCAGGATGGCCCCGGAGATGATCTTCGCCCCGACGAACTCGACCCGCCGGGGCGTCGTGAGGTACGAGGTCGTCACCGTCTTGTGCCGGAACTCCGTGGTGACCATCAGCACGCCGAGCAGCAGGGCCAGCAGGTACCCCTCGAAGCCCGACCCGAGGAGGTTGCGCAGCTGCTGGGTGGTGTGGGGGACGGTGTAGCCGCTGTCGAAGGGGTTGTCGCGGCTGAGGAAGATCACGAGGAGCAGCAGGCCCTCGATGAGGACGGCGATGGCGGCCAGTACCCAGGGGACGGCCGTGGTCCGGATCTTCAGCAGCTCCGAGCGGATGGCGGCGGTCATCGGGCGTCCTCGGGCGCCTGGAACGGTGCCGACTGCCCGCTGCCCCCTTCGAGGGGGTGGGCGGCGTCGAAGCCCTGGGTCAGGTCGAGGAAGACATCCTCCAGGCTGCCCCGCTCGTGCACCAGCTCGTAGAGCACGATCTGGTGCTGGGCGGCGAAGGGGCCGAACCACTCGGGGGTGGCGCCGTCGATCACCAGGGTGTCGGGGCCGACCTGGCGCCAGTAGACGGGAACGGCGTTGAGCACGGTGGCCAGCCGGTTGATCTCGGGGGTGCGGATGCGCATACCGGTGCTGGTGCCGGCCTTGGAGGACAGTTCGGCGAGCGTCGTCTGCAGCACGAGCCGGCCCTGCGAGATGATCACGACGTCGTCGACCGTCTCCTCCATCTCCGACAGGAGGTGGGACGACACGAGCACGGCGTGGCCGTCGGCCGCCTGACGTCGGATGAAGGTCCGCAGCCACTGGATCCCCTGGGGGTCGAGCCCGTTGGCGGGCTCGTCGAGGATGAGGATCTCGGGCTCGCCCAGCAGCGCGGTGGCGAGCTGCAGCCGCTGGCGCATGCCGAGGGAGAACTTGCCGACCCGACGGCGGGCGACGTCGGTCAGGCCGACCAGCTCGAGCACCTCGTGGACCCGGGAGCGGGGGATGCCGCCGGCCAGGGCCACGGTCCGCAGGTGGTCCTCGGCCCGCCGGGACGGATGGAAGCTGGTGGCCTCCAGGGCGGCGCCGACGTGGCGCACGGGGTGGGGGAGGTCCACGTAGCGCCGGCCCCCGAAGGTGGCCGTGCCCGCCGTGATCGACACCAGGCCGAGCAGCATGCGGAGGGTCGTCGTCTTGCCGGAGCCGTTGGGTCCGAGGAAGCCGGTGACGCGTCCCTCGGCCACCTCGAAGCTCAGGTCGTCGACCGCCACGACGGCCCCGAAATGCTTCCCCAGGCCATGCACTTCGATGGCGGAGGTCATGCCAGACGGTAGCCCGGCGCCCGCTCCCGGCGGTGCCACCCGGAGGCCCCGGCCGCCGTCACCGTCCGCCCCGTCAGCCGGAGGGTCCCGTCGGCACCGGGCCGGCGGGGTGTCTCACACCTCGGCGTAGACGTCCGTCGGGAGCAGGAGGCCGATCGCCACGACCAGCTCGTCGTGCACCCGGTTCATGTTGCTCCACCCGTTCACCCAGCCGACGAGCGCCGAGTACCAGACGTGGCCGAGGATCCGCGCCCGGTCGCTGATGTCGGCGGGCTGGGGCTCGCCGATCGCCCGGGTGATGATCCCCT
>Ga0181528_10002023_pt1 | contig 12445 bp, 20 predicted proteins | sample PEATcosm2014_Bin_47_FD_119742 | JGI IMG/M metagenome (GOLD analysis project Ga0181528, IMG submission 119742) | Peatland microbial communities from MTU Mesocosm Facility, Houghton, MI, USA - PEATcosm2014_Bin10_10_metaG | ecosystem: Environmental > Terrestrial > Soil > Wetlands > Peat | place... | reverse complement strand
CTAAAGTTTTGTGCATGAAACCGTCTTCGCGTGGAAAGTCTCGACTCCAGGAATCACTTTGCCATCCTGCCATCGTTCTTCCACCGCCGCATTATTCAGCCGCCTCTGCAAAAGATCATAGCTTCGGGTTTTGCGGACGTGCTCCCAAATGAGCGCCCAGTCCGCCGCCTGGGGGACAATTTTAGTCTGAATTTGAATACGCGCAACGTGACCGGCAACTCCTGATGCTTGGCTGAGCGGAAGAGTTTCAATAAAGTGGTTATTGAGAGCCGTCTCTATCTTTTGAAGCTCCTCTACCTGGCGCTGGAGCTGAAGCCGCCACTCGCGAATCTGGTACCTGAGGTCACACTTCGCCGCATCGAGCGGCGGGATGGAGATGGCTTCAATGATCTTGGAAATCTGCGGCGCGACGCTGTCGAGCGTTAGCTTGGGCATGATACTTTCTCCTTCTCTAATTTCCTCCCCGTCCCCCGGCACTCTGGGCAGGGGCCGTCCTTTCTCAGCTTGAACTGGAAAATCCCCCCGCGCCCCTTGCACTTCGCGCAGTTCAGTCCGTCGAGGGCGAGGCCCGCGTCGTACTTCCGGCGCTCGGAGGCGACCTTGAGCACGGCCCACGCGGCATTGAGCTCCCGCATGGGCTCTGCGAACTCGCCCCGGTCGTGGTACTTTTGAGCGAGTTCGAGATACTTAGCGTGTAGTTCCCGATCTGTGGAGCCGGGCGGCAAACCAAAAAGGGAGTATAAGGTTTTTGTCATTTGGCGAAAATGCTTTTTGGCGAAATTGTAACTAGTTTGCCCCCGCGATTTCGACAGTTATGGTCCGCGCACCCATCGCACATAAAGTAACCACGATTGTCTCGGTCATGGAAAACGATCGTAGTCGCAGGCACGCCACAAGGAATGTATTTGTTGGTTGAATACATCGAGGCCTCCTGGCATAGAGAATTAGGCGGAATGGGAATAAGCGGGGTATCTTTTTTCATTTTCTCTCCCTAAGCTTGGGGGCTTAAGGGGGCGCTGCGCGAGCCGCCCCCGGTCGAGTTACGCGGCTGGCGCGACGGAGAGGAACCCGGCGGCGAACAGCTTGGCACGATGGAGATTGATCACTTTTAGCATCGGCTGCTTGCTAGCGATGACTCCGTCCATCTTCTCGGCCAGCTCCTTGGGCGTCAGCTTGCCGTGCTCCTTGAGGATGCCCAGCATGGCGATGGCCTGCGTCGGGGCCTCGCCCTCCTTCGGCATCTTCTTCACTGAGAGGACAACTTTCTGCGCACGGAAGCCGTCGCCGGTCCCGTTTGTTTTCGCTGCTTTGACGCTCTTGGCGGGGGCGGCGTCCTTCTTGCCCTTGCTTGCAGTTTTCCTCTTCATGATTTCCTCCAGGAGCAGCCGCGCCTTCGCGCTCACCTTCGTCCCCTCCGGCGGGTTCAACAACATCTCCGCCGCCTCGTGCACGTCAGCCTTGACCGGGGATAGGTCCGCGATCGCGGCGATGTCCATCGTGACCGCCTCCACGCTCTTCTTAATGACTTGCAGGAACGTGTTCTCTGCGACGCGGAGGTAGGCCGCGCCCTGCTTGTTCAGCATGACGGCGAGGAGCTTAGAATCGAAGTCCGCTTGGGTGAGTGTGAAGATGGGCCGCTCTTGATTTTGTGGCGGTGCTACCTTGCTTTTCATTGGTTTCCTCTTACAGGTCGAATTATAGCGCAACTTACTGTAGAGCGCGTGACTTTTTGCGGTTTGTTTACATTTAGTTTCAAAGTTTAGACCCCAGGGCTCCCGCAAATGCAATCGATTTCCTGCTCATCCGTACTATTTTTAATCGGCTCATTTGACATTGCAATCTGCACCAACTCACTGATGCGTGGGCGATCAATGCGGAACGTCATTCTTGTAGCTTCCTCACGTCGCAGCCAACGCTTGATTTCCTCGTCCGGCTGGTTGCCGTTCGCGCGGATATACTTCCGCATGATGCGGAGAATGCGATCCGTTTTCTTAAGAAAGCAGTAACGGCAGTTGCCTTCCTCGGCCAGCGGGTCAAGCTGAAGATCAAACGGTTGTTGTTTCCAAAATGCTAACACAGTTTCCCGCGTCGCTTTGTCTGCCACCATTGGAAAAAAGCGCTCGAAGTGATCGTGACGCGTCTCATTCGCGGCCATCATTTTTGACCAGCGCTTTGGCTCATCGTAACGAATACCCATCCAGACATCGTACTCTAGGTAATTTAAAGATGACATATAGCGATCGCAAACTTTTATCTTGAGATTCGCTGTACACATGCGAGTTACGCGCGTAGGGAGAATTGGACCTTTCATCTTAAGATGGAATCGATACTCTGCGTAGTACTTTAGCATCGCATCAAACGGTTCGCCTCGCCGGGCAGCTGTCTTAAAGTTTACTATCTTAAACCCAGGACCATTGTGGCGTTGCCGATTAACTGAGAGTTTGCCTTTTTTATTTCTATAATTTTCTAACTCGAACTTATCTTCATATTCCAACCAGACAATTGGCACTTTCCAGCGTCGTTCTATTTCTCTTACAAATTTATAGGTAGCCTCGACCTCCTCGCCCGTATTCTCGAAGGCTACCACGGTATCGTTTGGCAAGCCTTGATTAGCATCCAGTATACGATGAAGCATATATGCTGAAGTACGTCCTCCAGAGAAGGCGATATTAACTGGGGTATCTCGAATAAGATATGGATTCGTCATACTTTACTCACACTGTTCTTTCTCGCATTTAGTTCCTCCGGCATCAAGGTCGTGCTGCGCTCCTCGCGCACGCTGACGGCGTAGACGGCTTTGCAGACGGGGCACTGGACGTTCGCCTCGCGGACGCCGTCCTTCGGGGGCAGGGCATTGTGGGCGACGACAGTATGGAGACAGTGGAAACAAGAGATCATCACGGTTGGGCCTCCAATTCTATTACTATGACTCCAGCTTCGCTGAAGTAATCCCGCGCCAACTCCCGCATAACAGCCCCCTCCGGCGAGGTGCCGGGCGGGGCGACGGGCGCGACGACGCGGGCGACCCCGGCCTGGATAAGTTGCACGGCGCAGCGGTCGCAGGACAGGTAGGGCCATAGGTAGAGCGTGTAGCCCACGGCCCGCTCCCGGAGAAACAATAGACAGTTCACCTCCGCGTGGATGATGCGGGACCGCTTGACGGTCTGGTCGGCATATCGCTCGCCTCGGTCCAGCATCGCGGCGGGGAAGCCGTTAAACCCGACGGAGGCGACGCTCTTGTCGGGCCGGATGAGCGCGGCCCCTACCTTGCGGACGGGGTCCTTGCTCCACGTCGCAACGAGGAAGGCGAGGTCTAAGAAACGGCGGTCCCACTTTTCATTGATCATTTCCGGCTCCAGTTGAGGACGGGGTCGTCCTGGTCTGCGGTAAGATGAGAGATGAACTCCTCCCAAGTCTCGTAGTGCTCGGGTGTGAGCCACTGGAAGATGTTCTCCCGTTTTTCGCCGACGGTCGCCACGCGCTTAGATTGGCCGAGACAGTAGCCTAGCTCGACGTGTTTTCCCCCCGTAGTAGAAGGCTTATCGGTGAGGATGACGGTCAGGTTCGCCCGCCGGATATCCTCCAGGTCCTCCTTGGCGTACTTGATGTAAGTCTCCTTTTGGAGCGGGTCCGTCCCGTCGCCCGCGCCCGTCGGGGGTTGGAAGCGCCACCGGCTCGTGCACTCGTGCCCGAGGGCCTCCAGCTCTTCGGCCTTCTGTTTGACTTCGTCTTTTTGAGAAAATGCGGCTGCGATGTAGATTTTCATTTTGTGTTTCCTCCTTTGAGAATTGGCTTCACCGAAAGAATAAATCCCTTAGCGACCTGCGCGTTGATGGCGTCGCCATAGCCTTTAAGCCTGAGCTCGCGCGCTCCGCCGCCAGGTCCCACTCCCTCGGCAGGCCTTGGATCCAGCGGGAATGTGCCGGGCTCAACCGGCCTCCATCGTTGATCTCGGCACAGGAGCCAGTCGGCGTCAGCCCAGTGGCCCTCGCCCAACGCGCCCCGGAAAATCTCCCCGAGATTTTCTCCCACGTCCTCGGGTCTACTTGCCCGCTTCCGGCCAGCAGGAGAGCCGTCATCGACAGCGGCTTCTGCTTCGTGAAGTTGGGGTTCTTGGCCCGCCCGCGCGCGTTCTGCTCCGCCCACTTCTCCGGCGGGGTGCCGTTCTCGCTGGCGTTGGGCGTCGGCCAGCCCACTAAGCGAGGCATGGCGTCCGCCAACGTCTTGTACTTGTAGCGCGCCTTCCTCGGATTGGAGTCGTGCGCCTGCGGGGTGCTGGGCCACGCGGCGAGGCGGGGCGTCAGATCCCCCAAGGTCCTCGCCTGATAGCACACGGCGCGCGGGTTGGCGTCGTAGGCCTGGGGCGTCTTCGGCCATCCCGACAAAGTAGAGCCGGTGGCGGATGTCGACGCCGCCGAAGTGCGCAGAAGTAAGTACCGCCGCCCCAGCGGCGTATCCCGCGCGCTCCAGGTCGAATGCCACAAGGTCCCACCACCCGTACCCGAGAGCCGCCTCAACCTGCTCTCCAAGCACCGCTGCAGGGCGGCACTCGCCGACGAGCCTCGACCATTCTGGCCAGAGGTGGCGAGGATCCGCGAAACCTCGCTGCTTGCCGTTAGACGCGAAACTTGGGCAGGGGCAAGAGCCTGTCCAGACTTCGCGGTCGTCGGGCCACTTGGCGAGGCGGAGGGCGTAAGACCAAACGCCGATGCCAGCGAAGAAGTGGCACTGCTTGAAACCCTTGAGGTCCTCGGGACAAACGTCATGGATGCTCCTCTCGTCGACCTCGCCGGGGGCGATCAGACGCATCCTAATCAGCTCCCGCAGCCAGGCCGCTTTCTTTTTGTCGAACTCGTTGTAATAGGCGCTCAAAATTTCTCCTTCGGAGTTAAATTTATCGTCTCCCGTGCGACCTCGGCGTCGCGCAGCTCTGCCAGCTCGCAGTACTTCATCTTCTCCACGCGCTCACGGTCCCGCACGCCCCACAGGTAGACCATTCCTTCCGCGCAGCGCACCTGCTGGCCGTGGTTCGTCCTTCTCAACCCGGCGGCGCTGAGCGCGGCCCCCACGTGCTGCGGAATCGTCTTGTCGGGGCCACCGTTGTAGTTGACCCACGCCAAGTAGCACTGCTGCGGCGTCAAGAGGCTGACGCGCGGCGGGAAGCCTTTTACGCAGTCCGGGTCGGCGGCGACGGCGCGCGCCCAGTCTTCGACGGGGAACCGGCCCATCGAGACCATGTTTCGCATCGCTTCGGTCTCTGGGGCCGCCGCGCGCGGGTCGAAGCCGGAAAGGTCGAGGCGGCACAAGTGCCACATCAAGGGCCCGATGCCGGGGCCGGGAATGTACGCCCCGTCTGGGTTCTGTTGGTGATACCAAGCGTCGTACTTAGCGTAGAATTCTCTGGGCAGCGGCGCACCCTTCACTTCATGTACGAAGTAGCGCCGCTCTTCGTCCTCGATGAAGAAACTATTAGGATGGTTGCTGGTAAAAAAATAGCTGATGCAGTCCTCTAGTTCGTAGGCGGGCAGGAACTTCTCGTTGATGGTGACCGTCAGTCTAGTGATGCAAGTCTTAATGCGGTTCGCTGACCCTCGCTTGTCGAAAGAGCCAGTGATCTCGTCGCCCTGAACGAACTGCTTATTGGCAGCCCAACTATTGAAAACTCCGAGCAGGTCGCCTTCCTCGATCTCTTTATAATTATCCCCATAAATGTGCTTCATCGTGTAGCCGACGAGCGTCTTGCCCGTGCCCTTGTGGTGACCCCAGAGGATGACCGCCGTCAGCATCTTCACGTTTGGGTGCTGGACGTGATACGCCACCCACTGCTCAAACCAGCGGCGCTCCTTCGGAGCATCTTTAAAGAGGAAATCTAGCAGTTCTGCCCACGGGCTTACATCTCCTTTTTTGACCTCACTCTCTGATACACCCCACCCGCGCCACGTATTCAGGTAATGGCTGGGGGTGACGAGCTCAATCCCAGGGGCGTAGGTCAGACGTTGTACTTGCATTCGTTGCTCCCACCCGATCCAGGCCGGAGCTGCCTTCTTTTTTACGGTTGTCAACGAGGAGCCTTTCTTCACCTGTGTCTCATAGTAAAGGTTGGCAAAGATACCCTCCTTCATCTTCTCCGGCGTCATAAGGTGCCAATCGCTCGTGTCCATGACCATGCCGGGGTTCTTTACGAAGATAAATCTCTCGTTCATCTCGTGGAGCACACGGCTGAGTTCCCAGGGCTGGCTGCGGAGAGCTAAGTCCAGGAAGCGGTCGACGCCGCCCTCTTTTTCGTTCTCCAGGTAATCGTCCAGCCCCGTCTTTGCGCCCTCGAAGAGCGACGGAAGGCGCACAATATAGACCACTGTCCCCAGACCTAAAAGCTCGCGGGCCAGCTGGTTCTCAGCCTGCATCACATGAGGGTTCGTCACGGCATCGGAGTCGAAAGTAATATAGGCATGCATCTCGCCCCAATCGCAGTAATCTCTCAGCTCCGGCAGCAGGCAGCTGTGCTTATCCTTGAAGTTCCAGACTCCGCCGAGGCCGAGGCAAGGAAGACCGTGCTTGGCGGCGCAAGCGGCCTTGAGCTCGCCCTCCGTAAGAATGATGCGCTTCCCTTCGGGCCGTTTTCGCCATTCGCCCCAATCAAAGTTCTGCGGTACGTAGACGTGATTACCGCTGTTCGCGGGTTGGGAGTACTTGACTTGTTTCTTATCGGCATAGACGGGGACGAGGTACCGATATCTAAAGAACCCGTTATTCGTAAGGTAGGGAATGGTAAACCCTGGTGCATCGCGGAAAGAAATGCCGGAAGGGGGTGCGGCGTGCGGAACGAAACCCAGCCGCGCGGCGTCCTGCGGGTCGAGGCCACTCTCGGCCAGCTTCTTGTGCATTAGCTCGCGGACTTCTTTTAGAGGTATTAAGGCTTGTTTTGTTCCAACCATAATTGGTCCAGTTCGGCTTTCGTCATCGGTTTTTTCTGAAGGAGACCGCTTTTCTGTAGTTGCTGGCGTAGTTTTTGACGGGGAGTTAGGGATTTTTCCTTCTGCTTTTTGATTCTCATTTGCATGGCTCGGCAGTCGTCCGCGAGTTTTTGAGCGCGAGTTCGGTGCTTACCCATGGCGAAAACCATCATATGCCAGTTTTTCGGGAAAAGCACGAAGTTTTTCGCTTTTGTTTTCATCGAAAATGTTAGATTCCCCGAGACTACGCTCGTATTATACGGGGTTTTTTATTCTCATTGAGCTAAAAACCCCCGTACAATACGTTCGTGGCATCATACAATTCAAATTATCTCTTTACAATTCAATGAAGTGTGATTTTCCCCCATTTTCTGCAGTTTTTGTGAAAAATAGGTGCTTTTGATTCTCTAATTGTGCATAATAATATTTCGCCCGGAAAAAATGAGAGTCTACTCCACAGCCCGCCCGAAGGTCTCCACTTGAAAACCTGCGTCTCCATTCCGCCGGGCGGCGACGCCCTAGGCCGAGGGGAAAGTGTGAAGATTCCAGTCTATTTGCCTCTGATGGCTCCCACCCCGCACTCAGCTTCTAGAAGTTTCGCTTCCCAATTAGTCAGTGACGCGCTGGCGAAATATCTAGACCCCGCCGATCCGCGCAAGGGTGTCATGCTGCGCGTGAACGAGCCGTGGCGGGCGTTGAAGAGCCGCTATCGCGTCTGCAAGGAAATACCAAAGATCAAATTGCCACATGCCCCCGAGCCGCTGATGATTCAGTACCCTCCGTCGCCAGACTGCTGCGAGACGGACGGACGCGAGAGGCAGAAGAAACTATGGCTAAGCGCGACAAGATTCTAAAAGAAGTGAGGTTCTAAATGCCCAGAGAATACTTTCCCGCCACTACGGACTCGATCGCGGACCTGAACGAGTTAAACGCGGCCTTTCATGACGCTGCGTCACCATCCAAGTACCCGAAGACTCTTTCTAAACAGGAGCGCAATACTGCCGCCGCAAATATCCGTGCCGCGCTGAAAGGTAAGACCGGGCAGAAACGCGCGGAAGTGAGGGCGGAGCAGATGGATCCTGGGCCGGGGGACGAGAGCTATGACGCCGAAAACTCGCGGGACGACGTTTACGAAGGTAAAGAGGCGAAGGCCATCGCTGGAGAGTCTAAGTCTCGTGGCTCAACCGCCTTCAACTTCGGCGCGAACGAAACGCAGAAGACGCGCACGCAGCGTGGGCTTGCGACGCCGAAGTTGGTCAAAACGCGAACTCCGAGAAACTACGCCAGCCAGGAAAGAAAAGCAATTCAGGGCGAAGCGAAAAGCAAGGGGTCGACGGCGTTTCCATTCGGAGCTAACAAAGCCTAATTTCTAAAGTAGAAAAATCTAGAAATGACAGTTACAACAGGAAAACGCGGAAGACCGAAAGGTTACCCGAAATCCGGCGGGCGCAAGCCTGGAGTCCCTAATAAATCGACTTCTGAAATCCGCGAAATTGCTTTGGCGATGTGCCCTGAGATGATGGCCAATCTTGCGAAGCTCGCCCGTACGGCTGAGAGCGAATCTACGCGTGTTTCCGCTTCGATCGCGATTTTGCAGTGGGGCATTGGCAAACCACGAGAGAGTCACGAGATCTCCGGACCTGAAGGACAAGCTTTGTTTGTGCCACCCGTGATTGATGTTTGCTTTACTAGTGCTCACCAGAAAGCAGCCGCGTGAATTGTCTGCGATACCAAGATCTAGCATTCAGTTCCCCGATTGGGCGCAATTTTTGTTTCAGCCCGCACGCTATAAAGTCATGTATGGCGGTCGGGGAAGCGGCAAGTCTTGGGCCGTCGCTCGGGCGCTCATTCTCATCTCGTGCCAAAAACCGATCCGAGTCCTTTGTACCCGCGAGCTCCAAACTTCCATTGCGGAGTCCGTCCATCGATTATTGTGCGACCAAATCGAGCTCATGGGACTGTCTCAGTATTTTGAAATACAGCAGAACGGAATCTATCGTAAGCCGTATAGTAAGTCCGAGACTGGCAGTGAGTTCATCTTCTACGGTATTAAGAACAACCCTACTAAAATCAAGTCCGCTGAAGGTATTACTCACGCTTGGGCCGAGGAAGCTGAGAAAATTAGCTCTAATTCTTGGGCTATTCTCATTCCTACAATCCGCACGCCGAATTCTGAAATTGTCGTCACCTTCAATCCCGACGAAGAAAACGATCCTACTTACCAGCGGTTTGTCGTCAATCCTCCCCCCGAAGCAAAAGTTGTCGAGGTTAATTGGAACAGAAATCCTTGGTTCCCCGAAATTCTTCGGGAAGAAAAAGACTACCTCTACCGCGTCGACCCTGATGCCGCCGAGCATGTGTGGGGCGGGCAATGTCGCCGAAACGCCAGCAGCCAGATTTTCAGGGGCAAGTACGAGGTCGCCGCATTCGACGTGCCCGATCCGGCACAGGCTGGGGACGCCATGTGGGACGGTCCCTACGCAGGTTCGGATTGGGGCTTCTCTCAAGACCCGTGTGTGCTCACGAAGAGCTGGATCGACGCGAAACACAAAATTTTGTACATTGAAAAAGAATCCTGGAAGATCGGCCTGGAGCTCGACGACATCGCGGCTTACTGGCGGCACGACATGCCTGAGATCGACGGGCAAATCATCCGGGGAGACTGCTCCAGGCCGGAAACCATCTCCTACCTCGCCCGCACGAGCGGCCTGCGGGTCGAGGCTGCGGAAACCTGGAAGGGCAGCGTCGAAGACGGCATCGCCTACCTTCGCAAATTCGAGAAGATTGTTATTCACCCGCGCTGTCAGCACACCGCGCAGGAAGCTAGGCTTTATAGCTACAAGGTCGATCGGCTCACAGGGGACGTTTTGACGGACATCATAGACAAAAACAACCACTGCTTTGACTCGCTGCGCTATGCCCATCAGCCGATGATTCAGTCGTCGAGCGGCAGCTTAGCAGTCTGGATGAGGATGTAAAAATGAATTATGACTTCACCGGCGTCATCGAGGATTGGTTCGCAGATTCGCCAGTCCCTAATCCAGAGCAAATTATGTTGAGGAACCAAATCCGCGACGCATTCCGTTACAACCCGGCGGCGAAGCGGCTGCTGGCGAAGGTCGCGGATCACTGCGCAAGTGAGAACCTGAATCCGGTAAGCGGGCTCGCATTGGCACTGAGCTATGGGCTGGCTGTCGGGGTTGAGTTGGAGAAAGAGAAATCTTCGAGGGGGAGGGCGGTATGTTGAGAACTGTTGCAGACGTGCAAAAGGCGAACGAGGAATTCCACAAAACGAAAGACGCTCCCCGAGGTGAGACCCAGGCTGAGAGCGTGGAAGAGTTAGAGGGCTGGAAGGGACGCAGGGGGCTCGACGAGGAAAAACCAGTTCGCGCGAAGCACGGAAAAGGCCAAGCTGCGACAGAAAGTAGAATTCTTGCAAAAGCTGCAAAAGGTGGAATATTACGTGGAGATATAGAACAGGCCAGAAAATATGGAACTTTAGCTGCAAAAGCCGGAAAAATTGCTTTAGGCCAAGATTCTTTCCCCGCGACCGACATGTCCGTCGCCGACGTGCAGAGGGCGAACGACGAGAGGTGGGGGAGGAAGACGAAGGACTGGACGGGAGACTCGCAGACTGGCGACGCGGTGCCGGGGCTTAACAATTGGTCGATGCACGCGGGCGGGACAGGTGCGGCCCCTGACAAGCACGGCTACACGCATAGCGTGAGCCACGGCGAGACAAATACCAACCTCCACACGCAGTACTCAATCTCTCCTGTCAGCAATTCTAGTGGGCGGCACCAGGGCTACGTGGTCGGCGCGTGGAGTCCGAAGGCTGGTCATGCTCACAAGCAACTCGGTCAAGTGCGCGACCCGCGTCACGGCGTGAAGCTCGCGCAAGCTCACTACAACGAGCATTTTAACTCGGACAAATAAAAATGAGCGATAATCCAATCCACTCCCCCATGCCTTCGCCGTTTCCGCCGTCGTACAATATTTTCGCCATCATACTCCAGCGTCTCGTCGCGATTCAGAATCAGCAGTTGGCCCAGGCGAGGCAATTGGCAAGTTTGATGGACGCGATCAACGACGTTGAGATTCGGGAATCGTCGCTGGCTGCTGCAGTCGCGGCGCTGGCGCAGGCCGATGCCACGGTAGCGAGCGCTGTCGAAGCCGGGATCGCGCAAAGTGAGGTTCTGATAGCGACGCTTACGCAATCGAGCGCGTCCAGTTTTACCGCAATAGAAGCGAGCATTGCCCAGATATGGACATTTCTCACCACACCCCCTCCCCCGCCGCAGCCTGCTGGTATTGAGGTTGTGTTTACTAAAAATTAGGAGAATTGCTCATGGCACCGAAGAAATCTGCTAAAGCCTCCGCCGTGATCACGATTCAGGACGACGGCACATTGAATGTAAACGTATCTTTCACTGACGTGGATGGACTTCCGATCACCGGTCTGACGGCATGGCCTGCCGCCGTCGCGCTTCCGACCGTTGCTTTCTCCGACGCTACCCCAGGTCCGAGCGCGTTCAGCTACGTCGCTGCGTCCGCTCCGGCGGCGAGCACGGACGTATCGAATGCTTTCGTCGTCGGCGTCATTGGATGCGTACAGCCTCCGGTCCCTGGTTCGGGACAGGGCGTCGATACCACGCTGACGATTGCCAGTGGCTTGACGAACCAAACGGCTCCGGTGGCCGTTGATGCCGGGATGTTGACGATGACCGCCGACGCAAGCGCTCCGGGCGGCGTAGTGGTTTCGGTGCAAAACTAGTTCCTCCGATGGGCGAACTGACCAAGGCGGAGTTCATAGCATTCTCGATAGCGATAGGGTTCGTTCTGTGCTTCGCTTTGGTCGTTTTCTGGGTGATCCCATGACGAAGAAAAAACGCGTCCGGGTGGTCAAGGTGACTCCGCACGTCAAGCCAGACGTTCACGAAGTCACACTGCACGTTCATTCCGAGGAACCTCCACCGGCATTACCGTCGCTGCCCGCAGAGTTGCAGGCAGAACCAGTCGGCTCATGGCCTCCATCGGGTTATGACGTTCCTGACGCGCCTGCTCCGAAGAAACACGGTTTCTTGCATTGGCTGCTCGGAGACTGATTATGAGAAGCCAGCAGAGAAAAACGGCGGCTTGGGAATCGCTGCAAATTTGTAGGAAATTATATCCATGGCGCGTTGTGGTCAAGTTCGTCGGTTTGAGTCGCGTCGTATTTCCAGGTGCTTAGATGTACGCAGGACTCGCACTCGCAGATCACAGAGTCCCCACTGGAGCGGTTGTGGTCCATGCGAAGCTGTGCGAGTGGTGCGGGTGTTTAATCTTCGTCCAGAACGCCGAGCGCTACTGCCTCGATTGCATCCCTCCTCCGTTGGAGTTTCTCGGCTACAGCCTCGGCGAGCCGCTGAGAAGGGCCTTGGGCGAATGTTGGTAGATCTCGACATCCAGGAGATCGAGCAGCGCATGGCGTTATACCGCGCTCAGCCGGTGAT
>Ga0181528_10002022_pt1 | contig 12451 bp, 9 predicted proteins | sample PEATcosm2014_Bin_47_FD_119742 | JGI IMG/M metagenome (GOLD analysis project Ga0181528, IMG submission 119742) | Peatland microbial communities from MTU Mesocosm Facility, Houghton, MI, USA - PEATcosm2014_Bin10_10_metaG | ecosystem: Environmental > Terrestrial > Soil > Wetlands > Peat | place... | reverse complement strand
GAGTGGGAAGGAGATCATTACGTAAGCCGGCGCGAGATGGTGAAGTTTTTGACGCTCGGTTCGTTCCTGCTGGCGGCGGCCAACTGGGCCACAGCGTTTGCAAAGAACATGATCCGCAAAGACTCAAGCACCGTTCTGCGTCTCGGTTCGGCCAGCGACCTCGCGCAGAATGGAGCGATGCTCTTCCGCTATCCGACGCCGCAGGATCCGTGCATTGCGGTGCGCACGGCGGAAGGCGCGCTGGTTGCGTATTCGCAGGTGTGTACGCACCTTTCCTGCGCTGTGGTGTACGACAAGAGCGCGGACCAACTGGTGTGCCCCTGCCATCGCGGCGTCTTCAGCGTGGAGCAGGGCGCACCGATTGCGGGACCTCCGACGCGGCCGTTGGCCAGAGTCAAAATTGAACAGCGCGGAGACCACATTTTCGCCACTGGGCTGGAGGTCTAGATGAGCACACGCAAGCAAGGAACTACGCTGTTCAGCGCCATTCTGATTCTGGTTGCAACGACGGTGGTGGTTCAGTTGTGGCTGCTGAGTTTTTCAATGGAGGCTCTGCTGCGCCATCAGTTCAAGCCGCTCATTCCGGCCGCGGTTGCCTCGACTGTGTTGCTGTCGATCAACGGCGGGCTACTGCGCTATGTGTTTCGGTTTGACCGGGAAGTGCAGAGGAACTCGGTAGGGTGATCCCTTTCGGCGAGCTTCATCGCGTTTATCGAAGTGCGCGAAGCACTCCATCGCTGAGAATGCGCGCCCGCAAGCCGCCGCGTCCCTTGAGCAGCATTTCCGCACCGGGCGCAATGGCAAGATCCATCCAATAGCAAGGGCTGCATTCGCATACACCTGCGAAGCGCACACCCTGCACCTCAAACTCCTCGCCGATCAGCGAATTCAAGTCCACGCCGACCGAGATGACATTGCGCCTTGTGACGCCGGGCAATTTGTCTTCCACGTTTAGAGCGAAACCAGAGTTCCTGTGGCCCGGTGAGTTTCGTGCAAGGTCGCCGCTCCCCGATGGTCGCGTCAACTTTGGAGTAGTGCTTCCGGGATACACCTACTCTGGTTTCGCTGTAGCTGCGCGCAAACCTCTGCGAATACCTCGGAAGAAAAGAAGGTGATTTGACCTTTGTATTGCTCTTTGTAGTCGAAGAAGCGGTCCCCCGAATGCCACGGCCGGCCACGCACTCAAGTTCCACCTGCTCGATCTGCGGAAGCTCGCCGGGAGGCTGTTGGTGGCGCCCGAAGAAGTTGCGCCCGGGCGATAGGTACAGTTGTTCAATCTTCATTGCATGCGCCCTGATCCAATTGTAATGAGGCCAAGGTCTATTTGCCGATGCCTTTGGGCGCCACTGAGCGGATAGCGCGGGCATTGAGGGCGCCATCTTTCAGGTCTTGAATAGCCATGGTTGGGTCGACTCAGTCCTCACGCAGGGCGACCATCGGTTCGACGGTCATGGCGCGACGCGCCGGCAAATAGCAGGATCCGAGCGCCGAAAACGCCAACACCGCGCCAACAAGCACGAATGTTTCCGGATCCCAGACGCTGACGACAACCAGACTGCCAACTGCTTTGGCGGCTAGCAAGGCAAGAGCCAGTCCAACCCCCAGGCCCGCGGCAACAACGAGGATGGACTGGCGATAGATCATTCTGAAAACCGAGCCGCGGGATGCGCCCAGAGCCATGCGCAAGCCTATCTCGTGTACGCGGCGGCTTACGGCATAAGAAACGACGCCGTAGAGGCCGATGACCGCCAGCGTCAACCCCAGACCTCCCATGATCGCGGCAAGCGATGCTCCGATTTGGAAGAGCAAAAGTCCATTGAGGGTATAGAGCGCCTGGCGCATGGTCTGCACCTGGAAGATGGGCAGTTGCGGAGCAAGATCGTGAATGGTCTTCTCGACGATCGGCATGAGAACCGCGGGGTTCATTGGCGTCCTCACCTGGAAAACCATCAAGGTGTTCCCCGTGGAGTGCTGCGCAAAGGGGATGTAGAAATAGGGCTGCTGCTTGGCCCCGCGAAAGAGCTGGAACTCCGCATCCTGGGCGATTCCAATCACCTCCATCTTGCGATCTTTCTCGATCCCCATGCGGAAGGTGTGGCCGATGGCATCTTGCCCGGGCCAGAACTTTTTGGCGGTGCTTTGGCTGATGACGGCCACATCTCTGCCTTGCTCGTTATCCGCGTCGGCAATGGCGCGGCCTTCGAGAAGATCGATGCCCATCACGCTGAAATACTCGGGCGAAACCACGTTGAAACTGGCATTCGAGTCGGAGGGATTGGCGGGCGCCGGAGCACCGTCCACGATCATTCGATCGCCGCCATTCCCGAAGTATCCCAGCGGAATGGAGCCTGCGTGGCTCACATACTCGACGCCGGCGACCTGATGGAGACGAGTGCGGATGTTGCTGGCCAACACGCGTGTTTGCGCATCGTTCATGCCGATCTCGTTGGCATCGATCACAAAATTCATCACGTGGTCCGGCTTGAAACCGAAGTCCGTGGTCTGCATCGCCGAAAGGCTGCGCACGAAGAGTCCGGCGATCACCAGCAAGACAAGCGAGCTGGCGATCTGCAAGGCAACCAGACCATCGCGGAGCCAGTGACGCCCACCCGTCACGCCGCGGCTGCCTTCGTGCAAGACGGCGTTGATGTTGCCCTTGGCAATGCGCAATGCGGGAACCAGGCCGACAATCACGCCCGCGAGCAACGCAACGGTAAACGAGTACATAAAGATGCGCCAGTCGAATCCGAACGATAGCAGCACGGGCAGGTCGGCGTGCACGTTGAGGTGACTGAGAGCGGAGCTTCCCCACATGCCGAGCGCTACTCCCGCGAGGCCGCCGATCAGTGCGAGGGTCACGCTCTCCGTAATCATCTGACGGATAAGACGGGAACGCTGGGCGCCGAGAGCGGTGCGAATGGCCATCTCACGCTCCCGCGTTGTCGCGCGCACCAAGACCAGATTCGCGACATTGACGCAGGCCAGCAGAAGCACCATGACGGCAAGCGACAAAAAGAGGCCGGAGACGATGTACATGGTCTTGGGATCACCGGCATTGATGCGGAGACTCGGCTCCGTAAAGACCTCAATACCGAGTTTCTTCTCAAATTCGGGTTGCTGACGCATCAGGTCTTTTGCAATCACGCTCAGTTCGGCGCCTGCCTGCTTGAGGCTAACTTCGGGACGAATGCGCGCGTTGACGACGAAGCTTCGATTTTGCCAGTTACTCAGGATATCCGCGTGAACGCCGGTGATGATGATCTCGGACATGGGCAGAAAGGCCGCTGTGCCGACAAAACTCTGCACACCATGAAAGCCCTTCGGCGCAACGCCGACGATGGTGAACGGATGTCCATCCACCGTAACCGGCCGCCCCACCACATTCGGATCGCCGCTGAATTTCGTCTGCCAGTAGTCGTAGCTGAGAACGACGATCGGGTCCTGGCCGAGCACCTCGCCTTCACCGCGCAGAAAGAGGCGTCCCGCCGCCGGTTTCAGTTCCAGCCCCTCAAAGAAGTTCCCGCTGACGAAGGCGGTCAAGATTCGATCGGGCTGCTGGCCGGGCGCGGCGAATCCGTCGAGCCCGATGCCGTAAGCGAAGACATCGCTGAAGGAGTTACCGCTCTGCGCGCGAATTTCCTTGTACTCGGGCCATGAGAAGGCCTGCTGCAAGGGTCCGTTGTTCTCGCGGGGAACCACGGTCATGATCTGTTGGGCATTGGGAACCGGGAGGGGCTTCAGCAGCAGGGAGTTCACGAGGCTAAAGATGGCGGTGTTTGCGCCGATTCCAAGGGCCAGTGTGAGGACGGCGGTAACGGCAAAGCTTGGCGCCTTCCTGAGCTGACGAAAAGCAAAACGAAGATCCTGAAGCAAAGTTCCCATGGAAGCCTCCGCGACACTGCTGCGCGATCTGGAGGTTGCACGTGAACGGCCAATCGCCGAAGCCGTAAGTGCTTTAATTTGTGGACAGTATTTTACGCGGGTGACCCGCGGCAGTACGGAGGCTGTCCGAAACTGGATTTGACTGTCCGAATGCGAACGGCGCGAGGCGGAAGATTCGCTGCTTTGCCAGCTTGTCTGAACATGAGATCGGTCTCGAAATGTCGCCTCCCCACTGCCTTCCGCGCTTTCTGTCAACGGCGGCCAGGGCAAACGCACGGGCAATCGCATTTGAAATTGCAATCGTGAACCGCAGTGACTTTGAAAGGGTGCGGCTTTAGCCGTGCCGCAAGAATTCGCAAAATCGACGGGGCTTTAGCCCCTCGTGGAGGCATGTTGCTGCGTTCTAAAACCATCCCTCGGGGGCTGAAGTCCTAATCTTTCTTTTTCGCCTGCCTTGGCACGGCTAAAGCCGTGCCCTTTCAAGACATAATCGTCCCGCACCTTGAAGTGCGATTGCCCTGCGGCAAACGATCTTCGCTGCAACCTGCGATCGTCCAGACCGGCGTGGACAGTTTATGCGCCGACGATGGAAAGTCTTTCCGCCAACCTGCAGTGGATTTCGGTCGTATTCGCAAAGCGAAAACAAGCGACGCAACGCGACAGGGCGCCCAGCCCGAACAGCCCGTCTGCGTTTGGAGCTGGGCGCGCAGACCGTTTCCAACCAGCCGCAAGGAAGCTGCCGAGGCGCGCAGCTATAATTGTGCCGCGGCACGACCAGTACACGGCGCGCAGCTGACAGGACAAGACTCCAGTGTCTCCGCCTTCATTTTCGCTGGTGAAATGGTATATGGACTGTGTCACAGGTGAAGGCGACACAGTGATTTTGTATTGCGCGGAGCTGCACTGGCGCGGGCTTCATGCGGCATACAGCAACTTGCTTTCGGCCATCGATTCGCAAGCGACATCGCGCAGTTCGATGGGCCGCTACCGGATCGAGTGTGAAGACGGCCGGATTGCTGTCGAGCTGCCACGGCTGCAGGTCGAAGGAGAATGGAAATCCGCGGCTGCGGCTGTTCAGGAGACGGTCTTTCCTGGTCCAGATGGGACGAGCCCGGATGGGAGTGCGCTCTGGGAGTGTCTGCAGCCGCAGGCGACCGTGCGGGTTCAACTGGGCCAACGCGAGCTGACCGGTCTGGGCTATCTTGAGCGGCTGACTCTGACATTGCCGCCATGGCAGCTCCCCCTGCGCGAGTTGCGATGGGGGCGATTTGTTTCGCCCACCGATCACGTGATCTGGATCGACTGGCAAGGACCGTATACGACTGCATTCGCAATTCACAACGGCTGCAAGCGCAGGCTGTAACTGGCCACAGAAACAGAAGTGGCGATCGAGAGCGGGACGCTGCGCATGAGCGATTCCCTGCCCTTGCGCGCGGGCCGGCTGGGCGCGACTGTTCTGCCGGGAGCGCCCATGCTGCGAAGACTGCTGCCCCGTTCTCTGGGCAACATTGAAGAACATAAATGGAGAAGCCGCGGAGTGCTGGAAACGGCGAGCGGACAGAGCGAAGGATGGGTGATTCACGAGGTGGTGCATTGGAAGGTATGAAGCGTTCGATGCTGGGAGAGATACTTTACGGCACCCTTTTTGTTGTTCTTGTTCCCGGCTTGCTGGGCCTTTGGGCCGCGGGCACGCGCGATACCGTGCATCTGCCGGTGCTGCAGTTCAAAGAATACGGGCTGTTTCTGATCACATTTGCTGTTACCGGGATGATTGGAGGCATGAGCGAGCTGTGGCAAACCGGCGGAGGGTTGCCGATGAACGCTTTTCCGCCGCCGCGCTTTGTGGCAACCGGCATGTACGGACTGGTACCGCATCCGATTTACGGAGATTTTGTGCTGATCTGCGCCGGGGTGGCTCTCTATACAGGCTCGGCGAGCGGTCTGTGGCTGGTGACGCCAAGCGTGGCGATGGGCTGCGCGGCGCTGGTGCTGGGCTACGAGTTGCCGGATCTGCGCAGGCGCTTCGGTACGCGCGACGGATCAGTATGGCTTCCACGCGAACAGCCGGGCTCGCCTTCGCTCATCGAGCGAATTCGCATCTATCCGGTGATCCTGCTGCCGTGGCTGGCGCTCTACGAGGGGATCGGTGAGCTTGAAATACATCTGCATTCGATGAGCACTTACCTGCCCTTCGAGAAGAATCTGCCGGTCATCGAACAGGCCGAGCCGATCTATGCCAGCACATATCTCGTCGTCATCCTCGCGCCTTTGCTCATCGGAAGCGGAACGGCGCTGCGCCGCTTCGCGAAGCTGGGTCTGCGCGCCATGGCGTTGATGTTTCCGCTCTATCTGGTATTTCCCTTCTTTGTTCCGCCGCGACCGTTTCATGCGGCTGCGCCGATGGGATGGATGCTGGCCTGGGAACGGACTCCGATCTCCGGCACCTGCGCCTTCCCTTCCTATCACCTGGTGTGGGCGTGCATCGCCGCGTCGGCGCTTGGATCGGGAGGGCGCTGGAAGAAGGCGCTTTGGTGGACCTGGGCGGTTCTGGTTGGTGCGAGCTGCATTGCGACAGGCATGCATTCGATTCTCGATATGGTGGCCGGAGCCGTCGCCTACCTGGTGATTGCGCGCATGGACCGCATCTGGAAGTGGATGCTGCGCGGTGCGGAACGGATCGCCAATTCGTGGCGGGAGTGGCGGATCGGCCCCATGCGGATCATCAACCACGGGGGCTATGCCGCCGCCGCGACCCTGGTCGGCATGGCGACGATCGACACGCTGCTCGGCCCCGGACATGGGGCGGTCACAGTAATCATCTATCTGAGTTGCACAGTCGGAGCGGCGTTGTGGGCGCAATGGGTGGAAGGGTCGCCGGCGCTGCTGCGGCCGCTCGGGTTTTACGGCGCGGTGCTGGGCGCGGTGGCCGGCTGCGGGCTGGCGGTGGCCATGGGCTCGAACGCCTGGGTGGTGTGCGCGGCCATCGCCGTTGCGGCACCGTGGATTCAGGGCATCGGCAGACTGCGCTGCCTGGTGCAGGGATGCTGCCACGGTCGCGCCGTCGAAGCGCTTCCGGGAATCAGCTACACGCATCCGCGCTCAAGAGTGTGCCGGCTGGCGCATCTGGCGGGTGTGCCGGTACATGCGACGCAGGTGTATTCCATCCTGTGCAATGCCGCGATTGCGGCTGCGCTGCTGCGCCTGGTGCAGGCAGAGGCTTCGTGCAGCACGATCATCGGGATCTATCTTCTGCTTTCCAGCGCTGGACGGTTTGTGGAAGAAGCTTATCGCGGCGAACCGCAGACGAAGAGTCTCTTCGGCCTTCATCTCTATCAGTGGATCTCAATTGCGACAGGAGTTGCGGGGGCGATCGTCACCACATTCCGCACGATTCCGCTGCCGGCGGTTGGGGCGGTGCGCGTCAGTTCGATTCTGATTGGCGTTGGATGCGGCGCTGCGGCGTGGTTTGTAACGGGGATCGACTTTCCCGAATCCTCGCGGCGGTTTGCGCGGCTGACTTGAGAAAAACACCAGAGTTCGATTGCGCATCGAGCTGAACAATCCAAGCGGAGACTGTGTGTTTGTTCCGGTCTAGCGCGGGATCCAACGCCGCACACGTCTGTCCCGCAGCGGAAACCTGAATGGGCCGCTGATAGCGGAAATAGCGCATTTCCGGAGAGGCCAACAACAACAGCAGCAAGACCGCGCTCAGCTTCATGCGGTCCGTTCTCCCGCGCCGCGCAGCTTAAGCAAGTCGCGCTGATAGACAAAGCTGACTCCGAGCAGCAGCGCGCCGAGGCCGAGGAAGCTGAGAATGCGATAGCCCTCGGCGAGTTCGCTTATATCCATCAGAAAAACCTTGCCGATGGTGGCGGCAAGAAGCACCAGCGCCTGCCAGCGCAGAAAAGCAGAGCGCCGCCAGAAGCCGACAGCGAGCAGCAATGCGCCGAAGAGCATGAAGAACGCCGAATAGGTGAATTGTGCGTACATCCGGTGGAGATGCCGCAGGGCCCCGTCGTCGCTCCACTTGAGCAGCCACCAGTAGTAGTGAATCTCCCAGCCGATAGCCACCAGGATGAGCAGATTGACGACCAGCACCGAAGCCGCGGCCAGCGCGGGCCAGCGCAGAATCGGCTCGATATTCTCGTCGTGCTCATCGACGGAACCGTCCAGCGCAAGCCAGGCGACGAAAGTAAAGGCGCCAATCGCAAAGCAGTAGGTGGCGAAGCGCTGATTGAATACGACGACTGCTGCGGCCGCTTGGTCTTGGAGCATCAGCGAGATCAGACCCAGGATCAGACAGAGCGGCGACAAGACCCGCAGCAGAACGGAGCGGACACGGCTCGCCACCCAGAGCAAAGCCGCGCCTTCCGTCAGCCATCCGATGGTCAGCCAGCGGCCATGCGCCTTGAGAGGAATCGCGATGGTGAGAAAGACAACCGCGGCGGCGAGATGAAGGCCCGTGAGTACCGCAGGACTGGCGTGCAGACGGCCACGCTCGGGGAGCCGAAGCAGAAGCAGATAGAAGGCGGCAAAGACGACGGCTAGCCATGGCTTGGCCCACTCCGCGCCCAAGGAATCGAGGATGAAATAGAAGGCAAGAAAACCGAGCGCAGCGTTGGCAATGGGCAGCAGCACCAGGACGAGATTGTCCCACGCGGAGCGGCGACCGGGGTCGTCCTTGTCGATTTCCACAAGGCGGACAAGGCGGGGCGCGAAGGCGAAGATAAGAAAGAACAGGCCCATGAAAATTGCTGTGCGCGCGGCCTGGTCATCGGCATAGAAGCTGAACCACCAACCAGCCACGAACAGGGCCGTGCCCACGGACGCACCGAAGAGCAGGCGCGACCAGGGGCGCAGCGCGACCAGAACCAGCACCGCGACATCCATCACCAGCAGATAGGTAAACAGGGTGACTTCGTGGTTCCCGCCGGTGGAAACCAGCAGCGGTGTGCTGAATCCGCCGACGATGGCATAGAGCGCCAGCAGTTCGGCGTCCTCAATCCATGCCGTGAAGCCGTTGAAGGCGGTTACGAGGATCATCGCGGCGAAGGCGACACCGGCCGGAACCAGTTGGAAGAGCGAAAAAGCGGCCCAGAGCGAGAGGTAAAGAATGCCGCTGCCCAGCGCCTTGAGCGAATAGGAGAAAGCCTTGTAGCCGCGGTCGCGGAAGCGCTCCGCCCAGGCGATGAGCCCTGCGCCGGAGATGAGCCCGATCAGAACCCGGCCAAGCGGTCCGATCCAGTGATTGTCGATGGCCATCTTAAGGAACCAGGCCATGGCGATGAGCACGGCCAGAATGCCGATGCGATTGAACCACTGCGAACCGATGCGGCTTTCGAGCGAGGGCTGATCGTCGAGGGGGCGTAGCGGGGTTAGCGGAGCTGGCGGAGTTGGCGGGTTTAGCGGAGCGTTTGAGGAATACGGCGTTTGGAAATACGGCAACTGCGGCGGCGGCTCGGGAGTCCGGACGACAGCGGATTCGGGCTCTGCCAGAGCTGCGGCGGCGGGCTTCGGGGCTGCTGCGCGCGGTGCAACGATGCCGTGGCTGCGCAGCGCTTCTTCCAACTGCAGCACGCGGGTACGCAGTTCGAGAACCTGATCTTCAAGGCTTGCAGGAGAGCTCGGATCCATCGCATTCCACTTTACAGGACAAATGGAGGATCTTCCATGCACCGCATGCAAAGAATGATGGAATTCTGCGCAGGGCTTTGCAGTCTGTAGAAAAAGGCCAAATTTCGGCCAGGTTGCTCTAAAAACATGCCAGAGGAGCTAAAGCCTCGCCGATTCCATCGACTTTGTGCCGGGGATAAATCCTGGCCTACCCCACGAATGGGCTTTTCCGCGGCCTATCTAGTTGAGCGTTCGCTGCAGCCAGTAATGGAAGCCGTCGATGATGGCCATGAGAGCCGCCTGGTTCATGTCGCTGCTGACTCCCGCCGTTACCCAGGGGTCGTGGCCGTCGGCGTGGAAGCTGACGGTGACGCGAACATAGGCTGCCGAATCATGCGCGGAGACGTCCACTGCGGTGACGCTGAAGGTGCCCAGGCGCATCTGCGCCAGTGAGGGATACCATTTCCCCAACTCGCGGCGCATGGCGCGAGTCATGGCATCCACCGGGCCGGCGCCCTCGGCGCGGGTGGTAACCAGCGTTCCCTCGCCCACTGTCATGGTCATGAAAGCCTGCACAAAGCGGGTTCCCGCTTCGTCCGACTCGTCGAAGACACGCCAGCTCCGGACACTGAAGCGGTTGGGGAGAGTTTTCAGCACCTTCATACAGGCCAGGCGGAAAGAGACTTCGCTGGTGGTGAAGCCGCCGCTTTCAATCATCGGCTGGTTTTCGTCCATCAGGGTCTGCGCCTGCGCGGCGTCGAGAGCTACTCCCAGCGACTCCGAGAGCAGCATGATGTTGGCCCGTCCCGATTGGCCATTGACGCCAATGGCCGGAACCGCGCCGACCTTGGCGGGATCGCACCAGAGATATGCGCCGGGATTCTTGCGTTCGCTGCTGCCGTGCATGCCGGCCCAGGTGCCAAATGCGCCGGTGCCCACAATCGGGGCCCCGTGCGGAACTTCAATGCCGAAAGCACCATAAGCGGAATAGGCCAGACCCACCAGGCCGGAGAGCGATTCGGGGGGCACAAACTCGGCCTCGCCGCGCACCTGCATGCTGCCGACGACGGTGGTGAGATTGACGTTGCCGCAACGCTCGCCGGTACCCAGCAGGGTGCCCTGAATCTGCGCCGCGCCAGCCAACACAGCAGCGCGCGCATTGGCGACGCCGAGACCCCGGTCGGTGTGGCCATGGAATCCTATCTTGATCTCGGGAAAATCGCGCGCGAGGCCGCCAACCACGTTGGCGACTTCTTCCGGGCTGGCCCCTCCGGTGGTATCGCAGACCACGATGCGGCTTACGCGCTGACCGGCGCATTGGGCGACCATTTGGTGGAAGTAGTCCACACTGCGGCGGTTGAATTCCGGATCGCAGGGGATGCCGTTCTCACGGCGTCCACAGCAGGCATCCAAGGCATGCTCAAGATCGACAAAGACTTCGAGGCCGTTGTCGTGCAAGCACTGGATGGTTTCAAAGGCCATCAGCAGGTTTTCTTCGGGGGTGGTTTCGAGGGAGCGGGTCACGTCGAGCAGGCGGGATTTGACGACGATGACGGCGACCGGAACGTGCGCCTTGTGGCTAATCATGAATTGCACGTCGGGCCATTCCTGGACCCTGGTTCCGCGACCGCGCGAACGGCCAAAGAGAGCCAGGCGCATGGATCCGATCTCTACGCCGGATAGAGCGCCGGTGATATCGCCGACAAACTGGTTGGCGCCGGCAAAGCCGATCTCCGCGTAGCGAACGCCAAAGCCGGCCATCCGCTGGAGCAGCGCAACGGCGTTGGGCACAGAGATTTCCAGGTTGGGCTGCTGCATTCCGTCGCGAAGACTGGTGTCAAACAGCTCTACTTTTCTCGTTCCAGTTTCCTGCATGTGTCCCTGCACCCGTGGCAAATGCGTCGCGCGGATTGCCTGCGATTGAATTTCCGATTCCCCATCATACCTCTCCGGCTGCATGCTCGGGCTGATGGTCCTGGCGGGCAGAGCGAGGCACCCTCTTTTTGGGTACGGTTCCAAAGCTATCCATTCAGTGAGAGTGGGTGAAAATCTCGCGCAGCAGGTCAACTGTCTCGGGAATAGCTGCGCGTACGGCAGCAGTTAGCGTCGCTTCTGTCGCGGATTCCTGAAAGCGGCGCGAGAGGTCGAAAGACTCGCCTCCCACCGTAACCGCAAAGGCTCGCCCGGGAATGCGTCCGTACAAGTATTCGGTGAGCGCCAGCAGACAGGCGGGCGGCAGGTGATGCGACAGAGCCTGGGGCACCTCCGACGCGGCTTCGACATCGATGGAGTTGACCTCGCCGGGAATGGCCGAGGCCGAAGCATCCACGAAAGCCACAATGTCGGCATAGCGCAACAGATCGGTCAATTCCGGGCCAAACTGTTGGGCAACGACAATCTTGACATCGGCAAACATCGGATCTTGGCGGATGGATTCGGCGATTGTCCAGCCTACTCCATCATCTCCGCGCAGGGGGTTGCCGCAGGCCAGGATCAGTTTGTTGGGGGGCAATGGTTCCAAAAACGGACCTCCTGGGCGGGAATGCGGAAAGGCGATCAAAACATCTACGTTTCGCTGAAAACAACCGTTGAGGTCTGAGGTTTCCCAGGTCCCCAAAAGCGAGGGAGCTCCACCCCACGGACGAAGACCTGTCCGTGGGGACCCCGGTCCTCCACCCCACGGACGAAGACCTGTCCGTGGGGACCCCGGTCCTGGGGCGCCCAAACTCCAAGTCGGAACCACGAAAACGCATGGTTACAGTCCTAGCGATGCACCTCCGCGAGAATTTCGCCGTCTGCGGACTTCATCTCGATGGATAGGGGCATCTGCCCGAGGGCGTGGGTTGAACAGCTAAGGCACGGATCGAAGGTGCGCACCACCGCTTCGACGCGGTTGAGAATGCCCTCGGTGAACTTGGCGTCCTTGATGTAATGCTTGGCTGCCTGCAGGATTCCT
>Ga0181528_10002021_pt1 | contig 12452 bp, 8 predicted proteins | sample PEATcosm2014_Bin_47_FD_119742 | JGI IMG/M metagenome (GOLD analysis project Ga0181528, IMG submission 119742) | Peatland microbial communities from MTU Mesocosm Facility, Houghton, MI, USA - PEATcosm2014_Bin10_10_metaG | ecosystem: Environmental > Terrestrial > Soil > Wetlands > Peat | place... | reverse complement strand
TTGCCGATGCCAAATCGGTGGAGTTTCGAATATAGGCTCTGGCGGCTCAGCCCCAGAAGTTCGGCGGCGGATGCCCGGTTGTTCTTGGTCAATTCAAGCGCGGCCTCTATGCAAAGGCGTTCGGCTAGGTCGGTGCTTTCCCGGACCAGATCCTTGAGCTTCACGCGTCCGACCAGCTCGGTGAGTTGCTCAACGGAACGCCGGGGATGAACCGAATTCTGGGATGCTTCCGCGGGACGGCGGCGCGCGACGCGGATCGAAAAGCTGTAGGTGGTCTCTTCGCCGTCGCGCGATGCGATCGCCGAGACCTCGACATCTTCGGCCTCCTCGAACTGATCGCGCAGGACGGTGCTGAAGTTCCTGACAGACCCATGCTCGCGGAGGGTTTCGGCGAGAATGTTTCGCTCGAGCCCCGCGCGCCCCAAGAACTGGTTGAGCGATTGGCCGATCACCCGCTCTTGAGTGGGAATCCTCACCAGATCCAGAAACTGTGTGTTGACGAAGAGAATGCGCAGCGCGCTGTCAGTCACAAGGAAGGCGTCGGGGAACCGTTCGATCAACGCCTGCGACATCGGTTCGCTCTCGGCGGCCGCGATCTGCTCCTGAGCCGAAGGCGTCAGGCGCACCAGACATTGCGTCGCGCGGCCTTCGCGGAAAAGAGAGGCGGACACCGTCATCTCGCGGCCCTGGATCGTCAGCCGCGTGGGAGCCGACGTCGGTTGGGTGGTCGTCTGCGCCACGGCCAGGACCGCGGCCGCTTCCTCGCGGCTTTCGGGATCGAAGATCTTGGTCAGGAGCTCGCCCACAAGCTTCGATCGGACCGAGCCGATGAGGCGTTCCGCCGCCGGATTGGCCTCGATGATCTTCTTGGTGAGCAGGTCAACGACGACGACGGCCTCTCCCGACATTTTGAACAGCAGACGATAGCGAAATTCGGCGTCGCGCAACCGGGCATAGTCGCGCTCCATGGCCTGCTGGGTCTCTTGAAGGCGCATTTGGATGGACGCCGTGGCCCGGTCGTCGCGGCCGATCGCGATAACCTGACCGTCCTTGCCGACGCCGACCGCGGTGTAGCGGACCATGATCGAGTTTCGGCTTTGTGTGACTTGGTTGACCTCCCGCCATTGGGCGCGCTCGCCGCACCGCGCTGCGCGAAGAAGGTCGACCACCTTGTGCTGGCTTTCCACTGTCACGGTATCGGACCACTTTTGGTCCAGCCAGGACTCAGCTCCGTCGCGAGTCAGGTCTTCGCTATTGACGGCTATGTCTCGAACGAACCCTTCGTGATCGATCAGCAGAGCGATGTCACCGCCCGCCGCGATGATTCGAGCGGCCGCCGAGGCGTCTAATTTTCCCAGCTTACCGCGCGAAAACGGCTGAACCTTGAGGGAGTTCGGGTGGGGTGCGGATCCCGATGCTTTCATCGCCAAGAGAAAACCTTGATAGAGATCTACACGCCATCACGCAGCCGCCACGCTCCTTAAAGCCTTATCTACGACATGCAAGGCTTCAGCCCCGCAGGTCGCGAAAGCATCCGCCCCCACGGCGGCTACCGTGTCGGGACGCTCAATAAATGGGCGACCGTTCACTAGGACGAAGAGGTCTCGATTGCGTGACGCGCGTCGAACGGACTTGATCATCGCATCGACGTCTTCGAAATTGTCCGAGCGGCTCACGCTCACGCAGAACATGTCGAACCAGCGACATCGCACGTTGGCCGCCAGTTCGTCCCGGGTCGCGGACGTCTCGATCCACGTGCGCCATCCCGACCAGCGGAACAGCTCCTCGATCATGAAAAACCCAAAGGTCTGTTGTTCGCCGGGGCAGGGGGCGAACAACGCCGAGCGCGACATGGGATCACTTTCGCCGTTGTAAGGCGTGCTGCCCGACAAACTGCGCACGAGCTGCTGAAGCCGGCCGAGCCCAATGGTCACCTCGGTGTATGAAACCTCGTCATCCTGCCAAAGGTCGATCAAAAGCAGCGCCGCCGGGGCCAGCAGATCGGCGTAGATCATGTCATCGGACATGCATTCAGCGCGCATGGTGTCGACAATAGCGGTCAGAGTGTCTGGGTTTCTTGACAGAATGGTCCGCACAAAGCCCCTCGCGGACTCCGGCGCAAGCGGCTTTTCGGGCTCAAGGAGCGGCACGGCGGCCTGGGAGTGGGCCTTGAACAGGCGAGGAATAATTTCACCCTCGACCATGTTCGTCAATTCAGCGACCGGAATGTCGACCTGTTGAGGCGCGGAAAATTTAAATATTGGCCAAGGAATTTGGATGCTCTGTATTCTCGAAGCATCAGGCGCGCCGCGGCTTTTGAATACACTTCTCAGTGCAGACGGGAAGCTGGTCATAGTCGTCCCTATGTCCGTGCGGAGCCTCCGTCTTCGCGCGTCCCCGCATCGCGCCACTTCCAACCTCAATAAGCGCACTAATGCTTAGTAGCGGTCAGCATTTCCTTCCCCAACACCAACTCTTTGCGAGCCATTTTTTCCCTCGAGCGCCTCACCATATCAAATCCTTTGGGCTTGTTTAGAGGCAGATTTACAAATTCTAAAAATTCTCCGTAAGTGTCAAGTGTCATGGACGTATGGATGCCTTGACAGTGGAAATTGGCGATCCTAGGCTGAGGCATGCTCAGGTCTTCCGCCTTGAGAGACAAGCTATGAACGCCAGCCGCATGGTGCAGGGCCGGGAGGTTTCCAAAGACGAATACGACCGTCGGAGGATCGGCGCGCCCTCATCCGGGCAAACGCGGGAAACCCAGTCATTTTTTAATCTTACGGTCCTGCTGGACGACGCCATCGAGGCCATCGTGCCCTCGCCTTGGGGGGCGCATTCCGGCCGAAATCCGTTGCCTCTGAGACATCGGTCGTCGGGTTGCAATTCGCCGCTCTATACAGAAGAGGAACGTCTGCGCCGTGACGCATCGGCCTGGACGATTGTCCAGGGCGTACTGGCGCCGCTTCAGTTCATCGCGTTCGCGGTGAGCCTCGTCCTGATCCTGCGCTATCTGGCGACCGGACGCGGCTACGAACTGGCCACGGTGTCGATCCTGGTCAAGACGATCGCACTTTACGCCATCATGATCACGGGCTCGATCTGGGAAAAGGAAGTGTTCGGCCGTTGGCTGTTCGCACGGCCCTTCTTCTGGGAAGACGTCTTCAGCATGTTGGTGCTGGCCCTGCAGACCGCTTATATCGGCGCGCTTCTGTCATGCTGGGGATCGGCCCGTCAACAGATGATGATCGCGATGGCCGCCTACACGGCCTACGTCATCAATGCGACCCAATTCCTGCTGAAATTGCGCGCGGCCCGGCTTGACGGACAACGGCGCGGGGCGTCGGAACGCGGCGGGCTTGGGCGCGCGACGTGACGGTTCTGACCGCCATTGCATCACCGGCGCAACGCTCGACGCCCACCGGCTCGATCCAGCCCGTCCTTCGCCAGCGCGGCCAGCGGGAAGTGTTCTGCGGCCTCACCGGCATCGTATGGCTGCATAGGAAGATCCAGGACGCCTTTTTCCTGGTGGTGGGTTCACGAACCTGCGCCCACCTCATCCAATCCGCCGCGGGCGTGATGGTGTTCGCCGAACCGCGCTTCGCCACCGCGATCATGGAGGAAAAGGACCTTGCCGGGCTGGCGGACGCCAATGAGCAGCTCGATCAGGTCGTGCACGAACTTCTCGCGCGGCGGCCCGACATCCGCATGCTTTTCCTGGTGGGATCGTGCCCCTCGGAGGTCATCAAGCTGGACCTGTCGCGCGCGGCCAAGCGACTGACCGATCGGCATGGCCCCGGTTTGCGGGTCATCAACTATTCCGGCAGCGGCATAGAAACCACCTTCACCCAGGGCGAAGACGCCTGTCTGGCGGCCCTGGTTCCCGAAGCGCCGGCGGCGGCCTCGAATGCGCCGGCGTCATTGCTCGTTGTCGGCGCCCTGCCCGACATCGTCGAAGACCAGTTCCGCCGCCATTTCCATGATCTGGGCATCCCCGACATCGCGTTCTTTCCGCCGCGCCGTTCGAGCGATATTCCCGCCATTGGCCCAAATACCCGCTTCTTGCTGGCGCAGCCCTTTCTGGGCGACACGGCGCAGAAACTCGCGTCGCGCGGCGCCGTCCGGCTCAAGGCCCCGTTCCCGTTCGGCGCCGAGGGCACGACGGCTTGGCTGAAGGCCGCGGCGGATGCATGGGATGTCAACGAGGAGCATTTCCGGCGGGTGGTCGCGCCCGGCCGTGATCGCGCCAGGCGCGCCTTGGAGCGCTACCGGCCTGTTCTGGAAGGCAAGAGCGTCTTCTTCTTTCCGGACTCTCAGCTGGAGCCGTCGCTGGCGAGGTTTCTGGCCCAAGAACTGAACATGCGGCCGCTCGAGGTCGGGACGCCCTATCTGAACAAGGACCTGATCTCGTGTGAACTGGACCAATTGCCTGGCGTCGTGATCAGCGAGGGCCAGGACGTCGACAAGCAGTTGGACCGCTGCCGCGCGGCGAGACCGGACCTGGTCGTCTGCGGCCTGGGGCTGGCCAATCCGCTGGAAGCGGAGGGAATAACGACCAAGTGGTCGATCGAACTGGTATTTTCGCCGGTCCATGGATTTGATCAGGCAGGCGATCTGGCCGCGCTGTTCGCGCGCCCGTTGACGCGCCGGACCCAGTTGAGGGTCTGAGCGATGAAGCTGACGGTCTGGACATATGAAGGACCGCCCCACGTGGGGGCCATGCGCATCGCCACCGCGATGAAGGACGTGCATTACGTGCTGCACGCGCCCCAGGGGGACACCTACGCGGATCTGTTGTTCACGATGATCGAGCGGCGCGACCATCGCCCGCCGGTAACCTACACGACCTTTCAGGCGCGCGATCTGGGCGGCGACACCGCGGAACTGTTCAAGACTACCTTGCGCGAGGCCTACGACCGCTTCAAACCCCAGGCCATGATCGTCGGCGCCTCATGCACCGCCGAACTTATCCAGGATGATCCCGGCGGGCTGGCCAGCTCCACCGGCCTTCCCATACCCGTCCTGCCCCTCGATCTGCCCTCCTATCAGAAGAAGGAGAACTGGGGCGCCGCGGAAACTTTTTATCAGCTGGTGCGCGCCCTGGCGCCAAAGAGCGGGGCCATGCGGCCGCCGCGCGCCGATGGGGGCCGTCCCCTGTGCAATATCCTTGGCCCGACCGCCTTGGGATTTCGGCACAGGGACGACCTGATCGAAATCACACGCTTGCTGGATCGCCTCGGCGTGTCCGTCAACGTCACCGCGCCGCTGGGCGCTTCGCCCGACGATTTGAGGCGCCTGCCCGACGCCGATTTCAACATCGTTCTTTACCCGGAGATCGCCGAGTCCGCGGCGGCCTGGCTGGAGCGCGCCCACGGTCAACCGGCGGTGCGCACGATCCCTATCGGCGTCGGCGCGACCCGGGACTTCATCCGTGAGGTCGCCGATATCGCAGGTGTCAACCCCGGCCCTGTCCTGGCCGAGTCCGCCGGGCGACTGCCCTGGTGGTCCAGGTCCGTGGATTCCACCTACCTTACGGGCAAGCGCGTTTTCATTTTCGGCGATGCAACCCACGCCGTAGCGGCGGCGCGCGTGGCGTCCGAAGAGCTCGGCTTCGAGGTGGTTGGCCTGGGCGCCTATAACCGCGAATTCGCCCGCGACGTTCGCGCCGCGGCCGAAAAGTACGGCGTCACGGCCCTCATCACGGACGACTATCTGGAAGTCGAACGCGCCATCGCCGAGCTCCAGCCTGAGCTGGTTCTGGGAAGCCAGATGGAGCGTCATATCGCCAAGCGGCTGCAGATATCGTGCGCGGTGATCTCGGCGCCGGCCCACGTTCAGGACTTTCCTGCCCGCTATTCGCCGCAGATGGGATTCGAAGGCGCGAACGTTCTGTTCGACACCTGGGTGCATCCCCTGGTCATGGGGCTGGAGGAGCATCTCCTTTCGATGTTCCGAGACGACTTCGAATTCAATGACGCGGCCGGCGCATCGCACCTGGGCCATGGCGCCGCCGCTTCGGCGGCGTCGGCGCCCGTCGCCGAAACGACTTCCGAGGTCGCCTGGACCAGCGAGGCACAGGCCGAACTGTCCAAGATTCCCTTCTTCGTGCGCGGAAAGGCGCGCCGAAACACCGAGCAATTCGCCAGCGCCCAAGGCATCGCGCTGATCAAACTTGAGACCCTGTATGATGCACGCAGCCACTTCGCCCGGTAGCCCGGCGCCGGCGGCCGGCGTGCCGGTCCGCATGGTGGTCGTCACACTCGACCGCCATCTGCGAGGCGTGTTCAAGCGCGCGGCGGCGGCGCTCTCTCGCGACATGCCAGGGTTGACGCTGACTTTGCACGCAGCGACCGATTGGGCCGAGGATGGCGAAGCGCTCTCCCGCTGCCTAGACGACATCGCCGCCGGCGACATCATCGTCGCGTCCATGTTGTTCATGGAAGATCACGTGCGCGCGGTGCTGCCGGCGCTGGAGGCGCGGCGCGAGCATTGCGATGCGATGATCGGCGCCCTGTCGGCCGGGGAAATCATTCGGCTGACCAAGTTGGGGCCATTCCGTATGGACGGCTCGGGCAAGGGACCGCTCGCCCTGCTCAAGCGCCTGCGGGGCGCCAAGTCCAGGAGTTCCGGCTCCGGCCAGATGGCGGTCCTGCGGCGGCTGCCAAAAATCCTCAGGTTCATTCCTGGCGCGGCGCAGGACCTTCGCGCCTATTTCCTGACGATGCAGTATTGGCTGTCCGGGTCGGAAGAGAACCTGTCGGCCATGGTCCGTTTCCTGATCGGCCGCTACGCCGACGGTCCCCGCCGCGCCCTGCGAGGGCGGCTCGAGGCCCCGGCCCCCCGCGACTATCCCGAGGTCGGACTTTACCATCCGCGCGCCGCCGAGCGTATTTTCGACAGCTTGGACGCCCTGCCCCGTCCGGCCGACAGGCCCATCGGGGTGGTCGGCGTGCTGGTGTTGCGCTCCTACGTGTTGGCCGACGACGCGGGCCACTACGACGGCGTGATCGAGGCTCTGGAAGCCAAGGGCCTGGCGGTGGTGCCGACGTTCGCCAGCGGCCTGGACGCCCGTCCGGCGATCGAACGCTATTTTATCAAGGACGGACAGCCCTGCGTCGACGCCGTGGTGTCCTTATCCGGTTTTTCGCTGGTGGGCGGGCCCGCCTACAATGACTCCAAGGCGGCGGAAGACATTCTGAGCCGTCTGGGCGTCCCCTATATTTCGGCCCAGCCGCTGGAGTTCCAGACCCTGGAGACATGGGCCGCCTCCAGCATGGGCCTGTCGCCGGTGGAATCCACCATCATGGTGGCGATCCCCGAATTGGACGGCGCGATCGCGCCGCTGGTGTTCGGCGGCCGATCCGACGGGGCGGGCGAGCCCTGTCAAGGATGCGCCAACCGGTGCCGGTTCCCGGCCGCCGCGGACGCGCCCCACATGCAGGCCTGCCCCGAGCGCGCCCAGACCCTGGCGGCCCGCGTCGTTCAACTTGTGCGCCTTCGCAAGACGGCGCGGGAAGACCGCAAGATCGCGATCGTCCTGTTCAATTTCCCGCCCAATTCCGGCGCTGTCGGCTCGGCGGCCTATCTGTCGGTGTTCTCTTCGCTGCACAACACGCTGAAGGCCCTGCGGCAAGCGGGCTATGATGTGGATGTTCCGTCCACGGTCGATCAGCTTCGCGACCGTCTACTGCAAGGCAATTCCGCGCGGTTCGGAACCGACGCCAACGTTCATCGCCGCATACCGGTCGACGATCATCTTCGCCGTGAACCGCACCTGACGGCGATCGAGGGGCAATGGGGCCCCGCGCCGGGGAAGGCGCTCAGTGATGGAAGCTCTATCTTCATTCTGGGCGCTGAGTTCGGCAAGGTGTTCGTCGGCCTTCAGCCGGGCTTCGGGTACGAGGGCGATCCGATGCGCCTGCTGTTCGAGCGCGGCTTCGCTCCGACCCATGCCTTTTCAGCCTTCTATCGGTATCTGCGCGAGGATTTCGGCGCGAACGCGATGCTTCACTTCGGCACCCACGGCGCCCTGGAGTTCATGCCGGGCAAGCAGGTGGGCCTGACCGCCGACTGCTGGCCCGAGCGCCTGATCGGCGATGTGCCGAACTTCTACCTCTACGCCGCCAACAACCCTTCCGAAGGCGCATTGGCCAAGCGCCGCTCGGGCGCCACTCTGATAAGCTATCTGACGCCCCCGATCGCCCAGGCCGGGCTCTATAAGGGACTGCTCGACCTCAAGGCTTCGATCCAGCGCTGGCGCGCTTGCGCTCCGGAGGCGACCGCCGAACGCGAAGGGCTCGAATCCCTGATCCTTGAACAGGCTCAGGCGCTTAGCCTTTCGTCGGCTCAAGTCGACCACGCCGCGATCTCAGACATCGCCACACAGGTTTTCGAGGTCGAGCAGACGCTCATACCCGAAGGGCTGCACACGGTTGGAGAACCCGCGAGTCGCCAAGAGCGTATTGAGCTGCTTGCCGCCATCGCCGATGCGCGAGGCGGTCCGGCGCCCGCACGCGAAGCCTTAGCCGCCCTGGTGGATGGCGCATCGCCGGAATATGCGGCGACGCTAAGCAGCCTTAAGCCGACCCGCGAACACATCGATCTGCTGACGCAATTGGCCTCAAGCGACAGACTGCTGGCCCGCGACCACGAACTGGATGCGATCGTCAGCGCGCTTGATGGCCGCTATATCCCGCCGGCGCCGGGCGGGGACCTGCTGCGGACGCCGGAGATTTTGCCGACCGGCCGCAATCTGCATGGCTTTGATCCCTTCCATATTCCGAGCGCCTTCGCCCTGCGCGAGGGGGCTCGTCAGGCGCAGATCATTCTAGACCGCTATGCCTCGGAGACCGGGGCCCTGCCGGAATCAATCGCCATGGTTCTCTGGGGCTCGGACAACCTGAAAAGCGAGGGCGGCCCGATCGGCCAGGCCCTGACCCTGATGGGCGCCAAACCTCGATTTGACAGCTATGGCCGGCTGTGCGGCGCGGCCCTTATCCCGCTTGAGGAATTGGGCCGCCCGCGGGTGGACGTGCTGATGACCCTCTCGGGCATCTTCCGCGATCTTTTGGCGCTGCAGACGCAGGTGCTGGCTGAAGCCGCGTTCCTTGCCGCCAGCGCGGACGAGCCGATCGAGATGAACTTCGTGCGCAAGCATGCGCTGGAACATCAGCGTGAGCAGGGCTGCGATCTGGAGACGGCGGCGTTGCGCGTGTTCTCCAACGCGGACGGCGCCTACGGCTCCAATGTCAATCAACTGATCGACGCCAGTTGCTGGACGGACGAGGATGAGTTGGCGGAGGCCTATCAGGCGCGCAAGTGCTTCGCTTACGGCCGCAGTGGCAAGCCCGTGCGTCAGTCGGCGATGCTCCAGAACATCCTCAAGCGCGTGGATCTGGCCTACCAGAACGTGGAATCCGTGGAACTCGGCGTGACCACCATCGACCACTACGTCGATACCTTGGGCGGCATAAGTCGGGCGGTGCGCCGCGCGCGCGGAGTCGAGGCGCCGGTCTACATCGGCGATCAGACCCAAGGCGAGGCCAAGGTGCGGACCCTGGCGGAACAGGTCGCCCTGGAAACCCGCACCCGCATGCTCAATCCGCGCTGGTACGAGGGCCTGCTCAAGCACGGATACGAAGGCGTGCGCCAGATCGAGGCCCAGGTGACCAACACCATGGGTTGGTCAGCCACAACCGGCCAAGTCGAGCCGTGGGTCTATCAACAGATCAGCGAAACCTATGTGCTGGACCCGGCGATGCGCGAACGGCTCGCCGAACTCAATCCGACCGCATCCGCGCGCATGGCCAAGCGCCTGCTCGAGGCGTGCGACCGCCAATACTGGACGCCCGACGAAGCCACCCTTGAAGCCCTGCGCCGGGCCAGTGACGACCTGGAGGATCGCCTCGAAGGCGTTCCGACGGCAGCGTGAATAGAGGACCGCGATGACCCCACTCGACATGCCCAGAACGCTCAGCAGACGCCAGGACGGCGAAGGCAGCGTCCAGGTGAAGCTCGATCCCAACGTCCAGATCGGCAAGGCCAAGGTGTTCGCCGTCTACGGCAAGGGCGGCATCGGCAAGAGCACGACGTCGTCAAACCTGTCTGCGGCCTTCTCCAAGCTTGGCAAACGTGTGCTGCAGATCGGCTGCGACCCCAAACATGATTCAACCTTCACCCTGACCAAGAAGCTCGCGCCCACGGTCATCGACATCCTCGAAACCGTTGACTTCCATTCAGAGGAGCTGCGGCCGGAGGACTACGTCTTCACCGGCTATAACGGGGTGATGTGCATCGAGGCCGGCGGACCGCCGGCCGGGACCGGCTGCGGCGGCTACGTGGTCGGCCAGACGGTCAAACTCCTGAAGGAGCATCATCTGCTGGAAGACACCGACGTGGTGATCTTCGACGTGCTGGGCGATGTGGTGTGCGGCGGGTTCGCGGCGCCTCTTCAATACGCCGAGCGAGCGCTGGTCGTCGCGTCCAACGACTTCGATTCCATTTTCGCGATGAACCGGATCGTCGCCGCCATCGCGGCCAAATCCAAGAATTACGAGGTGCGCCTGGGCGGCGTGATCGCCAACCGAAGCCGCCAGACCGACGAAATCGATCGTTTCAGTCACGCTATCGGCCTGGAACGGGTCGCTCACTTTCCCGATCTGGACGTCATCCGGCGAAGCCGACTCAAGAAGTCGACCCTGTTCGAGATGGAGTCCTCGCCTGAGCTTGACGCAGTTCTCAATGAATACATGCGCTTGGCGGCAAGCCTGTGGGCCGGGGGGAAATCCTACAACGCCGTCCCGATGAAGGACCGCGATGTATTCGACTTTCTAGGGTACGAATAATGAGCCTTGATACCTATGCCGAACGGCGGGGGCGTCTCGAAACCTATTTCGACAAGACGGCCCTGACCGCGTGGGCCCACCTCACTTCCGACGTGAAGGTAAGCGGGATTCGGCAAACCGTGCGCGAAGGCCGTGATCGCATGCGCGCGGTGTTCATGACCTGGCTGCCCGCCGATATGGACGGAGCAACGCTGCTCGACGCTGGATGCGGCACAGGCGCCCTGTCGGTCGCCGCGGCGCGGCGCGGGGCGGACGTGGTCGCGGTCGACGTCGCGGGCAATCTGGTCCAAATCGCCCGCGAGCGCGCCCCTTCGGACCTGTACCCGGGCCGGATCGATTTTCGCGTCGGCGACATGCTGAGCGCGGAGCACGGGACGTTCACCGACGTGGTGGCGATGGATTCTCTGATCCACTACCCCATGCGCGAAATTCTCGATGTGGTCGCGGGCCTCGCCAGGCGCACGACGCGATCAATCAATTTCACCTTCGCGCCGGCCACGCCGCTCCTGTCCGCCATGCACGCGGTGGGTCTGCTCTTCCCGCGCGGCAACCGGGCGCCGGCGATCATGCCGGTGAGCCAGCCGCGGCTGATCAAGGCCATCGCGGACGATCCAAGACTGTCCTCGTGGCGGGTCGGGCGAACCGCTCGGATCATCAGCGGCTTTTACATGTCGCAGGCCGTGGAGCTCGTGCGCCGGTGACACCCAAGCTCGACATGACCGGGACACCGATGGCGCGGGTGGGCGAACCCCCGACGCGCAAGGTGCGCACAACCGCAGCGGGGGTGCCGGTTTGGTCTTGGCGCAACGTCGGCGTCGGGATGCTGCCGTTCGCGGATTCGGCGACGCCGGAGCTTCCGCTTGGCCGTCTGCTGCGACTGTCGATGTTCCAGGTCACCGTCGGGATGGCCGCCGTCCTTTTGATCGGCACCCTGAACCGGGTCATGATCGTGGAGCTCGGTCTGCCGGCCTGGCTGGTCGCGACCATGATCTCGCTGCCGCTGGTGTTCGCCCCGTTCAGGATGCTGGTCGGCCATCGCTCTGACGTCCATCGCTCGGTGCTCGGCTGGCGCCGAGTCCCTTACATCTGGTTCGGCACCCTGATGCAGTTCGGCGGATTGGCGATCATGCCCTTCGCCTTGATCCTGCTGTCCGGCGACTCGCACGGGCCGCCGATCATCGGCCAGATGGGCGCGGCCCTGGCGTTCCTGCTCGCCGGAGCCGGCCTGCACATGACTCAGACCGCAGGCTTGGCCCTGGCCACCGACCTGGCGCCCGCCCACGCGCGACCGAAGGTCGTGGCGCTGCTGTGCTTCATGCTCCTGGTCGGCACCGTGGTGTCGGCGGTGCTCTTTGGATTTCTGCTCAAGCCATTCAGCGAGCTTCGGTTGATCCAAGTGGTTCAGGGGTCGGCGGCGGCCACCATGATCCTCAACGGCATCGCCCTTTGGAAACAGGAGCCGAGGAACCGCAATCGGCTCGCGGAGGCGGCCGGACCCGACTTCCGTGAGTCATGGCTCGCCTATACCCGAACGGGCCGAGCCGGCCGCAGGCTTCTCGCCATCGGCATGGGCACGGTGGCTTTCAGCATGCAGGACGTCCTGCTGGA
>Ga0181528_10002020_pt1 | contig 12461 bp, 11 predicted proteins | sample PEATcosm2014_Bin_47_FD_119742 | JGI IMG/M metagenome (GOLD analysis project Ga0181528, IMG submission 119742) | Peatland microbial communities from MTU Mesocosm Facility, Houghton, MI, USA - PEATcosm2014_Bin10_10_metaG | ecosystem: Environmental > Terrestrial > Soil > Wetlands > Peat | place... | reverse complement strand
GTCTGCGGCGCCGGGGGCTCGGTGGTCGTCATCCCTTGGGCGCCGAACTGGCTGGAGCTGGCGAAATTGGTCGGGCCTTGACTCGTGCCCGGTGCGCCCGCCCCAGTCTGGGCGCCGGCCGCGGTCTGGGCGCCGCCTTGGGGAATGCCGACCTGCACCGTGGTCAGGTACCGCTGGGGCAGCATGGTCGCCAACTGCGCGCCGTCGAGGTAGTCCAGGTGCAGTGTCTGGCTGACGGTGGGCACCTTGACCACTTCTTTGGCCACCTGCTGGCGGTCGATGTCCTCCACCGCGGCCACCGCGGCCTCGATGCGCCGCGGCGGGGCGCTGACCACCGCGCTGTTGCCGTCATCCGGCGCGCTGACGAAAGCCTTGAGCGTCTCCGGAAGCAGGGCCTTGAGGTCCTTGCCGAGGGTGTGCTTCAACGTCACGACGCGGATCGTATCGGTGCCCGTGTCCAGCGCCTTCACGAACAACACCGTGTCATCGACCTGTTTCGCCTGGCCCGTCACCAGGGCCCGCTCCGCGTCCGGCGCGCCGGTCACCGCCGGCTGGAGGCTCGGCGGGAGCAACGCCTGCACCTGGCCCACCGTCAGGTAGTGCAGCTCCACGTCGCGCAGCACCGGCGGCTCGGTCGATTGCACCGCGGGCGGCGCCCCGCTGACCACGTCCAACTGCGCGACCAGCTCCGCGATGGCGTCGAGCATCTGCGCCGGGGCGTTGAGAATGACGCGGTTGCCGGTGTCGTCCGAGCGCACGAACGGCAGCAGGCTCTCCGGCAGGCAAGCCTGCACCTGCTTGGCCGTGATGTGCGCCAGCGGCACCACCTTCAGCTTGGCCACGCTGGCGAAGGCCGGCGACTTGGGGTCGGCCTTGGTCACCACGTAGACGCCGTCGCTGACTTTCGCCCACACGTAGCCGCCGCCCAGCGACACCAGGTCCAGGGCGTGCTCCAAGGTGGCGTTCTTGACGTCCAGCGTGACCGTGCCCTGCACGCTGTCATCGCCCACCACCACCACCCCAGCCATGGTCGAGATGTCCGTCAGGGCCTGCTTGATGTCCGTGTTGAACCACGTGTTCGTCACCAGATGCCCACCGCCGGCGGCCACGGGCGCCGGCTTGGCGGCGGGCGCCGGGTTCGGCGCCTCGGCGGGTTTGGGAGCGGGCGCCGCGGCGGGAGGCGGCACCGGCGCGGGCGGGGTGGCCGGTGGAGCGGCCGCGGCGGAGGCCCGCCACGTCGCCGCCGCCAAGGCGGCCAGAGCCAGCATGACCAGGCGAGCCCGTGCCCACCGCCGCTGGGCGGCGCGATCCGCTCGGCTCGTCGGCCGCTTGCTCATTTGGGCGCCTCGCTCGCCTGGAATAGTTCGACACTGCGTTGGCCAGCTTTAGTACCGATCTTGAGTCCCGCCGTCTGCGTCCACTTGCCCACGTCGGCTGTCATCGTCGCGCTCAAGGTGTAAACCCCGTCCGGCGCCTTTGACAGGTCGATCGGGCCGCTGAAGACGCCTTTGCACAAAGGCAGCAGCTCGGCGCCGTCGCCAGTGAGCTTGCAGGTGGCGACGGTGGGTTGGCCCGCTACCTGAACCGCTGCCACCACCGTCGTAGCCGTGACGCCAGTGTCGCCTGTGTTGAGGAAGTCGGCAGTAAGAACGTATTGGCCGCCAGCCTGTTGCGCGAGGCGGATCCCCGCGCCCGTCGCCTCAGTCTTGGCCGTCAGGGCCGAATCGTTGACGAGCACGTTCGCCGTCGTGTGCCCGGCGCCGCGACCATCGGCATACTGGGTGTCCAAGTCCACCAACGCGAAGTACCTAGGTCGTCGCGGCACGTCGGGCGCCTCCGCCGGATAAGCGACCACCACGCGCAAGTTCCGCTTGCTGTGGGGTGCCAGCGTCGTCGTCTCGGGGCTGACGGTGACCCATGCGGCGCAGCAGGAGTCTCGGCCGCGGCGGTCGCCGACGAACGCCTTCACCAATTCCTGTGGTGCGGCCGATAGGGCATGAACGACCAACGGCGCATCGGAAGGGTTTTCGATGGTCATGGCCACAGATCGGGTGCTTCCGGGTGTGGCGTTCACCGTGATGACTGGCGTGTCAACCCGGATCGCAACGTCCACCGGCACTTCGCCGATGGCCGGATCGCCTTCGTAATCGACGATCTGCTGGGGGTGTGCCACCACGCGTCCACCGACCTCGAATTGGTACTGAAGAAGGTACTTCCCCGACGGCAGGTTCCGCTGGAGGTCCGCGTCCAAACGAAGGTGGCTCCCAGGCAGGCACTTCCGAGTCCGCAACGGCGTGGTCGTCACGACGCGCCAGGCGTCGCCGGCGCTCGCCGAGACGCTGACGCTGCCGCCAACCGACTCCGTCGCCTCACCGGTGTTGGCGACCTTCAGCCAAGCCACCGCGCCGTAGGGCCGTTTGGCATTCTTCGGCTGCCGCGCCATTCCCTGGTCTTCGACGCCAACGGCGCTGCGCGCAGGCGTGCCGTCTACGTCCACGAAGACCTCGATGAGGAAGCGGATAACGATACCGATTTGGCCGCGCGTCAGCGGTGGCGCCTCAGACTGCAGGAACACCCCGGCGCAGTAACTGCCGCGTGCCTCGCCGGGCACTTTCAGTGTGACCGGATAATGGGCCGGCTGACCGGGCGCCAAAGAGAGCTTGCCCGTGGTGTTGTCGAACCAACTCCGGCAACTCCGCGGACCGCCGGGCGCGGAATCCGTCTGCTCCGGCGGTACTAACTCAACATAGCTGCCGTCAGACGACTGACCGAGCCGACCGACGTACAAATTGAGGACCTTCACGTCTTGCGAGGTGCTCGTCGCCTCGATGTCCTTGGTGACGGTCGTGCCCGGCTTCGCGCTAATCTGCATGACCATAGGCTTGACGAAGAAGCCCTGGCCCCAACTCGACGTGGCCATTGCACCGAGGCTCGCAAGGACCAACAGCCTGCGGCCAACGGAAAGTCTATTTCGCTGCAAGGTCACTGTCTGCATTGTCCGCCTCCGGAGCCCTTGGTTAAGTAAAGGGGGGCGCGCTGGGCGCGCCCCCCTTGTCTCTTACCGCGACGAGTCATGTACTCGGTGCTACTGCGCGCTCAAGGTGATCGGTATCGTCTGCGTGTATGTACCCGCAAAGTCACCGAATCCCCATGGCGTAATAGTACCCGTCCCCTTTTGGCCAGTGGTGTGGTTACTACCGCCGACGGTGCATCCCAACTGCAGGTTGACAGCACCCGTCAAGCCTGAGATCGTAGTGGTGGTAAAGTCGTCATTGACGTCCTTATTACCCTGATTCAGAATCCCGAAGCTTGTCAGGCCGTTCTCCCAATGCACCTCGTCTGTGTGCCATAGGACGATCCAGTCCGGCACAGAGATATTGTACGAGGCAACATTGGCACTGGCCTGCAGAAAGACATTACCGGTCGGTAGCGCCCTACCACTCCCACTGAGGATGTACGGTGATGTGACTTCCATCGTAATCCCGAACGTCGGCGACAATGGCACTGTCGTGTTTGTGTTCGGATCGTATCCTACGATGCTCGCTGTCGTATCCACCGTAACCGCAACTGGCACCTTATTTGTATGCGCAGCACACCGTAATTGCGTCGCCGCGACAAGGACGAGCACCATCGTCAGGAGTTTCCCCCTGCCTTTCATGATGTCGGTCCTTTCCATTGGAGTTACCTTAGCGACGACGCGCCGCGAGTTAACCGGCCGAGATCGTCAGCGTCAGGCTGCCGGCGGGCTGCGCCGATACCGCTCCAGTGCCGTACACGCCGTTCGTGGTGCTGGCCTTGCCGCGCACGTTCAGCGTCGTGTTGGAGTACGAGCCAGTGGCGCTGCTCTCGACCTTGGCCGGGATGCTGCCGTCGACGCCCCAGAGCGAGTCGTCGGTCTTGTCGGGCGCGGTGCCCCACGCGACCGAGTAGGTGATGCCAGTGCTGCCGGTGACCGACAAGGCGCTGACGCCGGTGACCGCGACGTGCGTCAGGTAGTTCGAATTCGCCACGATCGTCGTGGTGGCGCCGGTTTCGATGACGGTGCCGTTCGGAGTGGTGGAAGCGTCGCCGGACGTGAAGTCGAGCGACAGGGTCCCGCTGCCGGCGTCCACGTAGCTGGTGTTGTCGACGGTGACCGTCACCGGAATGGTGGTCCCAGCGAACGCCGGCACGATCATCAGGGTCGCGGCCGCGAGAGTGAACAGCTTACGCATTGTCTTACTCCTCAGAGCTACAGATGTTGCCCACGGAGCCGATATACACCACAGTGCTGTATCGGCCCGAGGCCGGTGTTTCTTCAGGCCATCCTCGCCGCTTTGGCGAGTCCGCGAGGATGGTCCTCCGTTTTCGGTGGGCCTTCCGGCCTCCACCCCTCCAGCCTGGCAGAACCTGCCGGGCTGTACGCTTTTCCGTAGGCGGGCGCGCGGACCGCGAACGCCACGAAACTCGTGCTCAGTTGCCCACGATGGTGAGGACGACGTTGGTGTTCGTCGTACCCGCGGGGCCCACGTTGACCAGCGAACTCGCGGTGGTGGCGGCAGCGATGTAGAGCTGCAACCCAGGGGCACCGCTGCCGACACCGGTCGTCGCCGACGTCGCGCCGTAGGCGCCGTTGCCGCTTCCGGCCGGCGGCGCGCTGGCGCTCAAGCCCCACCCCACCTTGTACGAGATGGTGCTGGTGCCGGTGTTCCAGTTGGCCGGCGCCGTGGCCGTGAGCGTGTAGCCATCGTTGGTGGTTACGGTGATCGGCGTGTTGCCGGTCGGCGCCAGGTTCGAGGACGTGAACTCCAGGCTGAGCGTCCCGGGAGTGTTGATCGACACGGACGCGTCGATCTTGACCGCTACCGAGACGTTCGTTTGGGCGAACGCCGGGGCGATCCAGAAGACCGCCGCGGCCACAAGGCACAACCTGCGCATCGTCTCTCTCCTCGAGCCACAAATGTCACCCGCGGAGCCGAGAGCCACTATAATCAGTGGATCGGCCTTTGGGCCGGTGTCTCTGGCCATCCTCGCCGCTTTGGCGAGTCCGCGAGGATGGCCGTTAATCTTCACTTTTCCAGGCGGGCCTTGCGGCCTCCACCCCCCAACCCGGCTGGGTCCTGGCAACTCCCAGGATCCGTCAGGCCTTACGCTTCTCCGTCGGCGCAGCGGCTGCCGCCGCGCTCGCCGCGCAATCTGTCTTCACGGCGTCGCAATGGTGATCGACATGGGCGTCTTCTGCGTGTACGTGCCCGATCGATCCGCCATGCCACCGCGGCTGACGGCTACCTCCAGCTCCAAGCCCACCGTCTGGCCAGAGGTGAAATGCACCGTGCCGCTGGTCGTGCCGCCCGTGTCCTTGTCGTTCAGCCAGCTCTGCCACAGACCGTTCCAGGTGGTGCCCTTGCTCACGGAGCCACCCGTGCCCCAGGTGCCCGGGTTGGTATTCGTGCCATAGGCCTGGGCCCGCATCTGGATGGGCAACTGGTAGGTGGACCCGCCGACCGTCTCGTACAGGTGGCCGCCGGTGGCAAAGGTGAGCGTCAAGCTCTCGTTGGTATGGATCACCAGGGAAGCCGTGTCGCCCGAGACGATGATCTGGCCCGAGTCCAGGGCTGGACTCTCGTAGTAGATGGAGATGTCCTGCGAGGTGATGCTGTAGCCGCCGGGCAATTGCGCTCCGGCCGCCGTGACCCACAGCAGCAAGGCTGCAGAGCCCAGCAGCCGCGACCAGCGCGGCGCGCTCCATGCTCTTTCCCTCGACCCAATGCATCCTACCATGGCTCCCCGACCTGACGGTTCCAGCCCTCCGGGAAGAGGCACGAGATGCCCCCTACGCCTCTTCCCGGGACTGCCTCGTCTGTCTGCCGATGACCCGCGATCCGGAAACCCTCCGGCGCGGCCCCCTGCCCTGACCAACCGGGCCCCTGTACTGGCTCTTCTCCCTGTCCGCAAGCTCTCCACAGGACTGTCAGCTCGGCGGGTCTCTCGCAACCGAGCCCCTGGGAGCGGTCCGCCCCTTGGGGCTTTGGCGGTCGCGGCCCTCGACTTCGCCGTAGCTAATCCTAGCTATAGCGAGCGCCCGGGCGGGTGTCAAGAGCCGCCCCGCGATTTGCGGGAAAAACTTCGGGTCTTAACACGATGCTCATGGCCAATCCTACCAGTATCCAGGTATGTTCATACTCGCATCCAGGTATTCCGCTGTTCATGACAAGGATGTGGTTTGATCGTCTATTGAGAATTCCGGCTGGCGCGAGCCTATGGACATGGAGAGAGGGGTGCCTCTTGACGGCGGGCATCGTGTCTGTCTAAGATACGTGCAAGGGTTGTGCGTGAAGGGGTACGGCGCAGCGCCAGTTTCACATTGAAGGATAAACTGGGTCGTGTTGCGCGAGGGAATCATCGACATCAGGAGGAGAATCATGAAGCGTCCGTCGCAAAATGGGTTCACGCTGATCGAGCTGCTGACGGTGATCGCGATCATCGCCATTCTGGCGGCCATCCTGTTCCCGGTGTTCGCCAAGGCGCGGGAGAAGGCCGAGCAGACGCAGTGCCTCAACAACATGAAGCAACTCGGCACGGCGATGAACATGTACGCCACCGACTACGACTCGCGACTCCCTCTCTGCCCGCCTGTGGGCGTAGGCGTGTTTTGGCCCGGCGCGTTGAACACCTACACCAAGAACGACCAAATCTGCATCTGCCCGGCGTCTGACGTCGACCAAGTCTTTGACAGCGCTACCACGCCCTGGCCGTTCAACAATCCTACAGGCGTGGCCTACGCCATGAACGTCAACCTCGTGGGCGCCAAGCTGACGCGCATCACGGCGCCGGCCGGGACCCTTTTGCTGTTCGACCAAGTTGAGACAACGACGGCCGGAGGAGGCGCCTCGCCTTATTCCAACAATATCGCCAACGTACGGTTCAGCCACTTGGGAGTGACCGCAAACCACGATGGCTGGGCCGAGTGTGCCTTTGCCGACGGCCACGCCAAGGGCCAGAAATACGGCGACCTCAACTACGGCTTCAACTCCCCGCCCTGGTCCAAGTAGCCGCCGGCCTCCTTTCAACTGTTCGTCGCCAGCGCCAAGCCCCAGCGGGCTTGGCGCTGTGCATTTGGGGGTCCGCGCTGGCCGGTGCGGCGCCGACTCGTCGGGGTGCGCGGTGAGGTGAGGCGGGGCCGGCCGGCGGCGTGAGGGCCACCTGTCAACAAACTCGCAACGCCGACTCGTCGTGGGGCGATGGGTGTTGGGGCGGGCAAAAGGAACGCCGGGCGAGACCGAGGTCCCGCCCGGCGTGGGCTGGAGGGAGGTCAGTGCTTGGCGGGGATGAGGACGATCTGGGGATCGAACTTGTACATCCCGGCCGGCTGATTGGCGGCGGGCTGGAGGGTGACCTGCCAGTCGACGAGGAAGGGCGGCGAGGAGCCGTCGGTGAGGACGGGGTTGGGCTGCGGGTTGCCGAAGCCGTCGTTGTTGACGCAGAAGAAGAGGGTGTTGGGCGTGCCGGTGCCCTCCATGGGGTGGTAGAAGGCGGGGGCGAAGTAGCCGCCGCTGTTGTAGATGCCGTCGGACATGAGGAACTGGACGGGGAAGCTGGGCGGGGGCGGCGGATTCTGCGTGTAGCAGCGGTCCTGGGCCTGGCCGACCATGCCGTTGGTGATGATGCCGGTGGGCGAGCTGACGCCGCCGTCGACCTGGCTGGCCACACCGGGCATGTAGAGTCCGGCCCACAGGCCGCAGTCGGACCACACCGAGCCCCAGATGTGGGCCACCAGCTTGCCGTCGGCGGCAGCCGAGGTGAAGCTGTTGAGGTGGAACTGAATGCGGTAGTTGGCCCACTCGACCGTGCCACGGGGCTCCAAGCTGCTCGGCCACTGCGGCCAATTCTTGTTAAGCTGCGCGATGCCGGCGGGCGGCGCGGCGCTCAGGTTGGCCGTGGGATCCGGGTCCGTGCCTTCGACGCAGCCGTTGAAGTCGCTGTCGTTGCCGACGTGGGCCGTGATGGTGACGTTGGGCCAGTTCGGATTCTTGGGCCGCTGCCAGAGCCAAACATCGTTCGTGTAATCGTAGCCGGCGCCGGCCCAGCGGAAGGCGCCGCCTTGGTGGATCCAGTTGATGGCCGGGTTGCTGCAGAAGCAGTTGCTGAAGTCGGGCGCCGTGAAGCAGCGCGTGGTCGCCGTCGTTGCAGCGGTCACGGCGGATTTGGTGGCACCCGAACTGGAGCCGCATCCGGCCAAGCCGAGCGCGGCGAGGGCGAGCGTCGCCACCGCCAAGAGCGCAATTCGTTTCATCGTGTTTCTCCCCGAGTTCTGTGGCTGGAGTGATCGGCGCGAGCGCCGAGCGACCCTTCCGTCGCTGCCCCTGATAACAAGGCCCCACGGGACTGGCGCGAGCGCATAGTCCCAATTAGCTATTAGCGTCCCCGGCCGGCGGCGTCAAGCCCCCCTGCCGCGAATCGGTCCAGCAAATCCCGTGCCAGCATGGCCAGTTTTCACTACGCCTGGCACGGCCCTTGCAACTTCCCCCCTCGACGGCCAGGAGTCCGGTACGGCCGGCCGGGGGAGCGGATATGGCGACGGAGCGCAATCGTGGGCGAGTTTCGGGCCCTGGGTCGAGCACGGCTCAGGAGAGGGTGCTGGGGCGGCGCATCGAGGCGGGCGACGAGGAGGCGCGGCAGGCGCTGATCGAGCTGCACCTGGGCCTGGTCGATGCCATCGCACGCCGCTATGCGTGGAGCGGCGTGCCGTTGAGCGATCTGGTGCAGGAGGGCACGGTCGGCCTGATCCAGGCCGTGGATCGCTTCGACTGGCGCAAGGGCGCGCCGTTCGGGGCGTATGCCGCGCTGTGGATCCGCCAGGCTATCTGCCGCTCCCTGCCGAGCCTGCGGTATGCCGTGCACATTCCGGCCGACGCCTTGCGCAACGCCGTGCGGCTGGGTCGCGTGTCCGAGCATCTCAGCCAGGAGCTCCAGCGCCCGCCCACCGTGCAGGAGATGCGCGATCACCTGCCGCCGAGCGCCTTGACCATCGAGGAGCTGCAGCAGTTGCCGCTTCATGCGCTGCCGCTGGACCACCCCACGAGCGAGCCGCACGAGCCCGCCGCCGGTCCCGCCGTGGCCGACTCTTTGTCGGACAGCGAGCGGCTGGACCCCGAGGAGTGCCTGCTGGTCAGCGAGATGACGGAGCAATTGCGCGAGTTCCTGTCGTCGCTCGGGGCGCGCGAGCAGGAGATCCTGGTGCGCCGTCTGGGCCTGTTCGGCGAGCCGGAGCAGACGTTCGCCGAGATCGGCGCCGACCTGGGCCTGTCGCGGCAGCGCGTCCAGCAGTTGGCGCAGCGCGCCCTGGCGCGGCTGCGCGAGCGGATGCGCAGCCACGGCCGGCCGGGGAATCTGTGGTCGGTCGACTGATCGGCGGGGCATGGCCAGAATTGGCTACGCGTGGCACGGCCCTTGCACCAGAGCTGCTTGGCGGGACGGAGTCCCGCCGACGCTTAACGGAATCGTAGCGACTTGGTTGCAGGATCGCTACCCAATTGGCAGTATAATCCGAGGGGAAGGGGAGCGGGCATGGGGACTGGCCGGAACCCTCTAGGGTTTGAACCGAAGGCCGTGAAGCGTGTGCCGAGCACCGGTCACGAGCGCGTCTTGGCGCGGCGTATCGAGGCCGGCGACGAGCAGGCACGGCACACGCTCATCGAACAGCACCTGGGACTCGTCGAATCCATCGCGCGGCGCTATGCACGCAGCGGTGTGCCACTGAGCGATCTGCTTCAGGAGGGCACGCTCGGGCTGATCCAGGCCGTGGACGGCTTCGATTGGCGCAAGGGCGTGCCGTTCGGCGCCTACGCCGCGCTTTGGATCCGACAGGCCATCCAGCGCGCCGTGCCGGCGTTGCGCTACTCCGTGCGCATTCCGGCCGACGCTCTGCGCAGCATCGTCACGCTGCACTACCTGACCGACCGGCTCAGCCAGGAATACCATCGTCAGCCGACGCTGCAGGAGATCCGCAACAACCTCCCGCCCAGCGCGCTGGGCATCGAAGAGCTGCAGCAGATGCCCTTCGAGCCCCTGCCGCTGGACCCGTCAACGGGCGACGCGCACGAGGCCGGCGCGGAGCGTTCGTCTTCCGAGTCGGTGGCGGACCAAGACGGTCTGAGCCCCGAGGAGAGCCTGCTGGCCAGCGAGACCGAGGAGCATCTGCGGCATCTGCTGCACCACCTGGGCGCGCGCGAGCAGGATATCCTGGTGCGGAGACTGGGACTTTTCGGTGAGCCCGAACAGACCTTCGCGGAGATCGCGGCCGATCTGGGCCTGTCGCGCCAGCGCATCAAGCAGATCGAGCAACGCGCCCTGGTGCGGCTGCGCGATCTCATCCACGAAGGGACGCACGCCGGCTATCTGTTCGCGATAGAACCCATGGCGGCGGCCGGCTGACGCACGCCTCGTCTCCCGCTCCGGCACGCCGCGCGGTCGGATGGTCGGCTCCGACGGCTCTTGACGGCCGCGGCGGCGAAGGCTATAGCTGATCTCGGTGAGGGTGGCGTCGGCGGACAGCGGAGCACTGCGTGCCCGCCGCGGCGGATGTCGGCACCTCGCCGGGGCACCGTCATGAGGCAGGGGCACGGGGAGCGCACGACCGCCCTGGTGGTGGACGATTTCGCATCCATTCGCGCGCTGCTGACCGTGATTCTCGAGCGCCGCTACGACTGCGAGGTGGTGGCGCAGGCCGGGAACGCCGAGTGCGCGCGCGTCAGCTTCCTGCAATGCTGCCCGGACCTCGTGACGCTCGACCTGAATCTGGAAGACAACGAGGGGCTGGAGGTGCTGGACGACCTGATGCTGATCAATCCCGAGGCGCGGGTCGTCATCATCACGGCCGAGAACGACCCCGACCTGCTGCGCGCCGTGCTGGCTAAAGGCGCCACGGCGGTGGTCAGCAAGCCCATCCAGTTCACCTACCTGGACGCCGCCATGCAGCGTGCCATGACCGAGTCGTGATGCCCGACCGCATCGGCAGGACTGCCCGCACCGCCGCCGAATGCGCATCGTGTGGCGTGTCCAGACCCGCTTCGACCACCGACGGGCGGCGTTGATTAGGGCGCGGGGAATGGCTTTGCCGTTTGTCCGGCGGTGAGCGTCCCACCGCTCCGTCGGGCACGCCCCCGAGTCGCGGATGGCAAGGAGTCGTGCTCATGGGTCGCATTCGTGTCGCCTGTTCCACCATCACCTACGGCAAGTTCCGCTCCGCCGAGCCCGGCGCGTACCCCGAGGAGCGCCTCCTGGCGGAGATCGCCGAGGCCGGCTACGAGGGCTGCACCAGCGGCCCGCGCCAGGACCGCACGCCCGGCGAGACGACGGCCTTGTATGCCCAATACGGCCTGACGCCGGTGTCCGGCTATCTGGGCGCCGACTGGTGGAAGCCCGAGCGGCGCGCCGACATCGTCGCGCAGGCGGAACGGCTGGGCGCCTTCCACGAGGCCATCGGCTGCGGCGAGCTGTACGTCGCCGCCGGCGGATTCGATTACGTCAGCCGCGCCAATGGCCGCACGCGCAGCCAGTTGGCCGGCCATGTCGGCCCCGATGACGGTCTCACCGACGAGGAGTTCGAGCGTTTCGCGGCGCTGCTGGACGAGGTGGGCGCGCTGACTCTCACCTTGGGCGTGAAGAGCTGCTTCCACAACCACGTCGGCTCGGTCATCGAGACGCGCGCCGAACTGGACCGCATCATGGCCCTCACCGACCCGGGCAAGGTCTTCGGCGGCTTCGACACCGGTCACCTGGCGTGGGCCGGCGAGGACGTGGTCGCGGTCATCGTGGACTATGCGGCGCGCATCAAAACCCTGCATCTCAAGGACGTCAACCCCGCCGTGCAGGCGCGCAGCCGCGCCGAGGAATGGGATTACGGCACCTTCTGCGCCCACGGCGGCTGGGTGGAGCTGGGCGACGGCATGATCGACTTCCCGGCCGTCTTCGCCGAGCTGGAAGCGGCGGATTACGATGGCTGGGTGATCGTCGAGATCGACGAGACACCGCGCGCCTCGGCGCTCGAGAGCTTCAAGGTCAGCCGGCAGTATCTGGCCTCCATCGGGCTCTGATTCGTGAGGAGACCACCATGGCACTCGCCCTCCGCCTCGCTGTTCTGTTCCTGGCCGTGAGTGCGGTGCGCGCCGCCGAGCCGAAGGTGCTCATGGACTGGACCTTCGACCAGCCCGGCGACCTGCGCGGCTGGGTGCCCAATGGGGATTGCATGGGCGTGACGGTGGCCGACGGCGCCCTTTCGGCCAAGGCCAGTGAGCGCGATCCCTTCCTCGTCGGCCCCGTCTTCGAGGTGCCCGCCACGCCTTTCCAGTGGGTGGAGGCCAAGGTGCGCTGCGACAAGCCGGGGCGCGCCGCCATGTACTGGTCCAACACCATGGTGAGCCCGTACGCCGGCTTCTTCCCGGAGCGAAACACCGGCTACCTGCTGCCCGGCGATGGCCAGT
>Ga0181528_10002019_pt1 | contig 12471 bp, 11 predicted proteins | sample PEATcosm2014_Bin_47_FD_119742 | JGI IMG/M metagenome (GOLD analysis project Ga0181528, IMG submission 119742) | Peatland microbial communities from MTU Mesocosm Facility, Houghton, MI, USA - PEATcosm2014_Bin10_10_metaG | ecosystem: Environmental > Terrestrial > Soil > Wetlands > Peat | place... | reverse complement strand
CCTACTTGTGCGTCTTCTTCCATTCCTTGATCAGCGCCAGCACCTCTTCCGCGTGGCCCTCGGGTGTCACCTTGGGGAAGACATGCAGCAGCGTCTGGTCCGGGCCTATCACAAACGTGGTCCGCTCGATGCCCCACACTTTCTTCCCATACATGTTCTTTTCCTTCATCACGCCAAACTGATTGCAGACTTTCTCGTCTACATCAGCAAGGAGCGTGTAGGGCAGGTCGTACTTGGCGCGGAATTTGGCCTGGGCCTTGGGTGTGTCGCGGCTGATGCCGAGCACCACGGCCCCGGCCGCTTGCAGCTTCTTGAAGGTGTCGCGGAAGCCGCAGGCCTCGATGGTGCAGCCAGGAGTGTCCGCTCTGGGGTAAAAGAAGAGTACAACCGGCTTGCCGGCGTAGGCTGACAGGCTGGTGGTCTTGTCCTCGTCGGTTTGCAGGGTGAAATCGGCGACTTTCTGGTTGAGTTCCATGGGGAAATCCCTCGTATGGTAGATGGTAGGCCAAGAACCGGATTGGCCGTCAGGAAAGATTATTCCCGAGGTGGGCGGCCGATGTCATTGCGCAGTGCAAATGGATTGTCGATCGAACGAACGGGGCTGCAGGCAACGGGTGAGAGTCGGCTTTCAGCGAGAGCCTCGGAAAAGGATACCGCTGGGGCTAAACGGGCTGCGGAAAAACTCGTTCGGACGGCGATTTGCGGAGGTTTTGTATCAGGGCACGAGTTTACTCGTGCCGCAATAGCACCGCAATCGACCTGGGCTTTAGCCCCTGAGGGATGTTTTCCGGGCTTTCCTTCTACGAACAGGCCTTATCCCGCGGCCTCCGATCCCCGGGGTGACTTGGTTGCGAATTCGGCACGACTGAAGTCGTGCCCTGATACATGGCCCTCGCAAACCTTTGCAGGTGTCACGATTTCCGCAGTCTTTCTTTGTTTCATCGGAACGCTGGCGGCTCTTCCGGCGGCTGCGCAATATCCAGGCCAGGTAAGCAAAGGCGACAAGGAGACGCCCGAACTGCGCTCCATTGCAGTTCTCGAATACACTGGCGAGGAAGGTAAGCCCAAGGCCAGCCGGCTGGTTCCAGTAGCGGTACTCGACGGCGGCGAGTTGCAGGACGGCGGCATCTACCTGGCCCGGCCTGAGCCCCTGGCGCTGTTTCCCGAGGTGGAGTACGAGCTGGAGCAGAACGGGCAGCCGGTCGGTCTGTACGACATCGCCAGCGCCGGTCAGCAGTTGGGCTCGTGGTTCGGCTTTGGCGCGTGGAAGCCAATGCCAAGCGCGAAGCCCAGGCCGTCGGCCCAGGAGCTGGCAAAGACCCGCTTCGACGATGACGATGGGCAGAGCGACACGCCTGTGCTGCATCGAAAGCATCATGCCGACGATCCGCCCACGAGCGGCAGCAGCGCCTCGGGAAGTGGTGGCGATACGACCGCACCGGCGGCGCCCAGCGACCCTGACCGGCCCGTGCTGCACAAGAAGGCCTCCAGCGAAAGTGCGGATAGTTCGGGTTCGGGGGCGGGAGCGGCAGGCACGCCGGCGAGCACGGGTACGGCTCCTGCACAGGACAACAACGGGCCGGTGCTGCACAAGAAGGACTCGAATTCCACCAGCGATTCGGGAGCCGGCAGCGCTTCGAGCGACGACCCTGACCGCCCTGTGCTGAAGAAGAGCAAGAAGAGCCAGTCCACCCAAACTGCCGACACGGGCAGCGTGGAATCGGTAGGCGCCGACACGGATCCGGACCGGCCCAGGCTCAAGCGCGGCAAGTCCAGCGGCGATGCCATCGAGGTAGCTCCCAGCCTGGCGGGTCTTCCCCCGGACGCGCAGCAGATGGTGGCCGTCTCCGACGCCAAGCACCACGCGGTGCATCCGTGGAGCTACGCGTGGTCCAACCCGGACGACGAGGCGAAGATGAGATCGGCGCTCGAGGACATTGCCCGCGACGCGCTGGGGCTGAATCCTCCGCCCGCGCCGGCCAAGACCGCCGCCAAACGCACGACAACGAGAAAGACAACGAAGCCGCCACCCCCTCCGCCGCCGGCTCCCGCCCCTCTCGAAGACGAACAGTTTCGGGTTTTCGAGCTGGCTTATGGATCCGGGGCTACGCTGGTGCTGAGCGCACATACCGGCGGGACCGGGGCGCAGCAGAAGTTCGTAACGCTGATCGCGCAGCCTGACCTCTACGGCAACATGCTGGTGCTGAAGAAAAGCGTAACCGACAGCGCACACCTGGACGAAAAACCGCGCATGCGCCTGGTGGACGCAGTGGACGCGCTTGCCGACAATCGCGGCGAACTGCTTTTCGAATTACGCGGCGCGACGCAGCGCCAGTTTGGGCTGTACCGTGTGCTGCGCGGCCAGGCGGAGCAGTTGTTTGTCACCGGCCCTGGGCAGTTCGGAACCGAGGGCAGCCAGTAGAGGAAGACGCGGGCCAAACCCGGATCTCTGCCGACGGGGCAAGCGCGGAATCAGTCGCAATCTGCTGAAACCGATCAGCATTGCTCACTTTTCGCCAGGAATCTTATCGATCAATCAACATCAAGGCCCTATCGTGGCCGGGCTATGTACTGCTTCCTATACAATGGTGTTAGAGTGGGCAGGCTGCCGCTCTCCAAGGATCTTTTTCAAATATGGCATCAGTCCTGACCGCACCTTCCCCTGAATCCGCAGCCCTAGGCTCGAGCGTCCCCATTCCCGAAAGCCCCGAAACCTCAGCTTCCACAGCAGTCCACGCGGCCCCCGCGCGCGAGGATATCCGGATGGGGCGCGCCGTTTTTGTCGGCGAAGGAATCAACTGGCTGACACTGTCGGTAGTCGCTGCGTTTCACGTGGGCGCAATTGCGGCGCTTTTCTTCTTTACCTGGGAGCGGCTGGTGGTGATGCTGGCTCTTTATGTGGTGGCCATCAATGTGGGCATCGGAATGTGCTACCACCGGCTGCTGACGCATCGCGGCTACCAGGTTCCGAAGTGGCTGGAGTATACGATGGCGGTTTGCGCCTCGCTGGCGCTTGAGGGTGGTCCCATGTTCTGGGTGTCGACGCATCGCGTGCACCACCAGAACAGCGACCAGGAGGGCGACCCGCACACCCCCCGCGAGGGCGGATGGTGGGCGCACACGGGCTGGCTTCTCTTTGGCAATTCGCTCCATGCTCAGTCGGAGTTTCTCAATCGCTACTCCCCCGACCTGGGCCGCGACCGGTTCCACGTCTGGCTGAGCAAATTCCACTGGATCCCGCTGGTCGCGAGCGGCGTCGTGCTGTTTGCCGCGGGTTGGATGGTGAGCGGTTTCACGGGCGCCATCGGGTGGCTGTTGTGGGGCGCCTTCCTGCGCGTCACGCTGGGCCTCCATGCCACCTGGCTGGTCAACTCCGCCACACACATGTGGGGCAGCAGGCGCTTTGAAACCCGCGACGACTCGCGCAACAACTGGTGGGTGGCGCTGGTGAGCGGCGGCGAAGGCTGGCACAACAATCACCATGCGCATCCGGTCTCCGCCAAGCATGGGCTGGCGTGGTACGAGGTAGACCCCAACTATTGGGGTATCTGGCTGCTCTCCAAGCTGGGACTGGCGAAGAGGGTTCGCGTGGCGAAGTACGACCGGGAGAATCCCAAGCCGGCGGGAGTGCAGGGCGGCACGCCGGGGTATTGACCTGAAGCGATAACGAGCAGGAACAATGAAGAAGGCGGTCAACCCTTGCGGGAAGGCCGCTTTTTTGCGTGCGACGATTGCGATAGCGGCGGGAGAACAGCCCTACTTGTGTAGCTTGGCTCGCACCCACAGGACGCCGAAGACCGGCAGCGCAATGACGAGCACAATGATTCCAGCCGGGAAGCCTACGTATCGGTAGCTGTCGGCGTAGCTCACCGCGTGGTGGCCGAAGACGTTCCAGCCCAGCAGCGAGAATATGGCGATAGTGGTGGACGCGAAGAAGGTGAAAAAGGCCGACGCAACAGCCAGCAGAAGGCTGGTGAACAGGCCAAAGCCCTCCAGGGGAAACCCTAGAACCTTGCCGCCGCGCCGGGCCTGTGCGAGTTCTGTCATCCCGATGGCCCTCGTCGTCTAGAATACTAGTTGATGTCGACCAGCGCACAAAGCGAGCTTTGGCATGCGGAAAAGGTGGCCGCTCAGGTGGCCGTCTCCGAGGCTGCCAACGGCATCCACTACGCCGCCTGGGGCGAAACGCGCATCTCCGACACAGACCTGGAGCGGCTCGTGGGCGCCGTGCCCGCTGCGCTGTCCGCGGCTCTCGCCAACCGCGCGTACTACTTTGTGCCTCTGGCGATTGCCGACACCGGCGAGGTGATGATCGCGCCTTCCTACACGGTCGACCTGGGAGACCGGGCCATCTGCCATCGCAACGCGACGTTTGGATCGACGGAGGTGGTTTTCCTCTCCACGCGCCTGGTGGAGGATCGCTTTGGCCTGGCCTTCGAGTTCTTCATCAACGTGGCTCACAACTTTGTAGATGCGGCGGGCGTGCCGGAGAGCTTTTCCGCACTGGCCTGGTCTCAGGCCGAGGCGCAGGTGAGGGGCGAGACCAGCCAGGACGCCTGGGAGACTCGGCGCAGGGCCCAGGACGTCGGGGCCGGTCAAAAGACGATCGACGAGCGGTCGCGCTCGAGCTACTACGAGTCAGCGTTCTCGGATTCTTTGGCCGTGTACATGCTTTCGCTGGCTGTGGACTTTGACTACCACGACCTGCGCGAGCGCGAGTACCCGCTGCTGGCCGCGCCGGCGCTGGCTGAGCGGCTGCGGCATGTGGCCGGGCTGTTCCCTACCAATCCCGGCTACGAGTTCCAGATCCTCTATCGCCGCAAGGGCTGAAGACACTAACTGCCGTAGAGATTCCTGCTCAGGAACTCGTTGCGGAACTTGGCTTCGGGGTCGTACTGCTTCACGAGCGCCTGGAAGTCGGCGAGACGGGCGTATTGCGCTTGTAACCGCGACGGAGGAATGGTGAAGAGCTTGGCCCAGTGCGGGCGCGGGGCGAAGGGTTCGAGCTGTTTCTCGATGAGGGGCAGAATTTTGCTCACTTCCGGCCACTCCGGCTTCCAGGTGAAGTGGATGGCGAGCGAGTCGCGCTTGTAGGCGGTGCTCATCCACAGGTGGTCGGCGGCGATGGTGCGCAGCTCGGTGATGAACAAGTGAGGCGTGATCTGGTCGCGCAGCTTTTCGACGGCGAGGATCGCCTCGTAGCCGCGCTCGCGGGGAACGAAGTACTCGGTCTGCAACTCGCGGCCGCTGGATGGGGTGAAGTTCATGCGGAAGTGGGGCAGGCGCTCGTACCAGGGGCCGGGAATGCCCTGCTGCTCGGTGCAGGCTTCGGCGTCGTGATCGGCGATGGGGTGGAGCTTCCGCGTAGCCAGTTTGGCGCCGAAGAACTCCGGCTGCCAGTCATTCTTGTCACCGGGGGCGAGGCGGCGCTTGATCCAGACCTCGCCGGCCTGGTGAGCTTGCCAGTCGGTGAACAGGCTGACGCTGTAGCCGCTGGAGAAGATCTCTTCAAAGTGATGTTGAAGGTGGTCGAAGGAGAGATGCTCGTAGACCGACTGCGCCACCTGGAAGGTTGGCAACAGGTCGAGCGTGACGCCGGTGACCACGCCGAGGGCGCCAAGGCCGACGACTGCACCGGGAAATCTGTCTCCGTCTTTTTCGCGGGAGAGAGTCAGCGTCTCGCCGTAAGCGGTGACGATTTCAAGCGCGGAGACGGGCGTGGCGAGGTTGCCGTTGTGCACGCCGGAGCCGTGTGTGGCTGTGGCGATGGCGCCGGCGACCGAGATGTGCGGCAGCGAGGCCAGGTTGTGCAGTGCAAAGCCGCGCTGGTCGATGATGGGAGCGAGTTTGCCGTAGGTGACGCCGGGTCCGACGGTGACGGTGCGCGCCTTTTCGTCGATTGCGATCTGATCGAGGCGCTTGAGCGAGATCTGGTTCTGGGTGCTGTCGGCGATGGAGTTGAAGGAGTGGCGCGTGCCCAGGGCGCGCAGCTTGGCGCAGCTCTTCACGACCTGGCGCACTTCGTCGATGGAGCCGGGCGTAAAAAGGTGGTCGGTGCTGTAGGTGAGGTTGCCGGCCCAGTTTTCGCGCGGGGCGGTTGACTCCTGGCCGGCGAGGTTTTGAGGCAAAAGGGCGCCGGCGACAAAGGCTCCGGATGCCTTGAGGAATTCCCGCTTATCCATTGAGTTCGCTCCGATCCGCGCGCATATGAGGGAGCCAGCGGCGGCGCAGGGGTGTGCTGGACAAGCATAGACGCTGAAAGGCCGCGGAGCAATCGATTTCTGCCGCAAGGTGCACGACTACTCGTCGGCGTAGGCGATGCGTCCTTCGCTGATGGTCCAGCGGACCTTGCCCTGCATGGCCCAGCCGTCGAAGGGGGTGTTGCGCGACTTGGACCTGGTGGCGCGGGCGTTGTAGGTCCACTCGGCCTTGGGATCGAAGATGACCACGTCGGCAAAGCTGCCTGCGGCGAGCGTGCCGCGGCCTTTGAGATTCAAGAGCGCGGCGGGCTGGGCGCTGAGCAGGCTCAAGATCCGGCCCAGCGGCAGCTTGCCTTCCTTGTGCAGCCAGCGCAGGCTCAGGCCGAGAGCGGTTTCGAGGCCGGTGATGCCGTTGGGCGCGTTCTCGAATTCCACTTCCTTCTCGTGTACGGCGTGGGGGGCGTGGTCGGTGGCGATGGCGTCGACTACGCCGTCGAAGATGGCCTCGATCATGGCGTCGCGGTCCGCGGAGGCGCGCAGCGGCGGGCACATCTTGGCGTTTGTGTTGTACAGGCCGACATGCTCTTCGCTCAGCAGGAAGTGGTGCGGGGCCACCTCGCAGGTGACGCGGAGGCCGTTGCGGCGGGCCTGGCGCACGGCGGCGAGAGCAACCGCGGTCGAGATGTGCGCCACATGCAGGTGCGCGCGGGAGTCGCGCAGTTCCTGGACGAGGCGGATGTCGCGCTCGACGATGGAGGATTCGGCCTCGTTGGGCCAGCCGCGCAGGCCCAGCCGGAACGCGATTGGGCCGGCATTCATGCTCGCGCCCTGCGTCATGCGCGTGTCTTCGGCGTGCTGGATGACGCTCAGGCCCACGCGGGCGGCGGCGGCCAGTGTCTCGCGCATCACGGCGTCTTTCAGGATGGGCAGGCCGTCGTCGGAGACGGCCACGGCGCCGGCGGATTTGAGCGCGGCAAAGTCGTTAATCGCCTCACCTTTGCTGCCGCGGGTGGCAGCGGCGATGGGGAACACGCGAATGGATGCGCCGCGTTCCGGAGCCTGCATCCAGCGGGTGATCTCCGGCGAGTCGTTCACCGGCCTGGTGTTGGGCATGGCCGCGACGGAGGTGAATCCGCCCGCCGCTGCGGCAGCTGTGCCGGTGGCGATGGTTTCCTTGTAACCCTGGCCCGGCTCGCGCAGGTGGACGTGCATGTCGATCAGGCCGGGCGCGATGGTGAGACCGGTCGCGTCGATGACCTGAACATCGGGCCCGGCCGCGCCGTTGGCCTGCTTCAGCTTGCCCGGACCGGCGATCTCGGCGACGCGGCCGTCTTTGAGCAGGATGTCCTTCAGGCCGTCGACGCCGGCGGCAGGGTCGATGAGATGGCCACCGCGAATGAGCAGCGCCGTCATGCGTGGCCCCCTTGCTGAGTCGCTGTCAGCGCACGCTCGACGACCGCCATGCGGATGGCGACGCCATTGCGCACCTGTTCCAGGATCACGGATTGCGGCCCGTCGGCTACGCCGGCCGTGACTTCAAGGCCGCGGATGATGGGCCCGGGATGCATGACGATGGCCTCCGGGGCCTGCGCGGCAAGGCGGGGGCCGGTGAGCTGGTAGTTGGCCTTGTATTCTTCGAGGTCGAGTTGCAGTCCGGCCAGCCGCTCGGCCTGAATGCGCAGCATCATGACTACCTGGGACTGGCGCAGAGCGGCATCGAAGTCGCGCTCGATTTCGATGCCCGGGCCGGCTTTTGCGGCAAGCTCGGGCAACAGCTCTTTGGGGCCGCAGAGCAGGACGCGCGCGCCGAGACGCGGCAGCAGCAACATGTTGGAGCGGGCGACGCGGCTGTGGAGAATGTCACCGACGATGGCGACGGTGACGCCGGTGAGGATTTCCGCGGTGACGGTGTGCATGCCCGGCCTTAGATGGGCGAGGATGGTGCGCAGGTCGAGCAGCGCCTGGGTGGGGTGCTCGTGCATCCCGTCACCGGCGTTTAGCACGGGCAGGCGGGTCTCGGATTCCAGCAGCCAGGCCGCGCCGGAGGAGTTGTGGCGCAGGATGATGGCCTCAGCGCCGAGAGCGCGCAGCGTCAGGCCGGTGTCTTTGAGCGTCTCGCCCTTTTCAATGCTCGATGAGAGGCTGGAAACGAGCGTGGTGTCCGCGCCAAGGCCCTTGGCGGCCAGTTCGAAGCTGGTGCGGGTGCGCGTGGAGGACTCGTAGAAGAGGAGCGCCACGCGCCGCTTGGCCAGGATGCGGTCGCGGGTGAGCGGGTCCTGGTTCTCGAGAATCGTGGCGCGGGTAAGGATGTGACTGATTTCGGCCAGGGTCAGGTCGGAGGCCGAGAGCAGCGAACCGGGATGGTAAGGGAACGGCGAGACGAGCGCGGGCGGGGGGTGAATCTGGCGGCGGGTGGGGGTTGCGGAGGGATTCATTGTTTCTTGGCTTTCAGCTTTCAGCCCGACTCCCACCCTTCGCCAGAAGCCGCGAAGGATTCGGCGCCCAAGCTGCCTTTCCTAGTCCGTGCGCTCGACCAGCAGCACTTGCTCGTCGTTGTCGACTTCGCGGAATTTTACTTCGATGATCTCGCGGCTGCTGGTGGGCACGTGCTTGCCCACGTATGTGGCCTCGATGGGCAGTTCGCGGTGCCCGCGGTCGATGAGCACGGCCAGTTGCACGCGGCGCGGGCGGCCATGGTCGAAGAGCGCATCCAATGCGGCGCGAATGGTGCGGCCAGTGTAGAGCACGTCGTCGCAGAGCACCACGTCGCGGCCTTCGATGTCGAAGCCGATCGCGCCGGGAGTGACCACGGGGCGCACGTCGGTGGTGGACAGATCGTCGCGGTAGAACTGGATGTCGAGCAGCCCGCTGTCCACGGGACGTTTCTCGATGCCGGAGATCAGCTTGCCCAGCCGCTCGGCCAGGGGCACGCCGCGGCGTTTGATTCCAACCAGCGCCAGGTCTTCGCTGCCGTTGCTTTTCTCCACGATCTCGTGGGCCAGACGCACCAGCGTGCGCTCAATCTCGGAGGCAGACATCAACCTGCCCTTGATGCGCAAGCTTGGCTTGTTTTCGGTTTCGCTCATGGATTGTCTCTCGCAGGATGATACGAGGGGTTGGCGGTCAAGAGCAAGTTGTGAAGAATCGGTATGGATGCGGAGGCCTTCCGCGGAGCAGAGATAAGTTCAGATCCGGGGCTGTGACAGAACCTAAACTTCCGGCCGGCGGGCGCCCGCCTGCGAACGCGCGCCAAGCGCGCCGCCCCCCACCGCGAACACAATCAGCAGGGACACAAGGATCAGCACGGCAGCGAACATGAAGCCTGCGCGGCCCTCGGCGGACAACACCCACGCCTTCATCGCAGCGATGCTGGCCGCGTCCATCCCCATCGATGCCCACTGCGCGGTCATGCGCCCGACCATCTGATCGTCCCAGAGGTCGTCGATCGTCTTACCCTCGTGAAGGACGAAACGCGCTATAAAGAGGGTCCCGCCAATCAGAGCAGCGCCTAACCAACTGCTCAAGAGGCCGGTGACAAGCCCGATACGTGCTCCGGCGCCGACCGTGATCCACGCCGGACGCTGGCTGCGCACGTAGAGCACCACCGCCCAGTAAGCGGTCAACGCCATCAGGAACAGGCCAAGAAAGCCCATGGGGTACAGCATGGGACACAAAATTCCCGCCGGCGCCGCAAAAGCCACGCAGAGGCGCATGGCACGCTTCCAATCCACCGTGCCAGCGTCGCGAATGGGTGCGGTGAACCGCTCTGCCGGAGCCTGCCCGGGAATGCTGTCCGCCGAGTACACCAGTTGCGGCAGACCGCATGTGGGGCAAAAGCAGTTGCCGTCCTCGATGGCCTGGTGGCAGCGGGCGCAGGTGATTTCCATACATCTATGAGCCTATAGCATTCCGGAGCGGTCTGGGCAGATCCCTCTTCACCGATGGCGGAGGAAGCGCGGCGACTGCGCTCCTCACGGTTCCCGGACGGGCAGGTGCAGGCGGGCGGCCACAATCTCTTCGGCTGCGGCAACGGCCTCCTCGAGGGTCATGTTGGTGGAATCGAGGGGAATGGAGTCGGGAGCGGGCTTCAGCGGCGAGTCGGCGCGGTTGCGGTCGCGGTAGTCGCGCTCGCGCAGTTCGCGGATCACCTCTTCGGGCTGCACGCGGGGGCTGGGGCCAAGCTGATCGAATCGGCGCAGGCCCCGCACTTCGGGAGCGGCGTCAAGGAAGATCTTTACGTCGGCGTGGGGAAAGACCACGGTGCCAATGTCGCGGCCCTCCATGACCACTCCCCCGGCAGCTCCGAGTTGCTGCTGCAGGCGGACCATCCAGGCGCGAATGGCAGGGAAGACGCTGACCCGGGAGGCGGCGTCGGTCACGGCCTGGTTGCGGATCTGGCCGCTCACGTCTTCGCCGTCGAGCAGGACGCGGTTTTCCTCGTCGCCGGGATCGAGGCCGATGGTGGTTTCCGCGGCCAGCCCCTCGAGGCCTGTGCTCTCATCCAAAGGAAGGCCGGCGCGTATCGCCTTCAGGGCAAAGGCTCGGTACATGGCGCCGGTTTCCAGGTTGAGCAGACCAAAATGGCGAGCCAGGTGGCGGGCAATGGTGCTTTTGCCCGCCCCGGCCGGTCCATCAATGGCGACAATCACCTTCCGCTGCGGAGAATTTGCGGGGAAGAGGCTTACATCCTCGCTCATCCGCGCTTCTTCGTCCCCTGCTTTGGCCGCGCCGTAAATCCGTAGCGCTTGCTGTTGCCGGCTTTGGCCCCGGCAGCCAGCGCCGGCTTGCGCGCGCCGCGAGTGGGGCGCGCTTCGGTCCGCGCGTCCTTGCGAGGGGCGCTGCTGCCGGTCCGGAGTGCGCCGCCGCTGCGCGAGAGGCTCCCGGCGCGGGCGGGCTTGCCTGCCGGCTTTGTGCCTTTCACGTGGCCGTTGCGCTGGCCCCAGGCTGGCGAGGGAGTCTTTGCACCACTCGCCGTCCCGTTGGCAGGACGAACTGCGCTGCCGTTGGAGTGCGCACCATTGCCGGCGTGGGCTCCGTTTGACCCATTGTGCTTGGCCTTGGAGACTCCTCCATTGGAACTCCAACGCGTGCCTGCCGCCGGCCGGGCGCCGATGGCCGGACGCGATCCGGAAGGACGCGCTGCGGAGGCGCGGGTCTCGGCCGGAGGGCGGCGGGCGGGGCGGCTGCTGGAGGACGACTGAGCAGGCTTGCGGTCGCGGGAGTGCGTTGCGGGGCGGCTGAAGTGAGGCCGTGCCGCGGCGGGTTTGCCGTTGGATACAGGCTTGCGGACCGCCGGGGTGCGCGGTGTGTGGGTCTCCGAGGCGCTGTGCGGCTCAGCGGGCGTGGGCGCGGCGGTAAAGACAGGCTTGGGCGCTTCGACCTCGGGCAGATCGTCCTCGTGGTCGTGAGAGCGCAGAAAATAAGCGGAAGCCGGCATCGAGGAGCTGGCGTAGATAGTGGGGGCGACGGTGAACTCGGGGAGCGTCCCGGCAACGTAGAAGTGCGGGGCGTGGCCCATGGAGATGGTATGCACCTGGCGCGTCGCCACCAGGCCGCGCAGCACTTCCCGCACCTTGCTGCGGGCAGTCAGCGGAGCCAGGAACATCTCCACCTCTTCCATGCTGGCGGCGATGACGGCCTGTAGGTAAATGGAGGCAAGTACTGAGATTGCAGTCACCTGCGAGGTGGATGCGCCTTCGGCGATAGCCTTCTGGTAGCGGTGCCGAAGCAGTTGCCACTTCGCGGACACGCCCGGCGCGGAGACTACCGGAATGATGCGCAGCTGCTGCCAGAGCTCGGTAATGGCGCGCAGCACCGCGGCCTCGGTGACCTCCCGGCCCAATGCGTGCTTCAGCTCCGCAATGGTGGCGTCGCCGGTCTCCAGCTGTTTGTAGGCCTGCACGGCCAGCTGAGAAACCTGGCGGGAGCCGGTCAGCTGCGGGCTGCGGCGCCAGTCGCGGTCCCCACGAAGCGCATAGACGTAGGGCAGAACCCAGCTGGCTACCACAAAGTCAGGCTGTTCGCCGGGCTGCCCCAGCAGGTTCAGCCGAACCGCCACGTCGGCGAGCTCCAGACGGACCAGCAGCTCTTCAGCCAGCTGAATATGCTTCGGATCGGGGGTGGCGTTCTGGCGCCCGGCTACCGCTTCAACGAAGGACGGCGCGATGGAGGCTGAAAACTGCCGCCGCGGCAGAAAGAGGCACAAACCGGTCTCTTCAATCCAGGTGCGGGCGTCTTCCAGTGTCAGAGCCCCATGTCCGTTCTGACGCAT
>Ga0181528_10002018_pt1 | contig 12472 bp, 11 predicted proteins | sample PEATcosm2014_Bin_47_FD_119742 | JGI IMG/M metagenome (GOLD analysis project Ga0181528, IMG submission 119742) | Peatland microbial communities from MTU Mesocosm Facility, Houghton, MI, USA - PEATcosm2014_Bin10_10_metaG | ecosystem: Environmental > Terrestrial > Soil > Wetlands > Peat | place... | reverse complement strand
CGATAGACGTTTGCGGGTCATCTTCGGTAATGCCGATAAACGCTTCATTCAGCAAGGTTTGCACGGTTTTCCGATCAAAGGTTAGCGGCACATGCAAATATGCCTGGGTGCCGAACAAGATCAAACCCAGCCTGTCGCCCACCCGGCGTTGGATAAACTGCCCGGCGACATGCTTAATGGCCGTCAGCCGGTCCACATATTGATTGTTGATAATAAAATCCTTCTCTTTCATACTGCCGGACACATCCACCGCCAGCATCAGGTCGCGACCGCTTACCGCCAGTTCCAAAGGTTCGCCTAGCCATTGCGGACGCGCCGCGGCCAATACCAGACAAACCCAAGCCATTGCCGCCAACCATAACAACCAGCGCCGATTTGGCGTAACCACCCGGCTTTCTCCTTCTCCAAAGTCTTCCAAAAACGGCACTTTTAGCGCCGCCTGCTGCACAGGCTCCCGAGCCGGCAAGATAAAGCGCAATAAAAACGGCAAGGGCAGCACCAACAGCAGCCAAGGCCAGTACAAAAGCATCATGACTTAGCTCCCAGCCGCCGAGATTTTAATCCGCCGCTAGCTTTGCCGCTAGTTTGCTGTTTTATCCAGCGCTCGCAGAGCTTGAACAACTCATCTAAATCGGTTTCGCTGGGTGGATTCGGCCGATAATGGGCGTCCGCCAAACAGCGGCCGACACCTTGGCTAAACGGCGCATCCGGAAACGGCGTATCCAAATAAGCCAGCCAAGCGCAGCCATTCAAGCCTGCCACATCCGCTCTGCCGGCGGTACTGATCGCGACGCGGCGTAACAGAGCCGAGAGCGCCACCAAGGTTTGCCTGCTATCCGTTGGGTTTTCATTTCTGATGCCGGCCAGCAATTTAGCGGCGGACTTCAACACAGTTTGCTGTTTCAGCCGCTTGTAAACATAAATCAACAGGGCTATCGATAATGGCAGCAGCACAGCCAGTAATATCCAGCCCGGCGCCGGCGGCCAAAAGCTGACTGGCTCAGGTAAGTGAATGTCTTTTAAAGGCAGTTGTTCCATAGTTTGTTTGTCGCGGTAAAGTGCGGATCAGCGGCGGACTGTCGCTTTGAATTGGCCATTAAAGGCCAATAAGGTATCCAGAGGCTGTTCGTTGGTAGTACACGTCAACCAGGTCATGCGCAGTTTTCGGCTGAGTTGCTGTAAATACAGTTGCCGGCTTTGAAAACGCTGCTGGTATTCCTGTAGACGTCTACTGTCACCGGCATCAATGATAACTTCGCGCAGGCTATCGGCGAAGCGATACCGGCCCTTACTTGGCAGATGGCTTTCCAACGGATCGCTGATTTGCACTAATATCACTTCGCAGTGCCGGCCCAGATTGGCAAGATGCTGCTCCGCCGCGGCATTTAAGCCGCGAAAATCGCTGAGAATAAACACCTGACTGCCGGGATGGGCGTGATGCATCAGTCGCGCCAAGACCTTATCCAAACTAATATCCGCTACAGCGGTATAGTTGGGATTCACCAAGGCGTTAAAAAAATGCAGCAAGGCGCTCTTACCGTTGTGCGGCTTCAATTCCTGACAGCCGGCATCGCTGAAAATCTGCCCGCCGATGCGATCACCGCGCTTCAGCGCCGCCCAACCTAGCAAGCCCGCCAATTTGGCGGCCTGTACCGATTTAAACACGCCTCGCGTAGCGAAAGTCATGGTCGCCCGGTAATCCACTGAAATAAACAACGGTCTTTCCCTCTCTTCGCGGAAAATCTTGCTGTGCGGTTTATCGGTGCGCGCCGTCACTCGCCAATCGATACGCCGCACATCGTCGCCGGGTTGATATAAGCGCGTCTCGTCGTATACCATGCCGCGCCCCTTAAGTTGAGACAAATAATTCCCGCTTTGCGCGGCGCGGATATTGGTATGTTGCAGATTCAGCACCGCAGCCGACTTGGCCAGATCGACCAAATTTTTTAAGCTGATGGCGATGCGTTCGTCCCTGGCTATTGTTGGTACACTCATTTACGGTACGGCAATCCGGGCTATCAATTGCTTGATTACATAATCGGTGGTAATGCCTTCGGCCTCCGCCTCGTAGGACAAGATCAACCGGTGCCGCAACACATCATAAGCCATGTCTTGAATATCACTGGGATCGACGAAATCCCGCTGTGCCAGCCAGGCCTTGGCGCGGGCGCAACGGTCCAGGGCAATACTGGCGCGCGGACTTGCACCATACTGTATCCACTTAGCCAGATCTTCACCATATGCACGCGGCTTGCGGGTCGCCAAAATAATTTGCAGCAGGTATTGTTCGAGAGTGTCCGCCATATAGATTTCCAGCACTTCTTGCCGGGCATCGAATATGGTTTTCAGGCTTATTTTTTCAACTGCTTTGTCTATCTTTAGCTGCCCGCCCTTGGCTTCGGCACGGGCTAAATGCAGGATGGCTTGTTCGTGTATGGCATTCGGGTAATCGATTTTCACATGCAGTAAAAACCGGTCTAGCTGCGCTTCCGGCAAGGGATAGGTGCCTTCCTGTTCTATTGGGTTCTGCGTCGCCATCACCATAAATAAGGATGGCAAAGGATAAGTCGCCTTACCCACCGTAATCTGCCGCTCGCCCATGGCTTCCAACAAAGCGGCTTGCACCTTGGCCGGAGCGCGGTTGATCTCATCCGCCAGGATCAGGTTGTGGAACAGCGGACCTTTTTGAAATTCAAACGTACCCTGTTGCGGACGATAAATTTCGGTGCCGGTCAGATCCGACGGCAACAAGTCAGGCGTAAATTGCACCCGGTGAAAATCAGCTTCTATGCTTTGGCTCAGCACATTGATGGCGCGGGTTTTCGCCAAGCCCGGCGCGCCTTCCACCAGCAGGTGTCCATCGGCCAGCAGCGCGATCAGCATGCGTTCGACCAATACTTCCTGGCCGATAATGCGGGTATTGATATAGCTAGTGAGTTGATTAAGGGCGGTTTGTGAAGCAGTTAGACTGTTTGCAGTCATCGTTTATCCTGGGTTCCTTGAGTTTTAACTGGGCTTAAGAACAAAATTGCCTAAATAAGTTCCCCATTTTATAAGCTTAGCGGTGACAAGCAAACCTTAATGCAAAATTCCAGCAATTCCCAATTTAAACCCTTAAGTTTTAATAGGTATTTCCTCCTGTCCATCGAGTAGGAATATCATAAAATGCTCCCAACTATCAAACGGTATAAGCTGGAGCAAAGTTCGTACTTGCTCAAAAAAGGTACGTCGAGAGGGTAATGAGCTTCGAATCTTAAGACAAACCATGTCCAAGCATTCCAGTGTAGTATGTAGTGGAGAGGTGTCACCAGCATGGACAGATATTTGCTCCTGCAATATCTGCATTCACCACATCCATGTGGCTCATGCTAGTGTCAAGCCTACATGGATGTACTTGCGACGTACTCTGGAGACAAATCCCGCCGCCAAAAGTCGGAGAAGAGGCAACGGACTAATATCCAAGATATTCTTTGGGAGATTAATACTACGCCTAATCCGCAACATCAAGCACCTTATCATAAACCTCGCCTAAACTAAGTACGCATTCTATGCTTTCCAGCGCCAAACTAGCCTCAAGCCCCACCGCTTCCGACAATACCCAAACATCGCCCTGCCGCACATAGCGTTCGATACTCGCCTGATCCTGCGAGACCAACAGATATTCGCGTAAAATAGCGATTTTACGATACAAGGCAAACTTGCCGCCCCGATCAAAAAGCTTCGGTAGATGGCGATAACACCTCAATCAACACCGTTGGATTCAGCAAGGTATCCAATTGGGCGTCTTCAAATTGCGCCGGGCCGCACACGACTGCGATGTCCGGGTAATGGTAACTGTGTGCTGCGACTACCTTGACACGCATATCGCTAATGTATGCTTCGCAGGGGCGGCTTTTGAGTTGCTGACTTAGTTCACGGCAAATATTGCCACAAACCAGGTTATGTTTCCGGTTAGCACCGGTCATGGCATAAATTTGACCATGATGAAATTCGCTTTTATAAGCCGCGCTACGTTCCAACCGCAAATATTCTTCGGCAGTGTAAAGGCTTTGCGCAGAAACGGCGGACATAAGTCAGCCGGTTACAAAAACAAACCATCAATCGGCGAAGAAGCCGAAGCAAAGCGTTTTCGCGGCATGCGTCCGGCCAGATAAGCTTCACGCCCCGCTTCTATGCCTTTTCTCATCGCCGAAGCCATCAACACCGGATTTTTAGCGGCGGCAATAGCGGTATTCATCAACACGCCGTCGCAGCCCAATTCCATCGCAATCGCCGCATCGGAAGCCGTACCTACGCCAGCGTCGACCAAAATCGGCACCTTGGCGTTTTCAACGATAGTCAGAATATTATAAGGATTGCGGATACCTAGCCCGGAACCGATAGGCGCGGCCAGCGGCATTACCGCCACGCAACCGATATCTTCCAAGCGCTTCGCGGCGATAGGGTCGTCATTGGTGTAAACCATCACATCGAAACCATCCTTGACCAGCATCTCGGCGGCAATCAGGGTTTCCGCCACATCCGGGAACAAAGTCAATTGGTCGGCCAGCACTTCCAGCTTCACCAAATTTCTACCGCCCAACAATTCACGCGCCAAACGGCAGGTGCGCACCGCGTCTGCGGTGGTATAGCAACCCGCCGTATTGGGCAGTATGGTGTATTTATCCGGCGAAATCACATCCAACAGATTCGGTTCGCCGGGAGTTTGGCCGATATTGGTGCGACGTATCGCCACAGTAACAATTTCCGCGCCGCTGGCCTCAATGGCCAACCGGGTTTCTTCCAAGTCTTTATATTTGCCGGTGCCGACCAATAAACGCGAACGGTAAGTTTTCCCAGCCAACGTAAAAAAATCATCCTGACCGCCGCCAATAGCCTGCACAATTTCCAGACGGTCCGCCTCATGCAGCAACTGGCTCTGGTGCAGATTAAACGGCAGGATTTCTTTGTTCAATTCCACGGCAATCCGCTTGCCGGTCAAACCCAATTCCGCGATCACATCGGCCACTGTGCATTGCTCGCCGTATTCGCGAGTATCGCCATTGACTTGTATTTTCATTCTGTTAAACCTTGCTTTGTATTGCAGTGCGCCGGCGCTGCACGGCGACCGCCATTTCGTTTAATAATTTCACGCTGTCATCCCAACCCAAACAGGCGTCCGTGATGCTCTGGCCATAGGTCAAAGGCTTGCCGTCCTCGACATCCTGGCGGCCGGCGACTAAATGGCTTTCCGCCATAATGCCGATAATACGGGAGTCGCCATTCCGGATTTGACCGGCCACATCCTGAGCGACCAGCATTTGCCGTTCGTATTTTTTCAAACTGTTGGCGTGACTAAAGTCAATCATAATATTGGGGCGTAATCCTGACTCTTGCAGACCTTCGGCAACCTGCTCTACACTTACCTCATCGTAATTCGGGCGATTATTGCCGCCTCTGAGTATAATGTGCGCATCTTCATTGCCGCGAGTAGAAAAAATAGCCGAGCGGCCTGCTTTGGTCAAAGACAGAAAGTGATGCGGGCTCATCGCGGCATTAATGGCGTCTATAGCAATTTTAATACCGCCGTCGGTGGCGTTTTTAAAGCCGACCGGGCAAGACAAGCCGGAGGCAAGTTCCCGGTGCACCTGACTTTCCGTGGTTCTGGCGCCGATGGCGCCCCAGGAAATCAGGTCGGAAACGTATTGCGGCGTAATCAGATCCAAATATTCCGTAGCTGCCGGCACGCCGATGTTGTTAACGTCCAACAAAAGTTGCCTTGCCATGCGCAGACCTTTGTTTATATTGAAACTGGCATTCAGGTCAGGATCGTTGATCAAGCCTTTCCAACCGACCGTAGTGCGCGGCTTTTCAAAATAAACCCGCATCACTATCAACAGGTTAGCTTGCAATTGATCGCGAACTGCTTTTAAACGTTGCGCATATTCGACCGCGGCCTTAGGCTCGTGAATAGAACAAGGGCCGATGACCACCAGCAAGCGGTCATCCTGTCCGGTCAGTATGTCGTGGATAGCCGCTCTGGTTTCCAAAATAGTGGCTGCGGCTGCTTCGGTCATCGGAATTTCATCGTGAACCTGAATCGGCGCGGCCACTTCCTTGGTTTCGCAAATTCTTAAATCATCGGTGTTATAGTTTATTGGCATGACGCTGGGCGCAACTTTAAGTTAAATTGAATAAATCAGTATTTTAACCTTTTTACAGGACCCGTGTTACAAAGTGATGCAAACCGCAGCCAAAGTGAATAATTATGTCGGAAAATAGAGCTATATACCATTGCCTGACAGTGTGTCTGGCGCAATCGTTTCACTTCCCGGAATTACGGGAAAAATTACTGGACAGCACCCGGGCGCAGGTATTTAGAAATGCGCTGATCATCGATCATAAGGACGGTTGCTCGATAGTATTTTCCTACGGAGTAGTGGTGCACTGGAACGTCAAACTTGACGATAGGCGCGCTTTGCAAACCTTGTTGCTGGAATTTGCGGTTAAGCCCGACGATAACCCTCAAGAAGATAATTTCAGCTATGAAGCCGGCAGCGAACACGACCGCTTTCAGTATGATCATATCGAATTGCAGTCCGGAGATTTTAAGGTATTGCTGGCCTTGTCTCACGCCATGGCGCAATCCATTAAACTGGCGGCCTTTGAAGGCAATGCAATTGACACCATCCATGCGACCAGCCATCTTCCCGAGTCTTTGGCGCGAGATGGTAAAATCAAGCTTAACCGCAAAGCCATGGCGAAAATTCGCGGTCAATTGTTTTTAACCAAGAGCGATATCATTCTCAACTATGATTTGCTGGATACCCCGGAATTTTTTTGGGAACACCCGGAATATCAGGGTATTTATTCGATGGCGGCCAATTATCTGGAAATTCGCCAGCGGACCGATGTGTTGACGAAAAAACTGGAAACCATCCATGAGTTGCTGGAAATGCTGGCCGATGAACAAAAACATCTGCATTCGTCGGTGCTGGAGTGGATTATTATCTGGCTGATCGGCGTGGAGTTTATGATGTCAATTATCAGTAAATACTTCTAATGCCCAACAAATTTAACCCATTTGAGATTCCGGCTTTAATTCCTTGTACCGGGAATGACCGCGGTCCTTTCTAGCCTTGAGCAGTTAGTGATAGAATTCTCGGTTTTGATTTATCTTTAGAATCATACGGCTAATCGCGGCAACCTAAAAAACTCGGTTGTCGGCTCTTTTGTCGGCAACACCCTAACTTAAGCTCGAATGCTGCGCAGAACACATTATGACCATGGATTATAAACAGACTTTAAACCTACCTAACACCGATTTTGCGATGAAGGCCAATCTGGCGCAACGCGAGCCGGAGATGTTGAAAAAGTGGAACGAAAACCAACTTTATCAAAAAATCCGCGAACATTGCGCCGCCCGGCCCAAATTTGTGCTGCATGACGGCCCGCCGTACGCCAACGGCGCCATCCACATCGGTCATGCGGTGAATAAGGTTTTGAAGGACATTATCGTCAAATCCAAAACCCTCAGCGGTTATGATGCGCCCTATGTGCCGGGCTGGGATTGTCACGGTTTGCCGATTGAATTGATGGTGGAGAAATCCGTCGGCAAAGCCGGGGTTAAAGTCAGCCCGGCTGAATTCCGCAAGGAATGCCGCGCCTATGCCAAAAAACAAGTAAATATTCAAAAAGAAGAATTCATTCGTCTCGGTGTCTTGGGCGATTGGGAGAATCCTTATCTGACCATGGATTTTGCCTTTGAAGCCGATATCGTCCGCTCACTGGGCAAAATTGCCGCCAAAGGCCATCTCAGCCAAGGCGCCAAGCCGGTGCACTGGTGTACCGATTGCGGCTCGGCGTTGGCGGAAGCCGAAGTCGAATATGAAGACAAGCAGTCGCCGGCTATCGACGTCCGGTTTCAGGTCGTGGATGAACATGCGTTTATGGCTTGCTGTCATCATGCGCCGGCCCATGAAGGTAAAGGGCCGTTGTCAGTAGTGATCTGGACTACTACGCCATGGACCTTGCCCGCCAATCAGGCCGTGGCCTTGAATGCGGATCTGGAATACGCGGTAGTGCAATGTGAAATCGACGGACTAGCCGAACGGCTGGTTATTGCCGAGCAATTGCTAAAAGATGTGGTGCTGCGTTACGGTATCGGCGAGCATCATATTATCGGCTATTGCAAAGGCAACGCATTGGAGCTGCAAATGCTATGGCATCCGTTTTATAACCGGCAAGTGCCTATCATACTCGGCGAGCATGTCACGCTGGAAGCCGGCACCGGAGCGGTGCATACCGCCCCAGGTCACGGCCAGGAAGACTATGTGGTCGGTATGAAATACAATTTGCCGGTGGATAATCCGGTCGGCGCTAACGGCGTGTTTTTAGCCGCTACCGAACTGTTTGCCGGCCTGCATGTGTTTACCGCCAATGCTAAAGTTCTGGAGGTATTACGCGAGCGCGGCAAACTGCTGCATCACCATGCTTTGCTGCATAGCTATCCGCACTGCTGGCGGCATAAAACGCCGATCATTTTCCGGGCCACGCCGCAATGGTTCATCGCCATGGAAAAAAATCGGCTGCGCGAAACCGCGTTGAACGAAGTAAAACGCGTGGACTGGATACCGGATTGGGGACAGGCGCGCATTGAAGCCATGATAGCCAATCGCCCGGATTGGTGTATCTCCAGACAACGCACTTGGGGCGTGCCGATTGCATTTTTCATCCATAAGGAAAGCCGCGAACTGCATCCGCGCACAGCGGAACTGATCGAGCAAGTCGCGCAACGCATAGAAACACAAGGCATAGATGCCTGGTTCGAGCTTGATGCGGCGGAATTGATCGGCGCCGATGCGGAATTTTACGAAAAAATGCAGGACACGCTGGATGTCTGGTTCGATTCCGGCGTGACGCATGCCGCCGTGCTGGACCGACGCCAGCAATTGCATTTTCCAGCCGATTTGTATTTGGAAGGCTCCGATCAGCATCGCGGCTGGTTTCAGTCTTCACTGATGACTTCAGTCGCTATGAATGACGTTGCACCTTACAAACAAGTGTTGACGCACGGTTTTGCCGTCGACGCGGACGGCAAAAAAATGTCCAAATCCAAAGGCAATGTGGTGTTGCCGCAAACGGTGATGAAATCCTTGGGCGCCGATGTGCTGCGTTTATGGGTGGCAGGCACGGATTACCGCAGTGAAATGTCGGTTTCCGATGAAATTTTGAAGCGCACGGCTGACGCCTATCGGCGTTTGCGTAATACCGCGCGTTTTCTGCTCTCCAATCTGGATGGTTTCGATCCTGCGCAGCATAAAGTGGCGGCTGCCGATCTATTGGCCTTGGACCGCTGGGTGGTCGATAAAGCCTGGCAGTTGCAGGTGGAAATTAAGGACGCATATCACACCTATCAATTCCAAAGCATTTACCAAAAAGTTCTGAATTTTTGCAGTATAGATTTGGGTGGTTTTTATCTGGATATCATCAAAGACCGGCAGTATACCGCCAAAGCCGATTGCTTGGCGCGGCGCTCCGCCCAGACCGCCATGTACCATATTATCGAAGCCTTGGTGCGTTGGTTGGCGCCGATTTTGAGTTTTACCGCTGATGAAATCTGGCAGGCCATGCCCGGCGCGCGCAGCGAATCGGTATTTCTGGAAACCTGGTACACCGGATTGTTTCCTTTGGATGCCAATGCCGCTATCAACCGAGAAACCTGGGAGAAAATTATCGCGGTGCGTACTGTGGTCAGCAAGGAACTGGAGCAACTGCGCGGCAAGGGTGCAATTGGCGCCTCTTTGAATGCCGAGGTAGAGCTTTACTGCGATCAGAGCTATTTAAGCGAACTCAACAAGCTGAGCAGCGAGCTACATTTTGTGTTTATCACGTCTAATGCCGGGGTCGCGGATCTGCAATTCTGTCCGGATGACGCAGTATCGACGGAACTGGAAGGGGTTAAATTAAAAGTAGCTGTTTCCGAATATAAAAAATGCGTACGCTGTTGGCATCAGCGTTATGACATAGGCGAACACGCCGATCATCCGGAGTTGTGCGGACGTTGCGTGGAAAATGTGGTCGGCAATGGCGAGACGCGTCGTTATGCTTAAGTGGCTATGGGTTACCGGCTTGGTCCTACTGCTTGATCAGGCCAGCAAACTGCTGATAGACAGCGGCATGCGCTTGTACGATTCAATTGCCTTACTGCCGTTTTTTAACCTGACCTATGTGCACAATACCGGCGCGGCTTTTAGTTTTCTCAGCGAAGCCGGCGGTTGGCAGCGCTGGCTGTTTGCCGGTTTGGCTGTTGTGATGAGCAGTGCCATAGGCATCTGGTTGTCGCGGCTGCAAAAGCACGAGACCTTAATGGCGCTGGCGTTGTCATTGGTGTTGGGCGGCGCTATCGGTAATCTAATCGATCGCATCGCCTATGGCTATGTGATCGATTTTCTGGATGTTTATTACCAAACCTGGCACTGGCCAGCGTTTAACGTTGCCGATTCGGCGATTTGCGTGGGTGTTGGCTTGATGTTGCTGGAGAGTTTTGGCATAGGGCGAAAAACCGCTGACATTTAACCCAGCAAGCCCAAAAACCGTTCCCAATCAAACAGCGGCCCCGGATCGTCTTTTCTGCAGGGCGCAATGTCGCTGTGGCCGACGATACGCTGCCGGGTAAGCCGCGGGTATTCGGCAAGTAAGACTCGGCATACGCCGGCGAGGCGCTGATACTGGCTTTCCGTGTAATCCTGCTTCACAGAGCCTTCCAGCTCAATGCCGATGGAAAAGTCATTGCAGCGATCCCGACCGTGATATTCGGAAACCCCGGCATGCCAGGCGCGGTGATTAAACGCCACATACTGCCTGAGATCGCCATCGCGGCGGATTAACAAATGCGCGGAAACCCGCAGTTGATAAATATCTTTGAAATAAGGATGATCGTCAGGATTTAGCCGATTGCAGAATAGTTGATCGATATAGTCTCCGGTGAATTGTTCCGGCGGCAGGCTGATGCAGTGCAATACCAGCAGCGAGATATCTTCCGGATCAGGCCGTTCGTCACAATTGGGCGAGGCCATCTGGCTGGCTCTGTTGAGATAGTGATCGTTTATTATCATCATTGGTCTCCTATAGATTACCGGCGCTGTTTTAAACCCATGCTGAGACCCAAAATTCAGCCGAGCAGGCTTTCGGGGCTTATAATAGCAAGCTATTGCCCACAAAGTCACAAGCTATGCAACCATCTCACTCAGAAATAGCCGTCTTTCTTGCCGAAGATATAGGTAGCGGTGATTTAACCGCCAATATTATCCCGGTTTCAACCTTGGCCCATGCCGACGTCATTACCCGCGAAAACTGCGTACTCTGCGGACAAGCGTGGTTTGAGGCGGTTTTTAAGCAGCTAAGCCCGGCGGTTTCAGTAGAATGGTTATGCAACGAAGGCAGTTCGGTAACCGCTGGGAGCATATTGTGCGGAATTCATGGCCCGGCCCGGGCTCTGCTGACTGGCGAGCGTACCGCGCTGAATCTATTACAAACCTTATCCGCGACCGCCACCAGCGCCCGCCGTTATGCCGACGCAGTGGCCGGCACAGGCTGCAAAGTATTGGACACTCGCAAGACCATACCCGGTTTGCGTTTGGCGCAAAAATACGCGGTTAAATGCGGCGGCTGCTTTAATCACCGGATTGGCTTGTTCGATGCTGTTTTAATTAAGGAAAATCACATCATCGCTGCCGGTTCCATCGCCGCGGCGGTGAAAACCGCAAGGCGCGCGAGTAATGCCTCGATCGAAGTCGAAGTGGAAAATCTGGACGAATTTCAGCAAGCGCAAGCAGCCCAGCCAGACAGAATCATGCTTGACAACTTTTCAATTGCAGATACGCTCAGCGCGGTACAACAGAACAGCCGCCAGCTTGAGCTGGAAGCGTCCGGCAATATTAGCCTGGAAAATATCCGCGCTATCGCTGAAACCGGGGTTGACTACATTTCGATCGGCGCCTTGACCAAAAATCTAATTGCAGTCGACCTCTCCATGCGTATCAAGCTTTTACAAGCTTGATACGCCCGATTTTTAGCTAACGGCATCCAGTTTTTCGTTTTCGTAGATGCGCAGTTTTTTCCAGTTTGCAAACTTGGTGTCGTCAAACTCGGCATCGTGATCGATAGCGTGTTCATAGCAACTGCGGAACAAACGCGCGGTGCGAAAAGCATGCAATTCGTCGTCAGCAGTTACAGTTTGCACATTACCGACCTGGAAGGTCTTATTCCGCGATTTTCCATCTTTAACCCAGAACACCGTATAGCACAAATAACTTTTGTCCTTGCGATGATCGAATTTAATGGTTCTGGACACCCCGGTCACGCCGGTAGTGGTTTTGTTTTTAGGCGGCTTTAAAAAGCGGGTTTTGCTACCTTTAAGCACTACCAGCATCTGATCCCGCCAGGTAATGGCTGCTTTCAGAGACTTGGTTTTGCTACCCCATAATTTATG
>Ga0181528_10002017_pt1 | contig 12475 bp, 8 predicted proteins | sample PEATcosm2014_Bin_47_FD_119742 | JGI IMG/M metagenome (GOLD analysis project Ga0181528, IMG submission 119742) | Peatland microbial communities from MTU Mesocosm Facility, Houghton, MI, USA - PEATcosm2014_Bin10_10_metaG | ecosystem: Environmental > Terrestrial > Soil > Wetlands > Peat | place... | reverse complement strand
TGCATCGCGCACGCTTCGTAAAGCACCCGGCGAGGAGGCATCCATGGGAACCAGGCCAAGAAGTTGGCTGGGGTTGTTAGGCGGAACGCTGGCTGTGGCCTGGGCCATGGTCGGTTGCGGCAGTACGGTGGCTCCTTCAGGCAACGCCAATGCGGCGGGCGCCCCCCAAGCCAACGTGAACATTCTGCCGTTCACCGGCAATCGCATTTTCAAGGCGCCGACCTATAGCGTCTCCATCGTCGGTCTCAACACCGTCAGCCGGAGCGCCGTCGCCAAGCGCGGCGCGGCCGTGACGCGCGGTGGCAGCGAGACGCTGACCATCACCAGCGGCAACGGCATCTTTGCCGCGGCGCCGGTGACGGTCACGTCCACCACCAAGAACGCCGACGGCAGCATCACCATCGTCGGCACGGCCACCGGCACCAACAGCGGCTCGAGCACCAACGTGCAGACGATCTCACAGACCTACAATCTGACGATCGTCATCAACGCCGCCGGCACCGGCGCGGTGCTCACCATCGTGGCGCCGGGCAACGTGACGATCAACAGCGCCCTGGCCTTGACCTCGAAGGCCGGCGCCAGCCCCGCCGTCTTCTCGGTCAACACCGTCATCGCGACGATCTCCGACCTGGGCGCCAAGAGCGCCGTGACGCCAGTCGGCAAGAGCCGCGCCACGACGTTCAACGGGATGACGCTGACCGTTCAGTCGGGCGACAACGTCCTCGCCACGGCCTCCACCACGACCCCGGTCACGTACTCGGCTTTGCCGGTGACGCTCGCTTCGGCCACGTCGACCGCCAACGGCCTGCTCCTGACCAGTGCCACCAACACCGCCGCGGCTGCGGACGGCCACGTCTACAACGTCACGGTCCTCATCTCCACGGACGGCTCCCTGGTGAACGTGGCGGCCTCGGCGTCGGGTGGCGCGAACTACACGGCCACGGCGCTCCTGGAATCGGCCTCCGGCGGCGACGTGCGCGCCGGCACCTACGTGGGTGAAACGGTGTGCAAGGCCTGCCACGGCGACGTGGACACGCAGTGGCACACCACCCTGCATTCCACCGCCTGGCAGACGTTGGTCAATGCCGGCCAGGACAGCAACACCAGTTGCCAGCCTTGCCACACCCTGGGTTATGGCCAGCCGAGCGGCTTCAGCAGCTACGCGGCGACGCCCAACCTGGTGAATGTGCAGTGCGAGGACTGCCACGGCCCGGGCAGCGCCCACGTGGCGGCGCCGAGCGCCAGCAACATCACCATGGAGGTCGATCCGGCCACGTGCGGCGGCTGCCACACCAGTGCGGAGCATCCCACGTACAACGAGTACGAGACCTCCAAGCACGCCAACTCGCAGAAGGACTCGAGCCAGGACCTGTGCACGCAGTGCCACTCCACGGAGGGCTTCCTGGGCCAGATCGGCGCCGCCACGCTCAACCGTGGCAGCAAGCAGGCGGTTCCGCCGGTGCCCACCACGACGCCGACGTTCACGCAGGCCACGCTGAACATCGTGTGCTGGGCCTGCCATGACCCGCACTCGGCTACTCCGGACGGCTACACGGCGCCCATCGGCCACCAGCTCCGGCTGCCGCCGAAGAAGCTGTGCGAGACGTGCCATCGCCTCGACTCGGGGTCCATCCTGGACTCCCTGGCGGTGACCAGCTCGCCGCGCCACGGCGCGGGCGACATCTTCGACGGCCTGCTGGGTCTCAAGGCCAACGGTGCCGCCGGCGGTGCGAAGGCGGTGGCGGGCACGGACTTCCCGAACGACGCCCACCAGGCGGTGGCGCCGCTGGGTTGTGCCACGTGCCACGTGTACCAGATGACCGTGACCGATCCGACGGAGGGCAATCCCAACGTCACCGGTCACACCTTCTGGCCGAACCTGCTGGCGTGCACTCAGAGCGGCTGTCATACGCCGACGGGCACGACCATCTCGGCGGCGACGATCACCGCCTTGGAGACGGAGCAAGCGGCGGAAGGCACCGCCTTCCAGGTCCTCGCCACCGGCGCCGACCAGGCTGCCGCCAACCTGATGATCGGCACCAGCGGCGTGACCGACATCGCGCCGGGGACGGCGACCATCAACGGCGTGGCCAATCAGCCGCTCGGAATTGCGGGCGTCGGCGCCCAGGTGCAGGTGAATGGCTTGATTGCCAAGATCAAGCCGTACTTGACCACTGGCAACGCGCTCTACATCAACCAGGCGACTCTGAACGCCACGCAGCTCAACAACTACCAGGTCGCGGTATGGGACTACAACATGGTCGTCAATATGGACCCGAGCCTCGGCGTCCATAACTTGAACTTCGACCTGTACCTGCTGGATACCGCCCTGGCCATCCTGAAGAGTCTGCCTTAAGCGGGAGCCGAGACGAGGCCCCGCGCCACCCACCGGTTGCGCGGGGCCTTTGTCTTTATGCCGTGAGCCGCTGGCCGTCGGCGTCCCAGGCGGACGATAATCGGGACAAGGGATGATGAGACGGTTCGCCGCGGAGGCGGACCAGGAGGAAGACCATGGCTGCGAAGCGCTGGATGCTGGTTGGATGGGTGGCGCTGGTGGCGGCCGCGGTGGCGCCGGCGAGAGCCGACGTGTCGCCGCTGGACCGGTTGGTGGATCTGTCGGTGCAGAACGCGCCGCTCTCGGCCGTCGTGGCCCAACTCAGCGCCGATACGGGAGCCACGGTGGAGGCGCAGCCGAGCGTTGCCGACGTGTGCGTCACGCTCGACCTGCACGGGGTGACCCTGCACACGGCTCTGGACATGCTCTGTGAAGTGGCCGGCCTGACGGTCGGGCAGATCGGCGACAAGGTCATTTTGCGCAGCACGGTGGACCGCATGGAGGGTGTCCGCCCGCTGCCGCCCGCCAATCCGCCGCTGAAGCGCGACCAGGTCAAGAAGATCAAGTACGCCTGCACGCAGCTTCTGCCGAGCCAACTGGCCGGTTACTTCGGCCGCCCCGCGATTCATCACACGGGCGCCGCGGGCGGCTTGCAGCCGGCCGCGCCGACCAAGTACAGCCTCAGCCTGACACCGGTGATGCTGTCCGAACACGACACCGCCGACCAGAAGATGTGCTCCGACATGATGCTCGCCGAGGCCCGAAAGCGGTTCGAGGCGCGCTGGGGCGTGCAGGCCGCAAGCGGCATCGGGGTTCAGGGCGTCGAGCCTATCGGCGCCGTCGGAACCGCGGCGTTTGGCGCGACGGGTCGCGCGCCCATCGAGGTGCCCGCCGGCGTGCTGGCCGTCATCGGCTACGACCCCGGCAAGTCGCTTATCGCGGTCGGTCGGCCCGAGGCCGTGGACAAGTTCGAGCTGATGGCCAAGGAGCTGGATCGCAACGCCGGTCCGGTCGAGCTGCGCGCTCACTACTACGTCGTGCCGGCCAGCGCCGTGGCCGGGCTCGGCCTCGGCTGGATGACGCAGACCACGCCCAGCGGCACCGGCCAGTTGCGTTACGCCATCGGCGCCGTCAACACCGTGGCCTCGAAGCTGTCCGACGCGGCGGGCAAGGCCGCCTTCGACGCCGACCCCGTGACGGTCGACAACGGCCGGCCCGCGGTGCTGGCTCTCAGCCGCCGCCTGGGCGGCGCCACGGCCACCGACAGTTGCTTCAGCACGCCTCTGGACGCCAAGGACGTGGAAGGCGTGCTGGCCACCTCCGACCTCAAGGTCGTGCCGTGGGCCATCGGCGGCGCCGATGCCCACCGCTTCGCCGTCCAGATCGAGCCGGTGTTCGGCGACGTGCTGGTGGCGCTGAAGCAGAGCGGCAACGAGGTCGCCAAGTCGACCGCTCTGCCCCGCTCTTACGCCAACCTCGGCGTGGCGTTGGGCCAGACGCTCGTCTTCGGCGGTGTCGCGCCCAGCGCCGGCTGGAAGTCGCCCGATGCCTGCCGCCTGCTCAGCGGCCTGCCGCTGTGCGGCGACCTGTACCGCGGCGCGGGTGATCCGGCGCCGGAGTCGGTGGTCATCGTCACCGTGACGCCGCTCGTGCCGTAAAAGCGCGGGCGAGGGGCGTCGGGCGTGGGGCGTGCGGGATAACCCCGCATCGCAGCCCCCACCCCGACGCCCTTCGCCCGACGCCCCTCGCCCATTCTGCTTGACCGCGGCGCCCGCCGCGCGCTATGGTTCGAGCCGGAGGCGCGCGCCATGGCGGACCGGCGGAACATCATCTTCGAGGCGGCGCGGCTGCACTTCGAGGAGGGACTCAAGCAGGACGACGTGGCGCGCCGGCTGAAGGTGTCGCGCCCCACCGCGGCGCGCTACCTGGCCATGGCGCGCGACATGGGCTACGTCCACGTGCGCGTGCTGGATCCCAAGGGGCACGCCTACCTGCACGATCTCGAAGTGGCGCTGCTGGAGCGCTTCCCCTCGCTGCAGGAGGTCATTCTCACCTCGTCACGCCCCGAGGCGCAGGCCACCGGGCCGGCGCTGGCGCCCGCCGCGCGCCGCGCCGTGGCCGATGAATTGGCGGAACGCGCCGCCGGGTGCGTCGACCAGCTTCTCACCACGCGCCGCCGCCAGCACCCGCCGGTAGTGGCCGTGGCGCGCGGCGAGATGATCGACAACGTCATCAGCCGCATCCGCCCCTCGCGCCCCGTGCCCGAGCTGGAGGTGCTGCCCATGCTCGGCTACCTCCGCACGCGTGAGTACAGCTACGACGCCAATCGCCTGGCCCAGGAACTGGCGCGCATCTACGCCGGCAACTACGAGTGGATTCCGGCGCCGGCCGTGGTGACCCACGAGGAAGGCGCCGTGCTGGCCGCCATGCCCCTGGTGGCGGCGCCGCTGCGCAAGCTGTGCGAGGAGGTCAACATCGTCCTGACTTCCGTCTCCTGCCCCTTCCTCACCCTGCCCGACGGACGGCGCGAGCTGCGTGAGCAGACCCTCCTGCAATCAGGCCGCGTGGCGCGCGAGGCGCTGCTGCAAATGGTGGAGGAAGAGGGCGTGGTGGGCGAGATCTGTGGCTGGTACTACAGCCGCGACCGCCTCGTGCACGCCCCCGGCGTCGAGATGCTGGGCCTGGCCCCGGAGCGGCAGCAGGAGTTGGCCGCCGACCGCGAGCGCAGCGTGATCGGCGTGGCGGGCGGCGATCCCGACCGCTTCGAGGCCATTCGCGCCGCCGTCGAGCTCGGACTGATCAACGTCCTGGTCACAGACTATCTCACGGCCCATCGCCTCCTGGAACGCGGCGAGGCGGAGAGCTGAACATGCCCGAAAGCCCGCTCCTTGCTCACCTCGCACCGGCCGCCACGGTGACTTTGGCGCTGTGGCGCGTGGCCGAGCATTTCGGCGACATCGAAGCCGAGGTCGGCGCCGTGCACGACCACGCCGGCGTCATGGAGCGCTCCGAGCGCGGCCGCCTCGAGGTGCGTGGCGCGGACCGCGTCACGTGGCTCAATCGCATCGTCAGCAACGACGTGACGGCCCTGGCCGAAGACCAGGCGCAACGGGCCTTCCTGCTCACCGTCAAAGGCCATCTCGCCTGCGATCTGCGCATCGTGCGCCTCAGCGACCGCCTTCTGCTCGAAACGGCCTTCGACAGCGCCGATGGCCTGCTGGCCGCCTTGCGCCGTTACGTCGTCTACGGCGACCGCGTGACCCTCGCCGATGTCCGCTCTGACACGTGTCAGATCGCCGTTCACGGCCCGGCGGCGGCGGACATCGCGGGCCGCGTGACGGGCCTGGACGTGGCGTCGCTGCCGCGCCTGGGCGCCGTGGAGGGCGACGGGGGGCTGGTCGTGGTGCGCGGCGACGAGCTCGGCGAGCCGGGCTTCGACGTCATCGCCGACGCGGGCCGCGGGCTGGAGCTGTGGACGGCCCTGGCGGCGCAGGCGAGGCCCTTCGGCTGGCGTGCCTCGGAGATTCTGCGGCTGGAGGCCGGCGCGCCGCGCTGGGGCGCCGAGCTGACGCCCGACGTGATGCCGCTGGAGACCGGCTTGGAGGACGCCCTCAGCCACACCAAAGGCTGCTATCCGGGCCAGGAATACGTGGCGCGCATGAGGGATCGCGGCCACGCCAACCGGCATCTGCGTGCCCTGTCCATCGCCGGCGACGAGGTGCCGGCAAGGGGCACGGAACTGTCGGTGCAGGACAAGTCGGCGGGCACCATCACCTCGGCGGCGCGCTCGCCGCGGCTGGGGGTGCGCGCCATGGGCTACGTGCGCACGGCCTACGCCGGTCCCGGCACGGTGCTGCGCGCGGGTTCGGTCGAGGCGACGGTGCTGTAGCCGCCGCATCCGCCGTTCACGGCTGCCGCGCCGGCACCGGCTGCACCGCGCCGTTGAGATGCGCCTCGAAGTAAATCAACTGCTCCACCTGCCATTGCACGCGATGGCGGCCCGGGAAGGTCTGGCCGGCGTCGAACACGGCGTTGCGCGTCGTCGGGCCGACCTCCGTGAACAGCACCAGCTTGCGGTGGTTGATCAGCTCCTTGAGCGATTTGCCGGCCAGGGCGCGGTTGATGGCGTAGCAGCAGTCGGCTTTGGGGCTGTCGGGGCAGGTGAAGGGGCTTTCGCCGGTGAGCAGCGGCTGCAGATCGTCGCACCACGTGGCGGCGGCGGGCAGCCGGCTGTCGTGGTCCTTGGCGAAGGTCCGCGCCGCCTTGACCAGCGAGCGCAGGCGATCCATGCAGACGCCCGCGGACTTCTGAGCGGCCATGATGTCGTCCCACGTCATGCCCACGGGCAGCGCCATGGCGTTGCCGTTGGCGAAGGCCACGGCGTTGTACGCGCCGTGCCGCCCTTTGAGCGTCTTCAGATCGGCCGGCGTGAACACGGCGTTGGGGTTGTCGCCGCCGGTGCAGGCCAGCAGGATCATCTCCTGGCGCTGCTGCCAGTCGCCGGGCAGCGTCTTTTCGCTGAGGGTGGCGTTGAAGGCGTAGCTGCATTCCTCGGTGGGATGGCTGGGGCAGACGAAGGGCTTGTCGCCCTCCATGTAGGGTGTGATGGCGTCCTGCCACACGGCGGCCAGGGGCAGGCGATCGTCGTGCTCCTCGGCGTACGCCAGAAGGGCCTGGGTGAGCTGCTGCAGCTTCTGGACGCACTCCCACGGGCGCTGCTCCGGCGCGCCGGGCGGGGCCGGGCCTATCGTGGGCCGCGACGCGAGCCGATCCATCATGGCGGCGTAGGGGCTCGGCTGCGGAGCGGTGCTGGCGACGAAACTGGCGCGCAGATCCACCAGCCACGTGCCGTCCGGCTGTGGCACGAGCACGAGCTTGGTATGCGTGTCGATGGTGCGGTGCAGGTCAAACACCTGCGCCCCCTTGTCGCCCGGCGTGGCGGCGCCGACCTCGACCTGCGACGGCATGTAGGTGGGCAGCAGCATGGTCTCGGTCGGCATGACGCGCTGCTGCCGTTGGCCCATCATGGCCACCACCTGGCGCGCCCCGGGGTCGTCGGTCATCAGCGCCGTGGCGGCGGCGGTATCGCCGGCCTTCACGGCGGCGGCATAGGCCCGCGCCACGGCCGCCGCGTCGTGGCGATCCACTTTCGGCGGGGCGTCGGCGCTCCACAACGCCACCGAGGAGGCCAGGAGGAAGACGAGCAGGGCGAGGGTCATGGCACGCATGGCATCAGTCCTTTGGGCCGGCCGTCTCCGCCTGCTTGCCCGGCACCGGCTGCACATCGCCGTTGAGATGCGCCTCGAAGTACATCATCTGCTCCGGCTGCCATTCCACGCGATGACGGCCCGGAAAGGTCTGGCCGGGGTCGAAGGCGGCGTTGCGCGTCGTCGGGCCGACTTCCGCGAACAGCACCAGCTTGCGGTGGTTGATCAGCTCCTTGAGCTGCTTGCCGGCCAGGGCGCGGTTGATGGCGTAGCAGCACTCGGCCTTCGGGCTGTCGGGGCAGGTGAAGGGGTTGGTGCCCAGATCGTGCTTGACGAGCCGCTCGAGGTCGTCGCACCAGGCGGCGGCGGCGGGCAGACGGCCATCGTGGTCCTTGGCATAGGCGCGGGCCGCCACCACCAGGGCCGACATGCGCTGCTGGCAGACGCCGGCGGACTTCTGCGCGTCCAGCATCTCCGCCCACGTCATGCCGACCGGCAGCGCCTGGGCGTTGCCGCTGGCGAAGGCGACGGCATTGAAATCGCCGTGGCGGCCCTTGAGCTTCTTCAGGTCACCCATGGTGAACACAGCGTTGGGGACGTCCGCGCCGGTGCAGGCCAGCAAGACCATTTCGTTGCGCGTCTGCCAGTCAGCCGGCAAGGGCTTCTCGCTCAGCGCGGCGTTGAACGAGTAGCTGCACTCCTCCTTGGGGAAGCTGGGGCAGACGAACGCCTTTTCACCCTCCACATAGGGTGTGATGGCGTCCTGCCACACGGCCGCCAGGGGCAGCCGGTTGTCGTGCTCCTCGGCGTAGGCCACCAGGGCCGAGGCCAGTTGCTGCAGCTTGTTGATGCACTCCCAGGGCCGCTGTTGCGCCGGCACGGCGGCAGCCTCTCCGGCCGGCGGCATGGGGTGACTGGCCATTTGGTCCAACTGAGCAGCGAGCATGCTGGGCTGCGTGCCGGCCGTGGCCTTGAGACTGGCGCGCACGTCCACCAGCCAAGTGCCGTCCGGCTGCCGGGCGAGCACCAGCTTGGAGTTCGCGGAGAACGTGCGGTGCAACTCGTAGACCAGCGAGTCCTTGGCGCCGGGCGCGCCCGCGCCAACGTCGACTTCCGACGAGGGCATCGGCAGCGGCATCAGCATTTCCTCGCCGAGGCCCCGGCGCTCGTCTTCGCCTGGACGCTGCTTCATTTGCGCCGCCATCATGGCGAAGAAGGCGCTCACCCCGGCATCCTTGACCACCAACAGCGCGGCTGCAGCCGGGTCATTGCCTTTCAGTGCGGCGGCGTAAGCCCGCGCCACGACCGCTGGGTCGTGGCGATCCACGGCCGGTGGGGCATCGGCGCTCCACAGCGCCACCGACGACGCCGTGAGGAAAACGAGGAACGCTATGGTCATGGCGCGCATGGTTTCACTCCTCCCAGACGACGGGTCACGGATGTTCATCGGCCGCCCGGTCGACTCCTCCGGTGAGGGTCGCCCGGTCCGTTTCGAACCCGATGGGGCACAGGCGCCCTCGCCTGTGCCAGGAGACGCGCACAGGCGAGGGCGCCTGTGCCCCAAGAGATGGCCGTCACCCCTTGCCGGCGGCGGCCTCCGGCTCCTTGCCCTGCACCGCGGTGACCGTGCCGTTGAGCATCGCCTTGTGCCACAGCAGACCGGGTTGCCATTGGGCGCGATGGCGGCCCGGGTACCCGTCCAGCGTGTCCACGGCGGCGTTGCGCGTGGTCGGGCCGACTTCCACGAACAGCACGATCTTGCGGAGGTTGACGAGGTCCTTGAGCCGCTTGCCGGCCACGGCGCGGTTGATGGCGTAGCAGCAGTCGGCCTTGGGGCTGTCGGGACACGCGAACGGGTTGCCCTGGTGCTGCTTGATGAGCGGCTCGAGGTCATCGCACCAGGTGGCGGCGGCGGGCAACAGACCATCGTGGGCCTTGGCGAAGGCCTTGGCCGCCGTGACCAGAGCGCGCAGACGCTCGGCGCAGGTTTCGGTGGACTTCCGCGCCGCTAGCAGCTCATCGTAGGACATGCCCACCGGCAGCCCTTCACCCTGGCCGCTGGCGTGGGCGATGGCGTTGTAGTTGCCGTGCCGACCGGTGAGCTTCTTCAGATCACCGATGGTGAACACGGCGTTGGGGACGTCCGCGCCGGTGCAGGCCAGGAGGACGGTGTCGTTGCGCTGATTCCAGTCGGTGGGCAGCGGCTTTTCGCTGAGGGCGGCGTTGAACGAGTAGCTGCACTCCTCGCCCTTGTGGTCGGGGCAGGTGAAGGGCTTTTCGCCGTCGACATAGGGCGTGATGGCGTCCTGCCACACGGCGGCCAGCGGCAAGCGGTTGTCATGCTCCTCGGCGTAGGCCACCAGCGCCTCGGCCAGTTGGTTCATCTTCTGAATGCACTGCCACGGCATCTGCTGCATGCCGGCCGCGGCGTCGGCCTGCTCCTCGGGCATGTTGCCCATCTGCTCGATCAATTTGGCGTAAGCGTCGGGCTGCTTGCCGGCCGTGGCGGCCAGGCTGGCCCGCACGTCCACCAGCCACGTGCCGTCGGGCTGCGGGACGAGCACCAGCTTGGGGTGCAGGTCGACGGTGCGGTGCAACTCGAAGACCTTGGCGCCCTTGTCGCCGGCCGCAGCAGCGCCGAGGTCCGCGTCCGGCGCCAGGCCGACAGGCAGCAGCGCGCTCTCGCTCAACCCTTGGATCGAGAACAGGCCGCCCTCGAACTGCTGGTTCAACTCGGCGCCCATCACCGCCGACAGGGCGCGCACACCCGGGTCCTTGGTCATGAAGGCCGCGGCGGCTTTCACATCCGCGGCCTTCAGGGCGGCGATGTAGGCGCGGGCCACGCCCGCCGGATCGTGGCGATCCACGGCGGGCGGCGCATCACCGGCCCACAGCGCCACCGACGACAACACGAGGAACCCCACGAGAGAAAGAGTGACAGCACGCATGGGACCACTCCTGTCGCACGCCGCCATCACGGCGTGGGATTGTCATTACTTTACGGCTTCTTGCCCGGCACTCCTTCAACTCGGCCATCGAGCGTGGCCTTGTGCCACTCCAGCAGGCCGAATCCTATGGAGTCGCCGTGGCGGCCGGGATAGCCGTCCAGCACGTCCACGGCGGCGTTGCGCGTGGTCGGGCCGACTTCCACGAACAGCACGAGCTTGCGCCAGTAGACCAGGTCCTTGAGTGCCCGGCCGGCCAGGGCGCGATTGATGGCGTAGCAGCAAGCGGCATCCGGGCTGGCGGGACAGGTGAACGGGTTGGCGCCTGCCGCGGGCCGCTTGACGAGTGCCTCGAGGTCATCGCACCAGGTGGCCGCGGCCGGCAAGCGGCCATCGTGGGCCTTGGCATAGTCCTTGGCCGCCGCGACAAGAGCGCGCAGGCGATCCTGGCACGCCGTGGTGGCTTTCCCATCGGCTTCCCGGGCTGCCAGCACGTCCTCCCAGGTCTGCCCCACGGGCACCGCCTCGGCCTCGCCGTCGGCCAGGCCGATGACGCTGTACTTGTCGTGGCGGCCCTTGAGCTTCTTCAGGGCATCCACGGTGAACACGGCATTGGGCGTGTCCGCGCCCGTGCACGCCAGCACCACCAAGGCTTGGCGCTGCTGACGGTCTTTCGGCAGCGGCTTCTCGCTGAGGGCGGCATTGAAGGCGTAGCTGACGTCCTCGGTGGCGTGATCCGGACACACGAAGGGCTTCTCGCCGTCCATGTATGGCGTGACGGCGTCCTGCCACACGGCCGCCAACGGGAAGCGGTTGTCGTGCTCCTCGGCGTAGGCACGCACGGCGGCCGCCAGCTTGCCCATCTTCTGAAGGCATCGCAGCGGCCGCTGCATCATCTGGGCGCCGGCCTCGAAGGCCCCCGGGCCCATGTCGCCGAGTTGATCCAGCATCTTGAGCGTGGAGCTGCCGTGCGCCCCGGCGCTGGCCGCCAGGCTGGCGCGCACATCCACCAGCCACGTGCCGTCCGGCTGCGGCGCGAGCACCAGTCTGGGGTGCAGATCGACGGTGCGGCGCAGCTCGAAGACCATCGCCCCCTTCTCGCCGGGCGCGCCGGCGCCCACCACGGCGTCGGGCGCCAGACCCATGGGCATGACGGCGTTCTCGGTCATCGAGTCGGCCACCGACTGCCCGCCGCGAAGCTGCTTCACCGTCGGCGAGTCCATCAGGTCGAAGATGACTTGCAGCTTGGGGTCCTTGGTCATCAGGGCCTTGGCGCCATCGAAGTCATTGGCCTTCAAGGCAGACACATAGGCGTGCGCCACAGCGGCGGCGTCGTGGCGATCCACGGCGGGCGTCGCGTCGCCGGCCCACAGCGCCACCGACGACAACACCAGGAAGCCCAGCAGCGAAAGGGTGACGGCGCGCATGGGGGCGCTCCTACCGCACGCCGCTTTCCGTCTCGGCGCGCCACGCGAAGTACGAGTAGACCACCGGCGCCAGGGAGCCGGCGACAATGGCCAACATGCCGGCGATGAACCCGGCCATGGGCGGCAGCAGCAGCCCGGCGATGACCGCCAGCACGCCGCCCGCCGTCATGGTGCGCGCGGCGTAGACGTGCGTCAAGTGCCACACACTGTCGCTGCGCATCGTCCAGCGCGTGCGCACGCCGCACCAGCGGTTGCGCGGCAGGCCGGGCATCTGCCGCGCGATGACGATGAACATCAGCCCCAGGCCGACGACGATCCAGCCCATGGAGAGCGGGTGTCCCGGCGTCAGCGCGGCGTGGATCATCATGGCGTGCATGGCGAGCAGAAAGCCGCCCGTGGCCGCCAGGGTGGCAGCGATAGCGGACGCGCCGCGCACCGCCTCGGCGTTCCGCCCGCCCACTGCCGTGACGATGGCCATGATGGCGGCCAGAAGGGCGAGCATGCCCGGCATGATGAGCAAGCCCACGGCCCGCGAGCTGAAGCCGTCCACCTGCCCGGCGG